>Ga0302325_10009358_pt1 | contig 21402 bp, 20 predicted proteins | sample Palsa_T0_2_FD_201948 | JGI IMG/M metagenome (GOLD analysis project Ga0302325, IMG submission 201948) | Peat permafrost microbial communities from Stordalen Mire near Abisko, Sweden - Palsa_T0_2 | ecosystem: Environmental > Terrestrial > Soil > Palsa > Peat permafrost | place: Sweden: Abisko...
TCGGATGCGTGGTGATTCTGTTCATTTTGCCCCTGGCGTATCTGCTCGTGCACCGGATTTTCCTGCCGATCCGCCAACTGGTTTGGGCCACCAACCGCATTTCCGCCGGAGAGCTGGATGCCGTGGTAGCCATCGACCGCACCGATGCGATCGGGGATTTATCGCGGTCGTTCAACGCCATGATCGGAACAATCAAACGCCAACAGCAGGATCTGCGGCAGGCCAACGCCGACTTGGAGCGCAAGGTGACGCAGCGCACCGCGCAGCTGGAGTCGGCCAACCGCCGGCTCAGCAGCGAGATCGCGGAGAAGGAGGATTTCCTGCGTGCCGTCAGCCACGATTTGAACGCCCCGCTGCGGAACATCAGCGGAATGACATCGATGCTGCTGACGAAGCACGGCGAGCGGTTCGACGACGAGATCGTGCATCGCCTGCAAAGAATACAAAAGAACGTGGAAGCGGAAACCACCCTGATTTCCGAGCTTCTGGAGCTTTCGCGCATCAAGACCCGCCGCGAGAAGATGGAAATGGTGGACACAACCGCCCTGGTCCACGAGGTGGAAGGGATTCTGGAGAACGATCTGAAGACGCATCAGGTCCAGTTGATCGTCGACACACCGCTGCCGGTACTCAACGGGGAACGATCGCGCTTCCGCCAGATATTCCAGAATCTGATCGACAATGCGATCAAGTACATGGGCGACGGAACGGTCCGGGAAATCCACGTCGGCTGCGTGGCGCGCACCACCGAAGCGGAGTTTTACGTCCGCGACACCGGCATGGGCATCGAGCGGGAGGATCTGGGTAAGGTGTTTTATATCTTTCGGCGCGGGAAAAACTCCACCGCCCGAAACATTGCCGGCAAGGGCGTCGGCCTCTCGTGCGTGAAGAGCATCATCGAGACCTACAACGGAAGCATCTGGGTGCAAAGCGAACCCGGTCAGGGATGCACATTCAAATTTACCATCAACGGCCAGTTCGTGCCCGATGCGTCGCTGCCCTCGAAAGCGGGCGTCGAATCATGAGTGCCCCAATCGAACCCAAAAAAGTTCCCTGCCCGGAACTCACGATTTTGCTCGTGGATGATGATGTCGATTGCCGGATGTTGATCCGCGACGCCATCTGTCAGAGCAACCTGAGCAGTCGGGTGTTTGAGGTTTCCAGTGGAGAAGCCGCGCTGGATTTTCTGCATCGGCGCGGCCGTTGGGCGCAAGCGCCCAGGCCGGGTTTGATTTATCTGGACATCGAGATGCCCGGCATGGATGGCCAATCCGTGCTCAAGACGATCAAGGTCGATCCGGATTTGCGGGATATACCGGTTGTAATGATGACCGGATTATGCGACGAGCGCCAGATGCGCATGGCCGCCGACGCCGGCGCCAACAGCTACACCATAAAACCGGCCAACGCCGAGCAGTTTCTGAGAACCGTGGCCGCCAGCACGAATTACTGGTTGACGATCCACCAGTATCCGGATCATCACATCCCGCCTGGGGATTGCCGGAAATAATGACCGCATCCGGGGATTCCGCGGCGACAAACACCGCCATGCATTCACCCTCCGCTCAAACCTGCCGATAAGAACGCTGGAGTGGAACCACCTAGCGACAACGAGCGCCTGCGATTGCTCATCGTCGAAGACGACCCCGACCAGCGGCAACTGATCGGGGAGACGCTCGAACAGCATTTCGGCGCGCGCACCGTTCAAGCGGTCGACAGCGGCGCCGAGGCCCTCAAGCTGGACCTGGCGGCGTTCGACCTGATCCTGACGGATTTCAATCTCCCCGATATCACCGGCATGGAACTGCTGGAAAAAATCCGCGCGGCGTGCGGCACGCCCGTCGTCATGGTCACCGGCGAAAACGTCAGCCAATTCGCCGCCGAGGCCATCCGCAAGGGAGCCATGGATTATGTCGTCAAAGTGGGCGATTACCTCTTCACGATCCCACTCGTCGTACAGAAGAACCTGACGGTCGCCAAGTTATACAAGCATAATGAAGAGCTTCGGGCGGACCTGCGGAAGAAGAACACCCAGCTCGAGGAATCCTTGAAGATGGTTGAGGAACTGGCGGCGACCGATCCGCTGACGGGATTGCACAATCGCCGTTATTTTAATCGCGTTCTGGATCAACTCTTTGCCGAGAGCGAACGGATGGATACCGATCTGTCGTGCGTCATGATCGACCTCGACGGATACAAGCAGTTAAACGACTCGTACGGTCACGCCGCCGGCGATCAACTTTTAGCCGCCGCGGGAAAGGTAATTTCGGCGAACATGCGCCGCATGGACGTCGCGGCGCGATACGGCGGAGATGAGCTTGTCCTGCTTTTTCCCCACGCCTCCGAGAGCGAAGCCGCCAATGTCACCGAGCGCATCCGGGACCAATTCGGGCGAGGATCGGCGATCCTGCTTCGGCGGAATGAACCGGTGACGATCTCGGCGGGAATCGCCTCGCTAAAAAGTCATCTCCCCAGCAACGCGGAACAACTGCTGGCGCTGGCGGACAAGGCGTTGTATCAGGCCAAAGGCGGGGGGCGCAATCGGATCGTGATTCGTGACAGCGCGACCATTCTACGCCGCGATCGCTAATTCCGCCTCGGGATGAGCTTCGGCACAAGTCCGGCTGAGCTGCTGCGGGTCATAGATTACGCGGTTGCGCTTGGTCTGGACGAGGTTTTCTCTTCTTAACTGCATCAGACAAATACTGACGGTTTCACGGGCGGCGCCGATGGCTTGCGCGAGTTGCGCATGCGTGATGCGAAGCTCGACCCCCCCGGGCGCCGGTTGCGCGGCCGGGGAGTTGGCAAACCCGACCAGCTTTCGCATCAGCCGCAACCGGCAATCCTCCGAAAAGAAATTCCCGCCCTCCGTCCAGACGTTGTGGAGCTGAAGAGCCAGTATCTCGACGAATTGTAGCGCTAGATCGCCGTGAGTCAGCAGGGTTTGGCGGAGGCGATCCGCCGGCACCGCGCGCACCTGCGAATTCCCGACGGAAATCGCGAGCTTTCCATAAAGGGCCATTCCCAGCGACGAAAGCCCAAAGAGTTCACTGGCCCCCAGAATATCGAGCAAACTGCGCCGACCGTCGGCCGTCGTTTGAAATAGTCGGATCTGACCGCTCTCGATCAGGAAGAGGTCGGTTGCCGGAGCGTCCGGCTGGAACATCGCCTGCCCGTTGGTAAAATTGAGAAGGCGAGAGCCGGCTTCCGCCGTTCGGAGGAAATCGAACATCGTTCCCGGGTTTTGCCTCAACTCCTTCATCGCAACACCTTCCCACGGCGTTTGTATCGCTACAAACGTAGCGCCTACAAATGTGGTATCGGCCGATCGGGAAGATTCAATCGCGAAATTAAAGATGGGGCAACGCGAAACAGAAGATGGGTGAGTTGAACAACACTCGGAAACTTCATGATGAATCGCACCGCCGACGAAAATGCACCGCTCGGGAATTGCCGTTCAGATCTTGACCTGCATCGCGAGAATCCTTGCGATGGCTTCGCAGATTTCGGCGCGGTGAATGCCGCTGAGCGCGAGCGCCAACTGTGTCTCCATCAAGCCGTAGGGAATTCCGGTATCGTATCGCTGGCCTTGGGTTATAACGCACCAGTATTTGTCGCAATGCTGTCGCATGTGCTCCTGGGCAGCGGTAAGTTGAAATTCGTTTTTCTCCCGGATGTTGTTTTTGATGAGGTATTCGAGTGAATCGAAAATCATCGGTGAGAAAACATGCATTCCGAAATGTGCCAGGTAATTCCCCGCGGGCTGACCGGGAGTCACCAATTTCTCGCGGGCCAGCTCGATAGATGGTTTTTCAACGATCAGCTCGGTTGCATAAATTCCCTGCTCCGGCTTAATCGGTGCGCCGCGGATGACGCCGAAAAGGTGCAACTGCCGCTCCAGAGTCGGCTGCACGCCGCTGACGGCGTCCAGGCCGTTTTTTTCAAAAACAGTCACGAGTTGACGGGCGCAGCGGTCCTTCACATCGCTGATGTAAACGTGATCTCCCAGCAGAAGGAGAAACGGTTCGTCGCCGACGAATTTTTTCGCCTGGTATACCGCATGTCCAAAACCCTCGGGGCTGTGCTGCTCGGCGAAATGCAGCCGCTCGCCGAAATCGCCGAGTTTTTCGGATTCGAGGATCGCCCAGTCCTTCCCCCGGAACGCCTTGACCATGTCGCCGTCCAGCCGGTGGAAATATTCGCGGTATTGTTTTTCCTCTCCCGGCTGCGTGATGATGCAGATTTCCTCGATGCCCGAATCGAGCGCTTCCTCGCCGATGATTTGAACAATCGGCTTGGTCAGCCCGTCCCGATCCACAAGCGGGAACATTTCCTTCTGCACGGCGGTGGAAGCGGGATATTGACGCGTTCCGCGCCCGGCGGCGGTAATGACGGCTTTGCGAACCTTGGACATTTTGATCTCCTCGATTCCAGCATAAGGAAGATGAAGTAAGTTGCCAGTTGGGGGCCGTGCAATTCGGTGTCAATAGTTCCCGATTTTGGGGTAGAATCGTGGGCGCGATGGATGACATCACCAGACAACAAGCGATCCGCGATCGGTTTCAACGAAAACTGTCATTGCAAAAAACGCCTGAGCAGCGGATGCGCGATATGGAAACGCTTCAGGCTACCGCATGGGCTACGCTGCGGCGTTCTCCGGAGGGCTACGCTCATTTCCTGCGCCGCAACTTCCGGGCGCGCGCCGTTCGGACTCGGGATCAACATGTCTGATGAATTGAATTTATTAGAGGTGCTGGGACGCCATCACATCCCTTACGTCGTCATCGGAGGACATGCCGTTAACTTCCACGGCTTTGTAAGAGTCACTGAAGACACCGATCTTGTGTGGATCCGCTCCACCGAGACCGAGGAGTCGCTTTTCCAAGCTCTGATCGAGATTGAAGCCAAGTACATCGGAGACGAAATCGATCCCGCAACGGGAATAGAAAGAACACACCCGATCACGTTGCCATTTATTCAAGCGTCGCCATTGATGATGCTGTGGACGAAATTCGGGTTTCTCGATTTGTTCGACTACATTCCCGGGCTTCCTAAGGAAGATGTCCAGCAGTTGCTGGAATCCAGTATTGCCGCCGGAGGCATCCGATATGTTTCGCTTCCTTGGCTGCGTCAAATGAAAGTCGCCGCGGGGAGAACAAAAGATCGGCTTGATTTGGAGAACCTGCCCGAATAATGTCACCGCGCTCGGAAAAAACTATTTCTGCGCGGAATCCGGGGGAGAAGATGTTGTTTCATCCGGCGGCGCGGGAAGGCGTCGGTCATCGGCGAGAACTTCGGCAACGTATCCCTTGATCCGATCGTCGTTCAGCAGTTGGCTCATTAAAACCCTGCGATAGCCGGTTGAGCGCAGTTGTTCCTTGAGCGAATCGGTCCGTTCCTGCTTAAGCTTTTCGTTTTGCGCGTAGAGCGCCTCTTCAAGGGCTTCATTTTCCAGAAGCAGGGCGTACATCGCATCGGCTCGCTTTCCGCCGGATGAAAAAAGTCCGCCCAGTCCCGCCGCCTTTTTTCGATATTCTTCGGTGCGGGCATTGAGTGTTTCAATTTGTGCCGCGAGGTTGCGGTTCTCCTCCTTGAGTTGAGCGGCCTCCTGATCGTAAAGCTGTTTGAAGCCTTTTTGGGCCATGAAGTGCTCCTTGTCCCGATTATTGAGCTGCCTGGCGGCGGCGAGGTCCCCCAGCCAACGGCCGAAGCGCATGCCGATCAGCAACAGTGCCGCCCCGATGAAACAGAAGATGATGATTTCCAGGGTTGAATAGTGTGGCATGATTCAATCATATCCGAAGGCGCGGATTTCGGGAGTGATGGAAACTCATTCTGATGCCGAATCATCCGACGCCAGTTTGTCAATTTGAAGATCGCTGGCTTCATCCAGCGATATGCCGGCTTTGCGCGATTCGCGCCCGCGGACGACCAGGCGGATCGGAACCTCCGGATACGGCAACAATTCCCGGAAGCGGTTGATCATGAATCGCTGATAGTTCTCGTCGAGAAACTTGGGATTGTTGACGAAAAGCACGATGGTCGGCGGCGCCACGTCCGTTTGCGTCGCGTAATAAATCCGCGCCTTGCGGCCGCTGGGAGTGCTCGGATTTTTTTCCTGAAGAATCTGCCGCACCACCCGGTTGAGCTGGCCCGTACCCAGGCGGGTATTGGATTGCTTGAATAAATATTGCGCCGCGTCGATGACCGTTTGAATGTTCTTCCCATCCTTTGCGGAAACGAACGCGATCGGCGAGTAATCAACGTGTTGAAGCTCCTGATCGAGATATTCGCGGAATTCCTGCATGATTTTCGAATCGTCCATGGAGCCGTCGTCGATTTCCTTGCGGGCTTCGCGGAGTTTTTCCCGGGTGAGGTCCCATTTATTGATCACCAGCAAAACCGGCTTGAACTGCTCGGTGATGTAGCGGGCGAGCTTTTTGTCCGGCTCGCTGACAGGCTCGAGCCCGTCGATCAGCATGACGATCACATCAGCCCGCCGAATGGAGCGCTGGGCGCGGTGGAAGCTGTAGAAATCGATATCGCTCGTGGCCATCCGGCGTTTTTTTCTTACACCGGCGGTGTCGATGACCACGAGGGTTTTCCCGTCCTTCTCGAAGCGCACATCGATGCTGTCGCGAGTGGTGCCTGGAACTTCCGAGACGATGACCCGCTGAGGATCGCCTTCGTAGAGCCGGGCGATGGCATTGACCAGCGTGCTCTTGCCCGCGTTTCGCTTGCCGACGATCGCCAGCATCATTTGCGGAGCGGGCATTTCAGTCGGGGCGTGGGCGAGGTCGACATTTTTGGCAATCGTGTCAAGGACCAGGTCGAGATTCCGGTTGTTGATCGCGGAAACCCCGATGGGCGTGCCTAAACCCAGCCGGGCGAAATCGCCGAGGGCGACATCAGCCTTGGGCCCGTCAGCCTTGTTGGCGATGAGCGCGGTTTTGATCCCCTTACGGCGAAGCAGAGCGGCGATCTGTTCGTCCCCGCCGGTCAGACCATCTTTGCAGTCGACCACCAGCAGGACAAGCTGGGCCCGCGACATCGCCAGTTCGATCTGCTCTTGAATATGTTCCGTCAGTTGATTGGGATCGACGTGCCCATACCCACCGGTATCCACGAGTTCAACAAATCGTCCCCCAACAGGCAGATAATATGAAACGCGGTCGCGCGTAACCCCGGGCAAGTCCTGGACAATGCTGATCCGCTTGCCTGCAAGGCTGTTAAGCAAGCTGCTCTTGCCCACGTTGGGCCGGCCGACGATTGCTATGACGGGCATGGTGGACATAGGCGCGAAAAAACTTGCCGATGCGTGTTTAACGCATCGGCAAGTTCAAGGAATGGAGGGGAAAATGCAAGCCCGCCCGGCAGAGATCGCCGGAAATACGGGGGGAAATCACTTTCTATTTTTGTCCTCGCGCCCCATTTTTCCAATATTCTCCTGGATTTTGCCAACGCCCTGTTGGATTTTTCCTTTAACTTCCTGGCCCGTATCACCCCTGACGGCCCCAGCGATTTCATTGGCTTTGCCCTTGATCTGTTTCACCTTTCCAGCCACTTCGTCTTCACGACCCATGGAAACCTCCGGGTTAGATGAAGTTAAACTGTATCAAATCTCATTCCAACCCGCCTATGGCCACCGGATAAGGCTGGACGTCGAGACAACGCGACTAAAAGGCACGCTCATGCCGCGCAGGATCGACTATTTGACATCTATGGGGGCGCCGTTTTTTCGCGCCGATTCATACATCGCACGAATGATGGCCACCGCCTTGCGAGCCTCGGGGCCCCAGGTCTCTGCCTCTTCACCGCGACCCCACGCTTCGTAGACCGCGAGCATGTTCTTGCCGTGAAGGTCTAGCCCGATGTCCGTGGCAGCTTTCCCTCCGCCGGTATTTTGCGCATGGGAGGGGTCCAAGCTGTCAAGCAATTCTTTGTCCTGAGGCAGCGGCTGCTTGAACTCGAATCGCTTGAGGCCGTTTTCGCTGATGGCGGAGCCCGATTCACCGCCGATTTCGATGCGCACCGGCCCACCCGGCCACATGGCCGTGGTGCTGACATACGTTCCATACGCGCCGCTTTCGAACTGCACCGCACAGGTGAGCGTGTCTTCCACCTCGATTTTCGGATGGATTCGACTGGAGGCGAAAGCGCTCACCGTTTTCACCGGGCCGACGATCCATTGCATGAGATCGACCTGGTGCACGCCCTGGTTCATGACCGCCCCGCCACCGTCCAGTTTCCATGTGCCGCGCCAGGCGCCGTCCTCATAATATTGATCGGTGCGATACCACGGGGTAAAAACACCAATCCAGGAAATCTTCCCGAATCTGTCCCGTCGGACGGCCTCCCGCAGCGCGATGTTGGCGTCGTTCCAGCGGTTCTGAAAAATCCCCGCCAGCTTGACGCCATATTTCTTCGCCGCGTCAATCATCGCATCGACGCGTTCGGGCAGGATTTCCATAGGCTTTTCGACCAGCACGTTCAGTTCGTGCTTCATCGAAGTGATCGCCGGGTCCTGATGATCGCCGCTGGGCGTGCAGACGTGGATCGAATCCAGTTTTTCCTTTTTAAGCATCTCCGACAGATCGGTGTAGACGGGAACGGACACGCTGTTCTTCTCCAGGGCCTTGCGGCCCTTGTCGAGTTCCAAATCGCACACGGCCGCGAGCCGGCAATTGGGCAGCTTTTTCATTGAGCGAACGTGCATTTCGCCGACAACTCCGGCGCCGATGATCGCGACGCGCCATTGACGAGGCATGGTTGGTCTCCTGAATCATTTAGATGGAATGATTCGTACGAATTTCCGATTTCCTAATTGTAATACGGCGCGTTTGTCAAACGAATATTCCCTCGATGGGTCTGACGCCTTCTGCCCATCGATCTTGACCGCTCCCTCTTTCATTTTCCGCATGGCGTCGCTGTTGCTGGCCGCCAATCCCGCCGTTACCAGCAAAGGAGCGAGTTTTTGCGGACCCGGCCCAACCGTCAATTCCGGCATCTCATCCGGAACTCCGCCGTGGGTGGTCTTAACGAACTCTGCCTCGGCGGCGTCGGCGGAGCCGGCATCGTGCAGCCAGGTGATAATCGTCTTGGCGAGTTTCGCCTTGGCGTCGCGCGGGTTCGTCCGAATCCCCGGTTTGAACTGGTCCGGGGGCAGATCGGTCAGAAGCGTGTAATAGTTCTCCAGAAGAGAGTCCGGCAGCTTCATGATTTTGCCGAACATCCCCTCCGGGCCGGCCGCCGGGTCGGTCACGCTGATGTAGTTCCCCTTGCTCTTGGACATTTTCATCTGTCCATCCGTGCCGACGAGGATCGGCGTCACCATCACCACCTGAGGGTCCTGGCCCTCTTCTTTTTGAAACTCCCGGCCGACGAGGTTGTTGAACAACTGATCGCTTCCGCCCATTTCCACGTCGGCTTCGATGATGACACTGTCCCAGCCCTGCAACAATGGATAGAGAAACTCGTGAATGCGGATGTCGCCGCCGGCCTCGAACCGTTCCTTGAAACTGTCGCGCTCGAGCATCTGCGCAACTGATTTTCGACCGGCGAGTTTAATCAAATCGATTAAATTCATCGACCCGAGCCACTCCCCGTTCCAGCGGACTTCAAGATGATTTGGATCGGTCAGAAGAATTTTGCCGATCTGCGCAACATAGGTCTTGGCATTGGAATCGATCTGCTGGCCGCTCAGAATGGGACGGGTCGCGTTTCTGCCCGATGGATCGCCGACGCGGGCGGTGTAATCGCCGATGATGAGCACCGCCTTATGCCCAAGTTCCTGGAACTGGCGAATGACCTTCATCGGCACCGCATGACCCAGCGTTACATCCGCGGCCGTTGGGTCCATGCCGAATTTGATCCGAAGCGGCTTGCCGGTCTTAGCGCTTTTGTCCAACTTTCGGCGAAGATCATCCTCGCTGAGGATCCGCTCGCATCGCCGCGAAAGCAATTGAATCTGTTGATCGATGGAAATCGACATCTGCGTGGTGGGATTCTAAGAACAGAGGGACGCGCCCCGCAAGCGGAACGCCTAACCAAATCTTCGGTTAGCCGCGTCGCTTGCGAAGCGCGGGCGGAAACTCTCGATCAGGTGGCCGGGCTTTGCGCCAGATGATCGATCGGCTGTGGAATCGGCGTTTCCATGGGCCGCTTCCAGAGCAGATGCAGCCGCCAGTGTTCGTCGTCGCGCTCGGGATAGTCGAGGCGGTAGTGCGCCCCGCGGCTTTCCGTGCGGGTGTACGCGGCAGTCGTAATCAGGAAACAGGCGGTCAGCATGTTCTGCAATTCCCAGCCGGGAATGGCTTCCTCGCCCATATCGGCAGGCGTGAAGGTTTTGTCCATCACATATCGGCTCCAGAAGGCGATGATCTCGCGGGTTTCCGAAAGGCGATCGCCGATGCGCTCGATGGCGCAGTTTCGCCACATGATGCTGCGGAGCGAACTCTTGACATCGGTCAAATCCAATTCGGTTTTTGTGGAGCTTTCGATGCGGTGCTCAAGGTGATGGGGGAATTTCACTTCCCGGCCCAGTGCCCATCGGGCCGCATCCGCGCCGGCGCGGGCGCCGAAGACAAGCCCCTCCACCAGCGAATTGCTGGCCAGGCGATTGGCGCCGTGCAATCCGCTGCAACCCGCTTCGCCAACCGCGTAAAGGCCGGGCAGACTGGTTTTTCCGTGTGAATCGCAATCCACTCCGCCGATCATGTAATGCGTGGCCGGTTGAATCGGGATCAAGTCTCGTTGCGGATCGATCTCGAACTGGTCCAACAGCTGCGCCAATTGCGGGAAGCGGGCTTTGAACGGCTCGGCCGGCAAATGCCGAACGTCCAGATAGACATGTGTGAAATTGGTCTTGCGGATCTGCTGCACAATCGCACGGCTGACAACGTCGCGCGCCGCCAGTTCACCGGCGGCACTGTAATCCTGCATGAACCGATGCCCGTTGCGATCCACGAGATGCGCTCCCTCGCCGCGCACGGCTTCGGTGATCAGCGCCCGGCTGGCGCCCGCGACGTAAAGCGTCGTCGGATGGAACTGAATCATTTCCATGTCCTTCAGCGCCGCCCCCGCGCGATAGGCCATGGCATGACCATCGGCGGTGGCGATCTTCGGATTGGTTGATTCGCGGAAAAGCTGCCCCGCCCCGCCGCTGGCGATGATTGTCCGCTTCGCCCAGATCAGATGGATTTCCCCCTTGATCACCGCCAGGGCGCCGACGCATTGCCCCTGATCGGTGAGCAGGTCAACCACGAATGACATTTCCGAAATTCGAATCGTTTCCCGGCTCTTGACCGCGTTGATCAGGGTCTGCGCCAGTTCCTTTCCCGTGGCGTCGCCGTACGCGTGCACGATCCTGGCAATGCTGTGCCCCCCTTCCAGTCCGAACGAGAGATCGTGCGGATTGCCGTCCTTGGTGTCGAAATGCGCGCCCCATGACAGCAATTCAAGGACGCGCTGTGGTCCCTCGGCAACGACAATATGGACAGCTTTCTCGTCGCACAAACCCGCGCCACAGGCGATCGTATCCTGCTCGTGCGATTCAATACTGTCCTGCGGCTGAAGAACCGCGGCAATTCCGCCCTGGGCATACCAGGTATTGGATTGATGCAGCGTATCCTTGGTGAGAAGCAAAACATCGGCCCCTTCCTGCGCCGCCGCGATTGCGGCCCGCAGACCCGCGACGCCCCCACCGATGACCAGCACATCCGCCAATTGCTGCGCCAAACGCGAAGCCTTGAATGAAATCAGATAACGACGTTGGGTAAGTGGCTCAAACATGTGGGCGGATTCGAAAAATCACGCCCCTTCGCGCGTCACGATCTTATAGTTCTCGCGCTCCCCCACGCCGCGCAGAGGATAATCTTTGCGAAGCGGATAGCTACCGTATCCGTTCCAGGTGAGGATTCGGCGCAAGTCGGGATGGCCGACAAAGATGATGCCGAGCATGTCGTAGATTTCCCGTTCCAGCCATTCAGCCCCCGGCCAGACGCCGGTGACGCTGGCGACTTTCAGGCCCGGGTCGCCGTGTTCCAGAACCTCCTCATCACGAGGAGCGGTTTTCGGGACCGTCGGCAGCGTCGGATCCAAAAACACCTTGAGCCAAAGCCGATTGTTGTGGGAAATGCTCGTCAGACCATAGTTGATTCCGAATCGGTGCGAGGCCCCCGGATAATTCAGGTAATCCACGCCGTTGATTTCCGCGAGCATGTCATATCGAAGACTCGGCTCATCCCGCAGGTATGTGCAGACGCGAACGATGTCTTCGCGCGGCACGACGACGGTCACCATGTCGCGCAGCTCACCGACGAGGAATTTGACTTCCGCGAATTTCGCCTTCAGCGGCTGAAGCGCTGGATGAACGATGGTCGAATGGTGCGGCATAACTATGAGAGATTGTTAGGGAAGCGGAGCATCGCGTCAAGAAATGCGGGAGGCGGAACCTCCAAGACGCCAAGGTCGCCAAGAGGAGGCGCCATTTGTCACTCCTTGGCGTCTTGGCGGTTCTATTTTTTATTTAACGAGTTCTCGCACCGCTTCCGCCACAGCGGCGGCGGCATCGGGCCGACCAAGTTGTTTCGCCGCTTCGGCCATCTTCTGCCGACGCGAAACATCGTACAGCAGCGATTCCAGGATCGGACGAAGTTGGTCCGCATTCTTGCGGGCATCCTTCTCATCATCCATAAGCACCGCCGCGCCGGCGTCGGCAAGCACCTTGGCGTTGGCGCGCTGATGAAGATCTTTGTGGAATGGATAGGGCATTAGAATCGACGGAACCCCGCAGGCTGTCAGCTCGGCGCAACTGCTGGCTCCGGAGCGGCTGACGGCCAGGTCCGCGACGGCCCAGATATCGGCCATGTCGGCGGTGAAGTCGATGACGCGGGCCGCGATGTTCTTTTCGCGGTATCCTCCGCGCACATGTTCGCCATGGTCGCGTCCCGCAAGGTGAAGAATCTGCCAGCCGTTGAGCGTGATGGTCCCGGCCAGGGAAAGCATCGCCTCGTTGATGGTGAGGGCCCCCAGGCTCGCGCCGGTGACAACCAGGGTGTGGAGGCGCGGATCGATGTCCAGCCGGCCGGCCGCCTCGGCGCGCGGCGGAAATCGAAGAATGTCCTTGCGAATGGGACAACCGGTCACTCGCATCTTGGCGCGATGCTCGGACGGAATCAGCCTGCGGGATTGTTCGAATTGACAACAGACCACGCGGCTGTACCGCATGAGATACTGGTTGGCCTTCCCAGGGATAACGTCGGGATTGAGGATCAGGGTGGGGATTTTTCTTCGCGCGGCGAATTTCACCGCGATGCCGGCGGCATAACCGCCCAGCCCCACCACCACCGCCGGCTTCCGCTCCGATAAAACGCGATTGACCAGTTCCCGCGTGTCGCGATAGGTGCGAAAGAATTTCAACACATCGGCGAGCTTCGGCGGCACGATCGGCTGGGGAATAAACTCAAAGCCCGTCGGTTCGAGAATCACGCGATCGATCTCACGCACCGTACAAAGGAATACAGGACGCGCGTCGGGCAGAATGGTCCGCAGCCCCTCGGCCACGGCAATACCGGGATAGAGATGGCCGCCCGTGCCGCCACCGGCCAGAATAATTGTCGCGGATTTTGACATCAACCGGGACTAAACGCCCCCGCAAAGCATATCGTCCCGAGGGCCGCGGAGCCGCGCGGAGAAGTCGAAGGCAACACCCGCCCGGGGTTTATCGGACGCGGCTCCCGTCAAAGCAGGTCAATCGCCGTGCATTTGCCTCAATCGCGGGCTGAGGCGCAGCATGAGCTGGATGCGCTCGATTTCAGTCAGCCAATCGGCAAGGGTTGCGTTCAGTTCGTCTTTGTCGGGCCCGACGATGCCGGTTGGACACGCGGGGCCGAGATAGCGATGGGCGAAGGCGCGGTAGCGGCTGATGGTTCGTTCCCCGTACGCGGCGCAGAATTCGAAGTCTTCCGCGAGAAATAAAACGATCGGCACGCGGTCGCCGGCGTTCACGCGGAACGACTCGGTCAGATCACGATGCTGGTCGCGATCCAAAATCCGCAACGAGATTTTTCCGGGGTTGCCTTCCGCAATGCGCGCGATCAGCGGACATTGCTGAACGCAATCGCCGCACCATATCCCGCTGATGATCAAAAGATTCATCTGCCGGACGAATCCGCCCACCAGATTTTTCTGCTGCCCGGTAAGCGCCGCGGCATCGTACACCCGCTGCCAGCGGCGATTCTGCTCGTCCGTGCCGGTTTGGACGTAGCGCTCATAGGAAAGGGCGGCGGAAAATTTATCGGCAAAGTAACTTGGAGTCATCATCATTCCCCCAGTTTCTCACGCACTGAATTCGCCAGTTCCTTCTCCATCGCCTCATCGCGGCCAAGCGAATACCAATATCGGGTGGGGATCGTGACGCCTTCTTCGTTCGTGATCGTGGGAGTCTCGCCCACCGCGGCAAACGCCTGCGAATATTGCGCCTGCGCCGTGATCCGCCGCTCCGGATGCGCGGATGTTTCGATCAACACTTTCGGATGCGCAGTGTATGACCCATCCGGCTGGCGGCTGAATTCAAATCGGACAGTGCGGCGGATCGTCTGAAGCGAATCCCAGATTACTTCGCGCGGAGTGCCGGCATCGCTGCGCCAGAATTCGAAAAATTGTTTGGATATCATGGGCCAGGTCGTCAGAACGCCCAGGCGGTAATCGCGCCGATCGATTTCGAACTGGTCATTAATCAGAGTGGTTGCGCAGGCGTCCCAGAGCTTCTGGAAATCGGAAGATGTCACCGAAGCGACGGGCGGCTGGTTGAACCAGTAATCCGAACCGGACTGTTCGCTCGGCGCGGCCGTCAGCGCGGGCGGAGTGGCCGGGGGAACACTGTCCTGACACGCGGTGAGAAGCAGGATTGGGATCAGGCGGCAGAATGGAAAGACCGTGCCTTTCATTGTGCGCCGATTGCCTGGCCACTGCCCGCGGGGGATTCCAGCTCACCGGTCCATTGCTCGCCGACCGTATGGAGGATGATGCCGTTGAGCGTGCCGGGCGTTCCCAGCGCGGCGCCGGCGACGATGACGATGCGGTCTCCCAGCGCGGCGAATTCGCGGTCCTGAACCAGGGCATCGACGTTTTGCACGAGATCGAGCATGTTCTGCGGCGGGGCCATTTCGTTGGGAATCACGCCGAAATGAAGCGCCATTTTCCGCAGCGCGCCGTGATCGCTGGAGAGCGCCACAATCGGCACGGGGAACCGGCTCTTGGAAAAGATGCGGGCGGTGGCGCCGGTCTGGCTCCAAATGACGACGAGCTTCATTTTCAGGTCTTCGACGATCTCGCGCACGCCCCGCGCGATCGCCGAGGAATACCGCAGCGACGCGGAGTTGGATTTCGCCGCCATCACCGGCGCGGTGGTGGAGTTGATCAGATATTCCTCCGTCACCTCGGCGACGTGCGACATCGTGTGAACCGAACCGAGGGGAAATTTCCCGACGGATGTTTCTCCGCTGAGCATCACGGCATCGGTGCCGTCGAAAATGGCGTTGGCGACGTCGCTTACCTCGGCGCGCGTGGGGCTGGCCTGCTCGATCATCGACTGAAGCATCTGGGTCGCGACGATCACCGGTTTGCCGGCCGTCTGGCACCGGCGAATGAGGTCCTTCTGAATGATCGGCACCTGGGCCACGTCCATCTCCACGCCCAGATCGCCCCGCGCGATCATCAAACCATCCGAGGCTTCGATGATCGCGTCCATTTGATCGAGCGCATCGGCTTTTTCGATCTTGGCGATCAGATGAATGTCCGCGCTCTTGTTGCGCAGGTGCTCGCGCAGAAGCAGCAAATCCTCGGCCGAGCGCACGAAGGAGAGGGCCAGATAATCCAGATCATTGTCGATCGCCCACTCCGCGCATTCCCAATCGCGGTCGGTAATCGAAGGGACATTGACGCTCGTGTCCGGCAAATTGATTCCCTTGGAGCTTTTAAGCACGCCGCCGATCGTGCAATTGCAGCGGACTTCGGAAAAACTTTTTTCGGTGCAGATAAACCGGAGCAGGCCGTCCTCGATCAACAGCCGATGGCCCACCTCGACATCATCCACCAGATTGGCGTAGATGCTGCTGGCCCTGCCGTTCTGTCCGACGCAGGGTGAACGCTGAATGATGAGTTCATCGCCGACCGCAATCGGCATCCCATCACCGGCCACCTGACCAAGCCGGATCTTGGGACCGCAGAGATCGCCGAGAATGGCGATCGGCTGGCTCCACCGGGCGGCGGCTTCCCGGATGTTGCGGAGCATCTTGAGATGCCAATCCAGATTACCGTGCGAAAAATTCAACCGGCAAACATCAACACCGGCCTGGAACAACGAATAGAGAATGTCCGCATCGCCACACGCGGGACCCATGGTGGCGACGATCTTGGTGCGAATCATGCTTGTCCGATCATACGCCGGAAACACCATTTCGGTAAAGACGATGAATCCAAGGTTTGAACGCTTCGACGATCAGCTTTTCGCCGGCTCGGCCTTTGCCGGGAGCGGCGCGATGCGGATATTCGCCTCGCGAAGCTGTTTTTCATCGATGGGGCTGGGGGAACCGCACATCAGGTCGGCCCCGCTTTGGGTTTTGGGAAATGCGATCACATCGCGGATGTTGGAGATTCCGCGAAGAATCATGATGAGCCGGTCCAGACCCAGGGCGATCCCGCCGTGCGGTGGAGCTCCGTAATGCAGCGCATCCAGCAGGAAACCGAACTTGGCCTTTTGCGCGGCCTCGTCGATGCCAAGGAGCGAAAAAACCTTTTGCTGGATGTCCATGCGATGGATACGGATCGATCCACCCCCGACTTCGCTGCCGTTGACGACGATGTCGTATGCTTTGCTCTTGATGGATTCCACCGTGGCCTGATCGCGGGAATCCAGTTTCGACAATTCATCGTCCAGTGGAGCGGTGAACGGATGATGCGTCGCGGAAAACCGTTTTTCCCCTTCGTCGAATTCAAACGCGGGAAAATCCACCACCCATATCCAAGCGAATTCGGTGGATGGAGCGATTTTCAGTTCGCGAAATAGCTTTAGCCGCAATTCTCCCAGAACCTTGTGGACGATCTTCGGCTTGTCAGCGGCGAAACAGATAAGATCGCCGTGCTTCGCGCCCGTTCGTTCTATTAATTGCTTCTCGATTGATGTGAGGAATTTGGCGATTCCGGTATCTACCCTTAAATCCATCTGTGAATCGTCTGACTCGAAATTTATTACTGGTCTCCCACTAATCTTTGTCACCGCCAGACCCTTGGCGCCAAATCCCTTGGCCCATTCGGCCAGGGCGTCCGTTTCCTTCCTGCTGAGTTTCCCACCGCCGGGGACGGCGACGGCCTTGACCATCGCGGCGCTTTTGAAGACGCCGAAATCGGTTTGCTGGGCCAGATCAGTGATGTCATGCAATTTCATGCCGAAGCGCAAATCCGGCCGGTCCGAGCCGTACTCGGTCATCGCTTGATCGTATTGCATGCGCGGAATGGGATTGGGAATTTCCTTGCCGAGGATTTCCTTCCAGATCGTGCCGAGCAATCCCTCAATAATGGTCATAATGTTTTCGCGGTCGATGAAGGACATCTCCACGTCAAGCTGGGTGAACTCCGCCTGGCGGTCGGCCCGCGGGTCCTCATCGCGGAAACAGCGGACGATCTGCATGTACTTGTCGCAGCCGCTGACCATTAAAAGCTGCTTGAAAAGCTGCGGCGATTGCGGCAACGCGTAAAAGCTCCCCGGCATCAGCCGCGAGGGAACAATAAAATCCCGCGCCCCCTCCGGCGTCGATTTGGTGAGGAACGGCGTCTCGATCTCCCAGAATCCCCTGTCGCCGAGATAATCCCGCATGATTTTGGTCACGCGGTAGCGCGTGCGCAGGTTTGTTTGCATCTCCGCCCGCCTGAGGTCCAGATAACGGAATGCCAGCCGTTTGTCCTCGGAAACGGTTTCGTGCTCGTCCGGCGTGAACGGCGGCGTTGGGGAGGTGCTGACAACCTCCAACTCCTTCACACGGATTTCGATTTCACCCGTCGGCAATTTGGGATTGACCAGGCTCGCGCCGCGGGCGGTGACCATGCCCGTAACGCTGATGACCCATTCCGAGCGGAGCTTGCGGGATTCATCGTGATGAATTTTCCCGCAGGTCTCGGAATCAAATACCAGTTGGGTCAGGCCTTCGCGGTCGCGAAGGTCGATGAAGACCAATCCGCCATGATCTCGATAGGAATGAACCCAGCCAGCGAGTTTGACGGTCTGACCGACATCGGATTGGCGGAGCTGGCCGCAGGTATGCGTGCGATAGCGCGTTTCGGAAGCTTGCATGATCGGTTCCTCGGTAATCGAGAGCTAAATTAGAGAGAAAGAATCGTGAGTCAAACGGAGGGACGGGCGCGACCGCGGAAGTCCCGATGAATCGGGACCACCGCAAGGACGCGCCTAGCGGTTTATTTCGGCCTGGATTTCGGAGTGGGCTTTCATGACAATATCAGTATAACCCTATCGGCAATTTTGGAAAGACTCTGTAATAGCGAAGGCATCATAGGAGTGGCCGAAACTTATCTTGCTCAGTCTCAAGCCAGACTTGTATCGCCTCGCGAATATTGGCCAGCACTTTGGCTCGGGTGTCGCCTTGCGACCAACACCCCTTTAGCGCGGGCACATGTGCAACAAAGCCACGATCTTCGCCAGGTTCGATAATCACCTTAAGAGTCATTGGCTTTCCATTATATCCCATCGCGGTTTGGCGAACCACTGCTTCATGACGTCCTCCGCTGGCTTGCCTTTGGGCGTGTAACCTTTGCCGGTATCATCGCCGCCGGGGTGCATTTCCCATAGCACGAATCCGGCCAATTCCGGTCTGCCCCACCAGCTTTGGAAAAACGCCTCGAAAAGTTTCTTCTGCAAATCGTTGTCGGCGGGGAGCTGATCCTGCGTGTAATCCCAGGGATCCTTGGCGGCATTGGACAGGCTGCACCAGCCGGCCTCGAGAAGAATCACCGGCTTGTGAACTTGACCTTGAAATTCAAACATTTTTATCTGAATCTTCTTCCATTCATCGTTGATCTGCTCGACCGACACGTCGCGGGTTTGGCCGAGGGTCCAGTAGCTGTTCATGCCGATGAAATCCAGGTATTTCCAGAACGGGACTTTCCAGTAGCGATCCCAGTTGGACGAATAAGTGAGTTGGCCTTTGTAAATATTGCGAACGTCCTGGATGGTTTGAACCCACTCGTCGAGATGCTCGTCGGCCTCGGAACTGACCAGTTCGGACCCGACGACCAGGACATCAACGCCGTTGCTCTGGGCGATGCGAGCGTAGTGTTCCATCACGTCGCGGTAATTGTCGAACCATCGGTGCCAGTCGGTGGGTTCGAGGGTGCCGCGCCATTCCGTCTCCTTGGCGGGGTTGTCCAGGAGCACGATGGGCATGAGGATGACGCGCAAGCCCCTGGTTTTGGCATGGCTGATGATGTCCGACAACTGTGGAACGGTCATGGTTTTCCGCATGTCCACATACATGTCGGTGCTTTCAGCATTTTCCTGGCGGGCATCCACGACCAATGAGACGGTGTCCGCGCCATCAGCCGCGATGTCATCAATCGTCTTTTTGTATTCCTCGACCCAGTCGACGCGCTGAAGTTGCACGGCGATGCCGCAGAACGGCCGCTGGTTGGCGATGTGAACCAGGCCCGAAACCGGCGCCTGGACCGCGGATTTGCCCGCGGCGCCGGCGGCGGGACTTCCCGTGGACGATTCCGGTGAAATCATCACGCAGCCCATGACGGCCGCGTACAGGAGGATGGCAACTATCGCGATTTTTCGACCGAACATGCCCGGGAAACAATACAGGAGGCGTACCGCTGTTGCCAAGCGCGTGCCGATAATAAGAATCCGGTGTTGAAAATGGACAAGAAGCATGTGTTGAAGGTCGCCAAGTTCCTCGTCCGCTGGGGAATTGCCGTCGTCGGAATCTGGTGGGTCATCAGCAAGATGTCGTGGAAAGACCACGTCCTGGCCCTCTTGCCCGGCCAAAGCATGCCCGTCAAAAATGTGGTTTTGGCCAGCGACCACGCCACGGACCAGGATGAGTTCTATCCGGTGATTGACCCCCGCACCGGCGCGACGATCACCTTGTCGCGCGAGCAGGTGATCAACGAGCCGGACCGGCCTAATTTAACTGTGTTCGAAAATGGCAAGTTGAAATATGTGGTTGGCGTCGATCTAGGGCCCGACCTGAAAAAAGCCAGCCGGCTTTTAGTGGCCGATCATCCCGCCGGCCCCACGGCGACTTGGGAACCGGCATCCGACTTTCCGGATTACCAGGTCACGGTCCCCCATCCCCGCGTGCAGATCGGCGTGCTGCGGATGATCCGCCAGGCCAACATCCATTATCTTTTCGCCGCACTCGCGATCTTCCCGCTGACCATTTTGATCACCAGCTTCCGCTGGCATGAGTTGCTCAAGGCCGTCGAGATTCGCCTGACACTGGAAAGAACATTCGTCCTGAACATGGTCGGGTTGTTCTACAACACGATCATGCCGACCGGCTCGACCGGCGGAGATGTTTTCAAAGCGTATTATGTGGCCAGGCAAACCCATCATCGCACCCGCGCGGTAATGTCGGTGCTGGTGGATCGGGTGATCGGCCTGATGGCGCTGATCATTTTGGGCGGAACAATGGCTGCATTTCAGAGGCATATCCCCCGTTGCCGGCAGGTCGCGGTCGCATCAGCAGCCATTGTCGCGATCGTCGCGATCTCAATGATCGTATTCTATGTTCCGGTTTTGCGCCGCCTGAGCGGGCTGGAATTCATCATCAATCGACTCCCCTGGCAAAAACAGGTTCACAAAGCGGTGGAAACTCTGCATATTTACGGCCGGCGTCCCTTTCTCGCGGCGGGAGCCCTGATCGTCAGCTTTCCCGTCCACATGGTCGTCATCACCGCCGCGCAGTTATGCGGCGTCGCATTCGGCCTCCATATCAGCCCGTTTTATTACTGGATGGCCGTGCCTGTCATCGTTCTGGCCAGCGCCATTCCGATCAGCCCGCAGGGAGCGGGCGTCATGGAGTATTTCGCCATCAAGCTGCTGGAACCGCAAGGCGCCACGGTCGCCCAGGCGTTTGCGCTGACCATGTCCATCCGACTGACGCAGATTTTCTGGAACCTGGTCGGCGGCTTCTTCGTTCTCCGCGGCGGCTTTCATGCCCCGACCCAGAGTGAACAGAAACAGGTGGAGATGGAAGACGAGGACGAGCCGAGGGAAAAATTCGAAATTCGAAATTCGAGTGAACACTCCACCCCCATAGGGGGTGGCTTCAGGAAGCCCCCTCGAAGGGGGCGTTGACATCAAGATGCCCCCGTTGGGGGCGGACA
>Ga0302325_10009359_pt1 | contig 21399 bp, 21 predicted proteins | sample Palsa_T0_2_FD_201948 | JGI IMG/M metagenome (GOLD analysis project Ga0302325, IMG submission 201948) | Peat permafrost microbial communities from Stordalen Mire near Abisko, Sweden - Palsa_T0_2 | ecosystem: Environmental > Terrestrial > Soil > Palsa > Peat permafrost | place: Sweden: Abisko...
CTAACAAAAAGACACCAAAAACTGGCATCCAAAAAACCACACCCCAACACGGGAATATCAAGGCATGGCAAAAAACAACAACAAAACAAAACCACCAAACACACTATTGAGTTCTCAAACAACACCCGTTTTCGGGCAACCCTGCTACTGTACTCCGTGGCCGAGGGACCGTCAACTTGCACGAACCGCTCTCATTGAGCAGGTGTGCGTCGCTATGTCGCCTAGCCTACGCGCTCGATCTCCGCGCCCAGACTTACCAGGTTTTCCACAAACAGCGGATAACCCCGGTCGATATGAAAGACGTCGTGCACCTCGGTATCACCGTCGGCCACCAATCCGGCAAGCACCAATCCGGCGCCAGCCCGGATGTCAGAGGACCAGACGGGCGCACTGGACAGTTGAGGAAGACCTCGTACCACGGCATGGTGCCCGTCGGTGCGGGCGTCGGCACCGAGGCGGATCATCTCCTCGACAAACCGGAACCGCGCCTCGAACACGTTCTCAGTGATCATCGACGTGCCATCGGCGATCGACGCCAGGCCGATCGCCATGGGCTGCAGATCCGTCGGGAACCCCGGATACGGCAACGTGGCCACGTTGACGGCCTTCGGGCGTTCGTACTGGGTCACCCGGAAACTGTCATCCGTCTGGGTGACGGTGGCGCCCACGTCGTGCAGCTTGTGCAGCACGACCTGAAGATGCGCAGGATCAACCCCGGTCACCGTAATGTCGCCGCGCGTCATCGCCGCGGCGATGCCCCACGTCGCGGCCACGATTCGGTCGCCGATCACGCGATGCTCCGTCGGGTACAGCCGTGCTACGCCGGTAATCGTCATCGTCGGCGAACCCGCACCTTCGACCTGCGCACCCATCTGGTTCAACATCGTGCACAGGTCCACTACATCGGGCTCGCGCGCCGCATTGTGGATGGTCGTGACACCCTCTGCCAAAACCGCAGCCATCAGGATGTTCTCGGTGGCGCCGACTGAGGGAAACTCCAGCTGAATTTCCGCGCCACGCAAGGTATCTGCATGGGCCACGACGCAGCCGTGCTCGATATTGCAGACGGCTCCGAGCTGCCGTAGCCCAGCTTGGTGCATATCCAGCGGACGAGAACCGATGGCGTCACCGCCCGGCAGTGCGACTTTGGCGCGCTTGCAACGTCCTACTAGGGGGCCGAGTACGCAGACTGAAGCCCGGAACTGGCGGACCGCGGCGAAGTCGGCGTCGTACTTCGGCTCATCGGGTGAGGTGATGCGCACGGTCGCGCCGGCCAGCTCGACGGTGGCACCCAGGCCCCTCAGCACCTCCGCCATCAGCGGGACGTCGAGGATGTCGGGGCAGTTGGTAATCGTGCTGGTGCCTTCGGCCAACAGTGTGGCAGCCATCAGCTTGAGAACGCTGTTCTTGGCTCCCCCAACAGCGACTTCGCCGGACAGTCGACTGCCACCGGTCACCACGAATCGCTCGGCCACCCGTGCCAGTTTAGTGAAGCCCTATCGGCCTGTCAGTTGGCCGGGGCGGTCGGACCGGTACGTTGCTACTTATGGCAGTGCATCTGACGCGCATCTATACCCGTACTGGTGACGACGGGACCACGGGCTTGAGCGATTTCTCACGGGTATCCAAAAACGATGCGCGTTTGGTGGCGTATGCCGACTGCGATGAGGCCAACGCCGCGATCGGCGCTGCGATCGCCCTGGGATACCCGACGCAGCAGATCATCGACGTGCTGCGACAAATCCAGAACGATTTGTTCGACGCCGGCGCGGATCTCTCGACACCGGTAGTGGAGAATCCGGAATATCCGCCGCTGCGCATCACGCAGCACTACATCGACCGACTCGAGGCTTGGTGCGACGAGTTCAACGAAAGCTTGCCGCCGCTCACATCCTTTATTTTGCCCGGCGGTTCAGCACTATCGGCACTGCTGCATGTCGCCCGAACCGTGGCGCGACGCGCTGAGCGTTCGGCGTGGGACGCAGTCGAGCAGCACCCGTCGGATATCAGTCCGCTACCGGCGAAGTATCTGAATCGCCTGTCCGACTTGCTGTTTATCTTGTGTCGGGCGGTCAACCCTGGCGGCGACGTGCTCTGGCAACCGGGTGGCGGGCAGCCCGACAAATAGATCTCGGAATCAGGTGCTGCGACGGCGGGCGCGTGGCGAGGGACGTGATTCCAACCACGACTGGAAGGCCGTGAACGCGCCGCGGTCCAGTGCGATTTCATAGCCCGCTCTACGGTCCTGTGTCGTGTCGCGCAACTCCAGCACGATGATCTCTTCAGTCATGATGTCGAACTCGTCACCGCGTGGTGGACGTCGCGAGACGACTTCCACACCGCGCCTGTTGAGTTGGCGATCCGGCCACGGTCGAACGCTGGACAATCGGTAATACGCGGCATCCCCACCGCGGTAACGAATCACGCCGTGACGCCATCCGTGGCCGCCGACTGCGGGTATGTCCCGCATGATCGCCGCCGTCCCACCTTGGCGCAGCTTCCACAAGCGAAAACTCAAAGCTAGGACGGCAATTCCCAACAAGGCGACGAGCACGACCATGACGGTCATCAGCGCGCTCATCGCCGCGGGCCGCTAGTCGAGCGCGCCGACGGCGCGCAATCTGGCGCGGCCCCTGGCGGCAGTGCGTGGATCGTCTGACTCCGAATCCTGTTTGGCCGCAGCCTCGTCGATCTCTGAGTCGAATTCTGCGGATTCGGCGAGGATGCTGACGCCCTCCTCGGTGACCGACATGAAGCCGCCGTCCACTGCGACCCGCAGATCGTCCTCACCCTCGCGCTCGACGCGAACCATGGCATCGTCAACCAGTTGCGCAACCAGCGGGATATGACTTGGCAGAATACCGATCTCTCCCACAGTGGTGCGGGTGAAGACGAACGTCCCCTCGCCCGACCAGATCTTCCGGTCGACGGCAACGATATCCACATTCATCGCGGACATCTCACACCTGCCTTTCCCCGCTCAACCTTCGCCGCCGGCAACAACACATCACAGCTTGGCGCCGAAGCTTTCGGCTTTCTTGGCCAGGTCGTCAAGGCCGCCGATCAGGAAGAATGCCTGCTCGGGGATGTGGTCGAAGTCGCCCTTGGCCAGCTTGTCGAACGCCTCGATGGTTTCTTTCACCGGAACGGTCGAACCAGGCTGGCCAGTGAACTGTTCGGCCGCCATCATGTTCTGCGACAGGAACCGCTCGATGCGTCGTGCCCTGTTGACCTGCTGCTTGTCCTCCTCGGACAGCTCGTCGATACCCAGAATCGCGATGATGTCCTGAAGATCCTTGTAGCGCTGCAGGATTCGAATCACTTCCTGCGCTACCCGGTAATGCTCGTCGCCGACGATCGCAGGGTCCAGAATGGTGGAGCTGGAAGCCAGCGGGTCGACCGCAGGGAAGATGCCCTTGGAGAACACATTTCGCGAAAGCTCGGTAGTCGCGTCCAAGTGCGCGAACGTCGTCGCGGGCGCAGGGTCGGTGTAGTCGTCTGCGGGCACGTACACGGCTTGCATCGAGGTGATGGACCGGCCGCGCGTCGAGGTGATCCGCTCCTGGAGCTCACCCATTTCGTCAGCGAGCGTGGGCTGATAACCCACCGCCGAGGGCATCCGGCCGAGCAGCGTGGACACCTCTGAACCAGCCTGGGTGAACCGGAAGATGTTGTCGATGAACAACAGCACGTCCTGGCCCTGCTCGTCGCGGAAGTACTCGGCCATCGTCAATGCCGACAGCGCCACGCGCATACGGGTGCCAGGCGGCTCGTCCATCTGGCCGAACACCAGCGCGGTGTCCTTGAGCACATCGGCTTCGGCAAGCTCGACCCACAGGTCGTTACCCTCGCGGGTACGCTCCCCCACACCGGCGAACACCGAAGTCCCACCGAAGTTTCGGGCGATACGGTTGATCATCTCTTGAATCAGCACCGTTTTACCCACGCCGGCACCGCCGAACAGCGCGATCTTGCCACCACGCACGTACGGCGTCAGCAGGTCGACAACCTTCAGGCCGGTCTCGAGCATCTCGGTGCGCGGTTCCAGCTCGTCGAACGGCGGCGGCTTGCGGTGAATGGCCCAGTGATCGAAATCTTCTCCGTAGCCGGGCTCGTCCAGGCAGTGGCCCAGCGTATTGAACACGTGGCCCTTGACACCGTCGCCGACCGGCACCGAAATCGAGGCTCCGGTGTCGATCACCTCGACGCCGCGCACCAGCCCGTCGGTCGGCTGCATCGAGATGGCGCGGACCAGGCTGTCGCCGAGGTGTTGCGCCACCTCCAGTGTCAACGTTTTGGCGAGCGCCTCATAGGTGACCTCGGCGTGCAGAGCGTTAAACAGCTCCGGTACCGAGCCGCGCGGAAACTCGACGTCGACGACGGGTCCGGTAATCCGCACCACACGGCCGTTGGCGTCGCCGCCCTTCGAGTTGGTCGACTTCTCAGCCTGTTTAGTGGTAGCAGCCATATCCTCTTCGCTTCCTGATCGGGCCTATTTCGCGTCGGCGAGCGCGTTTGCGCCACCGACGATTTCGCTGATTTCCTGGGTGATTTGGGCCTGCCGCTCACGGTTGGCCTCGAGCGTGAGTGCCTTGATGAGATCGTCGGCGTTGTCGCTGGCCGATTTCATCGCACGCTGACGTGATGCCAGCTCTGATGCGGCGGACTCGAGCAACGCCGTGTACACGCGGGTGGTCAGGTACCGCGGCAGCAACGCGTCGAACAGTGTCGTCGCATCCGGCTCGAATGAGTAGAGCGTATGGGGCTCGTGGTCGTCCTCGACGTATTCCACGACCATCGGGGCGATGCGGTGCGCCGAGGTCGATTGCGACATCATCGATTTGAACTCGGTGTAGACGATGTGCAACTCGTCGACGCCGGCCTGCTCCTCGGAATCGCCGTTGTCTCCGACACCGGCCAAGAAGGCGCTGACCAAGGTCTCGGCCACCTCCGCGGCATTCTCGTAGCTGGGTCGTTCCGAGAAGCCGGTCCATGACTCGCTGATATCCCAGTTGCGAAAGCTATAATAGCCCAGCGCTTTACGTCCGACGGTGTAGAGAACCGGCGTCTTGCCGCTTTGTCGCAGCAGCGAAAAAAGCTCCTCGGCCCGCCGGAAGGCGCTGGAGTTGTACGCGCCGCACAGGCCGCGGTCGGACGAGACCACCAGCACGCCGGCCCGTTTCGGCTCGGGACGCTCGACCAGCAAGGGATGGTCCAGAGCGGCTTCCTGGGCGAGAGTGGTGAGCACGCGGGTGAGCTCGTCAGCGTAGGGTCTGGCTTCCCGCAGCCGGGCCTGCGCCTTGCCGATACGCGACGTCGCGATCATCTCTTGTGCCTTGGTGATCTTTTTGATCGACCCGGCGGAGCGGATTCGACCTCGCAGTTCGCGAAGTGTTGCAGCCATTCTCGATTACTTCTTCTGCTCCGGCGGTGCGGGCTTGTGGACCTGCACCGCTTCTTTCGCGACCTGGTCTTCGTCGAGGGCTTCCACGTGCTCGTCGGGAACGACCGAGCCACCGCCGGTGGCCGCGAAGCCCTTCTTGAAGTCCTTGATCGCGTCGGTCAACTTCTTCTCGGTTTCCTCGCTGAGCTTCTGAGACTCCCGGATGTCGGACAGGATGCCTTCGTCCGACGCCCGCACATGGTCGAGGAACTCGGCCTCAAACCGGCTGACGTCCTCGGCGGGAACCGAGTCCAGGTGACCACCGGTACCCAGGAAGATCGACACCACCTGCTCCTCAACGGGCAACGGCCGGTACTGCGGCTGCTTGAGCAGCTCGACCAGCCGTTCGCCGCGGTCCAGCTGTGCTTTGGACGTGGCATCCAAATCCGAGGCGAAGGCCGCGAACGACTCCAACTCGCGGAACTGCGACAGGTCCAAACGGAGACTTCCGGCAACTTCTTTCATCGCCTTGATCTGAGCCGCGCCACCGACCCGCGACACCGAGACACCGACGTTGATCGCAGGTCGCACACCCTGGTTGAACAAGTCGGACTCGAGGAAAACCTGACCGTCGGTGATCGAGATGACGTTGGTGGGGATATAGGCCGAGATGTCATTGGCCTTGGTCTCGATGACCGGCAGACCGGTGAGTGAGCCGCCACCAAGCTCGTCGGACAGCTTGGCGCAGCGCTCGAGTAGCCGCGAGTGCAGGTAGAACACGTCGCCTGGGTAGGCCTCACGACCAGGCGGGCGGCGCAGCAGCAACGAGATCGCGCGGTAGGCCTCGGCCTGCTTGCTCAAGTCGTCGAAGACGATCAGCACGTGCTTGCCGTCGTACATCCAATGCTGCGCGATCGCCGAACCGGTGTAGGGCGCAAGCCATTTGAACCCGGCCGAGTCAGATGCGGGCGCCGCGACGATGGTGGTGTAGTCCATCGCGCCACCCTCGTCCAGGGCGCGGCGGACCGAAGCGATCGTGGTGCCCTTCTGGCCGATGGCGACGTACACGCACCGCACCTGCTTGTCGGGATCGCCGGTCTCCCAGTTCTTGCGCTGGTTGAGGATCGTGTCGACGCAGACGGCAGTCTTGCCGGTCTTGCGGTCGCCGATGATCAGCTGGCGCTGGCCGCGACCGATCGGAGTCATGGCGTCGATGGCCTTGATTCCCGTCTGCAGTGGCTCTTTGACGCTCTGCCGCTGCACCACCGATGGGGCCTGGATCTCCAGCGCCCGACGAGTATCGGGTTCGATGTCGCCCTGGCCGTCGATCGGCTGGGCGAGCGGGTTGACGACACGGCCCAGGAAGCCATCACCGACCGGCACCGACAGCACCTCGCCGGTGCGCTTGACCTGTTGGCCTTCCGCGATGGTCTCGTAGTCACCGAGGATTACCGCGCCGACGCTGTGCTCGTCGAGGTTGAGCGCGACGCCCAGAACCCCACCCGGGAACTCAAGCAGCTCCTGGGTCATGACCGACGGCAAGCCCTCGACATGCGCGATGCCGTCTCCGGTGTCGACGACCGTGCCCACCTCCTCCCGAGCGGTGTCGGAGGTAAAGGAGCTGACGTATTCCTCGATCGCACCCTGAATGTCGTCAGCGGAGATTGTCAACTCTGCCATGGCTTTTCGTTCTTCCTGCTTGTCGATTGCGTGGATTAAGTGTGTCAGTCCGGTAGCTGGGTCTGGGCCGCGGCGAGACGAGACGAGAGCGTACCGTCGATAACTTCGTCGCCGACCAAAATTGCGAGCCCGCCGAGCGACTCGGGGTCGATCTGCAGCTGCGCCGTGACCGGATGACCGTAGATCCGGCTCAGCACCTCGGTGAGGCGGGCGTGCTGTGCGTCGCTGAGCTCGGCAGCCGCGCTGACCTGCGCGACGACTTCGCCGCGGCGGGCCACCGCAACTTCGGCGAGACCTTGCACCGCTTCCTCGACCCGCTGTCCTCGCAACAACTCGACCGTCTTGGAAAGCAGTTCAATCGAGATCGGGTTAACGTCGGCGCTGGCATTCCCAAGCACATTGCGCAGCAACTGAATCCGTCCGTCAGCCGGCGCCTCGTAGTCACCCAGCAAGATGGCGAGGCGCGGCTGCACGTCGAGAATGCGGGAGAAGCGGAACAATTGGTCTTCCACCTCGTCAAGCTGACCGGCCCGTTCGGCGCGAGTCAACAATGCCTGCCGCGCCACCAACTCGACGGCGTCGACGAGATCGTTGCCGGCCGACCATCTTTCGGAAACGGCGCTCTTGAGCACGTCAAACGCGGGCTGACCGACCTTGCCCGACACCAGCCGCTCGATCAGTCGAACTCTGGGCGATGCGTCCTCAGCGGGCAGTGTGAGGTAGCGGGTGACAACGGTTTCGCGGATCAACGTCGCGGCGACCGACGTCAGATCATCGGCCAGCGTCGACAACCCTTGGTCGTCAAGACCTTCGGCGATCTCATCGAACTGCTTCAGCAGACTTGTGAGCGCGCCCCGGCTGGCCGAACGCATCTTGGTCGCAACCGGATACTGGACATCAGCCTCCGAGGGCGCCATCGCGTCGAGATCGTCGAGGAAGCGGTCTACCGTGGCTGACTGCTGCTCGGCATCGGCAACGAATCCACGCACCAATTCGCCTGCCCGCCGGACAGATTCCGCGCCGATGTCCTGGCGCAGCTGGCGAATCAACTGCGCGCGCAACAGCTCAACCTGCCTGCCGCCCTGCACTTTGATCCGCTCGACTTCGCTGTCGGCCTGGATGCGCAACTGCTCCACGATGCGCTTGGCATCCGACTGCGCCTCTTCGGTGATCCGCTTCGCCTCCGCCTTCGCGGCCGCCGTCGCCTTACTGTGCGCGCGGCTCGCTTCCGCCAGCCGATCGGCAGCAGCCGCGGAGTCCGCGAGTTCTTTGCGCACCACGTCTTGGCGATCCGTCATCATCTTGCGCACTGGCGGCACAACATAACGCCAGACCAGCCACACGATCACGCCGAAACCGACGAGTTGCCCAAGGAATGTTGACATCTTCGCTACCGCCCCGGACCGGTGGCTGTGACCGCGGTGGTGACCTCGACGCCGAGGATGCGACTCGCCAACGTCGTGGAGATGGTCTCCACTCGCGCGCGAAGTTCAGCCGAAACCGCGTCGCCTTCCCGTTTGAGTTGCTCAGCGGCGTCCTGAAGCGTCGAGGAAACCTGTTCCTCGGCCTTACCACGCAGGTCATCGAGGACCTTGCGACCCTCTGCTCGAGCCTCGTCGCGGGCCGCCGACGCCGCGACCCGGGCGTCGCCCATCGCCTTCTCGTAGTCGTGCTGGGCAGCGGCGAACTGCTCGGCCGATTCCTTGTTGTCAGCGGCCGTCTTGGTGACCATGTTGTCGCGCTCTTTGAGCACCTTCGAGATCGGCGGTACGACGAAGGTGCCGATCACGCCGAGCACGATCAAGAAGATGATCAGCACGACGAAGAAGGTGCCGTTGGGAATGAGGAAGTTACTGCCGCCTTCCTCAGCCTGGCTGGCAGCCAAGACCACAGCGCTCATGTCACCCATCGTTGCGGACTACTTTGGCGCGATTGGTGTGGCGAAGACGAACAACGCCATGAACGCCAGGTTGATGAAGTAGGCGGCCTCGACCAGGCCTACCGTGATGAAGAACGGGGTGAACAGCCGGCCTTGTGCCTCGGGCTGCCGCGCGATTCCAGAGATCAACGCGTTACCCGCGACACCGTCACCGATACCGGCGCCGATCGCGCCGCCGGCCAGGATCAGTCCGCCGCCGATAAGGGCACCAAGGCCAATGAGATTGGGGTCTGACATTGCTTATCCTCCTTGATATTTGGTAGTGATCTACCAGGTCCGTTGTGATGTAGGGAGCCAGCGGTTGTCTGGCGGTCCTACTCGTGTTCCCCTTCCAGCTCCATCGCTTGACTGAAGTACAAGATCGTCAGCAGCGCGAAGATGAAGGCCTGGATCGCGCCGACAAATAGGTCGAATGCCTTCCAGATCGCGTTGGGCGCCCACAAGATATATGGCGGAAATAGCGCGATCAGGCTGACCAGGATGCCGCCTGCGAAAATATTGCCGAACAGTCGGAGCGACAGCGAGATCGGCTTGGCAAGCTCTTCCACGACGTTGATCGGCGCAAGCACAGCTACGTGCCCCTTGAGCACCGCGATCGGGTGTCCGATGATGCCCCGGCGCCAGATCCCCGCCACGTGGTAGCAGACGAACACGAAAAGGGCCAAAGCGAGCACGTAGTTGATGTCCGCCGCCGCCGACGAGAGCAACTCGGTGGTCTTACCGTGGTCGGAGTACTGCAACGGCAGCACCGACAACCAGTTGGAGATCAGTATGTAGATGAAAAGCGTTACGGCCAGCGGTAACACGAACGGCGCAATGCGCATGCCGATCGCGCTCTCGATCTGGTTGCGCATCTGGATGGTGATCGCCTCGAAGAACAACTGCACACCACCGGGGACGCCGGTGGAGGTCACCTTGGCGCGAAGGAAGAACGCAAGCCCGATGACGATGACGGCAGCGATCGCGGAGGCCGCCACGGTGTCGACGTTGACAGTCAGGCCGAACCAGTCGGCGGTTACGTGATGGCCCACCTCGATGGCGCCATCGGCCAAAAACGTCTCAGTCATGGCCGTTTCCCGTCCCTTCACTAGCCTCGACGGCTCCGTCACGCAGCTTCTTGTAGACCGGCAGCGCGGTCGACAGCACTAGCAACACCTGGAAGAGCGCAAGCCCGAATACCACGCCCAGCCCGGCCGGCCGGAAAACGAATGCGACGGTCAGCCCGACAACGGTGACGAACAGCAACCTGGTGGCGGAGTTCAACGCCATCTTCTTTTTCAATGGATGCGCATCCGCGGTGATCGACGCCACCGAACGCTGTACGCCGAGCGCGTTGAGCAAACCCAACAGCAGGCCCACGCCGAAGAACACGCCCACCAGCGGGTGACCAAGCCAACCCGCGACGGCGATGGCGACGACAGTGAGCACGAGGGACGTGGCGAAAAGCCGAACAGGCCGAAACGCAACGGAGGGAAACACCAACGGCGCGTCCTGCGCTGGTGTTGTCACTGCTGCACCTCAGTCCTCGTCAGGGGGGAGTTGCCGGGTAGATCGTGCGTGGCCCGTAGAGCGTATCGAAGGGCATTGCTCGCACTCGCAGCACCCAAGGGACAGCTCCCCTTTGTCGGTCGGTAGCCGGCGCGATCGGAGGTGAGTCCGATGGCCGGTGGCCGGCAACCCGCGAGGTTAATTCGGGTTCTACCAGCACCTTACCATATCGGCGACCACCCTACTACCCCTCGTCGTAGACATCATCGCGGCGGCGCAGCAGCGGAATCAGCGTCACGATGACCGCGATCGCGATCGCGCCCAACATCACCGCTGCGGTGTCGCGCGGGTCGAAGAAGATCGTGCTCGCGGTGCCGAACGCGACGATGCCGACCCACAGATAGATCAGCAGCACCACCCGCCGGTGCGAGTGACCGATCTGCAGCAGACGGTGATGCAGGTGCATCTTGTCGGGGCTGAACGCGCTGCGACCCGCCCGGGTGCGCCGGACGATCGCCAGCAGGAGGTCGAGCATCGGCACGAACATGACCGCCACGACCAACAGGAACGGCGACAGCAGAGCAAACACATCTCGGGCGCCGTAGGCGTTCTGCGAAATCGGTCCGGCGGCCGTCGTCGACGCTGCGGCCAGCATCAGGCCGATCAGCATCGAGCCGGAGTCCCCCATGAAGATCTTGGCCGGGTGAAAGTTGTGCGGCAAGAAGCCCAGGCAGGCCCCCGCCAGCACCACCGAAATGACCGCAGGTGGGTAGAACAGCACGTCGCCCCCGTGGTCGCGTAGCAGGCCGACGGAGAACATGCAGATCGCCAGCGCGGTGATGAGTCCCAACCCGGCCGCCAGCCCGTCGAGACCGTCGACGAAGTTCATCGCGTTGACGATCGACACGGTCAGCGCCAGCGTGAGCAGGATCGAGGAGGCTTGGTCCAACACGATGGTTCCCACCCCGCCCAGCGGGATGTAGAGGACGCTCCAGGCGACGCCCATAGTGACCAAGACGCTGGCCGCGGTGATCTGACCGGCGAACTTCGTTAGCGCGTCCAGGCCCCACCGGTCGTCGATCAGGCCGATGCCCATGATCACCGCGCCCGCCACCACCACCGCGGGCATGCCCGTGGAATAGACGAAACCGCGGGTGAGCGCGGGAAGCTGAGATGCGAGAAAAACCGCCGCGATGATCCCGACGAACATCGCCAGGCCGCCCATCCGCGGCGTTGGCGTCACGTGCACATCGCGTTCGCGCGGATACGCCACCGCGCCCAACCGGGTCGCCAGCACGCGTACCGGTCCGGTCGCAAAGTAAGTGACGATCGCGGCCGTCAGCCCAACGAGCGCAAGTTCGCGAAGCGGGACGCCGGCGCCACGATCGGATAAGGCGAGCAGACCGCCGGCGAGGTTGTCGGCACCGCTGACCATCCGGAAGACCGTACTGCACCGCCCTGAGATCGGACTAGATTGCCCGGGCGGATCAGCCGGTCAAACTCCCGGCGTGCAGACCGAGCACGGCGGCGATCCCCTCGGCGCTGACCGGTCCGGATCGGAGGATGCGCGGTTCAGGCCCGGTCAGGTCCAGGATCGTGGAGGCCGCCTGTTGGGCCGACGGACCGGCGGCGAGATAGACGTCCACCAGGTCGCCCAGCTGCTCGCGGGCGTTCTCGGCGTCGACGGCGGGCGGACGGCCGGACACGTTGGCGCTGGATACCGCCATCGGCCCGACCTCGCGCAGCAGTTCGATGGCGACCGGGTGCAGCGGCATCCGCAGCATGACCGTGCCGCGGGCATCGCCGAGATCCCATTGCACGGACGGTGCCTGCCGGACCACGAGACTCAACGCACCGGGCCAGAATGCGCGCACCAGGTCGCGCATCGCCTTGGTAACCGACAGGGCGAGGCCGTCGATGGTGTGCCAGGAGCCGACCAGCACCGGCACCGGCATATCACGCCCGCGGCCCTTCGCCGACAGCAGCGCGGCCACCGCCGCGCCGTCGAATGCATCGGCGCCCACGCCGTACACGGTGTCAGTCGGAAGAACGACCAGCCCGCCGTTTTTGACGGCACCGGCCGCCGATGCGATTCCGCGGGAACGCTGTTCGGAATCGGTGCAGTCGAACACGGTGCTCATCAGCGCCGCACCTCATCATCGTTGCTTCTCCGGCGGGCCGTCACAAATCTGGGCCGTCCGTTGAGGTCCGTTCGGGCCACGATGTCATCGAAAAGCCCTGTTGCACAAAGCAGTTGGCAGGTCTGACCGGACGTGGTGTCGTCGTGCTCAACGGCGAACAGGCCACCTGGGCGCAACCACCGTCCGGCGAGCCGGACGACGGAGGTGATCACCGCCATCCCGTCCGGCCCCCCGAACAGGGCGCGGGGCGGATCATGCTCACCCACTTCGGGTTCGAGCTCAGCAGCATCTGGAACGTAGGGCGGGTTGGACACCAGGAGATCGACCTGCCCGTCGAGCTCGGCTAGCAGGCCAGGGTCGGTGACGTCGGCGCACAGCAACGTCACCGTGGTGCCTGCCGAGTTTCTGCGCGCATAGTCAAGTGCCGCTTCGGAATCGTCGATGGCCACCACGCGCGCATCCGGCCAGCGCTGCGCCAGTGCGAGCGCCAGCGCGCCCGAACCGGTGCACACATCGACGATCACCGGCCCGGCGGGGGTCTGGTCGAGACGCTGGGAGCTTGCCCACTCCAGCATGGCTTCGGTTTCCGGGCGCGGGACGAAAACTCCGGGCCCGACCGAAAGGGTCAACGGCCCGAACGCGGCTGTGCCGGTGAGGTGTTGCAAAGGCACTCGGCGCGATCGTGCGGCTATCGCGGCGTGGTAGCGGTCGAAAAACGTTTCATCCGGCGAGTCGAGCAGTGGGAGCCGTCCTCGCTCGGTTCCGGCCAGGTAGGCTGCCAGTTCCTCGGCGTCGTAGCGGGCGGAGTCGATTCCAGCGGCCGCGAGCAACGTCGTCGCCGAGTCGATCGCACACCGCAGCTCGGACTGAATTGTCATGCCTGCTGCAGCCGGGACTGCTTGTCGGCCGCGCCCAAGGCGTCGAACAATGCATCGAGGTCACCGTCGAGAAGCTGATCGAGATTGTGCGCTTTGTATCCGATACGGTGGTCGGCCACACGGTTCTCCGGGAAGTTGTACGTGCGAATCCGTTCGCTACGGTCCACGGTGCGGATTTGGCTGGCGCGGTCCGCCGACGCGTCGGCCGAAGCCTGCTCCTCGGCCAATGCCTGCAGGCGGGCGGCGAGCACCTGTAACGCACGCGCCTTGTTCTGCAGCTGAGAACGCTCGTTTTGACAGGTGACGACAATTCCGCTGGGCAGGTGGGTGATTCGGACCGCCGAGTCGGTGGTGTTGACGCCCTGGCCGCCCTTGCCCGAGGACCGGTAGACGTCGATGCGCAGGTCGGACTCGTCGATCTGCACCTCACCCACTTCTTCGGGCTCGGGATAGACCAGCACGCCTGCCGCCGAAGTGTGTACTCGGCCTTGGGATTCGGTGACCGGAACCCGTTGCACCCGGTGCACTCCACCCTCGAATTTCATGCGTGACCACACGCCGTCGGCGGAGTCGCCCTTGCTGGCGATCGCCAGCGTCGCGTCTTTATAGCCGCCCAAATCCGAGGTGGTTTCGCCCAACACCGTCACTGTCCAGCCGTGCCGCTCGGCATATCGGATGTACATCCTGGCCAGATCCGCGGCGAAGAGCGCCGATTCTTCCCCGCCCTCACCGGATTTGACCTCGAGCACGATGTCGTCGGCGTCATGCGGGTCGCGTGGCGCCAGCATGTCGGTGAGCTGCGTATCCAGCTCGGCGACTCGTGTTTCCAATTCGGTGACTTCGTCGGCGAACGACGCGTCGTCGACGGCGAGTTCGCGTGCGGTGTCCAGGTCGCCGCGGGCCGACGCGAGCTTGCGGTGGGTCGAAACAATTGGGGCCAATTGTGCGAATCGGCGCCCGACTTTGCGCGCATTGCCGAGATCGCTGTGCAGTTCGGGGTCGGACAGCTGACGCTCGAGGTCGGCGTGTTCGGCCACTAGCGCGTCGATCGCCTGCACGCCCTTCGTCATGCTCCTCCTTCCCCACGCAACCCAACTGATCCGAACACGAAACGACGCCCGGCCTGCGCGGTTTACGCAACAGTTCGGGCGTCGGTTTCGCTACTTGTCGGCCGAAGCTTCCTTCTCGGCGCCGGCATTGCGCTTGCCGTAACGCTTCTCGAAGCGCGCGACCCGGCCGCCGCTGTCCAGAATCTTCTGCTTACCGGTGTAGAACGGGTGGCACTGCGAGCACACCTCGACCACGATGTGGCCGCTTTCTTTGGTGCTGCGGGTCTGGAAGGTGTTCCCGCAGCCGCAAACCACAGTGGTTTCGCCGTAGGCGGGATGAATATCAGATTTCATGGTGTCCTCTTCAATCGGCGGTCGCCGGGTCGCCCTGCTGTGCTGATGATCGGACGTGAACCGGAACCTTGTTTCGACTGCTGATTATGCCAGGTCAGCCGCTGTGTCCCTAAACGCCTGCGTGAGGGTGTGCATTCCCGACGCGGCCGATTGCCCGCCCCGGGGCGTCGGCGTGTCGATCGACAACGGCGTAGCTGGTGTCGCGGCCGATCCGGGCCCACAACAGGCCGCCTTCAGGGATGCTGCCGCGTGCGCTCAGATCCCGCTTGAGAATTTTGTTGGTGGCGGTGGTTGGCAGGCTGCCGGTGATCCACACGTGCCGCGGCCAGGCCTTGGGAGAAAGATCCGGCTGGTCCGCCAAAAACCGGCTGAACTCACCCGGCGTCAACTCGGCGTCTTCCACCAGTACCAATGCCGCCATCACCTGGTCCCCCACCTGCTCATCGGGTACCGCGTACACCGCGACCTGGCTGACAGCCGGCAGCCGCTGCAGGATGCGCTCGATGGGCGCCGTCGTCATGTTCTCGCCGTCGACCCGCAACCAATCCCCGCTGCGACCGGCGAAGTAGATCCAGCCTTCAGCATCGCGGTAGGCCAGGTCACCCGACCAGAACATGCCGTTGCGCAACCGCGCGTCGGTGGCGTCCTTGTCGTTGTAGTAGCCGGCGAACAGGCCGGCGCCTGTGGTGTTGACCAGTTCGCCGATCGCTTCGTCGGCGTTGGTCAGCGCGCCGTCGTCGTCAAACGCAGCCACCGGGCATTCGGCCAGGGTGTCGGAGTTGTAAATCCCGACTCCGGGGAAGCCGCGGCCGAGCGAACCGGGCGGGCAGCCGTCTTCGCGGGTGATGATGATCGCGCCTTCGCTGGAGCCGAAACCGTCCCAGACCGTGCAATCGAAGCGGCGACTGAACTCCGCGATGTCGCGGTCGCTTGCCTCGTTGCCGAACGCGACCCGTAACGGGTTGTCCGCATCGTCGGGCCGCTCGGGGGTGGCCAGGACATAAGCCAACGGCTTGCCGACATAGTTCATGTAGGTCGCGCCGTAGCGGCGCAGTTCGGGCAGCAACCCCGACGCCGAAAACGTGGCCGGCACCATCGCCGAGCCTGATCCCACCGCCACGCTCCAACCGGCAAGCAGGGCGTTGGAATGAAACATTGGCATCGACAAGTAGCACACGCCGGACGAATCAACATCGAACCGGTCAATCAGGTTGGCGCCGGCGAAGATAACAGTCAGATGAGTTATCTGGACGGCCTTCGGCTCACCGCTGGTGCCCGAGGTGAAGATCATCATCAAAGTGTCAGTGGGGACGACCTCGCGATGCGCCACCAGCGGACCGGCCGCCGCAAGTAGACCTGACCACTCTTCGGTGCTGATGTCGATCACGCGAACCCCGGGCAGCTCCAGCCCGTCGAGCAGCGCGCGATGGGCCGGGTCGACGAGCAGTATTTGGCAGTCGGCCCGGACGATGTCTTTGACCAGCGCCGCACCGCGACGGGTGTCGTTGATACCGCACAACACGTATCCGCCGAGCGCTGCCGCGGCCATCGCGGTGAGCATTTCGGGGGTGTTGCCCAGTAACGCGCCTACGTGCAGCGGACGCTTGGGGTCGGCGATGCCGATCAACGCGGCGGCCGCGGCCGAAGCATCCGTCAGATGCTCACGCCACGTCCACACCCGATCGCCGTATTTGACCGCCGGAGTGGTGTCGCCGCTGCGTGTGCGAAGCAGTTGCTGAATAGTGTCCGCCACGGCTCACCACTTTCCCGTCGATCCGACAGGGCGCACGTTACCGCTGGAACTTCAGCTGCCCAGCGGGGCGGGCGATGTTCGTCGGCGGCGGTGATGTGCTAACCGGCTCGGCCCGAGCTAGTCGTTGTCCATTCCCGGTGTCGTCTTGGACACCTGAACCAGGAACTCGTAGTTCGTCTTGGTCTTTCGCAGCTGCGACATCAACAGGTCGATGGCTTGATGCGAATCCAGCCCCGACAGCACGCGGCGCAACTTGTGCACGATGCTGAACTCGTCGGGCGAGAGCAACAATTCGTCCTTACGGGTACCCGACGGGTTGACGTCGACGGCGGGGAACACCCGGCGCTCGGAGATCTTGCGGTCGAGTTTGAGCTCGGCGTTACCCGTGCCCTTGAACTCCTCGAAGATCACCGTGTCACCGGTGGACCCGGTCTCCACCATCGCGGTCGCGATGATGGTCAGCGATCCGCCCCCTTCTATGTTGCGGGCCGCGCCGAGGAAGCGCTTCGGCGGGTACAGGGCAGTGGAGTCGACACCGCCGGACAGGATGCGGCCCGATGCCGGCGACGCGTTGTTGTAGGCGCGTCCCAGCCGGGTGATCGAGTCGAGCAGCACCACGACGTCTTTACCCTGTTCGACGAGTCGCTTAGCGCGCTCAATCGCCAGTTCGGCCACTGCGGTGTGGTCTGACGGTGGCCGGTCGAACGTCGAGGCGATGACCTCGCCCTTGACCGATCGCGTCATGTCGGTGACCTCTTCAGGCCGCTCGTCGACGAGCACCACCATCAGGTGGCATTCCGGGTTGTTCTTGGTGATCGCGTTGGCGATGCTCTGCAGAATCGTCGTCTTACCCGCCTTGGGCGGCGACACGATCAGTGCGCGCTGGCCCTTGCCGATCGGCATGATCAGGTCGATGATCCGCGTGGTCAGCTGGTCAGGAGTGGTTTCCAGACGTAGCCGCTGGTTGGGGTAGAGCGGCGTCATCTTGGTGAAATCGGGACGCTTCTTGGCGTCCTCGACCGGCCCGCCGTTGATGGTGTCCAAGCGCACCAACGGGTTGAACTTTTGCCGCTGATTGGGCTGTTCGCCGTCCTTGGGAATCCGCACCGCGCCGGTCAGAGCGTCGCCGCGTCGTAAGCCGTTCTTACGGACCATGTTCATCGAGACATAAACGTCGTGCGGACCGGCCAAATAGCCAGAGGTGCGGACGAACGCGTAGTTGTCCAAGACATCGAGGATGCCGGCCACCGGTTGCACGACGTCGTCTTCACGCAATTCGGTGGTTTCGCCGCCAGCGTCGCCGGGTCGGTCACCGCGCCGTCTGCGTTCCCGGAATCGGCGCCCGCGGCGGCCGCCGCGCCCGTCTCCGTCGTCGTCTTGCTGGTTCGAGCCGCCGCGATTCTGCTGGCCGCCCGAGCCTTGCTGATCGCCGCCCTTATCGGAGTCACCCCTGTCGGAGTCTTTGTCGGCCTCGCGCACCTCGGACTTGCTGTCCTTTTGGTCGCGGACGGGTTGGTCGCGGGCGGGCTTGTCGGTCTCGGACTGATGGTTCTTTTCGGCCCGGTTGTTGTTCTGGTCCCCCGCATGTTCGGCGGAGGGCTCGGGTGCGTCCTCAACGGCCGATTCGGGGTGGTCGGTCGCAGCCTTCGCGCTCTGGTTGTCTGATTCACCGCTGGCGCCGCCGTTGGACGACGCGCCGTTGGCGTGTCCCTGACGAGTTTCCCGGATCGCGGCGATCAGTTCGTTTTTGCGCATTCCCGATGTGCCCTTGACACCGGCCTGATTGGCCAGCGCACGCAGTTCGGGCAGCACCAAGGTGGCCAGCGAGCCGTCCGACCCACTTGAATGAGCGTCGGCTTCGCTGGAATTGTCTGTGGTCACGGCATGCGGCACGTCATTTTCGGTGTTGTCGCCAGCCGTTACGAGGTCCGTATCGGTCACGGATTTCCTTTCTTTCCCTCGCTGATCAAATCAAGCCAGGGGTTCGTTGCATTCAGCCAAATCGGCGAGTGCTACCAAAAGTCGACTCAGCAGCGGTGATCGCCGATATTGGCGGTTTTAAATGGCGAACCATCGTCCACGAGAAGAATTTGGTGTTCGTCCTAGTGTCAACGCAGATGCAGATGCTGCGATTGCCGGACGGCTCCGAGGATAACCTGCTTCGATGCCGGAAGCAAGATGCCCCTCTGCCGTGTCCGGAGGACACTAACTGGGTACTGCCACTCCGGAGGTCCAGCGGACCCCGTCGCCAACCGTCATCTCGCTGACCGCGAACCCGTTTGCGGCAGCGTAATGCAAAGCCTCGGCGGGCAACTCGGACGCCGTGCTCAACGCGATCACCGCCGGACCAGCACCGGAAAGCACAGCTGCCACGTTGAAACGGCGCAATAGCCGCAGGTATTCCGCCGACGACTGCATCGTCGGCGCCCGCTGCGGCTGGTGAAGCACGTCCTCGGTGGCTGCCATCAGCAGATCGGGCCGCTCGGTGAGCGCCACCACCAGCAGCGCTGCGCGGCTGACATTGAAGCGGGCGTCCTCGTGGCTGACCTGAGCAGGAAGCATAACCCGCGCCTCCGCGGTCGATGAGCGCTGCCCGGGAATGGCCGGGAAGAACCGTATGTCGGGATGGAGGCGCACCGGCGCTGCCGAGTAGGCCGGCGGCGCACCATTTGGGTCGGTCCACGAAACGACGGCGCCGCCTAGCACCGCGGCCGCCGCGTTGTCGGGGTGCCCTTCGAATTCCGATGACAGCTGAATCAACTCGACCTGGCTCATGGGCGTTGAACCCGCCTGCGCGAGAAGACCATTGACTGCAGCCAGGCCACCGACGACTGCCGCCGCCGACGAGCCGAGACCGCGGGAGTGCGGGATGGCGTTTCGGCACCGCACTGTCATACCGGGCACACCCACACCGGCGGCCTGCAGCCCGCGTTCGACGGCGCGCACCACTAAATGACCCGCGCCAAGCACCAGTTCCCCGGCGCCCTCCCCCTCGACCTCGACGGTCAGCCCGGAATGGGTTGTCTCGACAATGATTTCGTCGTAGAGACTCAGCGCCAGTCCGATGCTGTCGAAGCCAGGGCCGAGGTTGGCGCTGGACGCCGCGACGACCGAACTGGCCAGCAGCCCGGCGGGCAGCATCGCCACTAGCCCAACCCCAACTGCGCGACGACGGCGACCGGGTCCACGGGAAGCGCCGACACTCTGGGCATGTCGCGCAGCGCTGTGTCGGGATCTTTGAGGCCGTTGCCGGTCACCGTGCACACCACGGTCGATCCGGGTTCCACCCAGCCGTCCCCGACGGCCTGAAGCAGACCGGCGATGCTCGCCGCCGACGCCGGCTCCACGAAGATGCCCTCGGTGCCTGCCACCAGGTGATAGGCAGCGAGGATCTCGTCGTCGGTAGCGGCCAGGAACTTGCCGTTGGACTGCTGCTGCGCCGCCACGGCCGGCCCCCACGACGCCGGCGAGCCGATACGGATCGCGGTGGCGATCGTCTCGGGATTTTTCACCGGCTCCCCGGACACCAACGGCGCCGCGCCGGCCGCCTGGGTACCCAGCATGCGCGGGAGCTTGTCGATCACACCGTCAGCGTGGTACTCGGTGTAGCCCTTCCAATACGCCGTGATGTTGCCCGCGTTGCCAACCGGCAGGGCATGCACGTCCGGTGCGACGCCCAACACATCCACGATCTCGAACGCCGCCGTCTTCTGGCCCTCGATGCGAACGGGGTTGACGGAGTTGACCAATGAGATCGTCGGGAAGTCGGCGACGATCTTGCGGGCAAGCTCCAGACAGTCGTCGAAGTTGCCGTCGATCTGAATGATCTTGGCGCCGTGCATAACAGCTTGCGCAAGCTTGCCCATCGCAATCTTGCCCTGCGGGATCAGCACCGCGCAGGTGATTCCGGCGCGGGCGGCGTACGCTGCGGCCGACGCCGACGTGTTACCCGTCGAAGCGCACAGCACCGCCTGCTGGCCGCGGGCTACCGCGTCCGTCACGGCCATCGTCATGCCACGGTCCTTGAAGGAGCCGGTGGGATTCAGGCCCTCGACTTTGAGATGAACCGTGCAACCGGTCTTTTCCGACAGTCTGGGTGCCGGGATCAGCGGGGTCCCGCCCTCGAACAAGGTGACGGGAACCCAGTTGTCGCCGACGGGCAACCGGTCCCGATAAGCCGCGATAAGACCGGGCCACTGCTGACGGGTGTTGACCTTGGCGGGACTGGACGGACTCATGTGTTGGTCCCTTCCAGCCGCAGGACGCTGGCCACACTTTGCACCACGTCGAGATCGGCCAACGCGTCGACGGTTTCGGACAGGGCGGCGTCCGTGGCGGTGTGGGTGACCACCACGATTCGAGCCCCGATGCGTCGTCCGCCCTCGCCGACCACGCCCTCCTGGCGGACTTCGGCGATGCTGACTTCACGCTTGGCGAATTCTGCTGCCACCGAGGCCAATACGCCCGGCTTATCGGCAACATGCATGCTGACGTAATACCGGGTCGGGATCACGCCCATTGGGGCGACAGACAATTGAGCGTACTTGGACTCTTTTGGCCCTCGGCTACCCAATACCCGGTTACGAGCTGCCATCACCAGATCACCGGTCACCGCTGATGCGGTCGGCGCTCCGCCGGCGCCCTGACCGTAGAACATCAGCCGTCCCGCGGCCTCGGCCTCAACCACCACGGCATTGAATGCACCGTTGACCGTGGCGAGCGGATGCGCCAACG
>Ga0302325_10009361_pt1 | contig 21398 bp, 17 predicted proteins | sample Palsa_T0_2_FD_201948 | JGI IMG/M metagenome (GOLD analysis project Ga0302325, IMG submission 201948) | Peat permafrost microbial communities from Stordalen Mire near Abisko, Sweden - Palsa_T0_2 | ecosystem: Environmental > Terrestrial > Soil > Palsa > Peat permafrost | place: Sweden: Abisko...
CAACAATCCCCATAACCGGGGCCTCGCCTGCGGTTTAGTTCACCGCCCGGTTTACTCAGCCGGCGGCCCGAGCGATGGCCTGCTCCCGGTATCTCGTCCGCCGCCCGGCTGAGCAAACCTTAAGCAATTACCACTCTTCCCAATCTCCTTCCTCCCTAAATCCAACCACTTGCCAGCTCATCGTCCAGTCGCGCCGGCTCCCTCTGCACGCTCGTACCAAAGCGCCACACCCGCCGCTACCTTCCGGCTCCGGCCGCGCCCCGCCAACCCCAACCCCAACACGGCTCTCCCGGGGGTTTGGTAGCGGCTCACGTGCAGCCGGCCTGTCGGAGAAGTGGAAACGGGCCGGTGTTTCGTCGGGCCACATCGGCGGCTAGGCCGTGGTCCGGCCACAACCCGAGGATCGGTAAATGGTAGCCGCTAGGAAGGACTATCCCTGGGACCCGCTTCGGTCGCCGAATGGCCGACATTCCGGGAGTTCTATCGGTGGCTTGAATCCAGTGGTGGATCTCAAGACGATCGCACAGCAATGGACTTCGGAGATTGGCTTTACGCTGGGGACGAAGCTGCGTCTGGCTCGCGCTCCGCGATTGCTGCAATCTCGTGAAGCATCCCGTTGAAGATGCACTTATGCATTGGGTAAAGCATGTACCAATAGAGAAGCCCCGCCAGTCCGGCTGGATCGAATATAGCGGTCTGGCGAATCAGGGATCCCCCGCTGTTTGGTTCCACCTCGAACTGAAGCCACGCGCGCCCCGGCACTTTCATCTCCGCCACCAGGTTGAGCCGGCGATTCGGTTCAAAGCCCTCCACCCGCCAGAAGTCCAGAGCGTCGCCAACGGCCAGCCAATGAGGATCCCTGCGGCCCCGGCGCAGTCCCACGCCGCCGGCAAGAAGATCGAAGAAGCCTCGAACTTGCCACAGGAAACTGGCGAAGTACCATCCGGTTGAGCCTCCAATCCGCTGGATCGGCGCAAAAGCCAAGGCCGGTGGAACGCATACCTGTATGGTCCGGGAATCCACCAGACTCGTCCCAAACCGCACACCACCCCACGGGGCCGTCTTTCCACCGGAGGAGAGAGCATCGGACCAGGAGGTCAGGGCGAAATCCCGGCTTTCGTGAAGGAGAGCTCTCTCAATTGCTTCTCTCAAGCCCCTTGGCTTAATGCCAAAGGCGGTCAGCGCGGACCGATCGCTGACCAGCGTTTGATTTTTCATGCTCTCGATAAGCTTGCGGCCTACGCGAGCATAAATCGGAGTGACCAGGCCCAGCCACAAACTCGACAGGCGGGGCGTTAGCACCGGCACCGGGATCATCCATCGCCGCAGCCCGCATTGGCGCGCGTACTCTTGCATGATTTCGCCATAGCTGACTTGGTCGGGACCACCGATCTCAAATACCGGAGACTCCTCCGCCGGCAGTTCCAGAGCCGCCAAAAGATAAGCGATTACATCTTCGATCGCGATTGGCTGCGCTTTGGTCTCCACCCATTGCGGGCAAATCATGACCGGCAAACGCTGCACCAGAGCGCGAATCATTTCGAAAGAAAGGCTTCCGGAGCCAATTACGATCGAGGCGCGGAATTCGACGGTCGGAACCCCGGAGTCTCGCAGGATGTCTGCCACCTCATGGCGACTCCGCAAGTGTGCGGATAACGTTTGATCGTGGTCTCCCAAGCCGCCCAGGTAGATAATGCGCCGCACGCCTTGTTCGCGTGACGCGTCGGCGAAATTCCGTGCGGCTTGCCGGTCTTCTTCTTCGAATTGTCCCGACGAACCCATGGAATGCACCAGGTAATACGCGGTATCTACCCCTGCGAGCGCCGACGTGAGTGAAGCCCGCTCCAGGCAATCCGCCCGAACAACTTCGGTGGAGGAAGAAACTCGTGACTCGAGAAACTCAGGATGCCGAGCGAGGCAGCGGACGTGCCAGCCTGCCACCTCCAGCGCTTTCAGAAGGCGCCCTCCGATATAGCCCGAGGCTCCTGTTAACAGTACGAGCGACCGATGATCCGTGCCCATGGGGATACCTCAATTGGCCCTTGCAGACTTCCGACTGGCCCACTACTTAACATCGGCTAGCGGACAGCTCCTCATGAGCGGCGCAAGAATGGCTCCTCTCCGACGCCGCAAGCGCTAACCGCGCCCAACTGATCCATCTTTGCGGCGCTTTTACCAAATCCCATCTGGACGCGCAGCCGGCTGTCGGAGAGTGGAAACGGGCTGGTGTTCGTTGAACCACATCGGTGGCCAGGACGTTTTCGCGACAAGTGGAAGTGTAGGAAAGCGTCGCGTCGGGCCGGTTCTATAAAAGTTGAAGCGACAAATCGGTATCTCGGCACGCTATTCTTGAACCGCTCGTATTCGTTAGGATTCCATCCAGCTGCAACAGCGCATCGTCAGTGGACACAATAAGCTAGGCGTCGAATACAATTGCCGGGGCCGCGTGAAGTGAATCGGCGGCCCGAATGCCACGCGTCTATAAGTCGAGTTGCTGAAGCTGAAGGCGGACTGTTCCCGACGTTAGGTCGAGCGCCGTTATGTTGAATAGCTCGATCACTATCTGAACCTGGGTCGTTATGGATCGCGCCGCTGGAATTAACAGCGTGCTGGCATTGGAAACACCCTTGGCAGATTGCGTAAGAAGGCGATAGAGCGCTTCTTCAACCTCGTAATATGTCAGACAAGAGGTTGCGCCGTCGTGAGCACGGCCGACTCTTTCAAACAACCGTTCGGCGTCAACCGCCATGTCTGCCGGTGTGCGTCCTCGTCGTCCTGAGGACCTCAGAATCGCGTTCGTGTTCCCACGCGTGCTGAGATAATCAATGAATACTCCAGTATCAATGTAGACGCGCACTATGCAGCACGGAGACGGGCAACGAGCGCTTCAGGAGTCACCACTACTACTCGGGGTTTCGCGGCCATCACCAGGTTCATGAAGCCTGCATTGCTCGTAACAAGGAAGTCACATTGATCCGCGCTGCTGAGGATGAGAATGTCATTCGAGTGCGCCAAGCGGTTCCCCAGGGATCGTATTCGCGGCAGCAGCGCTTCGGCCTTCGCTAAATCCACTGGAAGCACTCGCAAATGATCTCTAATTCGTTGGAATTCAGGCCGGCCGGCATCTGCGGCCAGAAGGAGTTCCTGCAGCACGATCGGGTTAACGGCCAAGCGAATCTGACCAGCCGCTTCGGCAGAGAACAACTGGGCCATCGACGGATCACCTTGGAGGTATCCGACGATCACGTTCGTATCCACAAACACGAGTGGCTGCTTTGCGTTGGGAAGCTCTCCCGATTCGAGCAACTCGGGCTTGGCCACTTGTTCCATGTTTTCATTATATGATGCTGGCATTTCTACGCCAGCTTTCACTCACATTGGCGTGGGCAATGGGTCCACGAGACGAGTGAATTGAGCAGGAAGAATTGGTGATGCGATCATTTCCCAAGAATGCGTGTCACCGGGCTGACCTGCGCCCAACTCCGTGGCCGCGGCGTCCCCATGCTCTTCCTCCCAAAATCCAACCACTTGCCGGCTCATCCTCCAGCCGCGCCGCATCCCTCTGCTACGTTCGTTCGCCCCTCCCCCCAAATCCATACGGCTCTTCGGGCAGTTTGACAGCGGTTCACTTGGCAGGGCCGCGCGAGACGTCCGCCCGGCACTTTGGATCTTTCTTTGCGGCGTATCGTTTACCAAATCCCATCTGAAGGTGCACCAGCCTGTCGGAGAAGTGGAAACGAGCCGGTGTTCGTCGAGCCACATCGGTGGCCAAGCCGCGATGCGCAAAGTTGACGTGGAGGCGACTTACCAGGAGTGATCTGACCTGGATCAGCAGCGAGCAGAGAATTTAACGGAGCCAAGCGCGTTTGTCGTCCCCGATTCTCGAACGCGACCGGCCCCGGAGCTAATTCAACAGTTGGCGCGTACCCTCAAGTTGACGCTGACGCCGATTCATAGGGATGTCCACCGCCCGATGCCCTGCGGCCAGCATCGACTACAATCTAGAGGAAGCGACGGGTGTTCTCGTTGATGGCCCCCACTTTCCTAACAAGAATCGTTCTCAAGAACTACAAAAGTGTTGCCGCCTGCGACGTTCGGTTCGGACCGCTGACCTTTCTTGTGGGACCGAATGGAGCTGGAAAGAGCAACTTCCTGGACGCGCTCCGCTTCGTCACCGACTCGTTGAGGAGCTCCCTTGAACACGCTCTTCGTGACCGCGGAGGCATTAACGACGTGCGCCGTCGCTCGGGTGGACACCCTAACCATTTTGGTCTGCGTCTGTTTTTTTCTCTGCCCTCCGGTGAAGTGGGTCATTATGCCTTCCGGATAGGGGCCCGGCCACAGGGCGGTTTTGAGGTTCAGGACGAAGAGTGTAAAATTCATTCGGCCGATGCGCTCGGCCCCATTCATCACTTCAGGATCAAGTCCGGCGAGGTCGTCGACAGCAGTCAACCAGGTCCTACAGCGTCAATTGATCGGTTGTATCTGGTGAGCGCTTCTGGACTTCCTGCTTTCCGGCAGGTTTACGAATCCCTCTCGCGCATGGGCTTCTATAATTTGAATCCTGATCGCATCCGCGATCTGCAGTCCCCTGATGCTGGCCAATTACTTGCACGCGACGGAAGCAACATAACGAGTGTTCTAGGGCAATTGAAAAAACACAATCCTAGTCGAAAGCAACGTATTGAGGAGTATCTTTCGAAGGTTGTCCCTGGTGTCCATGGAGTCGACGTCAAAGTTGTGGGCCCCAAAGAGACTCTTGAGTTCCGCCAACAGGTCGCGGGATCGAAAGACCCTTGGCGTTTTCTTGCAGCAAACATGTCAGACGGGACCGTTCGAGCACTCGGAATTTTGGTGGCGCTCTTCCAGACGGGCAATGGCAGTGGTTCTCAGGTACCGCTGGTCGGCATAGAGGAGCCAGAAATTGCTCTCCACCCTGCTGCGGCCGGGCTCCTGCTGGACGGCCTTAGAGAAGCAAGCAGATCTACACAGGTCATCGTCACAAGTCACAGCCCTGATTTGTTGGACGATCAACAACTGGATGCGGACTCACTTCTATCCGTGTATGCTGAGGCAGGATCAACGCACATCGCTGCGTTGGACCAAGCCGGGCGTGCTGCCGTTTTGAAGCGCCTTTACACGCCAGGTGAGCTCCTTCGGTTGAACCAGATGCGGCCGGATCCTGAATCAGCTCCCGAAAAGGTCGCCAGGCAGCTCCGGCTCCTGGATAAAGAAGACGTCTGATGCCAGTACGGATAGGGTGCGTGGTGGAAGGGCACGGGGAGGTGGAGTCAGTTCCGGTGCTGATTCGCAAAATCGCACACGAGTTCGATCCGGGGCTCCAGGTTGTGATCCCCCACCCAGTTAGGGTCACGAAAAGCACACTTCTCAAGGCCGGCGAATTAGAACGAGCCGCTGAACTGGCGGCGCTAAACGCTGGCGTTGGCGGTGGGGTACTGGTCCTACTCGACAGCGACGAGGATTGCCCCGCGCAGCTCGGCCCGAAGCTGCTGGAAAGAGTGCGCCTGGCACGGGCGGATATGCCCTCTGCGGTCGTGCTTGCTAGGAGAGAATTCGAGTCTTGGTTCCTGGCCTCTGCCGAGTCATTGCGCGGATGCCGGGGATTACCGGGGGACCTCGAATCGCCGGATCAACCGGAAGAAATCGCCGGTGCGAAGGAGTGGCTGAGTAGCCACATTCGGTACGGCGCTTACGCATCAACTGTGGACCAAGCATCGTTGACCAGTGCCTTGGACTTCGCCCTGGCGCGCCGCGCAGAGTCGTTCGACAAGTGTTATCGCGAAATTACACTTATGTTGGAAACGATGCGCTTGCGGGGTAAGCTCGCATGAAACGATAGACATTGGAACCTTCATTCGGCCGCATACCTGTGAGGCGGCGGCGTGTTGCAGTGTCGTTGGCTCTATGGAATAGCTGCTGCACCCGCTGTTCGCGGAAGTCAGTAAACGCCACGAACCGCATGAACGTGTCATCGATACACTGCAGGAGGGACGATCTTCGGATTAGGAACGGGAGGTCGGCTCGCGTCCGGCGCCTGTTATTGGTGCCCGATAGCGGATTCCTCCCGTGAAACGTCGTCCACGGAAGCCACACCGACGTATGGCCGCATATTCCGACCTGCGCCCAACTCCGTGGCAAGCGCGTCACCGGATAGCTCCGGGGCCAATAACCACCCTTCCCAATTTCCTTCCTCCCTAAATCCAACCACTTGCCAGCCCATCGCCCAATCCTCCGGCTCCCCTCTGCTACGCTCGAACCAAAGCGCGCGACACCACCAGCCGCACCCACTCCCTCCGTTCGTTCTTCCCAAAATAACAACATGAAGGAAACTTCAGCGTCAGTAAACACAAAAATACCCCTGATGCGCAACCCGTCAAAATCGCGCGAATCCTAAGCTCGCTTACAAAAATGGGTTCGTTTTTGAAAATATGTTCCGACGCTACCTGCGACACAACCCTCCACCCCCACCCCCGGCTCAACCGGAATGTGGTCGCCCTCAACCGCCGGTTGAAGCCATCCAGAGGGTTGAACCCACTTGGATATGACCACTATGATTGAACTAACCTCTTGACGAAAAAGAAGCGATGAAAAAGAAGCCGCACGGTCCCGCGGTGCCGATGATCGCGGTCCACCGCAAAGGTGAAAAACCGCTCCATCGCCAGATCTACGACGCGTTTCGCGCCATGATCCTGGAACGCAGTTTGCAACCGGGCCAGCAGATTCCGTCCTCGCGCGCGTTAGCCACGGAACTGGGAATTTCGCGCATCCCCGTACTCGGCGCCTACGCGCAGCTCCTCGCCGAAGGCTACATCGAAAGCCGTTCCGGCGCGGGCACCTTTGTCACCATGTCGCTTTCGGACCAGTTTCCGAGGTCGCGTCCATCAATCGCAAGCGCCGCCGCGCCGAACGTAGTGAACCCTCCCGCCTCCGACGCCATTTCCCGCGTCTCCCGCCTTCTGCCGGTGGAGGGAACGCCGTGGTTCCTGGGTTCGGGAGCATTCAGCGTGGGACAGATCGCCTCCGATCATTTTCCGTTTCGCGTCTGGTCAGACCTCGTGACGTACCACGCACGCCGGGTGCGCGCCAGTTCCATGAATTATTCGGACCCCATGGGATCGCAAGAATTTCGCGAAGTGATCGCGGCCTATCTTCGAACCGCTCGCGCCGTGCATTGCGACGCTTCCCAAATCATGGTGGTCAACGGCTCGCAGCACGCGCTGGATCTATCGGCCCGCGTTTTGCTGGACCCGGATTGCCCGGTCTGGATCGAGGAGCCCGGCTACCAATTTCTGCGCCACACTTTGATGCTGGCCGGCTCCCGGCTGGTTCCAGTCCCGGTGGATAGCGAGGGGCTGGATGTTGCAGCCGGCATCAAGCTGTGCCCGAACGCGCGCGTGGCATACGTCACCCCCTCCCATCAATATCCGCTGGGCGCAACCATGAGCGCCGCGCGCCGCCTGCAATTGCTCGAATGGGCGCACAGCTCCAGCGCGTGGATCGTAGAGGACGACTATGACAGCGAGTACCGCTACGAAAGCATGCCGGTGGCGTCCATGCAGGGACTGGATCCCGCCTCTCGCGTGATCTATATCGGGACCTTCAGCAAAGTACTTTTTCCATCGCTTCGCCTCGGATACATGGTGATCCCTCCCGCTCTCGTAAGTCGCTTTCTGGCTGTCCGGCAGACCAACGATCTGTGCCCCTCCCACCTCTATCAGGCCGCGCTGGCCGATTTTATCAGCGGAGGCCACTTCACCCGGCATATCCGCAAGACCAGGCAGTTGTACGCGGACCGGCGCAATGCGCTCACGCAAGCGCTGCGCAAAGAGTTCGGCTCTGAGATCGAGATTTTGGGCGCCGAAGCCGGCATGCATCTGGTAGTCACGCTTCCGCCCGGAATGTCCGACCAGAAAATTTCGGCCCGCGCGGCCGAAGAGAGCCTTTGGCTATGGCCGCTTTCTCTCGCCTACGCGGGCCCCGATGTTCGCCAGGGCTTCATTCTCGGCTTTGGAGGCACCAAAGCGGAAGAGATGCCGCATCAGGTGCGGCGCTTGCGCAAGGCCATGCGAAATGAAAGTGGCTATCGCGCTCGCACGCAGAGTGGTCATTGAGTCCCCGCGTCCCGCACCGTAGTATTGGAGAAACCAAAAGAGAGGATGGGGGAACCTTAGGCCAGCCCGCTGCTGGATTGGGTTGCCGCTCATCCCATGATCCGACGGGCAAGTTTGAGCCGCCAGCTAAGTTAGCTCCCAGCAGGCTCACCGGCCCTTTGAACCGACACGCCAAGTCTGCGAGATTCCGTACGTCACGGTCCATTCGATCGAGGAGAACTGACTATGGCCAATCGACAGACACGATTTCTAATCGCGCGTTGCGCGCTGATCGCATCTTTATTGCAGGTGGCCGGGCACGCACAATCCACCTTCGGGGATATTCGCGGAACCACGCGCGATCCCTCCGGCCTCGCGCTCCCGCAAGCCGTGGTGACGCTCCATAATCTGGACGAAAATACAACACGGTCCGCGATCACCGATGACAGCGGCGCCTACCTGTTTGAAAACCTCAAGCCCGCCCACTACGAAGTCTCGGCCGCCAAAACGGGATTTTCCGTATCTTCCACCGCTAGCCTGGAACTGACTGCGCGTCAAAGCGCGCGCATCGACGTGACGCTTTCCATTGAACGCCTGGAACAGACGGTGAACGTACAAAGCGCCGCCGAGCAGATCAATACCGAGAACGCTACGGTCGGCGACACTCGGGGCACGGACCAACTGGTGGAAATGCCGCTAAATTTCAGAGCCCAGACCACCAGTCCGCTCGCTGCGCTAGCCCTTTCTCCCAGCATCATCACCGACAGTCAGGGCAATATCCAAGTCGGTGGCGCTACTTATTCGATGACTGGTTATTCCGTCGACGGAATTTCCACGGCCAATGTCACCGCTAACGGTTCTCTTCAGAATGCCTACCCGTCGTCGGAAGGGCTGGCCGAACTCAAAGTCACGGCTTTCAACAACAGCGCCGAATTTTCCCAGGTGGCCGACATCACATTCATCACCAAGAGCGGAACGAACCAGTTTCACGGCAGCCTGTTCGAATATCTGCAAAACGATGTGCTGGACGCCACTATTCTGAATTTCACCAGCAAGGCGCCCAAGCGCTTCAATACGTTTGGGGGCAGCCTGGGCGGTCCCGTCACCATTCCGCATCTCTATAGCGGCAAGGACAAGACATTCTTCTACGTCGATTACGAGGGCAATCGCCGTAGAACGTCAACCCCGGAGCAATATCTAGTGCCGAGTCTGGCGGAACGCAATGGGGATCTGAACGGGCTTCCCATTATCAGCCCCACCACCGGCCAGCCCACCACTTCTGCAATCAATCCATTCAGCGGCACGCCTTTTCCCAATAACACCATTCCGGCCTCGATGCTGAATCCCGTCGCGCTGAAATTGCTCAATGGATATTACCCGCTGCCCAATGTCACGGGCTCGGGCAGCGGTTACAATTACGAAACGCTGCAGCCCATCCCTTCCAACACCAACGGCTTTGACGCCAGGCTGGATCATTACATCACTTCCAATCAGCAGATCTATGCGCGCTTCAGTTGGAAAAACTTGCTCTCAGACTCGGGTCAATTGGGCCTTCCGGCGAATCCGCTCTTGCCGAACGACATCAATGTCGAGCATGACCGGAGTTTGATCGTTTCCTATAACTACACCATCACTCCCAAAATGGTGAACGAGTTTCGCTTCGGTTTCACCAATAGCCTGATTAACACTAGCTTCCCAATCCAGGGCGCCACAGCCGACAACCAGCTTGGTCTCACCGGTATTAGCTTCGCCAATCACCCGAATTCGGGAGCGTTTCCCACTTTCAATTTTTCCGATGGCACCGGCTTTACGCCCATCGGCCGCGACAAAGACGGCCCCGGCCAGTCCAAGACCATGCAGTTCACCGACAATCTGAGCCGGACCATGGGCAAGCACACTCTTCGTTTCGGCCTCGATGCCCGACGGATATTCTACGAGACCGTGGTCCGCTGGGGTCAATCGGACGATTTCGGCGCGTTTACTTTCAACCAGGGGGTCTTCACCGGCAGCTCATTCGGCGATTTCCTCTTGGGCGCGCCCAACACGGACTTTATCGTCGCAAGCAGCCCAAACACCAACGAACCGAGCACGCAATGGGGAATTTACGCCCAGGACCAATGGCAGGTAAACGATCGGCTCACCGTGAACCTCGGGTTGCGCTGGGAGGTGTTGCCGGAATTTACGGAAAATCAAGGCGACATCGCCAACTTTGACCCGCGCAACGGCGATATCGTGGTTCCCGACATTCTTTTGAACAAAACCGTCCCCTCCAGCCCGTTGCTGCAGGCCAACTACAACGCCTTTCTGGTCTCGTTCAATGCCTGCCAGTTGCCCACCAGAAACATGTCGCTTCCTTGTTCGAATGTAGTAACGGCCAGCCAGGATCACTTGTCTCAGAGCCTGCGGAACACCTATTGGGGCGATTACGATCCCCGCGTTGGCATCGCTTACCGTCCATTTCGAGATAATAAAACGGTTTTTCGCGCGGGATTTGGCATCTTCACCCAAACGCCTTTGGGGCAATTGGCCTACGATTTTCTCGGGATCCCGCTGGGAGCTCCCTATACCTATTCGAACAACAACGGCGGCGTGCCGCTGTTCAGATTTCCGCAAACGTCTCCCGCATCCACCACCGCGCAGTACGGAGGCACGGGCCTGTACGATGGAATGAGCCCGAATTTCAAGGATCCTCAAACCGTGCAATGGAACGTAACCATCGAGCGCCAATTGACATCCTCTTTGGCGGCGCGCATCACCTATTCGGGAATGAATTCCTACCGGATGAACGTGAAGGAAGATTACAACGCCATCCCGCCCAGCAAGCAGCCCTACGTGCCCAGTCCTTACGTGGATCCGCGCGCGCCTTATCAGAATTGGGATGAGATCAACTACAGCGCGAACGCCGGGTTTTCTAACTACCAGGGGCTTGCCGTGGAAGCCACCCAAAGGTTGTCTCACGGCCTGTACTTTCAGGCCAATTACACCTGGGCGCATAACATCAGCGACGCTCAAGGCGACGCTCCGGGCGGGTTCACCTCGGAAAACCTCTTGTTCACGCCTTCCTACGATCAATTCGATCTCCGCGCGGCTCGCGGAAATGTGGCCGGGATGCCCCGGCAACGGTTCTTGCTCACTGGCACGTACCAGTTGCCCTATGGCGCCGGCCGGAGCTGGCAAAGCAAGAACAGGTTCGTCAACGGAGCGCTCGGCGGATGGAATATCAACACGGTCACACTGATCCAGACCGGGCCTTTTCTTACGCCCACCATCAGCCCTACCGAAGATCAGTCGAACACCGGTATCATTGGACGCGGCGGCATCACCGCGCGGCCCGACGCAGTCGGCAATCCGAACGTCTCCAGCGGAGACGTTCTGTGGAACCTCAATGCGTTCGCTCCTACGCCCGCGGGCGCCGGACGAATCGGAAACGCGGGCGTGGGTATACTGGATGGTCCAGGAACAATAGCGGTCTCGGCGGGATTGTCCAAGATCTTTCCCGTCCGGGAGCGCCTTCGATTCCGGTTTGAAGCCACCTTCACCAACGCGTTGAATCACACCAATTTCGCGCCGCCGGCCAGCGACGTGAGCAGTCCTTCCACGTTTGGCGTTTTGCAATCGGCGCAGACCGCGGGCCAAGGCGGCAACCGAACCGGACAGTTGGCGCTCCGCATGGATTTTTAAGAGTTTTCGTTTTCAATTTTTGACAGCGAAGGGAGATTGGGATGGGTATTTATCAGAGCATGCAGAGAGTACGATTCTCCAGCCCGGATGGCTACGAGAAATTTAAGTTGCTCTTTGGGGAAACGCGCAATCAGCTAAAGACGCTGCCGGGGTTCTTGCACCTCACCTGGTGGGTGCATCCGAAGGATCCTTCCTGGTACAACGAGATCAGCCTCTGGACCAGCTTTGATGCCCTCAAGGATTGGCACATGAACACTTACCACAAGGCAGCTAAAGAGTGGGCGGTGCGCAGCGGCGCCATCATGGAAGACATCATCACCAACTTCGAGTTGAAAAACACGCGCCTGATCCGCGTGTGCCCCTGTTGCGCTTTGATCACGGACAAGGCTTACGATCTGCATCGCGAGCAACAGGCGCTGGCGGAGCGTTGTCCAAAATGCGGGTTCCAGTTCCCGGTGATGGCGGAGACCTCCGATAGCACCGCGGTATTCAAAGACGTTGAGGCGCCCACCATGGCTCCGTTGGCATCGACGTTGGGGGATTAGCTAAGCTAGAAAACGCCAAGCGCGATAACATCATCGCCCGGCACCTTGTCCACTTCCACGCCCTGTCCAGTTCCAATTGGATGCGATGCGCGTCGGCCCAAGCATCCTGTCGGATGCCGGTGCCAACACTAATTTCGGTGGAGGTGCCGTAGGAAGACCCGCCATATCCGGCAACTCCGTTACCCCAGTGTTACCGGCGGAAAGAGCTTGACCGCCGTCACCTGCGACTGCGGAATGATTCGGCGAAGTGTTGGTGATGTTGAAGAAGACGTTCGAAGCTTCCGAGGGTTGGTGGAAGCGGAGGGGCGGCGGCACGTGGTCTTGAAGATGTGTTGAGGCAGGCGACGGTTCCCTGGGGACGCGTCTTGAACGCGCGCGAACTCCGTCATCGCGGTGTCGGAACGTTCCCCGGTTCAAGGGCCCGAGCGAACGGAGGCGACCGGAACCAGGCGGCCGTCCCGGATGTGATAATCTGCGCCGCGCCAGCGGATGCTGTTGCGGCCGAAACTGGTGAGCCAGATGGCGAACGCCACCGCGTCCCAAACCGGAATGAGCGGCATTTGTTTCCAAAGGCCGGGTTGCCGCAAACCGTGGATTCCGATAATCCAGGTCATTACCACTCGCAGTGCGAAGTAGCCGCCTAGATAGCCGATCGCGATCGCGGCCGAGGGATGGACAATCACGGCCGCGACGGACCATGGCAATCCTTGCGTGAGCAACAAACCGAGATGGCCCCACGGACGCATGTGGCGCATCACCACGATCCATCGGAGGCGCTTCTGCAACAGATCGCCGATGGATGCGTAATCGCAAACGGTCTCGATGGAATAGCGGAGCAGAACCACTTCATAGCCTTGTTCGGCGATCAGGCGGCCGACCAGCAAATCGTCGGCGGGACGGTTTTCGAGTTCGGCATAACCGCCAAATCCGGCGAGTCGCGATCGAGTGGTGGCGATGGTGGGTCCCAGCGCGAACTTTACTCCGTCCAGTTGCCAGGCTACTAAAATGCCGGCGTAAAAATCCGACATCATTCCGACGCTCTGTAAGTGGTCGGTTAGGGTGGTGAGTTCGGTGGGAACGTAGAAGCAGGTTACCGCGCCCACTTTTGGGTCGCGCAGCGGAGCTACCAGGCGGCGAAGATAATCGGGACGCACGCGCACGTCGCTATCGCTGACGACGACTACCTCATAGGCGGCGTCATTTACCAAACGGGCCAGCTTGGCGACTTTGTCGTTGGTGGCGACGCGGAGCGAGCCGTACAGTGTACGGATGCGGCACTGAGGGAAATCGGCTGTAAGTTTGGCTACGACCTCCAATACCGCTTCGTCGTCTGGATCGACGCAGAACACAATTTCGTATTCGGGGTAATCCAAGCGGCAAAAACTGGCCAGGTTTTCGGTGGCGTCCGGATCGAGTCCGCGAATCGGTTTCAGGATACTGACGGGCGGCGCGTAGGACGCATCGAACGATTTTGGCGCTTGCCGGAAATACCGCCACGAACTATAGATTGCGATGAGATAGTAAATAAATGGTATGGCCGCAATCGTCAGAAATACGGTGGTCGCGGGCGCCATAATTCCAGGCTACTCGACCACCGGATGATTTGTAAGCAGTAATTTGCCTCCGCTTTGGGCGACTACGGTAAGGAGTTTGGGATCTACCAATTTCTTCAGGCGCTCGACGGATTCGTCCTTGATCACCAGATAATAGCGATTCGGTTGCAGCCACAGTTTTTTCCATCGCTCGTCGTCGATAAAGACGTTCGGGGCGCCGGGCGCGTAGGAGCCGTACACCAGATTGTTGAACCGGCCATTGAGCAGGAGCGCATCGCGATTGGTGTAGAAGAAGACTGAGGAAAACCAATAATAATGATGATCTACGATGAGCTTTCCGGCGGGCGAACGAATCAATTTCTCGGCGAGGGACCGGGAGGAAAGGAAAGGGTCGAAGGACGCCATCGCTATGCGGGCGGCCTGAAAAAACAGGATGGCCATTAGGGAAATGGCGAGGAAGGCGTGCTGACCCTTCGCACGGAAGGTTCCGGCGGCTCCAACCAGAAACGCGATGGCGGCCAAGATGAGCGGAAGCCGCAGATAGGCGAACGAAGCGATGGTCAGATCCTCCATGTGGCCGAGCGACAGCTTATAGGCAGACGGATTGGAACTGAGCGCCGCGGAGATATCGCCGGGCGTGGGAAGGTTCCAGGCGAGAAAATACAGCGTCAGCACCGTGGCCGCGGCGGCGATGAATATTCCGCAGAGAACGCGGGTACCGTAGCGGATCCAGTTGCCGCCCGCGGCCATCGCAGACCCGAGCAGCAGCGCGAGCGCGGGATAACAGGGCATCGAATAATATTCCTGCGTTGTGGAAAAGGTGAAAAATATCAGGATAAAGCCGGTCCAGCACAGCGCCAGCAAGCGTGTTTTTCCCGCGCGATCCAGCGGCTTGTAATTCAGCTTGAACAGGGCAGGGAAGTAGACGCTCCACGGAAATAGCCACAGCAGATGGAATCCCCAGAAGTAGAGGCGAGGGACGGTATCGTAATCGCGCGGGTAGCGCAGGTTCAAAAACCGCAAGAGTTGTTCGTTGATGAAATAAAACCACAGAAAGCCGTGATACTCGCCCGGCGCGCTGTGCATGGTGAAATCGAAATAGGGAGGGTTTCGCAGCGCGGCCATAATGTGCCAAGGCGCGGCGATCAGCAGGGCGACCACCAGTCCGCTCCAGGGATGCAGCACTCTCCAGATTTTGGCCTGAAACAACTGCCTGGTGACGCTGAGATAAATGAGCGCCGCGGCCACCGGGAAAACCACTCCAACCAAACTTTTGAACAAAAGGCTGGTTCCCAAACTCGCCGCCAGGACGAAGGCCCACCAGCGCCGGCGCGGCTCAGTCTCGTCGATTGCGCGTAGAAACGCCCACATGGAAAGCGCGATGCTCGCGGTGAGCATCACATCGGGAATCAGGATGCGTGTGAAGAGAAAGAGGCCGAAGCATGTGGATATGCACAGACCGGCGTACATTCCGGCTCTGCGGCCGAATGCCCACATCCCAAACGCGGTTGTCAGCCAGGCCAACGCCAGAGCCGCCAGTACCATGGGAATGCGCGCCGCCCAGTCCGTTGCGCCGAATATTTTGAACGATCCCGCGATCAGCCAGTAAATCAGCGGCGCTTTTTCAAGATAAGGGATGCCGTCTAAACGCGCGGTGACGTAGTCGCCGGAGGTGAGCATATTGCGCGCGATCCGCGCTTGCACCGCGTCCACGTCGTCCATCAGCGACGGAGGCGAAAGCATGCAGCCCGCGTACACGGCGGCGGCTACGAGCAGAACTATCAGGTAGCCGTGAAAACTTTTTCCATCGCCCGACGCGCCGGCCCCACGGACGCTCTGGTCTGGATTTTCCATCTTTTCATCCAAAAGAACAGTGTCATCAATCCCCATAGGTGGTAGCCCAGATTGGCGCGCCGATCGAGATGAGCTTGTACGTCCGCTTCAATTTTTGAGATTTGAAAAAAGCCGCTATGTTCGGCGGACGCGAATGCCACGGCCTCTTCGAGCAAAGGCCGCAGCGGGCCGCGGAACCAGTCATGCGTGGGAATATCAAAGCCAATCTTCTTTCTATTCAGAATCTCCGGGGGAAGCTTGCCGCGCATCCGGTTTCGCAAAATCACTTTTTGCCGGGAGCCCTGGATTTTCATGCTCGCCGGGAGTGAATTGGCGAATTCCACGACGCGATGGTCCAGAAACGGCGGCCGAACTTCGATTGCGTGGGCCATGCTGGTGTGGTCCACCTTCGTCAGGATATTGTCGGGAAGAAAATAGTTTTGGTCGAAATGGAGGAAATCCTGCAAATGCTCGCCTGCCAGATCGCTTAAAACTGAATCGAGGGCCGACGGCAAGGCCGGGTGGACTAGGGAACGCCGTTCCGCGTCGTCGAACGTTCCGCTCCAATACACGTGAGCGCGCGAAGCCGGCATCTGGCAGCCTTCCAAAAAGCGCTTCAGTTTATATTCAAATCCGATCTTATCGTTCGATACCGGCCAGCGTTTCGCGATGGCCAACATGGCGCGAAGCAGCGGAGGAGGCAATCGGCGGACCTTGCTTGCCAGCAGGCTGGCGCGCTGCATCAGGTATCCGCCAAACAGTTCGTCTGCGCCTTCGCCGCTGAGCGCCACGGTCACGGTTGCCTTGGTCAATCGCGAAAGGAACCACACCGGCAACGCGCCTGAATCCGCGTTGGGCTCGTCGCAGTAATAAGCGAGCTCTCCGATTGCTCCCAGCAGATCCTGTTCGGGGTTTAGATCGAGCTCCGTATGATCGGTCCCGTAGGCGTCCGCCACCTGGCGCGCGTAGCCGGCTTCGTCGAAACTTCGGCCGTGAAAAGTAATGGAAAATGTTTTGAGGCGCGAACTGGATACTTCCGCCGCGTAGTGCACCAGACTGGACGAATCCAACCCGCCGCTGAGCCAAACGCCCAACGGCACGTCCGACAACAGGTGCTCGCGGACGGACTGCTTCAGCAGACGATCCAACTCCGCTTCAGCCGTTTCGGGGGTCCAATCTTCTTTGCCATGGGGCAAAACCCAATAGCTATCCGTTCGGATGGCTCCACGCTGCCATTCCATCCACTGGCCGGGAAGCAGTTTCTCAATGCCCTCTACCAGCGTCCACGGAGCGGGCACATAGTTCAGCGACAAATAACAATCCAGACCGTCGAGGCTCAGCCAGCGCTCAATTTCGGGATGCACCAGGATGGCCTTCAGCTCCGAGCCGAAATACAGATCGTCGCCACGCCGCGCGATGTACAGCGGCTTGATTCCCATGCGATCGCGAGCCAGCACCAGGCGGCGTTCACTCTCGCGCCACAGCGCCACCGCGAACATCCCGCGCAGCCGCGAGAAACATTCCGTGTCCCATTCGAGGAAGGCATTCAGGACCGTTTCGGTGTCGCTGCGGGAACGGAAACGGTGGCCGCGCTGCTCCAACTCGCGGCGCAATTCCAGGTGATTGTAGATCTCGCCGTTAAAAACGATGACGGTGTCGCCATCGCTCGAAACGATGGGCTGGTCTCCGCCCTCAATGTCGATAATTTTCAGGCGCGCCGCGCCCAGCGAGACGGCTTCTGATTCAAAGACGCCTTGCTGGTTGGGGCCGCGATGGACGATGCTGGCCACCGCGTCCTCAATTCGGCCGGGCGCCGCGCGGCGCGCGTGTGTAAAGCCGGCAATGCCGCACATTTAATAAGAAGCTTCGGACGCGGAGACGGCGGCGCCGACGCTGGATGGCCGCGTGCGCTGGTTGCGTACGTTCCGCCATTGGACCTGCGGAAGAAACAGCGAAGTATCGATGCGATCCTGATAGCGGATCGCGATGTTCATGAGCGAATCGAGCAGCGAGTCCGACAGAAAATGCGGCTGCAGGCCGAGATCGATCAGTTTCGAATGCTTGGCGTTGTAATAATGCTCTTCCGATTCGACGCGCGGCCCGGGAAGATGATCGATGGTGACGCGCATCCCCAACTTCCACGCGGCGGCCTTCACCATTTCCGCCAGCTCCAGCACCGAGAATTGTTCGGTGAACTGATTGAACACCCGGCACTCGCCGGCATTGGCCGGATTCAAGCACGCGATCTCGATGCAGCGAACGGTATCGCGGATATCCAGAAACCCGCGCGTTTGCCCGCCCTTGCCATACACCGTTAACGGATGCCCCGCCGCCGCCTGGATGCAGAAACGATTCAGCACGGTGCCGAAGACGTCGTCGTAATCGAAACGATTGATCAGGGCTTCGTCCAACACAACTTCGTCGGTGACGGTTCCGTACACCACTCCCTGATTTAGATCCGTGGCGCGAAGTCCCCAGATCTTGCAGGCGAACATCATATTATGGCTGTCGTGCACCTTGGATAGGTGATAGAAGGAACCGGGCTGCTTGGGATAAGGCAGCAAGTCCGACCGTCCGTTGTGTTCAACGCGAATGTAGCCCTCTTCGATATCGATGTTCGGCGTGCCGTACTCGCCCATGGTGCCGAGTTTCACCAAGTGGCAATCGGGCCGCAGTTCGCGTAGCGCGAAGAGCAGGTTGAGCGTTCCGACGACATTGTTGACTTGGGTGAAAACCGCATGTTTGCGGTCGATCATCGAATACGGCGCGGAGCGCTGCTCGGCAAAGTGAACCACCGCGTCGGGCTGGAAACTCTCGATCACGCTGGAAAGAAAGTCGTAATCGTTGATGTCGCCGATGAACATTTCGATCGATTTCCCGGTGAGCTGCTGCCAGACGCGCAGCCGGTCCGTCAAGGGCTGGATGGGCGTCAGGCTTTGCGCGCCGACTTCGAAATCCCATTGCCGCCGGAGGAAATTATCCACCACCGCCACAGCGTGTCCCTGGCCGGACAAATAAAGCGCCGTAGCCCAGCCACAGTAACCATCGCCGCCTAAAACACAGATCTTCATTTGGTTCGGTCCACCTGCCCCTTATTTAACGCGCGTTAGCACACTGGCATTTTCAGACGGTCAAGTTCTTGTTACGGGTAATACAAATTGAAAAACGAATCCATGCCGAGCCGTCACGAATCGCGGCACGCGCTGCTTACCGCCTTAAGTTTTTACCCAAAAGATCATCCTAGCAGGATCGGGGAGTGTGCAGGCGTTTGGTTGCCCCTGAGATCGTCCATTTTTCGAGGCAGCGAGCGGCCGCTTGCTGGTGCGCCCGGCTTCGTGGACCCACGCCAGGATGCGGCCGCTTCCTTCTCTGGCAGGAGCTCAAGCATGTGGACTTAAAGTCCTCGATTTCGCGAGTTTCAAAATTCCAGATGCGAGTGGCAACTTCATCCACACGTCGTGATCGTGCGTGACCAGCAGGACCGCGCCGTCGTATTTCTGGAGTGCGACGTTCGGCCCATTGACAGATTCCAGATCCAGTTGGTTGGTCGCATTGAGCGGCTCTCCACCCGGGAGGTTTTCGAGACGCGTGGCGGCGTCCTCTCCGCTGAACAAGATCTGGCCGGTGTTTATCGATAGCTATGGAGAACAGCAGCCCTTCCGCCAGCGGCCGTTCACGTCGAAGGCGCGGCCCCGAACGTATTTTCGGCCATCCGTAGAGTTAGTCGGATTAATAACGATGATCGCCACGCTGTCGGTGCAGGCTAGGCAAAGCGATGTGGCTTCAGCGGCCGCTCTCCGGCTATTTCAGGACCAACGTCCAGTTGACGCCGGTATTGGGCATTGAACGCATCCTCTTCTCCACCGATTACGCATATCGCTTCGAGCCCTGCGGCGCCGGACCGAAGGACACCGCCCGTGCGAACCGGGAGCGAATGTGTGCCGCCATCCGGCGCAGAGCGCGCAGCCGGCCCTTTGACGGCGATGCAAGGCCTGTAGCTGGACACTGGCGACGCTTTTCGGGGCTAGCCGCAGGGTTGTTTGCGGATGGCGCTTCACCCGTCCGCGATCCCGAACGAGGAGCAGCCAGGCCCATGAATTTCGGCTCCGACGGTTCCTGGTGCGGAGGGGATTTATCGACAGGAATGGCAAACCACCGGGGGCCTTGCCGCCTTCGGGGCCATTCTCCGAGTGGACGACAATTCACCCGAAACCGTGCGACCTACGTGTCGGAAGCGCTCGTGCTGGCTGTCCAAGGAGAGCAACTCGTGCTACGGACCAAAACCGCGGTTCATGTCCCAGAGCGGATAATGCGGCAGAGTGCCAGCCGGATCGCGCACGAATGCTTCCGTCTGAATTACCAAATCCCGCCTGCGCTGGCGTGCCGCAGGTCCAACGTCGACGCGGCCTAGGGCCGGTGTCTGGGCACCGGCGCGGGTCGTTCCGGGAGGCGGTTTCAGGCCGTCAGACAGTTCGCCTCTTTTCAGCAGAGTCGTCAGCGATTCTCGAATTTCTTTCGTTGCGGTGCGAAAGCGCTTCTTCCACTTTTCCTCAATGTCGCGCGTGCCGCTGTAATACTCTTGCTGCGCCTTTATGCCCGCTGCGGACAAGCGCACGAACTTGCCGCGGCCGCGCGCAGGGTCTCGTTCAACGATGATGTACGGTTTGTGCTGCCAGCCAATGCCCGCGGTCTCTTCCGAACAGCCGGTTCGTTTCGGAATCTCCGTTTCAGGGATCGGCTCGTCACTGAGAACGCGGATCGCGTTTGCGCAGAGCGAAATCGGCGTTTGGGACTCACGTTCGAAATCGAGCGCGAACGCGAGCAGAACCCGGGAAAGCAGCACCGGCAGCGGCAGCCCGTCTTCCGCCGCCGATTTCCGGGTCCCGAACTCCGGCAGCTTCAGAATCGCAACGGGCAAGCCCCGCGGCAATTCGAGGTGGATCTGGCGTTCGATTGCTTCTAACGAGCGGCGCAACCTCGTTGCGTCGTCGCCGAAGCGTTTCGACCAGCGGGCGTCCATTTCCGGGATCAGGTCGGGCCAGATTCCGACGGCTGTTTCACCGCTGGCCGTGAGCCGAACCGGCCAATCGGCGCGGATGCCTCGGCCGCTACCGAAACCGGCGCGCTTTCCGGGCTGCAGCGCAACGACGCCCCATCGTTCCAGGCAACCAAGCCCGGCTGTGGCGCCAGCCTCGGTTGTGAGCGCGCGCGAAGCGAGCGTTCGAACCGAAACTGGTCCATCGGCCAAAAACCGCAGCACATTAAGCCAAATGACCAGCGAGAGGCGCGCGCTACGGCTCTGCGTTTGCAGCATGCGGCGCTCGAATTCGCAATCGAGCTCCACAGTATAGGCGACCAGTATTTGCGAGAGAAGGGCCGTAAGCGGCTTGTGCGGCGCCGACATCATCCCATAGCCAAGTCTATCGCAGGCCGGACCTGCGAATCGGGAAATGGCTCAAGCGCAAAGTGATTTTGACCGGAGAACAGCATCAAGCAGTGGATTTTCGCGGCGTTCTGCGAGGTAACCCCGATCCGTTCCGTGCGAGTGACGCTTTTATACCGGCCAAAAGCATTATCTGGGTATCTGACTTGAGGATCGAGCGCCAGCGGAGATAGAGCGGTTTTGCCGTGGTGTGCGCGCGGTGTGGGAAAGCAGTATTCTTTTTTCGTTCGAG
>Ga0302325_10009365_pt1 | contig 21395 bp, 16 predicted proteins | sample Palsa_T0_2_FD_201948 | JGI IMG/M metagenome (GOLD analysis project Ga0302325, IMG submission 201948) | Peat permafrost microbial communities from Stordalen Mire near Abisko, Sweden - Palsa_T0_2 | ecosystem: Environmental > Terrestrial > Soil > Palsa > Peat permafrost | place: Sweden: Abisko...
ACGGATTGAGAGAAAGGTCGAGGCCGAACAAGATTCCGATCGGGCGCGGAAAGACCTGCGCCACCAAGTTGACGCCGGGCCGCTTGTTTGCTTCAGCGACCAAGTCGAGAACCAGCGGAAACAGGGATGGCATATCGTTGATGATGGACAGCGCGAAGGTGAGCGGCCGCTCCGATACGACGCAAATTTCACTGAGGAGCGCAATTTCCAGGCGCGCAGCTTCTTCGGGCGTGAGCGCGCTCGCGTCGGGAATGACGCTCTTGAGTTGTTGGTTCGCCAAAGACGCGGCAATCTGAAATATGCCCTTGCCGGCATTGCGAAGCCCTCGAGCCAGGGCCAGAAGTTCCTCCTTTGCCGTCTGCACATGCGGGGCCAGATGGCCATCGGAGTCTCGGTGCGACAAAAGGCGCGAGGTCGAAACGCCAATGGCGCCGGCGCTCACGGCCTCGGTGACCATTTGGGTCATCAGCCGGCAATCCTCCGCTGTCGCCGGTTCGCGCCGGGCCGCGCGCTCGCCCATCACAAAGACGCGCAAAGCGGCATGAGGCAGATAGGCAGCGCAATCAGCGTCGAATCTACGTCGTGAGAGAAAATCGAGATATTCCGGAAACGTCTGCCACTTCCAGGGCACACCTTCGGTGAGAACGATCTCTGGAATATCCTCTACCCCCTCCATCACTTTCACGAGGACCTTGTGCTCCTCGGGCTTACAGGGCGCGAAGCCGACACCGCAATTGCCCATGACGACGGTGGTGACTCCGTGTTCAGAGGAGGGCTTCAATCGGTTCTCCCAAGTTGCCTGCCCATCGTAGTGCGTGTGAATATCCACGAAACCGGGCATGACCAATTTGCCGGTGGCATCAATCTCCTCGCGGCCCTTTCCGGTCACCAGGCCCACGGCGCGGATTTTGCCGTCGGAGATAGCAACGTCGGCGGCGAACGGCTCGCTCCCTGACCCGTCTAAGATCGAGCCTTTCCGGATGACGAGATCGTATTGGTTCATATTATGAAACGCGGCAATTCAGCCATTTGCACGCAGTTCCTCCCGGCAGGTCGGCCCGTGCGCCATTGGAGGTCAGGATGCTTCCCCCAACTCTCGCCAGTGGTTATTGACATTCACCTTCACAGATTACTCCTTGGCGACTCTCGAGGCCTGACGATCGGACGGGTCTGGTACCATCCTGCACACTATGCGGACCGGGGGACTGCATGACCTATAAATACGCCAAAGTGCATCGCGAAGGACCGGTTACCATCGTGACCATCAATCGGCCGGAGGTGCTGAACGCCCTTCACTTTTCCGCTAACGTGGAACTGGACTTGATCTTCGACGATTTTGCATCCGACTCGACTCAATGGGTTGGCATCATCACCGGCGAAGGAGAGCGGGCTTTCTGCGCCGGGAATGATCTCAAATGTCAGGCGGCGAGTGGGGAGATGAGCCGCATACCTGCCAACGGCGTTGCGGGCCTTACCTCCCGATTTGACCTCAACAAGCCTCTGATTGCCGCAGTCAACGGGGTCGCCATGGGCGGTGGGTTTGAGATAGCACTTGCCTGTGACATCATCGTTGCGTCCGAGAAAGCACTATTTTCTCTGCCGGAGCCGCGCGTCGGACTCGCTGCACTGGGAGGCGGAGTCAACCGGCTGCCGGCTGCGATCGGAATCAAGCGCGCGATGGAGATTATTCTGACAGCTCGCCGAGTCGGTGCCGACGAGGGAAAGGCACTTGGCTTCGTGAACGAGGTGGTTGCCCAACGCGACGTACTGAATGCCGCACGCCGGATAGCGAGCGAGATATGCCAGGGAAGCCCGCTGGCAGTGCGTGCGTCAAAAGCGGCCGCAATGGCTGGACTCGGAGAGGACCTAAAACAGACTTTGGCGGAACATGCAGATCGTCAAGAGGTAAGAGCACTTTTGATGTCAGAAGATCTGATCGAAGGTCCATTGGCGTTTGCTCAGAAGCGGCTGCCGAGGTGGAAAGGGCGATGAGGCGGCATTGTGCGCCCGCAGCGGCGTTCACGCGCTGCGTTGTGTTCGTCCGGACTACCGCAATTATTATTGTGCTTGGAAGTTGGGTGCGCTTAATATGGAGCTGCGGGTGGGTGCCTCCGCGGTAACGGGAGGGCTAGGAGCGTGGTCTCTTCGGCTTGCCAACTAGAGTGCGTTCAATGACCGCTAATTTTCGCATGAATGATACGGCCGAGGCCTACGATGGCGTCATACGTGGGATCGCCATTCCGAAGGGCCGGGCGGCTCAGAAGCGCGGAAACATCCAGCTTCCCCCAAACACGACCGTCGTCTCAGTGGACAATCATTGGTCGATCGCCACCGATATTTTTTTCGAACGATTTCCGGCGCATCTGAAAGACCGCGCGCCGCGCTTGCTGATCCCCGAAGACGGCAATCACATCTGGCTGGTCAACGGCAAAACCAACCTCACCCAGGCAGTTATCAACTCGCTGGCCACCTACGAATCCATCCCTGGGTGCTATTCGATCGAGCCACGTCTGCGCCACCTGGATATTGAAGGCATCGATAAGGAAATTAACTTCCCCAATGGTGTCCCAGAATTTTACGGTCATCCGGACCTGGAAGTTCGCGAGTGGATTTTTCGCATCTACAACCTCCACATGGCCGAAATGCAAGCCGCGGCGCCCGGCCGCTTCTATGGCACCGGCCTCATCAATTTCTGGGACATGGCATGCGTGCGCGAGTCGGTGGCCGAAGTAAAAACCTTGGGACTCAAGACCGTCATCATTCCGCAAAACCCGAAAGGCGCCAATGGAACCCCGCTGAATTACTGTCTGCGGGAGATGGATCCCTTATGGCAAGCCCTTGAAGAGGCGGACCTGCCGGTCTGTTTCCATGTGGGCGAGTTTTTCAAGGACGGGCCCGGCGGCCACGGCACAACCGTAATGGTCAGCTTCGGACCTTACCGAAAGAATTTTGGCGAATTGGTCTTCGGCGGCGTGTTTGATCGCTTCCCCAAGCTCCAGGTCATTTTCATGGAAGCTGAGATCAATTGGGTTCCCGGGGCATTGCAGACGGCGTCGATGGCCTATGAGTGTTACGGTCCAATGTTGGAGCCACGGATCAAGCATCACCCGCGTCACTACTGGTTCAACAACTGTTATGCGGCATTCACTCACGACCCCGCGGGTCTCCGCCTGCTTGACCTGGTAGGGGCCGACCGGGTGATGTGGTCGTCGGATTATCCGCATGTCGAGAGCACGTTGGGGTATAGCTGGGACGCAATGAAAGCCGTGCTCGATGCGGCGAGCGAGGATGATGCCCGCGCCATTCTTGGCGGCAACGCCATGCGGGTGTTCAAGCTCGATTAGTAAGTTTCTCGCGAGGAATTTGATGAAGCTCAATTTGTCCGTCGACGAAGTATTGACTACGACTCGGGCGGTGCGCAAACGCCTCGACGTGAGTAAGCGGGTCTCGCGCGCTGTCATCGATGAATGCCTGGAACTGGCCTTGCAGGCCCCAAATGGCATCAACCAGAACCGCTGGCGTTGGATCGTGGTGGATGACCCCGCGACGATCGAAAAGATTGCCGCCCACTACAAGGCCGTCGTCGCGGAGTACTCGAAGGGGTTGATCAGTAAAAATACCGGCGTTCCGGGTGAGGAGAAGATTCTCGACTCCGCGATGAGCCTTCTCAACATCATCGACAAGGTACCGGCGATGCTCATTCCGCTGATGCCGGGACGGCCAGAGGGAAAGAGCGTCCCTGACCAGGGAGCTATGTGGGGGTCTATCATTCAAGCCACCTGGAGTTTCTTCCTGGCGCTCCGCGAACGGGGACTCGGCTCGGTTTGGATGTCAGCGGGCATACGGCGTGAAAGAGAAGTCGCCGAGCTTCTCGGCATTCCGTTCGATGAGTACACGCAGATCGGTTGGTTCCCCATCGCCTATACGATCGGTACCGACTTCAAGAAGGCGTGGCGCAAGCCTGTATCCGAAGTGCGCAGCTTCAACAAATTCTGATCGACTGAAGGCATAACCCTGAGCCCGACTGCAGTTCGGGCAGCCGCGGATGCAAGAAGGAGAGACAGTGAAAGTAGCGATCATAGGGGCTGGATTCGGTCAATACGCAGTGGCGCCGGTTTATCGGAAGCTGGGATTTGAGGTCGAGGTCATTACGCCGCGCGACGAAGAGGCGGTCCAACGTGCGCTCGCCTCTAAGGTGGATCTCGTTTCGATCCACTCGCCTCCCTTCATGCAACACGATCATGTGATGAGAGCACTAGAGAACGGCCACCCGGTGCTGTGCGACAAGCCATTTGGCCTGAGTGGGAAACAGGCCCGCGCGATGCGCGACCGTGCCCGTGAACGCGGCACCCTCAATTTCCTCAACTTCGAGACGCGGTGCAAGCCGTGGCGCGTAAAGTTCAAAGAATTAGCTCACTCGGGCGTAATCGGAACCCCTCGCCATTTGAGCATATCCTTCTTCAGCAATGGATTTCGGCAGGGTACCTACGGCTGGATTAACGACCGGGAACTCGGCGGAGGATGGATCGGCTCAATGGGATCGCATCTCATCGACTTCACGCGCTGGCTGCTCAACAGCGACGTGGCGAAGTGCGGCGCAGTGGTACGGATTGAAGAGCCGACGCAGCTCGATCGGGATGGCGTGAAGCGCACTGCCACTGCGGAGGATGCCTATTTTGCCTGGTTCATCATGCAGAACGGCTGCACGTCGACTCAGGATACTGCCTATGCCGCCTCCGTGCCGTTGCCCTCGCGTTATACGTTGATGGGCAGTGAGGGCGCGATCGAAATGATCGGTGATACCAAACTCACAGTGCGGCGGGCGCCGAACTTGACTGGCGTGTCTGCCGCGGAGCGTATCCGCCGCGGTCTTCTAGCGGGAGAGGGCGATGAGGTCTTCGACTTCCCGCCAGCGTCCGGTGAAGCGCATGAGCCCGCGCTGATGCCATGGTTCACGAAGGTGAGGGAAGCGCTCCGCACACGCACCCAGATTGCACCTTCCTTTGACGACGGCGTTGCCATGGCGGAGGTCTTAGACCAGCTCAAAACCAGCGCGGTGAAGGCCACCTGAAGAAAGAAGTCGACGACGGTCTCGCTTTCTTCGCGGAGGGTCTCTAGAAGAAGTCCGTGTACCAGTGCTTGTATTCTTCGTGCCCCGGCACGTCGGCTGCATTGGCCACGGGATCGATCACTACCTGTACGACGGCGGGCTTATTGCTGGCAAGTGCGCGCGCAATAGCCGGCCCGATGTCCTCGGCGTGCTCGACGTATTCGCCGTGGGCGCCGAAGCCGGCGGCAATTGTATCGAGCCGCAGCTCGTTGCCCCAGTGAGCCTCCGTCTCGGGCGATTGGGGGCCGAGCGTCGCGCGGTAGCCGCGAACCTCAAGCCCCCAGGCGTAATCGCATCCGATGATGCACAGAATCGGCAGCTTCTTACGCACCGCAGTCTCCAACTCCGAGAGGTGGAACAGAAACGCCGAATCTCCCGAGATCAGCACGACGCGCCGCCCAGTTCCCACCGCCAATTGCGCGCCGATCGCATAAGGCAGCCCCGTCCCTAGATGACCAAAGTTCTGGTTCCACACTGAGTCCTTTGGTGTCACCTGGGCGCACGTCCAGGTGAAGACACTGATCGCGCCTCCATCGCGGACGAATACGGCATCCTTCGGGATCGCGCGCGTCGCCTCGATCATGAAGCGCGCCGGGTGGATCGGCGCCGAGCGGGTCGGTGCCGTCGCAACAAACTGTGCCCGCCAGTCGGCATGCATCTTTATCCAGGTGTCCAATTGCGGTGGCCGCGCCCGCTGCGAGTCCTTCAACGCCGCCACGAGTTGCGGCACCACATCGCGCAGATCTCCCAGCAGCGGCACGTCGATGCGTCGATTCACGCCGAACGCGTATAGGTCGGACTCGATGTAAATCCACTTACGGTCGGCATTGCCGTTCTTCCAGTGACCGCCGACACCGCTCTGAACCGGCTCGCCGATCTCGGTGCCGATGGCAATTACAAGGTCGGACTGGCTCACCGCATCGATGCTGGCGGGCGTGAAGCCGAACGGGAACGTCCGATCCTCGACACCTTCGGGGAACGAACTAACAGGATACGTGTGAAGGATCGGGCACTCGAGGGTACGAGCAAGTGCTCCGACTGAGTCGTGAGCCCGCGCCGTGAACGCTCCTTGACCCACGAGCAAAATAGGCAGCCGTGCCGCACGGATCAGCGCCACGGCCTTCTCCATCGACTCCGCACTTGCGCCCTGGTGCACCAGCCGGTAAGTCTCTGGAGCCGGCGGCGGCGGCAGCTCTACCTCGGCGTTCATCGCGTTCATCGGCACTTCGAGATACACCGGTCCCGGCCGCCCCGACAGCGCCCTTCGCAACGCCTCATGCACGATCTCGTCGATCTGCTCCGGGTACTCGACGATCCCGAGGTACTTGACAGCCTCTTGAAAATAGCGCCACTGCGGCGTGTATTGAATGCGGCCCCGGCGTACCCGCTGCGCGGCAACCTGCTTGCGCTGCCCGCCGATGAAAATGATGGGTGCATTCTCCTTAGCGGCGTTGATCGCTGCCGGCACCAAGTTCGCGACTCCAGGACCTTGGTTGCCAACGATGACACCTGGCTTACCGGTCATCCGCCACATCCCTTCGGCCATAAAGGCACCCGCCTCCTCGTGATGGGGCGCGATGACACGCCAGCCACGTTGCTCCGCCGTCGCGAACATGCGAAAGAAGCTCGGGTCCGGTATGCCGAACAGCGTTTTGACGCCTTCGACCTCGAGAAGCTGCAGGATTCGCTCGGAAAGATAGGTGGGCACGTTCAATTCTCCTTGCGTTACGGACGCGTAGCCACCACGGCATATCGCGCGCGATATACGTCGTGAGCTTCGTCATAGGCAGCGCCAACAGGCTTGGGATTTTATGCCCGCGCTTGCATGCGCTCCGGAAGCGCGGCCGCGTGGATCGGTGCATCCAGTCTCTGAATCACAGGCAGAACCTCTTGAGAGAACAGCCTCATGCTTCTCTCTGCTTCGTCGTAAGGCATGCTGCCGAATTGCGGAAGAATGGTGATCTCGCAGAACGAGCACGCCTTCTGGGCCGCCATGATTCTTTTGATCACCTCGTCCGGCGTGCCAATCATTAGGTTTGAGGCGTGATAACCGGGAGTTTTGGATTGGCTCTTGCCCGTCGCTACGTCGGCAAGCACCGCCGTGGCGGCGCCGGCCCTTTGCGCGTAGGCTTCATATCCCTTGACCCCAATATAATTGGAAGGGTCCGCAAAGCCGTAGTGAACCGCTGCATCGCGATTGGCTATCAGGATCCACTCTTCGGTCTTCCTGGCCTCTGCCATGGTCGGCGTGCAGTACATCATCAGGACGTTCTTGGGCTGGCAGGGGGGCAGTCCGATTTCCTGACGGACGGTGTTCGCGAACTGGACCTCTTTCCCAGCCTCCTCGATCGGCTTATTTCCGACAAACAGCGGAACCAGTCCGCGGCGCGACAGGATTTCGAGGGATTCTCGCGTCGCGGCTGACCCGAAGATGCGCGAATACAGGTCGCTGCTCCGCGGTGCCGGGCGTAGCGACATCTCCGGAATCTTGAAGATCTGGCCTTGATAGGAGAACCGTTCCTGACTGAACGCCAACTTCAGAATGTCCAGGGTTTCATTGAAGCGCTCACGACTCTCTTCGCGCGGAACACCGACCGCCTCGAACTCGGATTTCGCGACGCCGCGTCCGAGCCCGATGGTGGTGTAACGTCCCTTCGACACCAGATCGAGATACGCGATCTGATGCGCAAGCCGGACCGGGTTCCACCATGGAACCACAGCCACCATGGATCCAAAGGTAAGGCGCTCCGTGCGGCCCGCAAAATACGTCAGCGTTTGGATGGGGTTGGGCGTCATACCATAGGGGGTACCGAAGTGCTCCGGCGCCCAGATGCCGTCAAAGCCCAATGGCTCCGCCAATTCGCCCAGCGCTATTGCCCGGTCCAGAAACACGTGGTCGGGCGTCTCGGGGGGGCTGCTGTAGTCCCCGCTCAACACTCTGTCCCAGTCTTTGGAATTATGGCAAAACACGCCCAAATTGACCTTCATAACTGACTCCTAGGGAAAATGCAGGCTCTTCTGCCGCGATTTGCATCGGTGCGCTGCAGAGATAGCGAGGGACATCGAATCATACCTACGACAAGGGAATTGTTGAACGTAAGCTGCGTGGTGCGTTAGAAAAAAGCGCCCCTAGCTTCACTAGCTCTGCTGGCTCTTGTAGCCCGCTAGTTCCTTACTATCGCCTTTCAGGGGTTGGGCGCGTTCGAAAGAAAACTCGGGACGAGCCGCGTTGAGAATCATGGCCCAAAATGACCACCAAGCTATCGCCGACGTACACTCGATCGCGCCCCTCTCACCGTACGCAGCGACCACTCTCGAAAAGAGCTCAGCGGGCACATCACCTGACACAACGGCAAAGCTATATTCGATGACCAGACGCTGCTCGTCGTTGAACAAGTTGGAAGTCCGCCAATACGGAATGGCGGCTTGCTGCTCCAGTGTGATCCCAGCCACCTGAGCATAGGCGAGATGTGCTTGAAAGGAGAAGTCGCACTTGAAATGAAGGTTCAGCGCCTGAGCCGCGAGCTCGCGAAGGTCCCGACGTTGCGTCCAGGGCATATCCCGGACAATGTAATCGCCCAGTCGGGCAATGTTCAGCGCCAACTTGGGACTCTGAGCCAACAAGGCATAACCGGAATGAGGCTCGGTCTTCGGCTCCCCAGGGCACAAATGTTCGAAAAGGACGTCTAGATCTTTCTTAGTCGCCTCGTCCAAGTTACCTGGGTAATCGCTCGGCTTGTAAACGCATTTCACGCGGCTCATATATCGGCACTCATTACGCTTTCAATTCCCACTTTTTCGCGTCCAGTAGCCTGTCTGCACATTGACCGGCAGGCTCTCCATTCCCATGACACCGCACGCCACCTGACGATCCTGGAATTCATTTTGAAACGCGTCCGCGATCGACTCGAGCGACCAAGTGGGACGCACTGCCGGCGGCATCAGCAAAGCCGGATGGGTGTAAAGATGAATCTCACCCTTGTCGATTCGGACGAGCTGCCCGCTCACATGCGATGATAGATCCGACAGAAGATATTCTACAACCGGCGAATTGGCCTCCGGCGACTGGTTCAGCGGGTCCGCTGGGCTCATTCCCGTCCCGCCGGCGACCGGAGACAAGGCATTGACGCGCACACCCGAGCCTTTTAACTCCAGCGCCCAGCTGTAAACCATGGAGGCGACGGCGCCTTTCGACGCGGCATACACGCTTAAACGCGGCAGACCCATGTGGGCTCCGGAGATCACGTTGACGATAGAGCCGGAGCGCTGCGCAAGCATCGGTTTGACGGCACGGGCGGTGCAGTACAGCGTGCCCATCACGTTGACATCGACCAATGCCCGCGCTGCGACCGGATCAAATTCATGGATCCCGGCGATGTGGGCCAAGCCGGCGTTGTTCACCAGCCCGTCGATTTTGCCAAAACTCTCGATACACTTGCGGACGAGGAGCTCAGCGTCGTCCCAATCCGCGACATCGGCGAGGCAGCCAATTGCGGTGCCACCTTGTGCCCGAATGGCATCGACTGTTTCCTCAATTCCGGCGGGGTTGACATCGTTGACCACCACGGCCGCACCTTGACGTGCGGCGCCCCTGGCACAGCCTGCGCCGATGCCACGCCCCGAGCCCGTAATGACCACAGCTTTTCCGGTCAATGCACCCATGGCTTATGCCCCGTGAGATTGGGCCGTGGCCTCGTAGGAAAGCGATCTAGAAGTGATACTCCGCCTGAACGATGAGCTCGCGCGGCCGGTTGAAGAAGCCATCATCCTGTGTCGGAAGGGCGGCATCCAACCCATTCGAGGTGAGCAGATAATATACGTTGGTCAGATTTCGGCCGATGAACGAAAACTCGTAATGTGAATCATCCGAAGTGAAGTGCACGGCGGCATTCAACTTCCAAAAGCTCGACTGAAGGCCTCCCGGGTTGTAGTCGCCCGAGGTCTCATACGACGAGGTGTAAGCGCCGTCGATCGAGAAATCGGTCGCCCAACCGGGAATCCATTTGTCGTGATAATCGGCGCCCACATCCAAAGTAACGTTCGGCGCACGGATGAGTGCGTCGCCCGTGAGGTTTTGATGGCCCGCAACGCAGCCCTCGGCCGGAGTTTGCCCCTCGTAGCATGCCGCACCCGGAAAGCTCGCATACCGGGCGCGGTTGAAGCCGACATTGCCGTTGAAGGAGAGGTGGTCGGTCGCAAGCCAATTCGCCGAGGCCTCGATTCCCCTCGTGGTGGCTGCCGCCGCATTGCCGACCGTGAAAACGCTGGCGCCATTGATATTATTGACGGAGGCCACCTGCAGCCCGTCGTAGTTGTAGGTGTAGGCAGTGAGGTCGAGACGCAGCCTTTGCTCGAACAGATCCGCCTTGTAGCCGATCTCCGCGCCCTTCACGACTTCATGTCCGAACTGCAGGTTTTGCGGGGTGGCGTAAGAGTAGAGCAAGGCCCCGTTGGAGATTCCGCCCGGCTTGTACCCGGTCTTGTAGCCTACGTACACAGTCTGGCCCGGCTCCGGATGCCAGGTAAGAGTCGCGTCAGGCGAGATATTGTGATCGACATAATGGGAGTTGACCGTCAGACCTGCGGGGTAGAGGTCGATCCCGAGGCCCGCGCTCCCCGGATTGACCGTCAGATTCTCGACGGCGAGGCTGGCCTGATAATAGGTATAGCGCGCGCCAACGGCGAATTCCAGGTTTGAAATGATGTCCCATCGAGCTTGACCGAATACTGAATAGGTATCGCTGCGCTCGTCCGACCGCATTTGGTTGTTCGAATAGTTATTGGCCACGGGGTCGAAACCCTCGAGTCCGGGAAACAAAACCGGGGTATTGAAGAAGGGCCGATCCGAGTGCTCGAAATAAACGCCACCAGTGAAGTTAACCGGAGAGTCGAAGTTGCTGTTGGCCCGCAGCTCTTGAGTGACCAGAGCGTAGCGCTCGCTCTCCGCATCGTAAACCTGCGCGTAGTAGGCATCGTCATCGACCCCGGAGTCGGTAATCTCCTCGACGTAGTACCCAGTCGTCGAGGTCAGCGTCAGGTCGCTGAATTTCTTGTTCAGCGTCAACGAGCCGAGCATCACCTGGGAAATCCCATAGGGGTCGCCGTTATTCCCGTAGGCAAGATTGGCTGCAAATGTGGGTGAGAAAGCGTTGACCGCCTTCACTTGGTCCTTGGAGCAATCGACGGCGGGCCCTTTGAGGAAGCCCAATTCCACCGGAATAGTCTCGCCGCCGAAGCAGAAGGGCTCGGCATTATCAAGCTGGCCGTTGTAGTGCTGTTCGTCCAGGGTCAGTTTGAACTTCGCATCGAAATCGTCCGTTGGTGTCCATAGCAACGTGATGCGGCCGGCGTAGTCGTGCTGGAATGGAGAGGTACTTTGGCTGCGGGGCCCGGGTTCCGTGGCCGTGGGGATGATGGGGTCCGCAGTCGGCGTCGCGATGTCCTTGATCCAGCCATCCATATAATCGACGCGCACCGCGATCCGCGCCTTCAAGGTGTCGCTGATGGGACCTGAGGCGACTGCCTCGCCAAAATACTCGGAGGCATTTTCCTCGTAGCCAATCTTGGTGGAGGCCTCGAACTTGTCAGTCGGGTCGGCGCTGTGCAGCGAGATCACGCCTGCAGGGGAATTCTTGCCGAAGAACAGCGCTTGGGGGCCTTCCAGAACCTCGACCTGCTGCAGGTCGAACAGCGCTTGCGTGATGATGCGGCCGCGACTCAGCTGGACGCCGTCGATATCGACCGAGACACTTTGGTCGAGGCCGCTATCGGTCGCCCCGGAGCTGATTCCGCGGATGCTGAGTATCGCGCCGGTCCCCGTGGCGGTCGAGCCAATCATCACCTGCGGTGCCAGCTCGGCAAGGTTGCTGAAGGTGCTCGCGTCGTTGTTCTCGAGTTGGGATTTGGTGATGGGTGCCACTGCGACCGGTACGTCCTGCAGCGATTCGGACCGGCGACGGGCGCTGACCACAATCTCTTCGAGACGCCCTGACTGCTGTGCAGTTTCGGCTGCCGGCGGGGCATCCGTCTGCGCCATGGCGCGACTAGCCCAACCCGCGACGCCAAGGCTAAAGAGGCCCAATACCAAGATCCTGGATGTACGCATCGCGAGCTCCCATTGTGCGGGCTGATTCCCCCTAGGAAACGCGGGGAAGCCTCATGGTTTGTTTAAATTTTCTACTTTCAATACAATATGTTACGAAACAAATCTCCGGTGCAGCTTCTCTGACTAGAAGTGAACGCGAACCGAGGCGCCGTAGGTCAGCGGATAGCCATAGATGGCGCCAATGGCGAAATTGCCCAACGCCACCTGGTTGATGTAACGCGCGTTGTTCACATTGTCGCCGTACAGCGCGAACGTGTAATGCTTCGAGGGATCGGTCCATTCGGCTCGCAAATTCACCAAGCTGTAAGGACCTTGTTTGAACTCGTCCGACGCGATGAAATAGACAGTTGAAGTGTGGTAGTCGTTGACCGCGAACGCGAACTCGCCATTGGCGACATCCTGAGTGAAGCGCGCACCAATATTGCCGGTGAATTTAGGCGCTCGCTGCATCTGGTTTCCGCTCGCGCTGACCGATTCCACCGCGAATGTCCCGGTGCCGGCGCCGCACACCGCCGGATTGACGCATTGGGCGTAGTATCCTGCATCCGGATAATTGTTGTACTTCGCATTCATTTCATTGGCGCCCGCATTGAGCTCGAGAAACCTTGCCACCCTATATCGGACGTCGAATTCACCACCGTTGATAGTTGCCGAGGCAGCATTGTTGATGAGCGAAGCTGTACCGATGTAGCTCGACACCTGGAGGTTGGTGTAATCGTAGTGATAGCCGGCCACGTCCACGGACAGCGGGCCGCTGGCGTACTTATACCCCACCTCATACGCCTTGATTTTCTCCGCCGCCACGTTGATGTTAGTCAGTGTGCCGCCGCCGACGTTCACGATGGGAGCCTTATAACCTCTGGAAAAGGAGGCGTACACACTAGAATCGTCATCGGGCTTGTAGCGCAGCACCGCGCGCGGAGTCACGGTATTGGTCTTGACCGGGGGAACGTCGGTTCTGGTGGCTGTGACCGCTCCGTTGGGGGGTAATTCGGTAAAGAACGGATCGTCAACTTCATCGCGGCTATACCGCGCGCCCACTGTCACGAAGAAATTGTGCAGGGCCTCGTAAGTCAGGTCGGCAAACGCTGCACCCGAGCGGGTATCCGTGCCCGAAGTCGTGAACGCTCCTAGCGGATTGAAGGGCGGCCCAGGCTTTGTGTCTATAGCGAACGAGATAGGCTCCCACTGATCGCTATTGTCGTACAGGAAGATACCCGTGGTCCATTGCAACTTGCTGTCACCGGTCGAGGCAAGCAGAAACTCTTGGGTGAGCGTCCGATTGTAAATCGGTATCTGGAGGGCGAAGAACGAGAGAGAGGAATAGTCCTGGTTGAGAAACGTATCCGCCTTCTCCCATCGACCCTGGGTATAGGAAGTGAGAGTCGCGAACGGAAGTGTCAGCGCCGAGGTCAGCTGCAGCACATTGCTGATGTTGCTGAACGCGACGGGCCGCGAGTTGGATATATCGTCGGGCGCGGTCGCAATGACGGTCCCTGGTATGAATGTTCCAATGGTAAGCGGCCGTCCGTTCACCACGTAGGTGCCGCCGAGCAAGTTGGTCGGGTCGTCGGTGAGTGAGTGCTGGAACCGAAGCAGGAACGACAAGTTGTCGGTCGGATCGAATTTCACTCCTGCGCGGAGCGCGTAATTATCGTAGGCGCCTTCGTGGTCGTCGCCGTTGTAAATATTGTGCACAAAGCCGTCGCCCTTGTTCAAGACTCCCTCGATATCTACGGCAATCTGATCGTTGATCCCCGTGGTGGCGTAGCCCTCGTATTGCTGGGTATTGAACCGACCGTAACTCACCTGGAGCGTCGCGCTCGTGTCCTGGCTCGGTTTAGCCGTGGTAATAAGGACCGCACCACCGGTGGTATTGCGGCCGAACAATGTACCTTGCGGGCCCTTCAAGACCTGGACCCCCTCGACATTGAGCAATTGACTATCAACCGATAGTGGGTTCGGTGAATAGAATCCGTCGATATAGATGCCGACGTCCGCGCCGCCTCCAGATTCTGCGACCGCGGTCCCGACGCCGCGGATTGTCGGCTGGGTAAACGGACCGTTTGCGTCGAATCGAAGCGCTGGCGTGATTTGCTGAATATCGGTCAGCTGGCGAGCGTCTGTATCCCGGAGATCCTTTTCCGAAAGGGCTGTGATCGAAATGGGTACATCGCGCTGCAGCTCCGAGCGCCGTTGCGCAGTCACCACAATCTCACCCAGGGCATTATCGTCCTGCGCCGAGGATGCAGAACCCGTCGGAGGGGTCGTGCCGGTCTGCGCCGCGGCTATCGAGGACCCGAAGGTCCACGCAGCGCCGAGCAGCATCAGCGAAGCCGCACCGAATGCTCGTAAATCCCGCATGCCGCATCTCCCCGTATGACTGATTACTTGTTTTTTATCCAATGCCCTTGGAAAATAGCAGATTTCGGCCCATTTTCATAATTTCTAAAACTCCGGAATTGGGGTGGCAGATATCCATCTAGCCTCCCACGCGCCTCAACCTTGGCGTTCGACTCCCGTCGTTCGATATCGATCGGAATCGGGACGGCGGTTCCGCACCGTGATGGGCGAGCTGAGGGAACAAGTCTGATCGGGACTGACGCGGAGCTCCGCTGTCGCCAGCCGCGCACGGACGTTGCGCAGAGGCATCACCTTGGACCCGGGATTCAAGGTGCGGTGGGTATGGCACAATGTCCCATAGCCTCATTCGCTAGACATGGGCTGCTCGCACATCCAACTGGAGAAAAACAATGCGTACGTTCAGTCCAGAGACGGCGGCTAGAGCCATCGAACTCGAGCAAATGCTCGTGGACTTCAATCGGGAGATAGATTTCAATGGGGGCGCAAAGGCTTCGACATTCTTCAGCGAAGAGTGCGTCGCCGAGGTAGGTGCCATTGCCTTCAAAGGCCGCGAGGGCGCGAAAAAATACTACGCGGATCGATTGGAAAGCTTCCGCGCTCTGAAGGACGGCATTCGTACGACTCGTCACACCGTCGCGAATTTGCAGATCTCTTTTGAGAACGACAATCGCGCAACGCTCAACTGTTTCCTCGTCACCTTCGGCGGAGAGGGGAAGCCTCCCGTGCTGGAGGGAACTGCCCCGGTCGCTGTTTCCGATGCTCGTTTCGAATGCATACGCGACACGAACGGCCAATGGCACATTTCTGGGTTCTACGGCGTACCGATATTGCTCGGCAATGACAAGTACGCGGTGCAGGCTCTTACGGCGCGCTGATCCTCAACCTGCCGCCGAGCTGCCGATCGGGCGAAGTTTCCTGTACCGGCGAAAGAAGACCTGGATGCCGCGCAAAAACCGGCGCTCTTGGGCGCCCGTGTCGAGCGTTCGGCGACGGCAGCTATGATTGACATGGTGGTTGCGTGCGGCCATTATTTCGCGCGCCAATATCTACTAAGCACGACTTACTACGTGCCTTCATCCGCGAGGATCTAGCGATGCAATTGCGAATGCTGGGCCCGACGCATATCAAGATCGCGCCACTCGTCTTGGGCGGCAATGTATTTGGATGGACGGCGGATTCGAAAACGAGCTTCGCGATTCTGGACGCATTTCTAGAGTCCGGCTTCAACGCCATCGACACAGCGGACGTCTACAATCGCTACGCACCGGGCCTGGTAGGCGGAGAATCCGAAACCATCATCGGCGCCTGGATGAAGGACCGCGGAGTTCGCGACCGCATCATCGTCATTACCAAGGGCGGCCTCGAAATGGGCGAAGGTTTAGTGGGCCTCGGCCGTGAATATTTACCGAAAGCGTGCGAAGCCTCGCTCAGGCGTTTGCAGACCGATTACATCGATGTTTACATGTCTCATCGCTCCGATTCCGGCATTCCCATCGAAGAGACGCTCGAGACATACCAGAAACTGATTGACACCGGCAAGATCCGCTGCGCGGGATGTTCCAACTACAAACCGGATGAACTCGCGGCCGCGCTCGCCGCTGCGGGTCCCGGCCGGGCGCGCTATGTCGTGAACGAGCCCCAATACAATCTCGCTGAACGGAATCAGTATGAAGGCGCGATGGAAAAGGTTTGCGTGGACCATGACGTCGCGGTCATCACCTATTTCTCGCTGGCCGCAGGATTTCTGACCGGCAAGTATCGCAGTAAGGAAAGTCTCGAGGGCAGAGCGCGCAAAGGTACGGCTGCGCAATATTTCACTCCAAGCGGTTTTAAGGCGCTCGATGCACTCGATACCGTGGCAGCTCGAAGAGGCGCCACGCCCGCCCAAGTTGCCCTCGCCTGGCTGATGGCGCGTCCGTCTGTGACTGCACCGATCGCCAGCGCCACCAGCCTCGAACAGCTTGCGGACATCCTCAAGTCGGCGGATCTGAAGCTGACGCCCGAGGATTTAACTCTTATAAACGCTAACACCGGTTAGTGGCGGCGAAAAAAGAAGCCGTGCGATACGTGGGGGCGAATCGGTGGCTGGGGACACTAGCGTGAGAGCGAGCATCATTGGCACGGGTTTTGGCTCCCGTGTGGTAGCGGCAATGTATAAGACGTCCGGCATAGACGTTGTCGAGGTCGTATCGCCGCGCGACAGCGCGGCGGTCAAGCGCGCGTGTGCCGCACCGGTCGATTTGGTCTCCATTCACTCGCCGCCTTTCTTGCATCGCGAGCATGTGCTGATGGCGCTCGATAAGAAGCGCAATGTGGTGTGCGATAAACCCTTCGGTAAATCGGTTGCGGAGGCGCGTGACATGCTGGCCGCCGCAGAGGCGGCGGGCGTTATTCATCTGCTCAACTTCGAGTTCCGCCACGAGCCATCGCGGGTGAAAGCGAAGCAACTGCTCGATCAGGGCGCTATCGGAACGCGGCGTCACGTTCAATGGACCTCGATGATGCCCGGGTCGCGTAACCCCTATGGGTGGCTGTGGAACCGCGAGTTGGGTGGCGGCTGGATCGGGGCTTTCGGCTCACACGCCATAGACGCAATGCGCTGGTGGATCGGGGAGATCAAAACGGTTTCGGGCGTGTGCCGCACCGAGATCCCGCGGCGCCCGGATAAGAGTGGCATCGAGCATGCTTGCACGGCGGAGGATGCTTTCACTGCCTGTTTCACATTCAGCAATGGAGCAACGGCAATGCTCGACACCGGATTTGCGGCGGCCGTGAACCGGCCGTATACGATCGAGATACTGGGCTCGGAGGGCGTGCTATCGATGAATTTCGGAACCGAACTGCATCTCATGCGAGCGGATGGGGCGAACCAGAGTTTCCGGTTTCCGGAATGGCAAAATGACATGCATGAACCGGCGATGTTGCCTTGGGCCGCGACAATCAAAGAAGCTATTCAAAATAGACGACAAATTGCTCCGTCCTTTAAAGACGGGCTCGCGTGCGCCGAAGTCATGGATAAGTTGCGTGCCAATTCGGTTTGGGTGAAAAGGGAATAGCCGTAAAGGATCGGAAAGTCGAGTCAATGACGCCGAGGAACCCGCAGGCAATCTCTCACTGCTTCGGGCGCTGCTTCACGGCGAAACCGCCATTGGCGGCGAGTCCGCCACCTTGAAATCCGAATAGCTTAGAGACCCTGGCGGAACGCTCGGTGAGATCCTTCGGGTAAGCAAATTTCATATCGGCCATCACCTGCGGCAGGGCGCCGCGAATCTCCTCGATCGATGCTCCGTCCCCGAGACAGCCTTCATTTTCCGCGAACGTGATACGGGCGATGCGGCCACCGCCAATCGCAAACATCTCGCCCGTTACGTTGCACGCATCACTCATGAGATAGCACGCGCCGACGGAAACTTTCTCGGGAAGCATCGTCCTGAAGAACCAGTCCGTATAGGGGCCCGGGTGAAAGTCCGTCATGCGCGTGCGGGCGGACGGCGAGACCAGATTGATGAGGATTCCGTGTTTTGCGCCTTCGGAGGCAAGACAGCGCATCAAGCCTATGTTGGCGCACTTGGCTGCGGCATAGGGTCCGTTTCCATCGGCACCGAAGACCGCACCCGATGCCGGGAGCTCAAGGACGGGAAAATATACAGAATTAGGCCATTTTTCTTTGACACCAAGCTGATTGCCGACCTTGCCGCGACGTAGGCACCGAGCCCGGCAACGAGCGATGGGAACATCGCGCTCAATCCACCGCCGCGCGCTCCCAAATGCGTCCGTAGCTCCGGCACAGGTTAGAGAGTTTGTCTCGTTCTCAGCTGCCGTGGATGCTGCTTTCGCGGCCGGGCGGTTTCAGAGCGATTCAAAACGCTCGAACTTGATGTTCTTGACCGCACTCAACATCGCAGGCCCCGAAAGCCCGCGCCTCTGGATCTCCTGCATATGGTCCCCTTCTATGCATTCGACGAAAAACTCTATCGCAGCCTTATAGTATTCGGTGTCCATGTGGGCCTTGATGGCTGCGGCGTCAGTGTAGGCCTCGAGAATGTGGTAGAGGTAGGGCTCCGCGAGATCCCTGCAGAGTTCGAACACGGGGCATCCCGGTTCATTTTGCAAAACCTGGGCGCGAAGCTCCCGGAAGGTGCGTTCGTAATGCTCGGCCATCTCGGGCTTTATCCGAAGGCTTACGTGAGTGAACTTCACCTGGGGTTTCTTTGGCGGGCAAGTAGGGACAAAGTTGGGACCGCCACTACTTTATTACGCCACGGTCCCACCCGCCAGAGGACTGTGCGCCATCGTAATTCCCACAAATTCCGCGACGTGCAGTATGATTACTTGATTATCGATCCTGCCGGCCCCTTCTGTACGCCCGCAATTAGGTTATCTGATGAACGCGAACGTGCTGCGATCGGATTGGCCCACTCCCACGCCCAGTCCGGAGCCGCGGAAACGCGATCGCTTCGACAGCTTCGAGGACGTGCAGCGTCTGGCCTGCCGACGGCTGCCGCGATCACTCTTCGTTGAACTTGCCACCGGCGGCGGCCGGGGTATTACGCTGCGGGAAAACATGCGCGCGTTCGACGACATCATGTTCCGTCCCCGTGCGGCTGTGTTTCAGGAGCGGCGAGACCTACGCGTATCAGTGCTCGGGACGCCGATTTCCATGCCAGTGCTCATCGATCCAATCGGAGGATTGAGACTTTTCCATCCCTCGGGCGGTCCGGCTGTCGCTCGAGCCGCCGGCAATGCGGGCACCATCTGTGCTGTGAGTATGGTCGTCGGCCACACGATCTCCGAGGTTACCGCGGCTGCAACTGGCCCGCTGTGGCAGCAGCTCTACATGTTGCAGGGTCGCGAAGCGGCCGAGCGCACGATCGATGAGGCCCAGCGTGCGGGGTACACCGCCTTGGTGGTGACGGTTGATACTGCTGTGAGAGCGAGGCGCCAATCGGCCATGCGCATCAACGTAAAAAATATGTTGGAGTTCGGACCGGAACTCATCGTCCGCCCGGCCTGGACGGCACGCTTCGTTCGGGATGGCATGCAGCTCGCCGTGCCGAATGCCGTGCTCGCCGCCGCAAACGCGTTCCCGCGCTATACCGCGACCTGGGATGATTTCGCCTGGATACGGGAGCAATGGCGTGGACCGCTGGTGGTGAAGGGAATTGTGAGCGCCGATGACGCACGCCGCTCGCTGGATGTTGGCGCCTCGGCGATCATCGTTTCGAATCACGGTGGCCTTACCCTGGATGGCGCACCGGCCACTCTAAGGAAGCTGCCTGAAGTTCTTGAAGCGGTCGCGGGCAGTGCTGCAGAAGTACTGCTCGACGGGGGCGTGCGTCAAGGCACGGATGTGGTAAAAGCCGTTGCGCTCGGCGCAAGGGCTGTCCTGATCGGCCGCCCTTACGCGATGGCGCTTGCCGCCGCCGGCGAGACAGGCGTTCGACACATGCTGGAGGTGTTGCGTTACGAGATCGAGCGGACGCTTGCATTGCTGGGCTGTCCCTCGATCGCAATGCTCGATCGATCCTATCTTCAGCCGAGCTAGCTGTTTTACTTCCCTTCCTAGACGGCACGACCGGGGTCTTGCTGATTTCCGCGTGCGCTTCTACGCACGGATTGCGTGTTTGCCGTCATGGGCCATCCCGAAAGCGGCAAGGCCGGCCTCGTGGCCGCTGCGTATCGCGAAGCCAAGGTCTCCGGGCGCTTCGGCGTCGCCGACGAAATGAACCCTCGGATGTTCGCGCAGCGCTGCCTCCAATTCGCGCCGTGGCCGAGGTGCAGTCCACAACACCACCAGATCAGCTTCCACCATCTGACTCGCGCCGTTGATCAGGCCCCCCAGGGTCACCTGGCGTGGCGTGATGGCCGTGATGATCTGTTGCGGCACAAAGCGAAAATTCGGATAGGCGGTCAGTCGCGCCGCGGTCGGCATTTGGTTGAATGAATAGATCAGTTGCGATCCGATCATCCCTTCGCTGCTGGCGAGAATGACCTTCAAGCCCCGCTGCAACAGGTGCTCGGCCGCCGACAGGGCCGGATAATTCCCAAAATCGTCATAAACGAGCACTTGGCGCGCGCTGGGAAAGTCGCCCTCGAGCGCTTGTCTGACCGTTCGCACATGCGGCAGGCGGGCGCCCTCGACGCCCAGCGGATTGAAGCGCTGAACGCCGTCGTCGCGCGCTCCAGCGCCCGTCGCGACAATCACGCAGTCCGCGTCCAATTCCATTGCCTTTTCCGGCGTGACCCGGGTGCCGAGACGTACCTTAACCCCCAGGCGCATTAATTCCTGTTGCTGGAAGTCAATAATCTTGCCAATCGGAGCGCGATATGGGGCTCGTCTGGCTGCGCTGATATTGCCACCCAACGTGTCATCGGATTCGTAGAGCTCGACGTGATGACCGCGCAGCGCCGCCGTCCGTGCAGCCTCCATTCCGGCAGGCCCGCCGCCGATCACGACCACTTTGCCTTTGCGATCGGCCGGAGCGAGAGGCCCGGTCCCTGTCTCGTGTTCGAATCCAACGTTCACATTGACCACGCAGCCGACCGGCGCGCGCCGCCCGATGTTGCCAATGCATTTTTGATTGCAATTGATGCAAGGTCGTACCTCACTCTCGCGGCCGGCAAAGCTCTTGGCCGCCAGGTGAGGATCGGCGATCATCGCGCGAACGAACGAGACCAACTTGGCATCGCCGGCCGCGAGCAAGTCCTCCGCCTCGGCCATGGTTGTCAGCCGTCCGGCAACGATGGTGGGAACCGCGAGATGACGGGTGATCTGCCGACTCTCGGTGATCTCGTAGCCCGCCTCTTCATGCATTG
>Ga0302325_10009367_pt1 | contig 21389 bp, 16 predicted proteins | sample Palsa_T0_2_FD_201948 | JGI IMG/M metagenome (GOLD analysis project Ga0302325, IMG submission 201948) | Peat permafrost microbial communities from Stordalen Mire near Abisko, Sweden - Palsa_T0_2 | ecosystem: Environmental > Terrestrial > Soil > Palsa > Peat permafrost | place: Sweden: Abisko...
GCAGTATCTGGCGACGATGGTCGGGGTTCAGCGCACCACGATCACCCAGGCGCTGCGCGAACTGACCGGGGCCCGATTGATCGCCCAGGGTCGTCGGCGAATAGAGATCCTCGATCGGGCGCGGATGGAGGCGATGAGCTGCGAGTGTTACGAGGCGGTGCGCGCCCACCTCCAGCGGCTGCTGGGGGACGATCCCGCGAGCCATTGAGCCGGGCTGCGGGGTTCAGCGCCGGGCTCACGGCCAGGAAGATCGATGATCAGGAATTTCTCGGACCACGCGGCCAACGAGCGGACTTTCCTCGCCTGGGTGCGCACGGCCATCGCCGTGATGGCGTTCGGGTTTCTGATCGAGAAGTTCGATCTCTTCCTGAAGTACGCCGGCCTATCGTCCGGACTCCAGGTCCCACCGCAGCTGCACCAGCGGGCGGCGGCGATCGCCGGCCTGGCGTTGATCGTGCTCGGCGCCCTGCTCCTGGGCGTTGCGACGCACCGGTTCCTGCGAACCGCGCGCGACATCGACAGCGACGAGGTGAAGCCGGGAACGGGCTCGAAGCTCGACGTCGCCTTGGCGACGTTGCTGTTCGTCCTCGGCTGCGCCCTATCGGTGTATCTCGCCCAGAACCTCATCGCGACTTTCTGAGCGGGCTAAACGCGCGCGCCAATCCAGCTTGCCAGCAGGTCCGCGAGACGGTCACGCGAGGCCTCGCCGTCCTCGAAGTAATGCGGCCCGGGAACGAACTCGATACTCTTGTCCGCCGCGCCCAGGGCCGCGAAGATCGCGCGTGCGTCGCTCGGGAAGACGCCCTGGTCGGCCATGGACTGAACGACGAGGGATGGCGCGGCGACATTGGCCAAGCGGCCCGATCCCTTGCACGTCGAGGTCTCCAGGCTCCACATCGAGAGCCAGGATCGAAGCGTGTTCGCTCGGCCGATCCCAAGCGGTCCTCGGTTCGCCATCGCCGGGTCGCCGGCGTAGCAGCCCGGGCAGAGGCGGTCGGACGGGTCGATCGTCGGATCCGTGAACCTGAGGTCGGCCCAGACCCGAAAGAGGGGGAAGACTCGGTCGGGAACGCCGGCGGCCTCGAGCCGCGTCAGCTCGGTCTTCGCCCAGTCGGTGATCCGTTGGTTGCGCGCTCTCTGGGCGTCGCGGTAGCGGGCGATGAAGGCCGGCGAATAGGGCGGTGCGTTGCGTGGATCGAAGGCGTCGAGCTCCGGATCTCGGCTGGCGGGGTCGGTTTCGTCGGTCACCGACGGATCCATCCAGGCGGTGAGCACCTCGGGTCGGCCTGGATGGGCGTTCAGGGAAACATAGAGGTCGCCGGGGGGCAGCTTTCCAAGGGCCTCGGTCGCCCTTGGGCTCAGGTCGCTCCAGAACCTTTCGCCGCAGGCCGCCGCCTGATAGGCGGCCATCAGCGACCCGCCGCCGGAGTTGCCGAGCAGGACCACGCTCCTGGCCCCCGCCTCGCTCTGCAACCATTCGACGCCGGCCCCGATGTCGATCAGGGCATGCTCGAGGATGAACAGGTCCTCAGCGCCGCGATAGCGGGTGTTCCAGCCCAGGAACCCCAGTCCGCGCGCGGCGAGATAGGGCGCCAGATAATGCTCGGCGAAATCGACGTTGTAATGGGTGGCGATCACCGCCACCGAAGGGCGGGCATCGCCCGCCGTCCAATAGAGACCCTGGCAGGGAGCGCCGCCGGCGCCGGCGCGGTGGGCCGTCGCCGAGGTCAGGCCGACGAATTGGGTCTCGATCCCTTGGGCCGGTGTGGTCACGAACCGTCAGTCCATGGCCGGCGCTTCGATGCTTCCCTTTCGCGGCGCGCGGCGGCATTGATCGCCGCAGGCTCGGATGAAGGAAAGGTTCGCGGCATGAAGGCGGCTGTCTATTACGAAAACGGCGATCCGTCGGTTCTCAGCTACGAGGACGTAGCCGATCCGCAGTGCCATCCCAAGGGCGTCGTCATCAGGGTCGAGGCGATCAGCATCGAGGGTGGCGATGTCCTCAACCGCTGGCGCGGCGCCATGCATTCGAAGCCGCACATCGTCGGCTATCAGGCCGCGGGTGAAATCATCGAGATCGGGTCGGAGGTTACCGGCCTGCGCGTCGGTCAGAAGGTCGCGACCACCAACGCCTACGGTTCGCACGCGGAGCTGCGTTCGGTTCCGGCCCGCAACGCCTGGCCGATCCCGGAAGGATTCGACGTCAAGCTCGCCGCGGTGATGCCGGTCACCTTCGGGACCGCCGACGACTGCCTGTTCGAGTTCGGCCGCCTCGTGGCGGGCGAGACGGCGCTCATCCAGGCCGGCGCGAGCGGCGTCGGGGTCGCCGCCATCCAGCTGGCCAAGCGGGCGGGGGCGACGGTCCTGGCGACCGCCTCCAGCGACGAGCGGCTGGAGCGGCTAAAGGCGATCGGCATGGATCACGGGATCAACTACAAGGAAAAGACGGTCGAGACCGAGGTCATGCGGCTCACCGGCGGCAAGGGCGCCAATCTCGTCGTGGACCCGGTGGGCGGCTCGACGCTGCAGTCTTCCATTCTCTCCCTGGCCTATCGCGGCCGCGTTTCGATGGTTGGGGCCGCCGGCCGGGAGTCGATGCGGGTGGACGTCTCCAGCCTGATGGGCGGCAACCGGTCGTTGAACGGGGTCTTTCTGGGCGCGGAAATCGGCTCGGACCGCGTTCACGACAATATCCAGCGGCTGATCGACGAGGCCGCGCGCGGTCAGCTGAAGGTTCTCGTCGACCGCACCTTCCCGCTATCCGACGCGGCCGAGGCCCATGCCTATATTGAGAGCCGCGAGGCGGTCGGGCGCGTCGTCCTGATTCCCTGACCGGGCGCAACCTTGGCCGCGAATGCACGTTAGGGGCGCGGCCGGGCTGGGAGAAATTAACCATGACTCCATCGGACGACGCTCCGGCTCTGGCGCCGCCCGCGGCGACCCGGGCCGCGACGAACGACCTCGGGAGCCGCTACCAGACCGTCAGGCGCGCCAGCCTCGCCTTGGCCGGGCCGCTCTCGGTCGAGGACCAGCTCGCCCAGTCGATGGCCGACGCCAGTCCGACAAAATGGCACCTCGCCCACGTGACATGGTTCTTCGAGACCTTCGTCCTGAAGGAACGCGTCGCCGATTACGGCCTCTTCGACACCCGTTTCACGTTCCTCTTCAATTCCTACTACGAGCAGATCGGCGAGCGGCATCCGCGGCCCCAGCGCGGGATCCTGACCCGGCCGTCGCTCTCCGAGATCATCGCCTACCGCGCCCACGTGGACGAGGCGATGGAGCGCCTGCTGGCCGAGGAGGCTTCCCCGGATCTGGCGAGCCTCGTCCTCCTGGGCCTGGCCCACGAGGAGCAGCATCAGGAGCTGATCCTGATGGATATCCTGAGCCTCTTCGCCATTTCGCCGCTGAGGCCCTGCTACGCGGCCGACGCGCCGATACCGGAGCGCGCTCGCGCGCCGCTGCGCTTCACCGACATGCCTGGCGGCGTCGTGGAAATGGGCCATTCCGGGGCCGGGTTCGCGTTCGACAACGAAGGCCCCCGACACCGGGTCTTCCTGCAACCCTACCGCCTCGCCAGTCGACTCGTGACCAACGGCGAGTGGCTGGAGTTCATGTCCGCCGGCGGCTACCGGCGTCCCGAATTCTGGCACTCCGACGGCTGGGCCAAGGTGCAGGGCGAGGGCTGGGAAGCGCCCCTCTACTGGGAGCGAGACGGCGAGCTTTGGCGAACCATGACTCTTCGCGGTCTGCAGGCGGTGGATCCGGAGGCCCCGGTTGTTCACGTCAGCTACTACGAAGCCGCCGCCTATGCCGCCTTCGCCGGCAGGCGCCTCCCGACCGAAGCCGAGTGGGAGCACGCGGCGTGCGCCGCCCGCGGTCACTTCGAGCAGCTCGAAGGCTGCCTCTGGCAGTGGAGCGCAAGCGCCTACTCGCCGCACCCGGGCTTTCGGACCGCGGCCGGAGCGGTGGGCGAATACAATGGCAAGTTCATGGTCGGGCAGATGGCGCTGAAGGGCGGCGCCTGCATCACGCCGCCGGGTCACGCCCGTCCCTCCTACCGAAATTTCTTCTATCCTCATCAGCGCTGGATGTTCGCCGGCGTCCGTCTGGCCGAGGACGCGGCCGCGCCAGGGGCGACGGACGCATTCCGCGCCGACGTGCGCGCCGGCCTCTCGGCGGCCCGCAAGAGCCTGCCGGCCAAGTGGTTCTACGACGCGCGGGGCTCGGAGCTGTTCGAGGAGATCACCCGGTTGCCGCAGTACTATCTGACGCGCCAGGAGAACGAACTCCTGGTGCGGGCGGCGCCGGAGATCGCCGCCGAGATTCCGCGCGGCGCGAACCTGGTGGAGCTCGGCAGCGGCGCCAGCCTCAAGACCAGGCTGCTGCTGGACGCCGCCGCCCAGATCGAACGCTACACGCCGATCGACATCAGTCGCTCGGCCCTGGACGACGCGGCCCAGGCGATCAGGCGGGACTACCCAAGGCTCGAGGTCGCGCCGATCCTGGGCGATTTCACCACCGCCAGCGACCTGCCGATCATTCGCGACGCGAGCCCGCCGGTCGGCTTCTTTCCCGGATCGACGATCGGCAACTTCGCCCCGGACGAGGCGGTCGCGCTCCTAAGCCGGGCGCGGCGCTGGCTGGGGGCGGCAAGCCTCTTCATCGTCGGTTTCGATCTGGCCAAGGACGAGACGACGCTGCTGGCCGCCTACGATGATCCCCAGGGGGTGACGGCGCGCTTCAACCGCAACTTCCTCTACCGGATCAACGGGGAGCTGGACGGCGACTTCTCCCCGGACGACTTCGCCCATCTGGCGATCTGGAACCGGGCCGAGAGCCGCGTGGAGATGCACTTGCAGGCGACAAGGGCCCAGAAAGTCAACGCCGCCGGGCTCGAGATTGGCTTCTACGCCGGCGAGACCATCCACACCGAGAACTCCTACAAGTTCAGCGAGGAAGGGTTTGCCGCCCTTGCCGACCGCGCCGGCTGGCGCCTGAAGCGCCGCTGGACGAGTCCTGCGCCGAAATTCGCCGTCTTCCTGTTTCAGGCGGCGACTTGAGGTCGGTCGATCAGCCCTGCGATCGCTTTCCTCGTCCCAAGTCAGCGAGGCGCGGGGCGCCGCCCGCCGCCTCTGGAGGCCGCGCCGCCCTTTCGGCCCGCGTTGGCCGCGAGACTGCGGTCCTGGGCGAAGCTGCGCTTTTCGCTGGGCACGCTCGCGCCGCCACGCCGCGCGATCTCGCGCCGGCGCTCTGGGTCCATGGCCGCGAAGCCGCGCCGACCGGCGCGCCGAACGTCGTCCTGAGGGGTCTGCATCGTGGAACTTCCCTTGCTCTTGGTGCTGGGGCTGGGGTTTAGCGGCCGCGGCGGGCTGGAATCGCTCACATGTGTCTCCGTTCGTTACTGACTAAACTCCGTCAGGCCGGCTCAAGTTGCGGAGAAAGAGGCTTCAACGCATGAGAGCGCGCTCCGACGCCCGCCGAAGAGGAGGCGACCGACGATGATCCGGTTCCATTGGCGGCTGTGGATGGCCCTCGTCGTAGGCCTTGTCGGCGCCGCCCTGGCGTCGGCCGTGGGCGCCCCTGGGCCGACCCGGGCGCTGATCGGCTGGAACCTCGGCGCCGTCGCCTACATCGGCGCGATGTGGGTTCTCTTTCTCACCACCCCGGAGGCGGGAGTGAGGGCGCGGGCAGGGCGACAGGACGAGAGTCGGGGCATACTGACGGTGCTCGTGATCGCGGCCATCCTCGCCTCCCTGGCGGCGATCATAAATTCGTTGATCGTGGTGAAGGGCGAATCCGCACTCGCCAAAACAATGGTGACGGCGCTGGCGGCCCTCACCTTGTTGACCTCTTGGGTGGTGCTTCAGTCCGTGTTCGTGATCCACTACGCGCACCGGCACTTCCAGGACATCGAGGAATACGGCCCCGACGCCGGCTTCATGTTTCCCGGGCAGGCGCCTCGGAACTATATGGATTTCGCCTATCTGGCGATTTGCGTCGGCGCCACCGCCCAGATCTCCGACCCGTCGATCCCCACCACCCGGCTGCGCAATCTGGTCACGGCCCACGCCGTCACGTCGTTCTTTTACAACACCGCCGTTCTCGCTCTCGGCATCAATATTCTCTCCGGTCTGATAGGCCACTGAACCAATCGGCTGCCGGAGACCGGCGCTGGCGGGTGTCTCCAGGCGGCCGAACGCCTACAGCGCCAGCGGCAGGCAGACGCGGGCCCGCAGGCCCCCGCAGTCGCGATTGGCGAGGCTGACGTCACCGCCGTGGGCGCGGGCGATGGCGCGGACCACGGCCAGGCCCAATCCGATGCCGCCGGTGTTGCGGCTTCGCGACGCCTCCAGCCGGTGGAACGGCTCGAACGCCGATTCGAGTTCGTGCTCGGGAAGGCCCGGTCCCTCGTCGTCGACCTCGACAATGGCCATGCCGGCGTCGGCGTAGACGCGGCCTTGGGCTCGGCGACCGAAGGTGAGGGCGTTGTTGACCAGGTTCGCGGTCAGCCGCTTGAGAGCCAGGGGATCGCCGTCGACCACGACCCGGTCGATGCGGTCCACGCTCGCCCGAGCGCCGGTCAGGGCGGCCTCGTCGATGACCGTCTCGACGACGCTGGCGAGGTCGACGCGGCCGTGCGGCCGCTCGCGCGAGGCGTCCCGGACGAAAGCGAGCGCGGCGCCGATCATCTCATTCATCTCGCCGATGTCCGCGGCCAGTTCCGAGCGCAGGGGTTCGGGCGTCGCCTCGATGCGAAAGCTCAGGCGCGTCAGCGGCGTGCGCAGGTCGTGAGCGATCGCGCCCACCATCGCAGTTCGATCGGCCACGTAGCGGGCAAGGCGCTCCTGCATCTGGTTGAAGGAATTGACAGCCGAACTCACCTCGGGCGAACCGGCGATGTCGATGGGCTCGGCCCTGGGGTCGCGGCCCAGTCGTTCGGCGGCGGCGGCGAAGGCGGCCATCGGGGCGGCGAGGCGACGCGCAAAGAGCCACGCCAGCGGCGAGACCGCCAGCACCGCCAGGACCAGGGCCAGCAGGACTCGCTGGCGCCAGGGATCGCCGAAACCCCCCACCGGCCTGACCGTGAGCCAGCGGCCGTCGTTCCGGCGCAGCCCAAGGACAAAGCCGTCGACGAGCATGGGATGCTCGGCGCGGGCTCGGGCGGGCGGCGGCCGCGTCCCGCCCCTGATCGCGAGGATTCTCAAACCGGGCTGGCCGATGACTATCCGGTCCGGATCGGCGCCGAGGGCCGAGGCCAGTTCGGCGCGAAATTCCAGCCGCCGCCGGCCCTCGGTGGGACCGGCCGGCGCCCGGTTGGAGATCCTGGCGGTCAGGGCGCGACCCTCTTGGGTGGCCGGCGCGCCGCCGTGGCGGATGGCGGCGACGACGTCGGCGACGGTGTAGACCTCGGGCGTGGGGGGCGGCAGGCTCACGATCACCAGCAGAGCTGCGGCCTGGGCAGCGATCAGGGTCGCGATCACCAGGCCCAGCGCCTGGACGAAGAGGGGGACCGCCGGCAAACGCCTCATGGGGCCCGCGACACCTTGGGCGTGAAGAGATAACCCTCGTTGCGGATGGTCTGGATCATGTCCTGGCCTTCCCCGCCGTTCTCGAGCTTGCGACGGAGCCGGCTGATCTGGACGTCGATGGCGCGGTCGAAGGCGTCCGAGCGGGGGCCGCGGGCGAAGTCGAGCAACTGGTCGCGGGTGAGCACCCTTCCGGGGTGCTCCACGAAGGCGCGCAGCAGCGAGAATTCGCCGCTCGAGAGATTCACGGCCACTCCGGTCGGCGAGGCGAGGTCGCGCCGAACCAGATCCAGCCGCCAGCCGGCGAATTCGCACGCTGCTCCCAGCGCTTCGGCCGGGGCGGGGGCTTCGCGACGGCGCCGCAGCACCGCCCGGACCCGGGCCAGAAGTTCGCGAGGGTTGCAGGGCTTGGCGACGTAGTCGTCGGCCCCCACCTCCAGGCCGATGATCCGGTCGGTGTCCTCGCCCATGGCGCTGAGCATGATGACGGCGGGGCCCCCGGGTCTGCCTAGCCGCCGACAAATGGACAGTCCGTTCTCGCCAGGCAGCATGAGGTCCAGCACGATGAGGTCGGGGAGCCGGCGGCCCAGGGACCGGTCCATCTCGGCAGCGTCGGCCGCCGTATCCACGGCGTAGCCGTGGCGGCCGAGAAAGTCCGAGACGAGGGCGCGGATTCCCGGGTCATCGTCCACGATCAGGATCTGTTCGCCCCCCTGGGCGGCCGGGCTCATGTCTGGCTCCATCGAATGAGGCTCGCCGCCCCCTGTGGCGGGCGGATGTCGGCGGTGCAACAAGAGGATATCCGCCCGCGTCCATTCCTACTCCGGCGCCGCGGTCGCGTCATCGTTGCGGGATCCTCACCGGCCCGTTAGCTTCCTTAGCGCCCGAAACAGGCTTGCGGGCGGACAAGGGGCGGAAAGAGCGCATGGCGACGACGGGCGTCCACACCGGCTTGGGCCGCATGTTCCTTCGCAAGTCGGTCGGCCAGATCCAGGCCGAACACGAGCATGGCGAGCTCAAGCGCTCGCTGGGCGCCCTCAACCTGGTGCTCCTGGGCATCGGCTGCATCATCGGCACCGGGATCTTCGTCCTGACCGGCCGGGCCGCGGCCCAGTTCGCCGGCCCGGCGATCATGGTTTCCTTCGTCATCACCGGCGTGCTCTGCGCCTTCGTCGCCCTCTGCTACGCCGAATTGGCCTCGGCCCTGCCGGTTTCGGGCTCGGCCTATTCCTACACCTACGCCTCGATGGGCGAAGTCGCCGCCTGGGTGATGGGCCTGCTGCTGCTCCTCGAATACGGGCTGGCGGCCTCGGTGGTCGCGGTGGGCTGGTCCGGCTATTTCGTCAGCCTGATGCAGGACATGCACATCGTCATCCCGCCGGCCCTGACCGCCGCGCCAGGGGTTCGCGTGATGGATCCGTCCGGCGCGATGACTATCGGAGTCGGGGTGGTCAACCTGCCGGCGATCGCGGTCATCGCGGCAGTCACCTTGCTGCTGGTGGTAGGGGTTTCCGAATCGGCGACCGTGAACAACATCGTCGTCGCCATCAAGCTGACGGTGGTCATCGCCTTCATCGCCATCGGTTCGCAGTTCGTCAATCCGGCCCACTGGTCGCCACTGGTGCCCGCCGAGGTTCCGGCCCCGCCGCCCGGGACTCCCATGGACATGGGACACCAGCTGGGCAGGGCGCTCTGGGACGTCATCACCGGCAACAGCCATTCGCGCTACGGCATCGGCGGCGTGATCCATGGCGCGGCGGTGATTTTCTTCGCCTATCTCGGGTTCGAGGCGGTCTCGACCGCCGGCGCCGAGTCGCGCAATCCCGCCAAGGACATGCCGATCGGCATCCTGGGGGCGCTGGTCATCTGCACCGTGCTCTACATCGCCACCTCGGCCGTGCTGGTCGGCATCGTCCCCTACGCCTCGCTCGACACTCCCGCGCCGCTCGCTACCGCCGTCAACCAGATCGGCTTGCCGTGGTTCGCGGTGGTCGTGAAGATCGGCGCGATCGCGGGCCTGTCCAGCGTCATGCTGGTGCTGCTCTACGGCCAGACCCGCATCTTCTACACCATGTCGCGCGACGGCCTGTTGCCCCACTTCCTGGCCCTGGTGCACAAGCGGTTCAAGACACCCTGGGTGAACACCATCATCGTCGGCGCGGCCGCCTGCGGCGCGGCGGGGTTCATGTCCCTCGACGCGCTGTCGGATCTGTCCAACGTCGGCTCGCTTGCGGCCTTCACGCTGGTCTGCGTCACCGTGATCTACCTGCGCGTCTCCAGCCCCGGCCTGAAGCGACCGTTTCGGACGCCGTTCTTTCCCGTCACCCCGATCCTGGGCGCGATCATGTGCCTCGTCCTGCTGATGAGCCTGATGGCCGGCAAGGCGACGCGGAACTTCTTCCTCATCTATCTGGCGATCGGGATCGTCGTCTACTTCGTCTTCGGCATCTGGAATTCGAAGCTCGGCCGGGGCGTCACGGTCCTGGGCGGCGAGCCCGAACCAATGGAGCTGCCCCAGCCGCTCGAGTAGGAGCGCTCCTACGCCGCCAGGAACGCCATCTTCTCGACCGGGCCCAGCGCCGGCAGGGCGGTCTTCAGGGCGGCGAGGGACTGGTCGGCGGCGGCGAGCACCACGTCGATGTCGCTCCTGGTCATCGCGGCGTTCAGGAACATGTTGTGCCAGGGGTGGAAATAGACCCCGCGCCTCAACATCTCGCTGCCGAAGAAGAAGCCCTTGCGCATGTCGGGGTCCTCGTCGAAGAGGACGAGCGGCATGGTCGTCGGCCCGGTCTGGCGAAGTCCGATCCCGTGGGCCTGGGCGCGTTCGTCTAGTCCCTGCCGCAGATCGGCGCCGAGTTTCCCCATCCGCTCCAGATAGTCCGTCTCCGTCACCCGCTTCAGGGTCGCCAGCGCCGCCGCCATCGGCGCGGCTTGGAACCAGAACGAGCCGGTGACGAAGATCGAGGCGGCGGCCTTGCGCGCCTTGTCCGATCCAAGGGTCGCCGAGAGCGCGTGGCCGTTGGCCAGGCACTTTCCCCAGGTGGAGATGTCGGGCTCGACGCCGACAACCGACCAGCTGCAGTCGCGGGCGATCCTCAAGCCCGCGCGCACATCGTCGACCACCAGCAGGGCCCCGGTCCGGTCGGCCAGTTCGCGCGCCCGCCTGGCGTAGGCCGCCAGCGGCTGTTCCTGGTCGATGAAGGCGTCGTGCTTGAGCGGCGCGGCGAAGATCGCCGCCAGGTCGTCGCCGGCCGCCGCGACGGCCTCCTCGAGGCTCGCGACGTCGTTGTAGTCGCAGAGGATCTGATGGGCCTTGTCCTCGGGGATCGTGCCCGCGGTCCGCGCCGTGCTCCACGGCGCGCAGCCGTGGTAGGCGCCCTTGGCCCGGATCACGGTCTTGCGCCGGGTGTGGGCGCGCGCGGTCATCAGGGCGATGGAGGTCGCATCCGTGCCGTTCTTGCAGAAGATCGCCCAGTCGGCGTGGCTGACCATCGCCGTCATCTTCTCGGCCAGTTCGACGATCAGGGCCGTAGGCCCGGTCATGGCGTCGCCGATCCTGAGCTGGGCGATGAAGGCTTCGTCGATCCCGGGGTCGCAGTAGCCCATCAGATTGGGGCCATAGGCGCACATCAGATCGATGAGTTCCGCGCCGTCCGCGTCCCAGAGCCGCGTTCCGTTGGCCCGCGAGAAGAACTGCGGATAGTCGTCCGGGAGCAGGCGCGCCGACTGGTGACCATACATCCCGCCCGGGATCGCGGCCTCGGCCCTGGCCCGAAGCTCGGCGTCCGCGCTGTTGCGTCGGGCCATCTCTAATCTCCTCTTGCGAGCATGCGTCTTACCTCGGCGGGGACGCCTCGTCGTAGTAGCGGGCGAGGTCGGCCTTCATGGCCTTCAGGGCTTCCGGGTTCAGATAGACCATGTGGCCCGAGGGATAATAGGCGAAGCGCACGTTACCGCGCAGGGCGGGGCCAAGCTGCATGTGGCCAAGGTCGTATTCGGTCCCGAAGAAGGGTGTCGCCAGGTCGTAGATTCCGTTGAGGGAATAGAGAAGCAGATGCGGGTTCTCGCGCATCGCCGCCGAGAGGTCGAGGGCGACGTCCGCTTCGTTGGTCGCCCCGGGGCCCCGGTCGCTGGGCGCCCGGTGACGGAAATCCCACGAAAGCCCGGCCGAATAGTAGGTCGGCCGATAGGAAAGGTCGGTCTGGTAGTCGAGGTCACGGGCCAGGTAGTCGTGGAAGGCGGCGACGAACGCGCCGCTGATACCGGTGTCCGACGGATCGTACTCCGGGGTCTCGCCGGCCGCGTCGACGTCGGCGCCGGTGAAGCGATCGTCATAACGCCCGAGCGTCAGCCGCTGATCGCGCAGCAGTTCCTTGCGGAAACGGCCGGGCGTGACGCGAAGGTCGTTCTCGAGGATGAACGCGGGCGAAAGGCCGGTGTAGGCGCTCATCTGGGCCGCGATCGACCGCCGCTCGGCGTCGCCCAGATCCTGGCCCTTGGCCAGCGCCAGGGCGTAGGGGCCGCGGGCCCAGTCGCGCACCTCGCGGAGGAAGGCCGGAAGGTCGGTCGGCGGCGTCGCCAGGCGATTGTGGTAGGCGCCGGCGGCGGCATAGCTCGGCATGTAGTTGATCAGCTCCTGGTCGAAACCCGGATCGCGGCGGCCATAGTTGAGGATCGAGGAGAGCAACACCACGCCGTTCAGCTGCACGCCGTCCTGCTGCAATCGATAGGAAAGGCCGGCCGAGCGCGTGGTCCCGTAGGACTCGCCGAAGATGAATTTCGGCGCGTTCCATCGGGCGTTGATGGTCAGATAGCGCTCGATACCGCGTGCAAAGGCGTCGATATCCGGATCGGTGCCCCAGAACGCGGCGAGCTTGGTGTCGCCGAGCGGCCGCGAGAAACCGGCCCCGATGGCGTCGAGGAACACGAGGTCCGACTTGTCGAGCAGGCTCTCGTTGTTGTCCGAAAGGTCGAACGGAGCGTTGTGGGTCGACGCCGGGCTGTCGGTGCGCACCCGCATCGGTCCGAGCGATCCCATGTGCAGCCACAATGTCGAGGAGCCCGGTCCGCCGTTGTAGAAGAAGGTCACCGGCCGTCGCGGATCGCCGGCGGTGTAGGCGACATAGAACATGCTCGCGGTCGGCTTGCCCCCGTCGTCGCGCAGGGTGAGCGTTCCGGCGGTGGCCGTATAGTCCATCGGCCGGCCCGCGATCACGGCGCGATGGTGGGTGACGCGGCGGACCTCGACGATCGGAGCGGTGGCGATGTCGGCGTCGGTCAGCTTGCGGCAGCGCGCCCGGTCGGCGCGGGGATCGCCTCTCGCTGCGCCTTCGCCCGCCGCCGCCGCGCCGTCGGCGCCGCCGCCCGGATGTTCGCAGTCGGCGTCGACGCGTCCGCCCTCGCCGGCGGCCGAGGGGCCGGCGACGCGGCCCGGCTCGTCGGGCGCCTTGCCAGGAGTCCGGTCGCCGCGCGGATGGGCGGGCGCGCCGGGCTCGTCCTTGGTCTGGCTGGTCATGCCGCTGTCAGGCCCCGCGACGCTCCCCTGGGCCAGGATCGGCGAAGGCGCCCAGAGCAGGGCGGACAAGAAAACCAGGGGAAGGACGGGGCGCATGCGGTCTCTGCTTTCAGGACTAGTTTCAGAGCCGACTAATGCGCGGGCCTGGGGCTGTCACGGAATCTTTCGCCGATCGGCCGCCTCCGACAGCAGGGCCGCGCCCACCATCTGCTGTAGGAGCGGAGTCACGGGGAAAGGCTCGTTGCGGTAGTGACGAAAACCTTCGGCCAGGGCGACGGCGAAATCGGCGCCCCGGGGGCGGGTCCAGGCTTCCATGGCGGCCAGGGGATCGGCGACGCCGTGCTGCTTGGCGATCCAGGCGACCTGGCTCTCGTGGGCGGCCAGCATCTTCTTCTTGGTCTCGAAGACCTCGCCGACATCGACCGCGAAGCCGGGGACGATCCGCCGGCCCTCGCGGTCGCGCCCGCCGATCGGGTCCATGAAATAGAGGTGCGGGACAGACGCGAGCGGCGCGGCCGCGCCGGTCTCGTAGCTGGCGACCGAGGCGGCGAAACAGCCGTCGCGGACGAGGGCGCTCGATGCCTCGTGATCGGGATGGTAGTCGGCCGGCGAGGCGGCGATCACCAGCTCCGGCGCCGCCTGGCGCAGGAACTCCGTCACCCGCCGCCGCGAGGCGTCGTCGCTGAAGACGCAGAGATCGCCGAACTCCAGGCAACGGTAGTCCGCTCCGATCAGCGCCGCCGCCGTCGCGGCCTCGGCCCTGCGGATTTTCGCCGTCTCTTCGCGGCCATGCACGGTCGAGCCGCAGTCTCCGGCCGTGAGGGTGGCGATCATGACCGAATGGCCGGCCAGGGCGAGCAAGGCCAGGGTTCCGGCCGACAGGTTCTCGATGTCGTCCGGATGGGCGTGGATGGCCAGGACCCGGGTCAATTCCCGCGACCGAACACCCGCACCAGCAGCGCCCCGCCCAGCTGCAGGCCGGGAGCGTCGATCGAGTGGGCGAGGCCGCGCGAGACATGGCTCTCCACCGTGAAGCCCGCACGCGCCAGGACGTCGCGCGCCTGGTGGAAGGCGGCGATGGGGATCATCGGGTCGGCGTCGCCGTGAACGAGCAGGATCGGCGGCCCGGGTTTCGCGGCCCGCTCCAGGCCGGACTCGTCGGCCAGCATCCCCGAGTAGCCGATGATCGCAGCCGGCGGACGCTGGCGTTTCAGGCCGACCTCGAGGGCCATCATCGTTCCCTGGCTGAAGCCCACCAGCGCTAGCCGATCCTCCGAGAGCCCGTAGCGCGCCAGCTCGGCGTCGATGAAGCCGTTCACCACCGGCGCGGCCCGGGCCGCCCCGGCGGCGCGGGCGTTGCGGTCGAGGCTGGAGAGGCCCCACCACTGGAAGCCCCCGGGCGCTCCCGGGCAGGGTTCGGGGGCATTGGGGGAAATGAAGACCGTCCCTGGCAAGGCCGGGCGCCAATAGGGCGCAAGGCCGATGAGGTCGGCGCCGTTGGAGCCGTAGCCGTGCAGGAAGATGACGATGGAGGTAGGAGCGCCGCCGGCCAGCGGCTCGACCCTCGGACCGTCGATCTTTCTTGGCGTCGGCGTCTCGCTCATGATCGACCCTTATCGAGGCCGCCGAGCCCTGGGCAAGAGAAAGCTGGCGCCATACGCCCCGCAGCTCATCGGGGACCCTGGCGTCCGGCTTCCATCCGGCTAGGCTGGGCCGCGCGCGACCATCAAACCCAAGGGCGACCATGCAGTACCGAAGTTTCGGATCGACCGGCCTGAAGGTCTCGCCACTGGCGCTGGGGACGGCCAACTTCTCCTGGCTGACGGACGAGCCCGACAGTTTCGCGATCCTGGACAAGGCCTTCGAGCAGGGTGTGAATCTCCTCGACACCGCCGACAACTACAACGCCGGCCAGACCGAGGCCCTGATCGGCCGCTGGCTCGCCCAGGGCGGCGGCCGGCGCGAGGCGATAATCCTGGCGACCAAGGTCTATTCGGCGCCGATGGAGTGGGCCGCCAGCGACCCGTCCAGGCGCACCGGAAGCTGGGTCGGGCCCAACCAGCGCGGCCTTTCGGCCCTGCACATTCGCGAGGCCTGCGAAGCCAGCCTCCGCCGGCTCCAGACCGACCACATAGACCTCTACCAGATGCACCACGTCGATCGCTCGACGCCCTGGGAGGAGATCTGGCAGGCCATGGAGGTGCTGGTTGGGCAGGGGAAGGTCCTCTACGTCGGCAGCTCCAACTTCGCCGGCTGGCACATCGCCCAGGCCCAGGAGACCGCCCGCCGGCGCCACTTCCTGGGCCTCGCCTCCGAGCAGAGCCTCTACAATCTGACCCGGAGGACCGTGGAGCTCGAGGTCATCCCCGCCTGCCAGGCCTACGGAATGGCGTTCATCCCCTATAGCCCGCTGGCGGGGGGCCGGCTTGCCGGCAAGGCGACGGAAAACGAGGCCGGCCGGCGTGCTGCTCTGCGGCGCAACCCGGCCATGGACGCGTTCGAGGATTTCTGCCGCTCCCTTGGCCATCCGCCGGGTCATGTCGCCCTGGCCTGGCTCGCCGGCCGTCCCGGGGTCACGGCCCCCATCGTCGGCCCCAGAACGATGGCCCAGCTCGAAGCCGCCCTCGCGGCACTGGCGATCGATCTCGACGCCGCAGCGCTCGCGCGCCTGGACGAACTCTTCCCAGGTCCCGGCGGCGCGGCGCCGGAAGCCTACGCCTGGTGACCGCCGCTTGACGTGCGTTCGGGTTTCGCCGAATTCGCATCGGGGCCTTGTCGCCCGAGCCCGAGCAGCCGCAATGCCTTCTCGCCATCTCGTCGACCCGCAGATCCTCCCGCTCATCGAGCAGCTGCCAGGGATCACCCTCGACTGGGCGACGCTCGACCAGTCTCGGGCGATGATCCTGGAGCTTGGGCGCGAGCAGCGCCCGCCGACGCCGGCCGGGGTCGCGGTCTCCAAACGCGCCATTCCGGGGCCCACCGGAGGGCCCGAGGTCGGCGTCGTCATTTCCGCGCTGACGGCCCCTGGTCGGGCGAGGCCCGGGATCCTGCACATCCACGGCGGCGGCTATGTCATGGGTTCGCCTGAGATGGGCCTGGTCACCGACGCGGCCTATGTCGCCGCCTTCGGGGCGGTGGTGGTCAGCGTCGACTATCGCCTCGCCCCCGAAACGCCCTACCCCGGGCCGGTGGAGGACTGCTACGCCGCCCTGAAATGGCTGCACGGCCACGCCGACGATCTGGGCGTCGATCGCGACCTGCTCGTCGTCTCCGGCGAAAGCGCCGGCGGCGGCCTGGCGGCGGCGACCGTCCTCCTGGCCCGTGACCGCAGGGAGATCCCGGTCGCATTCCAGCACCTGGTCTTCCCGATGCTGGATGACCGCACCACGGTCGCCCCCGATCCATCACCCTTTCTAGGCCAGTTCGTCTGGACGCCGGAGGCGAACCTCTTCGGCTGGACCGCGCTGCTGGGCCACGCGCCCGGCGGCGCCGACGTCTCGCCCTACGCCGCCCCGGCCCGCGCCGAGAGCCTGGCCGGACTGCCGCCCACCTACATCGTCTGCGGGGCCCTCGATCTCTTCCTCGAAGAAGACCTGGAGTATGCCCGCCGCCTGATCCGCGCCGGCGTGCCGACCGAACTTCACATCTATCCCGGCGCGCCGCACGGCTTCATGCTGGTCGAGGACGCCGACGTCACCAGGGTCTTCGCCCGCGACTCGATGGCGGCCCTGGGGCGGGCTCTGAAGGCCAAGGTGGGGCGATGAACCGTCTAGGCGGGAGAGGCACCTTGCGATGACCAGGTCAGGCGATGGCACTGCACCTGCGGGACCGCTCGCCGGGGTGCGGGTGATCGATCTTACCCAGTTCGTGCTGGGTCCCTACGCGACCCAGACCCTGGGCGATCTTGGCGCCGACGTGATCAAGGTGGAGGAGCCCTCCGGCGATCGCCAGCGAAGCGCCGGCAAGGCCCCGCATTCGCCGACCATGGGCCCGGTCTACGTGGCGCTCAACCGCAACAAGCGGTCGGTGGCGCTGGACCTGAAGTCCGAGCCCGGCCGTAGGGCCCTGCGCCGCCTCGTCGGCCGCGCCGACGTCTTCATCCACAACATGCGTCCCGAGGCCGTGGCGCGCCTGGGTTTCTCCTATGCCGAGGTCGCGGCGGTGAAGCCCGACATCGTCTACGTCGAGGCCATGGGATACGACCCCGAGGGGCCCTACGCCGGGCGCCAGGCCTTCGACGATCTGATCCAGGCGGCCAGCGGGGCCTGCGGCCTGGGCCAACTGGTGGAGGACGCCGCGCCGTTCCGGCCGATGCCGTCGATCATCGCCGACAAGACCTGTGGCCTCTTCGCGGTCATCGCCGCCCTCGCGGCGCTGCGTCACAAGGAAAAGACCGGCGAGGGCCAGTACGTCGCCGTGCCGATGCTCGAGACCTTCACCGGCTTCATCATGGCCGAACACCTCTATGGCGAGACATTCGTCCCGCCCACCGGCCATTTCGGACACACCACCACCATCACCCCGTACCGGCGGCCCTACCGCACCCGCGACGGCTGGCTGGCGGTGCTGCCGGCCAGCCGCGAAGCCTCCGCCCGCTTCCTGGCCCTCGGCGGTCTCCCGGACGCCTACGAGAGCGAACGCTTCACCTCCAAGACGGCGGGGAAGGACCGGGTCGCCGAGTACTACGCGATGATGGACGAGGCCGCCGCCGCCCACACCACCGACGAATGGATGGAACTCTGCGCCGGGGCCGCCATCCCGGCCATGCGCGCCAATACCCCGGCCGAGATCTTCGACGACCCGCAATTGAGCCAGACCCTGTTCGAGGAGCGCCAGCTCGAAGGGGAGGGCGCCTACCGCGCGATGCGGCCGGGCCTGCGCTTCTCCAAAACCCCGGTCTCGATCCGCCGCGACCCGCCGTCGATCGGGCGCCATACCGACGAGGTTCTCGAGGAGGCCGGCGTCGTCGAAGTCATGACCCAGGCTTAACTTGCGTCACGGGGGTCTTTGCCCGAGCGTGGATCGGGCCGCTCTCCGAGGATTGCCCGTGCCGCGCAGCCGCCTGAGAATCGTGCTCGCCCTGGCGGCGGCGATGGCCGCGTCGATCGGAATCGCGGGCGCCCGGGCGCCGGCGCCGCGGCCGGCGCTCGACAAGGCGCGCGTAGAGGCGTTCGTCGACGGCGCGGTCGCCGAAGCCATGCGGACCGACCATATCGCCGGCGTCACGGTCGCCATCGTCGATCGCTCCGGCGTCGTCATGACCAAGGGCTACGGCGTCGCCTCCCTCGACCCGTCGCGACCGGTCGGCGCCGACACGCTCTTCCGCATTGGTTCGATCTCCAAGACCGCGACCTGGATCTCGCTGATGCAGCTGGTGGAGCAGGGCAGGGTCGGACTCGACGATCCGATAAACGCCCACCTGCCCGCCGCCCTGCGCATCCCGGACCAGGGATTTAGCCAGCCGATCCGCATCCGCGACCTGATGACTCATTCGGCCGGCTTCGAGGACAGCATCCTGGGCCAGATCGTCCACGATCCTCGCCGCCTCGAACCGTTCAACGCCTTCCTCGCCACGCATCAGCCGCGACGGGTGCGCGAACCTGGGACGCTGTCGGTCTATTCCAACTACGGCGCGGCGCTCGGGGGCGCCATCGTCGCCGAGGTCAGCGGCCAGCCCTGGCAGGACTACGCCGAGCAGCACGTCCTGCGGCCGTTGGGCATGACGACGGCCACCTATCGCGAGCCCTATTCTCCGGCCCTGGAGAGGTCCCACGGCCTCGTCGCGCCGATGGCGCCGGGAATCGCGGCGCACGTCAGCGACGGCTTCGACTGGAGAAACGGAGGCTTTTCGACCCAGCCGTGGGAGTATGTCTACGACGCCGCCCCGGCCGGGGCGATGTCGGCCAGCGCCAAGGACATGGCGGCCTATATGCGCGCCCTGCTCGACCCGGCGCTGATGGAAAAGGACGGCGTCCTGCGCGCCTCCAACGCCCTTTCGTTGCGCTCGCCGCTCCGGTCCAACGCGCCTGGCATGGGCGCATGGCGCCACGGCTTCATGGATTTCGACGCCGCCCTGGGCCGGGCTGCCTTCGGCCACGACGGCGACCTGATCTTTCAGCACGCCAGCATGGTGATCTCGCCCGATGACGGCCTGGGAGTCTTCGTCGCGGTGAACACCCCCACCGGCCTGCCGCTCCTGGCCGCCCTGCCGGAGAATTTCCTCGACGCTTTCGCCAGCCCACCGAGAGCCACGCCGCCAAGGGCCGCCGACGCCAAGGCCGAAGCGGCGAAGGTGGCCGGAACCTACCGCACGATGCGTCTGCCGCATTTCCGCACCGAGCGGGCGGTGATGCGGCTCATAGCCTCCCTGGACGTCGCTCCGCTGCCGGACGGCGACATCCTCCTGAAGTCGTTTGAAGAGACCCGGCGGTACGCTCCCATCGCCGGCCCCAAGGGCGTCTTTGTCTACGCGGCGACCGACGGGCCGGGGCGCATCGCCTTTGGCGAGGCGCAAGGGCGGATGCGCCTCTACGATCCGTTCAGCGCCGCGCCCGCCGAGCGGATCGGCTTCCTCTCCGGGCCGATCTGGCTGCTGCTGGCCCTGGTCATGGCGACCTTCGTCGCCGTCTGGGGGGTCGCGGCCGCCGTACGCCGCCTGTTCCTGCGCGGCGAGGCGGGCCGGGCCGCCTCCGTGGTCCTGGACGGACTTTGCCTCGTCTGGCTGGCGGCGGCCTTCGCCCCGTGGCTCGCCGATCAGAACACCCTTGTCTTCGACTATCCGGGCCCGCTCTTCCCCCTTGCCTGCTGGGCTCTCCTGATCGCCGCCCTCGCCACTCCGGTCTGCGCAGTCGCCGCGCTGGGACCGCTTCACCCCGCCTGGACCTGGTGGCGATGGACCAAGCAGGGGGCGGCCCTGGCGATCTTCGCCGCTCTCGCCGTCACGCTCCTGACCTGGGGATTTCTCGGCTATTCGGGTTGGTGAGGCTGGCCGGCCGCTACGTTTCCGGAGCTGCGCCGGGCTCAGGCGCAGCCGGCCGTCGACCTGCGCGGGCCAGACGAAGCGACCCTGCTCCAGGCGCTGGGCGTGGAGGACGAGCCCCGAACCGTCCCAGTGGAGCGCCTTCAGATGGTCGCCGCGCCTGCATCAACTGCATGCACTTTCCTTCCACGTATTGGGAAATCGTTGCACGTACGATTCCGCTTCCCTTAAAAGGATTGGATTCCTGTGTTCGATATAGGTTCGCGCGTCGTCCAGGTTACGGTTTCTTAGAAACGCATTGAGCAATCGTAAATCTATATCTGTCAAATGGTCAACAAACGTCGAGGCTTCTTGCGCGCACCCACTGTTCATCAAATCGCTAATATGATGTTCATCTTCGATCTTATTAAATAATAACTTGGCCTGAATATTGCCAAGATCAGTCCTTGCTCTCATTAACATCGATCTTTGACCGATGCTAAGGCCAACTGCCAGTGTACATATTATCGAAATTGTCCACAGAGCGGCGATCCATTTTCCTGTGATTCTCCTAATCGCCATGCTTGAATTCCCATCTGAGGCAGATACAGTTAGAGAAGTCTCTTTTCATTTCTCCCGGGGATGGGCCTGGGCCTGGCATCCAAGCGCCTGTCACGGTATACCAGACCTCGCCTCTACAATTTCTATTCCTGCAACGCGCCAATGCACAATATTGCATGCTGGCCACGCAGTAAGCGGGCCATAAATCGCAAATGTTATCGGGAAGGTTTTCGTATGGGTCGCCCTCTTTCCCTTCCATTTGAGGCCCAAGCCCCCAAGGATCGGTCTCGTTCAGCGGGTCCCCGTCGACGTACGCATAGACGTTCTGCCCCGCGTCGATCCCCCGCGGATCCCCCTCGACGTACCGCCCTAGACTCGGATCATAATCCCGCCAGCCGTTTTGGCTGAGGCTGTTGGTCTCCGCCTGATAGTACTGGCCGGGCAGGCGCATGTTCATGGTGATGCTGGGCGTCCCGATGTTCGTGGCCGTCCCATACGGGTCCACGTAGGCGCTCCAGAGGGCGGCCGTGCCGTTGCCGTTGGTGACCATCTGGACCTCGCCGATCTGGCCGGTGTGGACGAACCAGGTGGCCCCGCCGCTCTCCTGCTCGACCGGCAGGTCGTCGATCCAGGTGTATTCGACGCTCACCGCTCCGGTGTGGCCGTTGTGCTCGGCCAGCAGATGGCCCTGCTCGTCATGGATGTAGGCCGTGTAGGCCGAGCCCAGAATCCAGCGCAACACCCTCTGGCCCTGGAAGTCGTAGCCATATTCGCCTTCGGCGGTTCCGTTCTGGGTCACCTCGACGAGCCGCTTGGCGGCGTTGTA
>Ga0302325_10009368_pt1 | contig 21388 bp, 20 predicted proteins | sample Palsa_T0_2_FD_201948 | JGI IMG/M metagenome (GOLD analysis project Ga0302325, IMG submission 201948) | Peat permafrost microbial communities from Stordalen Mire near Abisko, Sweden - Palsa_T0_2 | ecosystem: Environmental > Terrestrial > Soil > Palsa > Peat permafrost | place: Sweden: Abisko...
ATGAACCCCGCCACCCGCACCGCCCTGGACAACCACTACCGCCCCCACGACGACCACCTCGCCCAGTGGCTCGGCCACCAGCCCAGCTGGCGCACCTGACACCAGGGCACGCGGGCACGCGGGCACCGGCAGAAACTGAGCCCTGGCAGAACTGAGCCGGCGCTGCCGCGAACTGGCGGCGATGCCCTCAGGCCGCCGACCGCTCCGCGAGCAGGTCGCGGACCGTCTGCGGCTGACGGCCGAGGAGGTCGCGCAGGAGCGGGTCAACGCCCGCGAAGCCTCCCTCGCGGGCGGTCAGGTAGAACCCGAGCAGGAACCGGGCCATGGACTCCGGGGTGCCGTGCGCGATCTGCCCGGCCACCCACATCTCGTCGTCCACGACGACGCGGCGGATGTCGCGGCCGGTGAGCTCGGATGCGATCCCCGCGATCTCGCCGAACGTCACGGCAGCGCTCGCGGTGAGCGTGACCGGGCCGTCGAAGTGCCGCTGTCCGGCCAGGATCACCGCGGCCGCCTCCGCCTCGTCGGCGCGCTCGGTCCACGACACCGGCCCGTCTTCCGGCGTCGCGATGAGGCCGGTCTGGCGCCAGGGCCCGAGCAGCCAGCCGAGGCTGTGGGCATAAAAGCCGTTGCGCAGGGAGGTCCAGAAAGCCGTTGCGCAGGGAGGTCCAGGCGACACCGGAGCCGGCTAGCAGCGCCTCTGTCGCGGCGTGATGGCGTGCGGGGAAGAACGGGCTGTCGAGTCCCGCGTGCTGGTGGCTCGTGTAGAGGATCCGGCGGGCGCCGGCCGCGACGGCGGTATCGATGCCGACGCGGAGCAGGCTGACCCCGTCGGCGCCGGGATCGTTCGACGAGACCAGCAGGACCTGATCGGCGCCCTCGAAAGAGTCGAGCAGCGCCGCCGGGTCTTCATAGGAGCCGCGCCGCACGCGTACGCCGCGGTCGGCGAAGTGCTGTGCTTTGGCCGTGTCGCGCACGCTCACGGCGCTGGTCCGCAGGAACGAGCTCGAGCAGGTGCTCGACGGTGGCGCCGTTGAGCGCGCCGGTCGCGCCGGTGATGACGATCATGCGGCTGCTGCGTCCCCGCTCGCTCCGCTCTCTCCGCTGGCGCCGGGCAGGATCTTGCCCATGGCGGCGCCAGTCGCCGCGGCGACGCTGGCTTTCAGGATTTTCCTGGCCAGCCGGTATTTCTTCGCCGACAGGCCGGCCTTGTCCAGGGCCAGATCGGTCAGTTCGGCAGTGAGGGCGACGACGGCGGCGGTGATCACCTTGGTTGCTATCCGTGAAGGCATCAAGGAACTCCTCCTGAGGAGATGGATGACCAGTGCCGGGCTCAGGCGCGAGTCGGCGCGGGGCCCCTGCCCGCCGGCGCGGGGCCGCTGCCCGCCGCGACGCCCGGATGCGGTGCGGCCGCCGCGGCGAGCGCGGGCCCGCCGCGGGCGCCGGACGGGCCCGCGATCAGCCGGACCGCGGCGATGAACGGCGCGAGCAGGACTCCGCCGTAGAACAGCCCGCTGATGATGTCCGTGAACCAGTGCTTGCTCAGGTACTCCCGGCTGTACGCCTCGTTGAAGGAGAGGGCGGACACCGCGGCGATGGCCCAGACCTTCCCCCGGTAGGTGCCGCTGAACTCCCGCCAGAGCATATGCGCGATCAGGCCGTAGAGCAGGACGACCCGGTCGCAGCCGCCCGACGGATAGGTCCCGCCGGGGCTGCCCGGCGGGCCGAGCCGGCCGAACGTACGCCGGAGCGCGAGCGTGGCAAACTTATCCACCAGGATCGCGGCCCCGAGCGCGGACGGCGGCAGCCACTTCTGGTCGCGCCAGCTGACCCCCAGGCAGACCGCCGCCGTGCCGGCCGCGCCCCAGGTGGTCCAGGTATTGCCGACCTTGCCGAAACGCTCCATGATCGCAGCCCACGGCCGCACCTGATGACCGAGTGTCCAGCGGTAGATCGGCTCGTCGATCGCCGGGCCGCGGTTCACCACCGTCGGGCCGAGCAGCGCCATCACGCCGTAGGACAGGGCTCCCCCGGCGCAGCTGATGGCGCCGAGCCGGATCATGTCCGGCATCCAGTCAGGCCCGGCCGCCGCCAGGCCGGACAGCCGGCCGGAGACCGCCGGGAACCCGGCCGCGGCACGGGCCGGCTGGGCGGCACCGTTCAGGCCGGCGCGGGTGACCTCGGCTAGCTGGACGCCGTCCGGCCCCGCCTGGCCGACAGGCCCCGCCTGGCCGACAGGCTCCGCCTGGCCGACAGGCCCCGCCTGGCCGACAGGCTCCGCCGGCTGCGCGCCGTCCCCGCTGGCCACCAGGTCATCGCCGGGAGCCGGGGCGGCAGCGGGCGCCCGCCGTGCCGCGATGACCGTGGCAGCCGCAATCGCGGCCATGCCAGCAGGCCAGAGCGCCACGAGAAGATACCGACGCATTGCTATCTGCCTCCCTGTTTCACGCAGCAGTCCCTCGTTGTCACGCAGCAGTCCGCCGTCGCCGCGCAGCAGTCCGCCGTCGTGATGATGACCGATCTGCCGGGCCGTGGCGGCGGCGATGCTTGCCCTGACCGCTTGCGCCGATCCCGGCCGTGTACTCGCGGCACCGCGGCTTCGCCTGCCCGGCGGAGCCGCGGACAGCACCGGGCCAGCATCTTATCGCGGGCGCGGAGCGAACGGTCACGCCAGCAGGCGCGATGGGCCGGCTCAGGCCATCGGGCAACTTTGATAGCCTCAGGTCTCTTTGAGGCACAGAAACCCCACATCGGGTCCCTGCGTCTCCTGATCACGGGCGGCCGAATGAGTTTCGCTGATGCTGATCTCGCCCGGCTGCTGGTCGCGCTGGCGGTCCTTCTTCTTGCCGCGCACGGCGTCGGTCATCTGTTCCGCACTTCCACCAGCCGGCCGCGATCGGGGAAATCGCCGGCGGCATACTCCTCGGGCCGTCGGCTCTCGCCGAGATCTCGCCTTCGGTTCAGCACTGGATATTCCCGGCGTCCGGATCCTCCGCGGCGGCGCTGGGGGCCGTCTATCAGCTGGGGCTACTGCTGCTCATGTTCGCGGCCGGCGCTGAGATGCGCCGGCTGCTGCAGCGCGACGCCGTGCGAACAGTCGGCCTCATCGCGTCTCTCGGCCTCGTCCTGCCCTTCGCGCTCGGGCTTGGGCTCGTCGCGATGCTGGGCACCAGCCGCTACATCGGCACGGCAGGCAACCGCACGGCGCTGACGCTCGTGTTCGGGATGGCGATAGCGGTCACGAGCATCCCGGTGATCTCGCGGATCATGCATGACCTCGGGCTGCTGGGCACCCGTTTCGCTCGCATCGTGCTGTCCGTCGCCGTGATCGAGGACGTCGTGCTTTACGTCGTCCTCGCTGTGGCGATCGGGCTGGTGTCAACGGCGGGCAGCCAGGCATTCGGGCTCCCTGCGGCACTGAATGTCCACGGCGTGCTGCCCAGCAGCGTCTACCACTCCGTTGTGGCCGTGCTTTTCCTCGGCGTGGCACTCACGGCCGGCGGGATGGTCTACCAGCGGCTGCGGGCGAACCCGCTGGCCCGCCGGAGCCCGGTCGCTTTCCAGTTCCTGTGGATGCTCTCGCTCTCGGCAGGCGCGCTGGCCCTAGGCCTGGTGCCGCTGTACGGCGCGTTCGTCGCGGGAATCGCCGTCGCCAGCACAAGCATGAGTGCCAGTGCCAGTGCCAGTGCCAGTGCCGGCGCCAGTGCCAGTGCCAGTGCCAGTGCCGGCGCCAGTGCCGACGCCAGTGCCCGCGGCATGACCGACGGCGCGGCCGAGGCAGCGGCCGGGGACGGCGCCGGCGTCCTGGGTGGCAACGCTCTGGCCGGCGTCTCTTTTCGGCTTCTTCATCCCGGTCTATTTCGCGATCATCGGCATCCAGCTTGACCTGATCCACCACTTCGATGTGCTTTTCTTTCTCGGATTCCTCGCCTTCGCGTGTGTCGCGAAAGCGGCCAGCGTGTACCTGGGAGCGCGTCTCTCGCGGGAGAACAGGTTCGTCTCGGCAAGCCTCGCCATTGCCATGAACGCACGCGGCGGACCGGGAATCGTGCTGGCATCGACCGGCTACGCGGCCGGCATCATCAACGAGACATTCTTTGTCAGTCTCGTGATGCTCTCCGTCGTGACCTCGCTGCTGGCCGGCTCCTGGCTGGAGCGCGTCGCGGTGCGGCTTGGCGCGGGGAGGCCGGATGGCGGGAAGGCCGGGGCCGAGATGCCGGGCGATCTCAGCGCCGCCTGATCGACCCGGCCCCGGCACGCCCGCGGCCCAGCGACCCGGTCGCCGCCTGAGCGACCCGGCCCCCCCGCCCAGCGACCCCGGCCGGGCGGGACCGGGAGCAGCCGACCCGCGCTAACCGGCCCGGCGGTACGCGCGGACGGCGAGCGGCACGAACACGATGAAGACCGCGGCCAGGCACGCCACGCTCTTCAGCAGGTTCGCCTCGATCGGGCCGCCCAGTGCCAGCCCGCGCATGGTGTTGATGACAAAGGTGACCGGCTGGTTGTTGGCGAAGGCCTGCAGCCAGCCTGGCATGGTCGAGATCGGCACGAACGCCGAACTCAGGAACGTGACCGGGAACAGCCAGATCAGCCCGAACGCCTGCACCGACTCCTCGTCCCCGATGGCCAGCCCGGTATAGGCGGAGATGCAGCAGATCGCCAGCCCGAATACGGTGGCGAGCACGACCATGCCCACGGCGGGGACGATGCCGTTCTGGAACCGGAAGCTGACCGCGTAGCCGACCCCGACGACGATCAGGATGGTCACGAGCATCCGCCCGGTGTCGGCGACCAGCCGGCCGGCCAGCACCGCCGAGCGTGCCATCGGCATCGACTTCAGCCGGTCGATCACGCCCTTCTTCAGCTCCTGGGCCAGCGCGATGGCCGTGCCGAACGTGGCGAACGCCGCGGTCTGCGCGATGATCCCCGGCATCAGGAAGTCGACGTAGGGGATCCTGCCCGGTACCCGGATGGCGCCGCCGAAGACATAGCGGAACAGCAGCACGAACATCACCGGCTGGATCACGGTGAACACGATGTAGGCGGGCACCCGCATCCAGACCAGCAGGTTGCGCCGGGTGATGGTGAGCGTGTCGGTCACCGCCCAGCGGGCTCTGGCGAGCGGGCCCGGCGCGCCTCCCTGCGCTGCGACCGCGGTCATGATTCCCCCTTCGCGGTGTCGTCGCGGGGCTTGGTGTCGTTGCGGGACTTACCGCGGCCGCCGCGGCGGCCGCGGCGCTTGCCCGGCCGCTCCTCCTCCTCGGCGGCGTGCCCGGTGAGGGCAAGGAACACGTCGTCGAGCGAGGGCCTGCGCAGTGCCAGGCCGCGTGTCTCGACACCGGCGCCGTCCAGGCCGCGGACCGCCTGGATCAGCGCATCCGAGCCGCCGCCCCCGACGCCGAGGCTGACCACGCCGGTATCCGCGTCGACGTGCGGCTCGCCTGTGCCGACCTGCGCTATCGCCGCGACGGCGTCGGCGACCCGGCGGCGGTCGGGCACCGTGAACTCGACCACGTCCCCGCCGACGCGACCCTTCAGCTCCTCGGCCGTGCCGGACGCGATCACCAGGCCGCGGTCGATCACCACGATCTCGTCCGCCAGCTCGTCGGCCTCGTCCAGGTACTGGGTGGTCAGCAGCGTCGTCGTCCCGCCTGCCACCAGCGACCGGATGATCTCCCACATCCCCAGCCGCGACCGCGGGTCAAGGCCGGTGGTCGGCTCGTCGAGGAACAGCACCTGGGGCTGGCCGACCAGGCTGGCGGCCAGGTCCAGGCGGCGCTGCATGCCACCGGAGAAGTTCTTGGCAGGCCGGTCGGCGGCATCGACGAGATCGAACTGCTTCAGCAGGTCGGCGGCACGGCTCCGGGCGGTCGGCCAGCTCAGGTGATAGAGCCGCCCGATGATCTCAAGGTTCTCCCGGCCGGTGAGCTCCTCCTGGATGGCCGCCGACTGCCCGGAGAGCCCGATCGACCTGCGGACTGCCGCCGGCTCCCGCACGACGTCGTGGCCCTCCACCTCCGCCCGCCCGCCGTCCGGGCGAAGCAGCGTCGTCAGGATGCGCACGGCGGTCGTCTTGCCAGCGCCGTTCGGGCCGAGCACGCCGAGCACCGTGCCGCGGGGCACCGACAGGTCGATGCCGCGCAGCGCGTGCACGTCCCCGAACGACTTGGTCAGGCCCTCCACGAGAATGGCCGGCCCCGCACTGGCCGGCCCGGAACTGCTGGGTGACACCCGTCCTCCTGTACTGCGGCTGGCCGCTGCTGCCGTCTCGACGATCCCGACAGTACGCCCGCCGCCAGGCGAGCCAGGGAGCGGGCGGAAACTGCGCTAATAGTCCGATGTGAGCAGTGCTTCCAGGGCTAGCATGTGACCCCATGCGACGCATGCGTGGTGCCGGAACCGCCGTAATCGTGCTTGGCTCGGTCGCCGCGCTGGCGGCCTGCGGAGCGGCCAGCCCGCAGCGCGCGTCGCTGGCATCAGCGGGCGGCACCCCGGCGCACGTGATCGGCGACGGCACGGCCGCGAGTTGCACGTCACAGGCAGTGGTCGCCGCGGTCGCCGCGGGCGGCACCATCACCTTTTCCTGCGGCCCCAGCCCCGTGACGATAACGCTGCAGGCCACTGCGAGGATCCGCAACACAAGCCCGCGGGTCGACATCAACGGCGGCGGCCTAGTGACGCTCAGCGGCGGCGGGGTGCGCCGGATCCTCTACATGGACACCTGCGATCCGGCCCAGGTGTGGACCACGTCGCACTGCCAGGATCAGTCAGAGCCAAAGCTGGTCGTGCAGGACATTACCTTCGCCGACGGCAACTCGACCGGCAGGCATTACGACGGCGGCGGCGGCGGCGCCATCTTCGCGCGCGGCGGCAGGCTCCGGGTGATCGACTCTCATTTCACCAGCAACCGCTGTGACTCCACCGGCCCCGATCTGGGCGGGGCGGCCATCCGGGCGCTGAGCCAGTACCGCGGGCGGCCGGTGCACATCATTGACAGCACCTTCCGCTATGGCAGGTGCTCCAACGGCGGCGCGCTGAGCAGCATCGGCGTGTCCTGGGTGATCCGCGACTCCCTATTCGCCCACAACCGGGCCATCGGCCGCGGCGCCAATCCGGCGCAGTCGGGTACCCCGGGCGGGGGCAGCGGCGGCGCCATCTACACCGACGGGGACACCTACACCGTCACGATCGACAACTCGATCATCAGGCACAACCACGCCAACGAGGGCGGCGGGTCCATCTTCTTCGTCAGTGACGATCTCACCGGCAGCCTGCGAATCGACCACTCGACGCTGCGCAGGAATCGCAGCGCCGGCTTCCACACCGCCGGCTACCCCGGCATCTTCTTCCTCGGCGCCGGCCACCCGATCATCATCGACTCCACGCTGGGCTAGCGCCGCCTCAGCAAGGCAGCCCGGGCGATGACCCGGCGCAGTCGTTCGTCGTATGTGGTTCCCCGCTCGTTCCTATGTGGTTAGGGTGCGTGCTGCCGCCGGAGACCGCTGGGGGAAGAAGAGGGTGAGAACTGCGGCGAAAGCCAGCAGCTTCGACACGACGTTCAGCGTGGTGGGGACCGGTGCGGAAGGGTAGCCGAACCCGGACAGGGCCCAGACCGCGAACACGCCCAGCATCAGTGCGAGCGAAAAGAACGTGGCCCTGGTCAGCCTCACCATGGGCGACAGCCTCAGGAGCAGCAGCGTGGTGATCTCAATCAGGAACAGCGGTACGAAGAACAGCGCTCGGTACAAGGCTGGGTCGGGCGGAATCGGAGGATAGGTCCTCGCCACACAATGAGATCGAACGGGAGCTCGAAGATCAGCGGCGCCGCTATCGCGCCGATGGCGGCGCTGGCCAGCCTCGTCCCGCCGCGATGCGCGCCAAGATGATGACGAAGACGGCCGCTACCGCCAAGAAGGTGAAGGGAGCGACGTGATCGGCGCGGTCCCCTCCTGGCCTTCTTCTCTACTTATACCGGATTGGCTGAAGTCGGATCAGACATCAAGGCAGTTATCACTCATAGAATGCGGTATAAGTTCTGGTTAGGCTGGAAGCCGCCAGAGTGGGGAGTCCCCCCTCTACTTGGTCAGCCGCGCCTTGCAGGAAACCTTCGGATTCACCCCGGCGTAATTCAGCGGGCCGGCTGCAATCGTCACGACGATTGTGCCCGCCCTGGTGCAACTCGCGGGTAGCCCGCTGAAGTAATGACGCTGGTTGCCCGCGATCGCGCCAATGATGAGCCATATGACTAATAGCGCCGTTCCGAGCCGCATTGTGACCTCCGACCGCAGCATTCGCTGCGAAATGGACGGGGCCAGCCCCCGTGATTGACCTTTAGTGAAGCAGGGGGCTGGCCAACTCCGCCAGCCAGCCCGGCGAGATCGGCCAGCGATTCTCGCTGGTGAGGACGCTCATCAGGTCACGGCAGCCGCACCGGGTCAGGGCAGCCTGACCGCCGGGCTACGGGTCCATCGCCCGGGGCCTTCATCTCGATGACCGGCGGGATCAATGGCCGGGTGCCTTTCGGCGAGGCACGGCAGGCGGGCCTGGCCAGGCAGGCGCTGGTCGAGGCCGAGGACGTCCGCATCGACCCCGCGCTGCGCCAGTAGCGCTCCGCCTGGTCAGGCCGATGCTCAGCGGCGTGGGGGTGCCCGCCGGCCCGGCGCTCACCGTCGTTCCGCGGCCTCGAGCCACCGTGGATCTGCCGGCCGCCAGCCCGCGGCTGCCCGGTGCCGACCTGCCCGCGGCAGGCACGCGGCTGCTCGGCGAGGTCGTCAGGGCGGTCTCCGAGCAGGCGGGCCGGGGCGGCTTCCTGCTGCTGCGGCTGGACGTGCACGGCCCGCAGGATCGTGCCCGCGGGCCGTGCTCGGTTATTCCACATCTGGCTATGGCTACTATAGGTAGTTAATCGAGCACATTAAGTGGCAGTCGTGGTCGTACTGCACACGAGGCCTCAGTCGGGAGCGTGCGCGTGGCGTTGATCACCGGCTTGCGCCGATGGGTCAGCCTCGCCGCGGCCCTGGCGCTGGCGGTAACGGCGGCCGGCCTGGTTGTCGCCCTGACGGCGGCTGGCAGCGCGGGCAGCGCGGGGCGGGAGATGTCCCAGCGGCTGCTGCCCGCCGCCGCGGCCGCTGGCCTGCTGCTCGGGGACTACAACCAGCAGCAGACGTTGCTGCGCAACTACGTGACCACCGGGGCGCCGGCCGCGCTGCGGCAGTTCCGGCAGGCGGCCGTGCCGATCCCCCGGCAGCAGGCCGAGGTAGCCCGGCTTGTTGGCGGCTATCCGCTGCTGCCGGGTCTGGTAGCCACCGCCGGGGCGGCGCAGCAAGCGTGGCTGGCCTGGGTCGCCGGGCCGCAGCTGACGGCGGCCGGCCGGGGTGATTTCCGCAGCGCACGGGCGATGCAGGCCGCCATCCCGTTCACCCGGCCGTACGTGTTCGCGGTGCGGGCGCCGATGACGCAGCTGCAGGCGCAGATCACGAGCTTGCAGACGCGCGTCACCACCCGGCTGGTCAGCGCGCAAGGCCGGGTGCTCTTCGCGCTGGTGGCCATGTGCCTCGTCGTGGCCCTGATCGCCGTGGGCGGCGTGCTGGCCGTGCGCCGCTGGCTGCTGGCGCCCTTCGCGGCGCTGCGGACGGCCGCCGAGTCGGTCGCGGCCGGCCATTACGACACGCGCGTGCCGGCCGTCGGCCCGGCGGAACTCGCGAACCTGGGCCGCAGCACCGAGCTGATGCGAACGCGCCTGCTGGCGACCCTCGGTGAGGCGCAGCGGGCCGAGGAGAGGTTCCGCGGCCTGTTCGAGTCTTCCCCCGACGCCACCCTGACGGTGGCGGCGAACGGGACCATCGGCATGGTGAACGCGCAGGCCGAGCGCATGTTCGGGTACAGCGCCGACGAGATGGTCGGCCAGCCGGTGGAGATGCTGGTACCGGCGGCGGCGCGCGGCGCGCACCCGCGCAGGCGCGCTGGCTACTTCGCCGATCCCCAGCCGCGGCCGATGGGCGGCGGGCTCGACCTGTCCGCCGTCCGCAAGGACGGCACGCAGTTCCGGGTCGAGATCAGCCTGAGCGCGCTGCCCGGCGAATCGGGGGTGGTGGCCACGGCGACCATCCGCGACATCTCCCGGCGGCTGATCGCGCAGGCCGAGGGCGAGCGGCTGCGGGCGGAGGCGGAGCACGCGCGGGTCGAGCGCCGACTGCAGCAGTCCGAGCGCCTGGAGAGCCTCGGCCAGCTGGTCGGCGGGGTCGCGCACGACTTCAACAACATGCTCAACGTCATCACCGGCTACGCCGACCTCGTGACCGAGCAGGTGACGAGCCTGGCGGGCGAGGACCCGCGGATGGATGCCGTGCTTGCCGACGTCGAGCAGGTGCGCGTCGCGGCGGAGGGCGCAGTCAGGCTGACCCGCCAGCTGCTGATCTTCGCCCGCCGCGACGTCATGCATCCGGAGGTCCTCGACGTCAACAGCATCATCGGCGGCGTCGGGCAGCTGCTGCAGCGCACGCTCGGCGAGCACATCCGGCTGACCGTCACGGCTGACCCCGGCCTGTGGCCGGTGATGGCCGACCGCGGCCAGCTTGAGCAGGTCCTGGTCAACCTCGCGATCAACGCGAGCGATGCCATGCCGGGTGGCGGGAAGATCACGATCGATACCGGCAACATCGTCGCGGACCAGGCCTACGCGGCCAGCCGGCCCGGCATGCGCCCTGGCAGCTTCGTCCGGCTGCGCGTCTCGGACACCGGGACGGGCATGAGCCGCCAGGTCCTTGCCCGGGTGTTCGAGCCGTTCTACAGCACCAAGGCCCGCGGCCGGGGCACCGGGCTCGGGCTCGCGACGGTCTACGGGATCGTGACGCAGGCAGGCGGCTACGTGCAGATCTACTCCGAGCCAGGGTTCGGCACGACGGTGACCGTCATGCTGCCGGCCTCCCCGGCCGCGGCCGGGCCGATCGCCGGGCCGCCGGCCGCCGCTCCCGCCCGCGGCCGGGGCGAGACGATCCTGCTCGTCGAGGACGAGCCCAGCCTGTGGCAGCTGGCCAGCCGGATCCTGACCCGGAGCGGGTACCAGGTCTGTCCCGCCGCCAGCCCTGCCGACGCCCTCCGGGAGGCCAGTGACCTGCGGCAGCCCATCGACCTGCTGCTCACCGACGTGGTCATGCCGGACATGCTCGGCAACGAGGTCGCCGCGCGCGTCCGCGCCTCGCGGCCCGGGCTGCCGGTGCTGTACATGTCCGGGTACGCCCAGACTGTGCTCGATGCGCAGGGTGCCCTCGATGCCCACGTGGACCTGCTGGAGAAGCCGTTTTCCGAGATTACCGTGCTCTCGCGGGTACGCCAGGCCATCGACAGCAGGAAGCAGGGCACGCCTGCCCGCGCGGGCCGCTGAATGTCAGACGGCGACGAGCAGCAGCCGGCTGGCGAGCGCGGTCGAGGCGGCCAGCCCGTCCAGGAAGAGCCCGCGGGCGAGCGGGATGTCGCGCAGCTCCCAGAGCAGCAGGGAATTGCCCCAGGCCTGGTCCCGCGCGGTGTTGATGGTCCAGCAGGCGATGAGGCTGGCGACCGCCTGCAGGTGCCGGTCGACGGCGAGCTCGGGCGCGGACTCGAACGACTGCCGGACGGCCTGCTCCGCCGCGTCCAGCAGCTGGTCCACCTTCTGGTAGTCGGCCAGGTGTTCGGCGGGCGAGGTGCCCAGGGCAGCGCAGGTCGTGACGACAGCCAGCGGCAGGTCATGGTTGATGTGCGCGTTCATCCCGGCCAGCGCGAACTGAATGGGCTCGATCCCCGGTTCGGCGCGCCGCTCGGCCAGCGGGCGCCAGGCCAGCGGCACCGCTGCCGGGCTGGCCGCCTCTGCTGCGCCGAAGTACAGGTTGGCGAACGTCACGTCCAGGCTGGCCATGAAGGCCGGATCGGCGAAGAACCCCTGGCCGATCTTGCCGTCCACATCCCGGGTAACGGTCAGGTACATGCGGTTGAAGCACATCAGGCCGTCGTCCGGCGGGGCCGACGCGCCGATCAGCTCCATCCGCGCGATCGCGCCGGCCACCGAGAGGACGGGCGGCGACCCTGGCTGGCCGGCGGGCATAGCGTCACTATAAGGCCGGGCACCGCGACCGCTGACCCGAGCGTGGCCGCTGACCCGGCACCGTGGCCGCTGACGTCGGCGCGGCACTGACCCCGGCACCGTGGCCGCTGACCCGAGCAAGGCCGCTGACCGGCGCGGAACTGGCGAGGCTCTGTTGGCTACGGAGCGTAGCTCAGTGGTACGACTCCGTTATCAATGGGTAGATCCAGATCAGGGCGGCGCCGCCAGGTTTCGCCAGGATGCCGGAACGGGAGCGGGCAAGCGATGCCGAAGGAGCCGCACTGGGGATCTGGGCGCCGCGCTGCCGCGGTGAGCGTGGCGGTCGTCGCCGTCATCGCGGCCGCAGTGGGCGTGACCATCTGGCGATTCGAGGTCGCCATCTCCGGGTCGGCGGCGGCACTCGACGCGAGCGGCGACTCGAGCGCGGCGGTCCAGCTCGTCGCGACCTTCTGGCACGACCGGGAGGCAATGAACGAGTACCTGCTCAGGCCGTCAGCGGTGGTGCTCAGCGAGGTGGCCGGCCAGCAGGGCCAGTTCCGCCGGATTGCCGCGGACGTCACGCCCGAGACTCCCGTGGAGACGGCGTCCCTGCGGCGGGCCGCGGCGGCGTACTCGGGCCTTTATACCGTCTTCACCGGCGTCCGGGGCGCCGCGGGGACTGGCAAGGCGGGCGAGGCCGCGGCACTCGACCACCTGATCGCGGCCGAGCCCGCCGTCCTGCAGCCGCTGCAATCGCTTGACCACTTTGAATCGCTCGGCTCGGCGGCGCTGCAGTCGGCGGCTACCTCGGCATCCGACCAGACGCTCGGGATCGGGCTGGCGGCCGGCATCCTGGCCGTGCTGGCAGGCCTCACGTTCGCGATCTTCACGCTGCGGATGATCCGCGGCGCGCTCTACCGGGAGGAGCAGCTCGGCGTGGCGTCCGCCCGGACGAGTGATCTCCTTGCCCGCCTTGGCTCAACCTCGGCGGTCCTGGTGGACGTCACCGGCGAGCTGCGGCTGGCAGCGCGGAACGCGGCCGCGGTGACGAGCGAGCAGTCCTCGGCGGTCGCGCAGACATCGGCAACCATCGTGGAGCTGGCTACCGCCGCCGGGTCGATCGCCGACAACGCGCATGCCATGGCGAGGACCGCCGAGCTGACCGCCGACACGATGCGCGACATGCAGGAAAAGGTCGAGGCCATCGCCGCGCGCGCGCTGTCCCTTGGCGAGCGCGCGCAGAAGATCGGCGACATCCTGCAACTGATCAACGACATCGCGGCGCAGACGAACCTGCTCGCGCTGAACGCCGCCATCGAGGCGGCCCGGGCCGGCGAGGCGGGCAAGGGGTTCGCCGTCGTCGCCGCCGAGGTCCGCAAGCTCGCGGAGCGATCGGTGGACTCCACCGAGTCGATCGCGGTAATCATCACCGCGGTGCGGGACGAGACCAACGCGACCATCATGGCCACCGAGCAGGGCACCCGCCAGGCCCGCGAGGTCGGCGAGCTGATGGCGTCGACGACCACCATGCTGGATGAGTCCATCCTCGCCACCCAGCAGCAGAAATCCGCCGCCGACCAGGTGGACAAGGCGATCCAGCAGATCCGCGAGGCAGCCGACCAGCTCGCGGCCGAGCAGACGCAGTGGTCTGCCACCGCGGAGCGGCTCGACACGCTCGTGGATGAGCTCGACAGCGCCTTGCGTGAGCATGACGGGGCTGGCGCCAGTGGCCGTTTACGTACGGCTGCGGGTGGCCAGCGAGGTCTACGCGATCCCCGTCGAGCACGTGAACGAGGTCACCTGGCTCGGCGCCATCACGGCCGTGCCCGGGTCGCTTCCCGAGATGCTCGGCGTGCGAAACCTGCGCGGCCGCATCCTGCCGGTCGTCGACCTGGCGCTGCTGCTCGGGATCACGCGGGCAGCGCCGCCGACCCGCCTGCTGGTCGCGGAGGCCGGCGGCCGCGACGCGGGCTTCGCGATCGACAAGGTGACCGAGGTCGGCGAGATGGCGAATCCGACCCAGGAGACAGAATCTGGCCTGCTCACGGGTGCCACGCTGGCCGATGGCGATCTGATCGGGGTCATCGACGTCAGCCGGGTGCTCGCATCACTTGAGGAGCGCGCCAGTGAGCGATCTCGACGCTGAGCTCGCGGACATCTTCCGTGACGAGGCGGCGGAGCGCCTCGGCCAGATGGAGACTGCCCTGCTCGCCGTGGAGTCCGGCAGCGCGGGCGCCGAGTCCGTGGACTCGCTGTTCCGCAATGTGCACACCATCAAGGGAGCAGCCGGAATGCTCGGCTACGACGACATCCGCGCGCTCGCGCATGCCGTCGAGGACGTGCTGGCACGAGTGCGCGAGACGGCGGTGTTCCCGCCCGGACTCGCTGCCCTGCTGCTGCGCGCGACCACCGCGCTGGGCGGTCAGGTAACCGGGACAGGTGAGCCGGCTGACGAGATTGTCGCGGATCTCGCGGCGAGCCTGGCGGCGAGTCCCGGCGGCGCGGCCGGCAATGGCCGCACGGTCGGCAATGGCCGCACGGCCGGCCAGGGCGGCGCGGCCGGCCAGCCGGGCGCTCAGGCAGGCGATGACGTTGCCGGACCGGTCGTGGCCGGACCGGTCGTGGCCGGACCGGTCGAGGAGGGTCTGGTGGCGGCGGGCCCGGTGGCGGAGGGCCCGGCCGCGGAGGGCCCGGCCGCGGCAAGTCCGCGCTGGGCTGGCGAGCCCGAGGCGGCAGGCGGCGGCGAAGCGCCCGGGTCGCCCATCAAGGGACGCCCGCTGCGGGTTCCGGCGGGCAAGATTGACCGCCTGCTCGACATCGTCGGCGAGTTCATGCAGTACCGCGGCAGGCTCACCCACTCGCTCAGCGCGCAGGCGATCCGTTCCCCGGCCATCGCCGAGATCCTGACGGCCAGCGGTCGCATGTTCGACGAGCTCGCCGAAACCGCGACCGGGATGCGCACCCTGCCGCTCGCCACGATTACCCGGCAGCTGCCGCGGGCCGTCCGGGATCTCGCGCTCGCGGCTGGCAAGGACGTCGAGTTCGTCGTGACAGGCGCCGACACCGAACTCGACCGGGTCATCCTGGAGAGCCTGTATGACCCGCTCGCGCACCTGCTACGCAATGCCGTCACCCATGGAATCGAGTCCCCGGCCGAGCGCGGGCGCGCAGGCAAGCCCGCGCGCGGCCGGCTGGAGCTCCGGGCCGTGCCCCGCGGCAGCCTTGTCGAGATCGTGGTTGCCGACGATGGCAAGGGTGTCTCGCCGGAAGTGATCGAGCAAGCACGCCACGCCGGATCGCTCGCCGAGGTGCTGACGCGCTCCGGGTTCTCCACCGCGGCAGAGGTGACCGACCTGGCCGGGCGCGGCGTCGGCCTCGACGCCGTCAGAGACTACGCACGATCGGTGCGGGGAAGTCTGGAGGTGCGCAGCGAGCCTGGTCAGGGAATGGAAGTGGTACTGCTGCTTCCCGTCGCGCTCGCGCTGCTCGAGGTGCTGCTTTTCGAGCGCGCTGGCCGCGTCTACGGCGTTCCGCTCGTGGCGGTGGAAGAGGTCATCACCGCGGGCCAGACGCTCCTGCTGGAGGGTCGGCCCGCGCTGGAGATCCGCGGCAGGCCGCTGCCGGTCGCTGATATCTGTGCGCTGGTCGGTGCCGCGGCACCGCCGCTGGGTGACCGGCCACCAGCGCTCGTTATCTCCGTCGGCGGCCGCAGCGCTATCGTGACCTGCGACTTCGTGATCCGCCAGGAGGAGGTGGTGGTCAAGCCGCTCGGCCCGCTCCTGGATGGCCGCACGGCGTACCTCGGCGCGGCCATCCTCGGTGACGGCCGGATCGCGCTCCTCGTGGATCCGGGCATGCTGGCCAGGGAATCCTGGCGGCTGCCGGCGGCCGGCGCCCCGTCGGCCCGCGGGCCGACGATCGGCGGGCTGGCGGCCCGCGAGCCGGCCGCGGCTCCCGCGCCCAAGGTCCTCGTCGTGGAGGATTCCTTCATCGTCCGCGAGCTCCAGCGCAGCATCCTGGAGACCGCCGGCTATCCCGTCGTGACCGCGTGCGACGGGCGCGAGGCGCTCGCAGCGCTCGACCGGGATCCGGAGATCGCGCTCGTGGTCACCGACCTTCAGATGCCGGAGCTCGACGGGCTGGGACTGACCCGGGCAATCCGCGCCAGTGCCGAACGCTCGTCACTGCCGGTCATCATCGTCACCTCCCGCGGATCCGATGACGACCGGCGCCAGGGGGCCGCGGCAGGAGCGGACGCCTACATGGTGAAGCAGAGCTTCGATCAGCAGGCGCTGCTCGCCACGGTCGAGCACCTGGTCGGCCGGTGACACGGTGCCGGTGACCTCTGACACGGTGCCGGTGACCTCTGACACGGTGCCGGTGACCTCTGACACGGTGCCGGTGACCTCTGACACGGTGCCGGTGACCTCGTGACGACGCGCCGAGTGCTGGTCTGCGAGGACTCGCGCGTGTTCGCGGCCGCGCTGACCCGGACGCTCGAATACGACGGGGACATCACGGTCGCCGCCGTTTGCGCGACCGCCGAGGAGGCGATCGCGGCCCTGTCCCGGGTGCGGCCGGACCTCGTGACGATGGACATCGATCTTCCCGGCATGGACGGGCTCAAGGCAGTCGAGGAAATCATGAGCTCCCGGCCATTGCCCATCCTGGTGCTTTCTGCCCAGGTCGGATCAGGCAGCGACCGGGCGGCGGCGGCTGCTCTCGCGTTCGGGGCGCTCGATGCCATTGCAAAGGATGATCTCGACCTGCGCGATCCGGCGGGCGCCGCGGGCGCCGCCCTCCGGCAGCGCATCAAGGTGCTCTGCCGGGCGACCGTCATCCGCCATCTGCGTGCCGGGCTGAAGGCGGGGCCAGCCGTGCGCGGCCGCGTCCGCCGCGCGTCAGTAATCGGGATCTGCGCTTCCACGGGCGGCCCGCAGATCCTGGCGCGCCTGCTCCATGTGCTCCCGGTCGATTACCCCATCCCGCTGCTCGTCGTCCAGCACATCGGCGCCGGATTCGCTGAGGGGCTGGCCGACTGGCTCGACCAGACCGTGCGGCTGCCGGTCGCGATTGCCAGGGACGGGATGCGGGCGGGTGCCGGGGCCTGGATCGCGCCAGATGGCGCACATCTCAAGCTTTCCGGGAACGGCCGGCTTTCCCTTGACCGGCACGGCCCGCCGGGGCGCCACCGCCCGTCCGGTGACATCTTGCTGGAGAGCATCGCCGCAGCCGCCGGCCCGGCGGGTGTCGGCATCGTGCTGAGCGGCATGGGCGCCGACGGCGCGGCCGGCGCGGCGGCGGTGCGGCGGGCCGGCGGCCTCGCGATCGCGCAGGACAGGGAGTCGTCAGCGGTGTTCGGGATGCCGAGGGCAGCAATCGACCTCGGCGTCGAGGTGGTGCTGGCCCCGGCCGATATCGCCGCCGCGCTGCTGCAGCTGAGTCACCAGCCGCTGCCGGGGTGCCGATGAGGCACCCCCTGAAGGACATGGTCATGGACGCGGTGAAGGACGCCCGACGGGAGCGCCTGAAGGTCGCGCCACGGGAGCCCGTGAAGGACAAGCTGCAGGAGGCTGCGAAGGACACGCCACTGGACCGGGTGAAGGACACGCTGCGGAACCCGCTGACCGGGATCGCGGAACTCGTCTGCCGGGAGACCGGAATCGCCGTGCCGGCCGCGCGGCAGCCCGCTCTTCGCGCTGCCGTCGGCCGAGCGGCGGCCGGACTCGACACGGGCACGTTCCTGCGCGTGGCGTCGGATCCGGTGCGTGGCCGCGATCTCGTGCAGCGGCTGATCGACGAGGTGACCACCCAGGAAACCGCCTTCGCCAGAGATCGCGGTCAGCTCGACGGCATCCCCTGGCACGACCTGCGGCGCAGCGCGCTCGCGGCAGGATCGGCGGCCATCCGGGTGTGGAGCGCGGGCTGCGCGACCGGAGAGGAGGCCTATACCCTGGCGCTGCTCGCCGATCAGGCGCTCGGCCCTGGGCAGGCGCCCGTCGACGTGCTCGGAACGGACATCTCCGGTGCCGCGCTCGCGGCCGCCGCGGCCGGGCGGTACCGGGAGCGGGCAGTGCGCTCGCTGCGGGCGCCGGAGCGCGATCGGTACCTCGGCCAGCAGCGCGATGGGGACTACCTCGTCGGCATGCGGCTGCGCGGCCTGGTCCGCTTCCGCCGCCACAACCTCGCCAGGGATCCGCTGCCGCCACCCGGTGAGGCTGGCTTCGACCTCGTCGCCTGCAGGAACGTGCTCATCTACTTCGAGCAGCCGCTGGCATGCACCGTGATAGCGGCGCTTGAGCGGTCGCTTCGCCCGGGCGGCCTGCTCATGCTCGGTGCCGCGGACGCCCTCAGACGGGCACCCCGGCCGGCCAGCACAGCAGCCGGGCTAACCGGGACGGCGCTGACCAGCGCGCCGCGGGCAGGCACGACACAGGCAGGCACGGCACGGGCAGGCACGGCACGGGCAGGCACGGCACGGGCAGGCACGGCACGGGCAGGCACGGCACGGGCAGGCACGGCACGGGCAGGCACGGCACGGGCAGGCTCCGGCCCACTCCGCAGGCCGCTCGGGCGCCATCCGGCCCACTCGCGCGAGCAGCGGCTGGCGGCGGCGCTGAACGCCGCGGATAACAGTGACCGCGCGGAGGCCCTGGCGCAGGTGGAGTCGCTGATCGCGGACAACCCGCTCGACGCCGACGCGCATTTCGTCCAAGGACTCCTCACGCTGGCAGCGGGCGAGCCCGGCGCGGCGGCCGCCGCGCTTCGCCGGGCGCTCTACATCGACACCCGGTTCGCCCTCGCGGCGTTCACCCTTGGCCGCGCCTATGATGCGCTGGGCGACGAGGCTGCGGCGCGGCGCGCCTACCAGCGCGTCCTACGGACGCTCGACGCGGCGGATCACCGGCACGACCTGATCCTCCAGCAGGTCGACATCGGCGACGTCGTCGCGGCGTGCCACGTGCGGCTCGGCGGACGGCCGTAGCCGTGACACCCAGCGCGCAGGACGCATCGCCCAGGCGGATCCTGCTGGTCGAGGACGACGCAGTGGCCGCCCATTTCGCTGTGCAGGTGCTGGCCGCGCGCGGCGGATTCGACGTGGTCCACACGCCGGACCCTGCCGTCGCGCTGAAGCGGGCCAGCTCTGAGTACTGGGATCTGGTGCTGACCGACGTGGAACTGCCGGGCATGACAGGCCTAGAGCTCGTCCGGCAACTGCGCCTGGTCGCCCCGGATCTCCCGGTCGCAGTGATGACCGCTCACGACGCCGCCGATGCCGCGATGCGGATGCTGCGCAGCCAGGCCGATGAGTTCCTGCAGAAACCGATCCGGCCCGCTCACCTGCTGGCCACGGTCACGTCGCTGGTGGCAAGGGGGCGCGCGGCACGGCTGGCCGCGGGGCAGGCAGTGCTCGCCATCGGCGCCCACCCGGGCGACGTCGAGATTGGCGCGGCCGGAGCGCTGCTCGCGCATCGCCGCACGGGAGACCGGATCTCGATCCTGTCACTCAGCGGCGGTGCCCCGGGAGACACCGAGGGCACGCGGGCCGGCGAGTCGGCGCTGGCGGCGTTGGCGCTTGGCGCCGTGTTGTACCGGGAGCAGATGGCGGACACTCAGATCGCGGCGGGCGACCCGACCATCGGCGTGATCCGCCGAGTGCTGGAATCCGTCCAGCCGGCCGTGATCTACACCCATTCGCTGCATGACGCGAACTCCGATCATCGAAATGTGCACAGCGCCGTCATGACGGCCGCGCGGGAGGATGCGCGCGTCTGCTGCTTCCAGTCGCCGTCCGGCACCGTCGACTTCCGGCCCGGTCATTTCGTCCCCATCGACGAGCAGATGGAACGCAAGATCCTGGCGATCCGCGCCTTCGCGTCGCACGGCGAGGTGCGCAGTTACCTGGACCGCGGCCTAGTCACGGTGACCGCGTCCTACTGGTCACGCTTCGGCGACGGACGCTACGCCGAGGCCTTCGAGGTGACGCGCGCGGGCGCGATCGCTGCTCGCCAGCCCGGCGGCACCGCTACTGGTGGCACCGCTCCCGGCGACACCACTCCCGGCAGCACCGCCCCCGGCGGCACCGCCCCCGGCGGCACCGGATTATGAGGTTCCCGTCCGCGAGGTGGTGACCTTGGCGCCCGGCGGCAGCCTGAACAGCGACGCCGATGGCGACCCTGAGTATGACGTGATCTCAAAGCTGTTGGCGTCCGAGGCGACCTTGACATAGCCGAGTATGCCCTGGGCGGTGGAGCAAATCCTGCTCGTGCCGGGAACCCCCGTCGCGCGCAGGTCGACGCACTTCATGCTGAACCCGTTCACCGTCAGGGCGGACGAGGTGACCTTGTCACCGGCGAAGCCAGCGGCGAGCGAAAAGTCCCTCAGGAACGCGACCCAGTGGTCAGGGGTGTAGAAGCCGAGGATCTTGTTCCGGGTGGCGGCACTGGCGGCCGGGAGCTTCTCGCACGACCATCCTGACCCGGAGCTGGAGCCGGATGAGGACGGCGGCGTGCAGGCGTATTCACCGGAGGAGTTCGCCACGACGTCCACCCGGCTGATGCCGCTACTGCTGCCACCCGATGGGGTATCCCTGAACGCGAGCCCGTCCGGCGGCCTGACCGCGTACACGATCGTGGCCGGCGAGCCGCCGGTCGTCTTGTACGTCACCTCGAACGTCGTCGCGGCGGGGGACTTCAGGTTGCTGGTGAATGCCTGGATGGTGGACTTGTTGCTCTCCACGTCGTGAGTGACCGTCTTGACCGCCTTGACCACCCCGCAGCCAGCTAGCCCGAAGCCGCTCGCCGCGAGCGCGAGGGCGACGGCCGCCGCCGCGCGGCGGCCAGGGACCATTCCGGGCCGGACGGTGTCGTGGTTCATTGGTATGCCTCCGGGACCGCGCGGAAACGGGGGGCTGGCAACCGCTCACCGCTGAGAGTACGGCGTCCGGGACCTGCGTGCTGGGCCCTCCTGGCCGGCTTTTTCAGCAGATTTCCCGCGGGTCCGCGTGGCGGTGCGCCAGGGGCTCGCGGCAGGCGTGCCAGCATGTGCTGAGGCAGGTGCCCCGGCGGCGAGGAGGACGGCGGTGCGGAGCAGGCAATACGGCCCTGATGTGCTCGCCGGGGGGCGCAAGCGCCCGGGCCAGGGCCAGGTTCCGCAGGTTGCTGCAGACCGCGGGCTGGTGGTCGAGGACGCGGCCGGAGAGTTCTGCGGGGCCGTGGTCGGCTGGGAGAAGGACGCGGTCACGCTGGAGGACTCCCGGGGCAGGCGCCGGGTTTTCCCGCTCGGCACGGCCGCGTTCCTGCTGGAGGGCAGGCCGGTCACGCTGGTCAG
>Ga0302325_10009369_pt1 | contig 21386 bp, 22 predicted proteins | sample Palsa_T0_2_FD_201948 | JGI IMG/M metagenome (GOLD analysis project Ga0302325, IMG submission 201948) | Peat permafrost microbial communities from Stordalen Mire near Abisko, Sweden - Palsa_T0_2 | ecosystem: Environmental > Terrestrial > Soil > Palsa > Peat permafrost | place: Sweden: Abisko...
TTCGCACCAAAAATATTCATCCGGAAACGCACACTCGCCTGCCGCGCTATGCCCGCGATCGCGTCGGCACGGTCGAGGCAATTCGCGGTTGCCACGTTTTTCCAGACACCGCCGCGCTCGGCAAAGGGGACGATCCGCAGTGGCTCTATACGGTACTGTTCGACGGCCGCGAACTGTGGGGCCAGAACGCCGAGTCTGGCCTGAAAGTTTCGATCGAAGCCTTTGAGCCTTATCTGGATCCGGCATGACCGCCGATTCAGCCACCCTGCGCGCGACGCAAGCGGTCGCGAGCATTCCGCGCAATGACAACGGTCCAGTGTTTCGCGAGCCTTGGCAAGCCGAAGCGTTCGCGCTGGCGCTTTCACTGCAAGAGCGCGGACTGTTCACCTGGAACGAATGGGCGGCGACGCTCGGCGACGAGATCAAGAAGGCGCAGGCTGCCGGCGATCCCGATACCGGCGAGACCTATTACCATCATTGGCTGAACACGCTCGAGCGGATCGTGGCGGAAAAAGGCGTCACCGACGTGCCGCAGCTTAAGCGCACGCGGCACGCGTGGGAGCATGCCTGCGCGCGCACGCCCCATGGTACTCCAATCGAGCTTCAGCCGAGCGACTTCCACGACTGAAAACCAAATCGTCATACGGGGAGAAAATGATGTCAGGTAAAACCGTGAAAATCCGCGCTAACGGCAGCGGCGAGTTCGATTGCTATGTGATCGCGCCCAAAAGCGACACACCGGTTCCGGCCATTGTGCTGGCTTCGGCGATCCACGGCGTCGATCCCGATATTAAAGAAATCGCCGATGAGTTCGCGGCGAAAGGCTTTATCGCCGCCGCACCCGATCTGTTCTGGCGCTCCATTCCCGGCCCTCTTGATCGCGACGACGAACGCGCCGCGAAACGCTCACAGCCGCGGCTCGAGAAGATAAAGGCCGGCGAACAGGACCTGAAAGACACACTGGCCTACCTGCGCACGATGCCGCAGTTCAACGGGAAGGCAGTCGTGATGGGATTCTGTTACGGCGGCCCTTATTCGATCCTGGGGCCGAAACGGCTGGGCTTTGCCGCCGGCATTTCCTGCCATGGCACGCAGCTACAAGACTATGTGCAGGAGCTCGATGGCCTGCTCGAGCCGGTTTGCATCATTTGGGGTGACCGCGATCACGTCGCGCCCGCCCCGGTGCTTGACCTGTTTCGCCCTCTGCCCGAGCGCATGGAGAATGTCGAGGTGCATATTTTCCCCGGCATCCAGCACGGTTTCATGATGCACAATGCCCGCGAGGCGTTCGATCAGAAGACGCGGAATTTCTCGACGTCGCGCGCCAATGCCATCCTGGAAGGGCTGCGCAAGGCCCAGGTGGGCATGCGCCAGGCGTCGTAGCCTGTCCTCATTGCCGAAGCAAAGCGCTAGGTCTTTTCGTCATCGGCGGTGGTGATGATCTCGACGGAGAAGATATCGTCCGGATTGCTCGCTGGGTCGGCGATGGAATAGTACGCCTCCAGCGTCTCCGCCTTCTCGACCAGCTCAACGCTGATGATGACGAGTTCCTTGCTGGTGACCTGATCGGTGCAATCCCGCGACATGCGGCTGCATCGGGTCGCCAGGTGGCGAAGATATTGAGCGACGGCGAGCGGCATAAATCTCGTTCCCGGACGAGGGTCTAAACCCAAGTGGCTTTGTGAATTAAGCCGGATTTGCCCCAGAGGTTCCGGCGAATAGTCGCGCGGCTCTAGGCGCGCGCCAATTCCGGGTTCAGCTCGACGCCGCGGCGGGCCGCTGTCAATCCGCGATCGAGCGGCGGCGGTTCCCCACCGCGCACACCGATGCTGTACTGGTATTCCCGCAAATCGACCGCGGCCAGATAGGCAAAGCCGAGCGCAAAACTCGGATCGCGATGGATAAGCCCAATAAGGCAATCGTGGCCGCGAATCTGCTGGTCCGAATTGAAAGTGGCGAAGGATTCGATGACGTCGGTCAGGCAGCGGTACCGCGGATCGGTCATACCACCATTAAGGACCCTGGCGCGCTGATGAGCATAGATCACACCGAACGGCTGCAGCAGCGTTCCTGCCAGTTCGCGGACGACCTGCTCTTCCGCGGCTGACTGATCGTCGCTCGGCGGCAGGCGATCGAAGGCACGCGACCAGACCACGCTGTCGTCGGCGACATCGATCAGCCGGAACAGGAGACGCGCGGTCCGTCTTCCGCATAATCGATCGAACCGGCAAAGCGATAGTCGGCGTGCATTGCGCGCGCCATCGCGGTACCGCCTTCAGCCGAGACCTGCCGCTCTGTAGGCTCCAGCTGCACGTTGACCAGATCGAAACGGCCGAACGCGGCGCTGAGCGTGTCGTGGAGGGAATGGGCGGAAATGCTGCGCGGGCTGGGCGCTCCGCTGACCTGGAATGTCGGCATCAGCAGGACCGGCATTCCATTGACGGCCGCCAACGATCCGCCGCCGAATCGCTGCTGCGTTCCATCCTGAGACTCCCTTGCGGTGAGTCCCGGCGTCGGTTCGAAGCGGTTCCACACCACGACGGAGGCAACAATTGCGACCACCGCGACCGCCGCCACGGCAATCACGCGCGTCGAACGGGAACGAACGACTGCGGCTTGCGGCTGCGGTCCGGGTGACGTTACACGGGTAAATGTCGGGACATAGCTGCCGCGGGGCAGATCGATACGAATGGCGTCGGCGTTGCCGATTCCCGCATAATAGCGATCGATCGTGCGGCGAAGACGCGTCGCTTCGACCCGCACGATCGGGTCGATCTGCGGATCGAAGCTCGTGTCGCGGCGCAGCACATCGACGCCAATCGTGTAGGCCTTGATCCGGTCGCCCTTGCCTTGCAGCACCGCATCGACAACGAAGCGCAGAAACGCGCCGAGCTGAGGCGAGCGGATGAACTCGTCGCTCGCGATCATGCGCGCGACTTGCGCCCGAACCTCATCCGGGCTGGGTATTTCACTGGCCCGTTCGTCCATCGTCCTGAACCCGCGACGGGGCTAATGTCAGAGATCAGATTGCAGCGTTGATTCCGCGCGGAACGATGCCCGCCCGCATTTAGGGTAACGTATCACGCCCAGCTTGGCCGGTGTGTGTTGTTTTGCAATTGCCACACAGAGCCGCGGAACGCTCAGCCGGTGGTTAACGCTGTCTCGAGGCTGCTAGGATCGACCTCACGATTGAGATCGGCATTTAGCTTGTCACAATCAAGCTCGCCTTCCCGCCAGCGACGATGATGCAAGCAACGCCATTGCCGACGAGATTAGTCGCGCGCGGCAGTCGCTCATGAACTTTGTCGATGCCGAGCCCGACGCCATGCCGGGAAGCTGCACGAGATCAGAGGTGTCCAATACGTGAGGCAGTTAGCGCGAGACGAAATTTCTTACGTTGAATCAATTGCTTGGAAGAGATAAAAGACTCTTCCCTTGGTGTTCCGCTATACATCTTTTCGCTGGGGAGTGTTGATCTTTTGAGCCCGCGATATCGGCGATACGTTGCGATCAGTTTTTTACCCGCCCTGTGCGTTGCGGTCCTATCAGCGTTTCCTTTCGCCAGTTTCGCCGAAGACGGAAGCAATGCAACGTATGACCTGCCGGCCATTAAGTCCGCCGGCATTCTACGGGTTGCGATCACGCATTTCGATATTCCGCCCTTCCATCAACGGCGCCCCGATGGGAATTTCATCGGTAAAGATATCGAATTCACCAAGGAGCTCGGGGACGCCCTGAAAGTCAAAATCGCTTTGGTCGACAGCTCACCGACTTTCGATGCGGTTGTGCAAACTGTTGCCAAGGGTCACGCCGATATCGGGATCAGCAAGCTGTCGCAGACCTACGATCGGCTGGCGTATGTGAGGTTTTCCGAGCCCTACGTCACGCTTCGTCATGCGCTGCTTTACAACCGTAGAGTCATATCCGGCCTGTCGAACGGCGGCTCGCCGGACATCGCTTTGCGCCAATTCGCAGGCAAGATCGGAGTCATCGGCGAAAGCGCGTATGTGGATTTTGCAACCGCCGATTATCCGAAGGCGACCGTCGTACCTTTCCGCACCTGGGAAGCCACCATCGATGCGCTTAAGACTGGACAGGTCGATGTCGTGTACCGCGATGAGTTCGAGGTTCGCTCGGTGCTCACGCATGATCCCGCAATGCACGTTCTGTTTGGCGCTGCCATTATGGCTGATCGGCGATCCTTTCTGGCCGCTGCAATTTGCGATACCTGCGTGAAACTAGAGGAATTCATCAACTATTTTATTGCTCAGCATCCTCGCGCCTATTCTCTCGACGAGCTCCTGACTATTAGTTATCTGAACTGAGGCGCGTACGATGGCCAAGCCTGCAATAATTATGAAGCGGCTGGCGTTTTGGTTGAACCAACCTGTAACGGTGCTCGGCGCCGCCGGAGTGGCGCTTGCGCTAGGCGCATCGGGATGGCCGGCTGTCCAATCGCTTCGTCCGATTGGCGATCTCTACGTTTCGTTGCTGCAGATGGTCGTGCTGCCTTTCCTGCTTGCAACAATTCCCTTGGCCATGCGCTCAGCCCTGGCAGGAGCAACGAATGCAACATTGATCCGATCTCTTTTGGTCTGGATCGGCGCCGCGATCGTCACTGTTGCGGCGGTGGGTGCCTTGGTGCCCTTGATTGCCTTTCATTTTTTGCCGTTCGACCAGGCTACGATCGAGGCAATGGGCTCGATTGTCGGCGGCTCGTCTGGTCAGGCGGATTTGGAGTTCTCGCTCGACAATAACGCCCTTACGCTTCTGGGTGCTGCTGGCCAGACCGGCGTGCTGAGCCTTGTCCCTTCCAATATATTTTCAGCGCTGTCGGCGGACGATACGATGCGCGTCCTCGTGTTCGCCGCAATATTCGGTACGGCGATGACGATCTGCGAACGACGGTCGGGACGATCGTTTTTCGGGGCATTGCAGAGCTTGCACGACACATGTCTGCTGATATTTCAATGGCTCAATCTTCTTGCACCGATTGGAATCATCGCGCTGATCGCGCCACAAATGGAGGTGCTCGGTCCGCGGGTCTATATCGTGCTAGCGCATTTTTCCTACATCTTTTTCGGCCTCAGCGCGGTAATCCTCATATTAGCGATCACCATTCTGGCGGCCGTGCTGCGCCAGGACGTGCCGCTTACTTTCGCCCGGTTTTCAAGGCCGCTGATGATTGCGGCAGCTACCCGTAACACTCTGGCTTGTATTCCGATCTCGGTTGAGACCATGACGGAGGAGCTACACGCTTCTCAAGAAACAACCGAATTATACATTCCGGTAAGCTTCGCAACGCTCCGCTTCGGAACGATGCTTCATTTCGTGGTAGCCACTCTGTTCGTCGGCGCGTTGCTTCGACACAGCTTTAGCGTGAGCGAGGTTCTGACTGCTGCGGTTTTGTCCGTGATAGCCTCGTTTGCCACGCTTGGCATAAGCGGCGCAGCCGCTCTCGCGCCGCTTTCGGGCGTGCTTCGGCCTCTGGGCCTGCCTTATGAATTGGCATTCCCGCTACTCGTGATCATAGACCCGCTCGTCCATATGGTCCGCATCATGCTCAATGTAACGGTGAATTGCATGATTGCCGCACTCGCCGGCGGCACTCAGGACCGCGAACTTGCGCAGAGCGCTGAGTTACAAGCTGCGGAATAAACAAACCGGACCAACTGGCGAAGCCAGGACGGTCAGTGTCCCGACCGCCGGCGACGTACTCAATCGTAGCCGTTGTCCAAGCGTTGGACTCCAATCACAGCATTCCCAGCACGTGCGGAAGCCACAGCGAGAGCGCGGGGATATAAGTCACCATCGCGAGGAAGATCAGCATGGTGAGGAGCCATGGCAGCACCGCCACGGTTAGTTCGGTGATGCCCATTCCGGTGATGCCGGAGGCAACGTAGAGGTTCAACCCGACCGGCGGGTGGCACAGCCCGACCTCCATATTGACCGCCATCAGGATGCCGAGATGGACCGGATGCACGCCGAGCGCCGCCGCCATCGGAAACAGGATCGGTGCCATGATGAGGGTAATCGCCGCCGGATCCATGAAGTTGCCGGCAGCAAGCAGCACAACGTTGGTGACCAGCAGGAACACCACCATGCCGAAGCCCTGCGCCGTCATCCAGCCGGCCATCGACTGCGGGATTTGCTCGGAGGTCAGCAACCACGAGAACACCGCCGCATTGGTGATGATATAGAGGATCATCGCGCTCATCGCGGCGGCCTGGAGCAGCACTGCCGACACTTCAGAGAACTTCAGGCCCTTGTAAACGAAGACAGCGATGAAGAAAGAGTAGACCGCAGCGCAGGCAGCGGCTTCGGTCGGCGTGAACAGACCGGAATAGATGCCGCCAAGCACAAAAATGATAAGGAACAATCCCCAGACGCTTTCCCGGAACGCGCTCCAGCACTCGCGCCAACTCGATCGCTTCATGCGCGGATAGTCGTAACGCCAGGCGCGATACCAGGTGGTGGCACCGAGCATGAATGCCAGGATCAGTCCGGGAATGAGCGCGGCGATGAACAGCTGCCCGATCGAGGCGGAGTCCACGACCGCGCCGGTCGGGCCGCGCGGTTGCATGCCGCTTGTTGCCACCGCGTAGATGACCAGATTGACTGAGGGTGGAAATAAGATGCCGAGCGCGCCGGAGGTCGCGATGACTCCGGCGGAAAAGCGCGGCGGATAGCCCTGCTGCATCAGCGACGGCAGAATGATCGAGCCGATGCCGACCACGGTGGCGACCGATGAGCCCGAGATCGCCGCGAACATTGCGCAAGCGACCACACCGGCGAGTCCCAGGCCGCCATACCAGTGCCCGATCAGCGTGGTAGCAAAATTGATCATGCGCCGCGCCACGCCGCCGGCGGTGAGGAAATTGCCAGCCAGGATGAAGAACGGGATCGCCATGATCTCGAAACGGTCGAGGCTGGTGAACAGCTTCAGGCCCACCATCTTCGGATCGACATCGGAGAGGATGAAAAGAAACGTCAGAACCGAAAGTCCGAGCGCGATCGAGATCGGCATACCCGTCGCCATCAGCGACAGAAGCAGGGCGAACAACAGTTCGGCGCGCACAGTGTGCGACAGTTCGATCACGTGCAGACGCGCCGCTAAGCAGAGTGCCGCCAGCGCGATGGGGATGATGACAATCAGCGCCGCGGTGATTACGTCTCCGAGCGGGCGCGGCGCCGATGGTTTCGCTGCGGGCGTGAAAATGCTCATTCCGCAGCCTCGGGAACCGCTGTGGCGTCAACCGGCAGTGGCGCATCGCGCGGCGCTTCGTATTCAAGACCCAAGCTCTGATGTGGCGCGATGCCGGTGCGCAGAAAACGCCAAATCACCTGAAGGAAGCGGAAACACATCAGGTAGGAGCCAAGTGGGATGCACAGATAGATGATCCAGCTCGGCCATTCCAACTCGGGTGACACCTGGTCCGGGTCAAGCTCGTAGACATACGCTGCACCAAGCGTCCCAATGACACCGGTAAATAAAGCGCCGCACAGCAACGCGAACACGATTACCGGCTTGGCCGTCGCCGGCGACAACCGCTTGACGAAAACATCGACGCCAACGTGGATGCCTGTGCGCACGCCGAGCGCCGCGCCGAACTTCGCCATCCATACGAACATGTAGGTGGAGAGCTCGTTGGCCCAGGCCAAATTGATCGCGGCGAGCTGCTCATAGACTGCGTTGGCGGCCACTTTCAGCCAGAGCAAGTGATGCATTCCCGCCCAGCGGGCAAGGTTCGCCGAATTACTCGCACCATAACGGTGCACGACGGCGACAAAGGTCAACACCGTCGCTGCCGCAATCAGCGTCAGGATAATCCACTCTTCGAGGCGATTAAGAATACGGTCGAGCAACGGCTTCCCCAGAGACAAGACTCCCTCCCGCATGCGGAAGGGATCTGGCCGCGTTAAGACTGCGGCGGGACAAAGCCCGATGCTTTGTAGATCTGGGCGATGAACTCCTTGCCGAACCGGCCCTCCATCTCCTTGTGAACCGGCATCAACTTGGCGATCCACGCCTTCTTCTCGTCATCTGTCAGCAAGTGAATTTCCGTCTTGCCGCTGGCCTTGATCGTACCCATCGCGGTTTCATTATCTTTGGCCGCCGTATCGTTGAAGAAAGCGGTCGTTTCCTTAACGGCGCGGTCAAGACCGGGCCGCACATCCGCCGGCAACCCATCCCAAAACTTCTTGTTGGTGATCAGGGAATAGGTCAGCCGGCTGTGATTGGAAACCGTAAGGTTCTTCTGCACGTCATAAAGTTTCTGTGTCGAGATGTTCGAGGCAACATTGTCCTCGCCATCCACCACGCCAGTCTGCAGCGCCTGATAAAGCTCGCCGAACGCGATGATCTGCGGAAGGGCGCCGAGCTGCCGCGCAACGGCATCAAGCACCTTGGAGCCCTGGATGCGCATTTTCAGGCCGCGGAAATCGTCCGGCATGATCAGCGGCACGTTCGCGGTATAGAGCTGCGGGCCGTTATCCCAGTACGCCAGCGGCGTAACGCCCTTGTCTTCGAGCTTCTTGTTGAACAAGTCCATCATCGGGCTTGCCATCATCGCCCGCGCGTGGGTTTCGTCGCTCATCAGGAACGGCAAATCGAAGACGTCGAATTCCTTGACTCCTAGCGGACCGAATTTCGAGACCGACGGCGCCAAGAACTGCACCGACCCGAGCTGCAGGGCCTCAAGCTCTTCCTTGTCCTTGTAGAGCGAGGAGTTTGGATAGACCTCTACCGATACTTTGCCGCCGGTGTATTTCTCGGCGAGTTGCTTGAACAACAGCGCCGCCTTCCCCTTCGGCGCGTCCGGCGTCACCACGTGGCTGAATTTAAGGATGAGCGGGTCGGCATGCGCCCCCTTGCCGATAGCGAACATCGGGACAGCAGCGGCCAGACCAAGCGCCGTACGGCGGGTAACCTTTGACATTTGTTTCCTCCCAAGCGGCTTATTTCGCCGCACGCGTTATTTGCCTTTCCATAGCGCGAAAGCTCAAAACGGCCAATGCCGCCTCTGTCGCACCTAAACCCCTGCGCTATCGGCACTTCCCTGACGCTTCCCAACGGGCTGGCGGCCACCGAAAGCAATGTTATATTGTTACATTATTGGCTATCTTTTGCCGGGGCTGTAATGACGCATCATCATCACCGAGCGGGCGCGCACCCTTCGCCCGCGCTTACACCTTCGTTGTTGCGGCTCTCGGCGCTTCAACGGCTGTCGGTTGCCGGTTTTTTAATCGCCTTGATCTGGGCCGCGGCTTTTTGGGCAACAAATTGAGTACCCAGGTTTGATCGAGATGGCGGCAATCCGATTTTCCGACGTGACGCTTGGCTATGACCGGCACCCGGCCGTGCATCATCTGACCGGCACGGTCGAAGCCGGGTCGCTGACAGCAGTGGTCGGTCCGAACGGTGCCGGAAAATCCACGCTGTTCAAGGGCATTACCGGCACGTTGAAGCCGCTCGCCGGCCATATCGAGCGCAACGGTTTTGGCGTGCGCGATATCGGTTACTTGCCGCAGGCGGCCGAGATCGACCGTTCGTTCCCGATCACCGTCTACGACATGGTGGCGATGGGACTTTGGCGCCAAACCGGACCGTTCGGTGGCCTCGGCCACAAACAAAACAACGCCATCGAAGCCGGGATCGCAGCCGTTGGACTGACTGGTTTCGAGCAACGTGTCATCGGCACATTATCAGGCGGGCAGATGCAGCGCATGCTGTTTGCCCGATTGCTGATCCAGGATGCACGGCTGATAGTTCTCGATGAACCGTTCAGCGCCATCGACGGCAAGACCTGTAACGACCTGATGCAACTGGTCAGGCGCTGGCATCAGGAAGGCCGCACGATCATCGCCGCGACCCATGATATCGAACTGGTCCGGGCCAACTTTCCGCAAACGCTATTGCTCGCCCGCGAGCCGGTAGCGTGGGGCCCGACGCGCGAGGTACTGACAACGGAAAACCTTCACACTGCGCGATGCATGTGCGAGGCGTTCGACGAAAGCGCCGAGACTTGCGTGCAGGCTGCGTGATGGCATGATCTACGACGCCCTGATTGCTCCTTTTGAGCTTGATGTCATGCGCCGCGCGCTGGTGGCGACGTTCGCATTGTCGTTCAGCGCCGCACCGATTGGCGTATTCCTCATGTTGCGCCGGATGAGCCTGATCGGCGACGCGTTGTCCCATGCCATCCTGCCCGGCGCAGCGATAGGCTTCCTGATCGCAGGCTTGAGCGTTTTCGCGATGGCCGGTGGCGCCCTGATCACGGGCTTCCTCATCACCATTGGCGCGGGCCTGATTGCCCGAGCAACGCCGATAAAGGAAGATGCTTCGCTTGCCGCGTTCTTTTTGATTTCTCTGGCGCTTGGCGTCGTCATTGTGTCGGTCAAGGGTAGCGACGAAGATCTCGTCCATTTCTTGTTCGGCTCGGCAATGACGATCAAGAGCCCGGCGCTGATCCTGATTGCGGCTATCGCGTCAGTATCGCTGGTTGCGTTTGCGCTGATCTGGCGATCACTGGTGATGGAGTGCGTCGATCCGGGATTTCTGCGCTCGGTGAGCGGCGCGGGGAGCAGCGCGCATATCGCCTTCCTGGCGCTGTTGGTGCTCAATCTGGTCGGCGGTTTTCTGGTGCTTGGCACCCTGCTCGCGATCGGCATCATGATGATTCCGGCCTTCATCGCGCGATTTTGGGCGCGCGACATCACCGGCATGATCGCGGTCGCGATTGGCAGCGCTATGATATCGGGCTACGCCGGGCTGGTCATTTCCCATAGCGTCGGCTTGCCGGCAGGACCGACCATCATCCTGGCCGCGGGCGCGCTCTACGCTCTGTCGGTCATTGCGGGCCCGGCAGGCGGCCTGCTCTGGCTCGCGCTGCCGCGCCGCCATCTCAGGGCCTGAGCGGCCGCCTTCTCACTTCAAATTGAGCTTCGCCACGAGCGGTGTCTTCTCGGCAAGGTCGGCATCAAGATTGCGGGCAAAGCCGGCAGCGTCGGCAAAATAGCCCTCGGGCTGGAACGTGCTCTTGACCACGCGGTGCGCCGCTTCGCCTTTCATGATGTCAATACAGGCGGCTTCGAGCTTGCGTACGACTTCCGTCGGCATTCCGGCCGGACCCAACAAACCGCCGACGCTTAACGGCGCAATGTCATAGCCCTGCTCTTTGAAAGTCGGCACTTCGGACATGGCAGGATTGCGGGTCTCTGCAAAAATTCCGGGCATGGAGAGTCCACTCCCGGCCGCAACGGTCAATGGCACGGCTGCGAATTGGAGCTGACCCGATCGTGTATTCTGAACTTCCTCGGCCGTTCCATGGAAGGGAACCAGATTGAACTCGACCCCCGCCTGCTGTTCCAGCTCGATCATGGCAATGTGTGGAATGGTGGCAATGCCGGGAATGCCGACATTCATTTGGCCCGGCCTGCGTTTTGCCGCCTCGACCAGATCACGCGCGGTCTTGAGCGGCGAATTCGGCGGCACGACGACGACCTGATCGTTCTTAAAGGTCTGGCAGATCGGCACGAACGACTTGAACGTATAGCCCGCATCCTTGTCGGTGAGTGGCTGCACGACGATTGGATAAGTCGCGCCATGAAACAGCGTATAGCCATCCGCGTTGGCGCGGGCGACGTCCGCGGTTCCCAGCACGCCCATGGCGCCCGGTTTGTTGATCACGACGAACGGCTTGCCGAATTGAGCAGACATACCATCGGCAAGGACGCGGCCCAAAATGTCGGCACTCGCACCAGGGGTCGATGGCACTATGATCTGGACCACGCGCTCGGGGTAACCCTGCGCGGTCGCAATGGTCACAACGCCGGTGGCAATAGCTGCGCTCGCGACGATGAGCGCGCCTCTCCGCATCGTTCCCTCCGCTGTCGTGGCCGTTGCGATTGAAAACGATAGCCGAAGCGAAACCCGGATCAAGCCGGCCACGCATGCAAAAACCGGCGAGCGTGCGTGGCACGCTGATGCAAGTCCCGACAGATACCTATATAGAAGGGCCAACGGAGGGAAGAGATGCCCGAAGAGGAAGTCCAAGAAAAAGTACCCGTTACCGTGCTGACCGGCTATCTCGGCGCCGGCAAAACCACCCTGCTCAATCGCATCCTGTCCGAGCAGCACGGCAAGAAATACGCCGTGATTGTCAATGAATTTGGCGAAATCGGCATCGACAACGACATCGTCGTCGGCGCCGATGAAGAAGTGTTCGAGATGAACAACGGTTGCATCTGCTGCACCGTGCGCGGCGACTTGGTGCGCATTCTCGACGGCCTGATGCGCCGCAAGGGCAAGTTCGACGCCATTATCCTCGAGACTACGGGCCTCGCCGATCCGGCGCCGGTGGCGCAGACCTTCTTCATCGACGAGAACATCGGGCGCAAAACCCGGCTCGACGCTGTGGTGACGGTCGCCGACGCCAAGTGGCTCAATGACCGGCTCAAGGACGCACCGGAGGCCAAAAACCAGATCGCCTTCGCCGACGTGATCCTGATCAACAAGATCGATCTGGTCACGCCCGAGGAGTTGAGCGAGGTCGAGGCCCGCATCCGCGGCATCAACCCCTACGCCAAGGTGCATAAGACCCAGCGCGCCAAGATCGAACTCGATCAGGTGCTCGGCCGCAACGCGTTCGATCTCGACCGTATCCTCGATATCGAGCCGGATTTCCTCGGCGCCGATGATCACGACCATCACCATCATGATCACGGCCACGATCATGACCACCACCATGATCACGACCACAAGCCTGCGCACTCGCACGGAGGCTTAAAGCACTACCACGACGAGGACATGCAATCGATTTCGCTCCGCACCGATAAGCCGCTCAACCCGGACAAGTTCTTTCCGTGGGTGCAAGAGTTGGTGCAAAAGGAAGGCCCGAGCATCCTGCGCTGCAAGGGGATCCTGTCATTCAAGGGTGACGATGAGCGATTTGTGTTTCAGGGTGTGCACATGATCCTCGACGGCGATCACCAGCGACCGTGGAAGGATGGTGAGAAGCGCAACAGCCGCATCGTCTTCATCGGCCGTAACCTGCCGGGCAAGGCGATCGCTGAAGGTTTCGAAAGCTGCGTCGCCTGACCGGCCTGCATGTCTGACACCCGTAACGAGACCGTTTCCGTCGTCGAGCGCACCCATTCGGTCGCGGCAAGCGGCCCGGTGATCGCCGCTCATTTCCTCGGCAAGACGGCGGTATTCGCGCTGGCCGAGGAAGCCATCGTGCTCGCCGAGCCGACGGGCGAACCAAAGACTGTTGCGGTTCACGGCGGCGCGATACTTGCGGTGACCGCTAACGACAACGCCATTCTGACTGGTGGCGACGATGGCAAAGTCATCACAACCAACGCCAAAGGGCAAAGCCGAGACGTAGCGACCGATCCGAAGCATCGCTGGATCGACCGGGTCGCCCTCGGCCCCGATGGCGCGATTGCCTGGTCGGCCGGCAAATCGGTGTTCGTACAGGCCAAGGAACTGCGCACCTTCGAAACACCCTCCACTGCAGGCGGACTGGCGTTTCTGCCGAAAGGTTTTCGCCTCGCCATCGCCCACTACAACGGTGCGACACTGTGGTTTCCGAATGCACCGCAGGCTGAGCCCGAGAGGCTCGAATGGAAGGGCTCGCATCTCGGCGTCATCGTGCACCCTGACGGCCGCTTCCTGGTCACGAGTATGCAGGAGCCCATGTTGCATGGGTGGCGGTTGATGGATCACCAGCACATGCGAATGTCTGGATACGCGTCGCGTGTCACCTCGCTCGCCTGGACCGCGGGCGGACGCTTCCTTGCGACTTCAGGCGCCAACCAGATCATCCTCTGGCCGTTCCACAGCAAGGAAGGCCCGATGGGCAAGCAGCCGAAAATCCTGGCGCCTTCAGAGCACAAGGTCGAAGCGGTCGCCTGTCATCCGAAACAGGACATCGTTGCCGCCGGTTACACCGATGGCATGGTGCTGCTGGTCCGCGTCGACGACGGCGCCGAGATTCTGGCGAAGAGGCCGGGCGGTGCACCGGTTACGGCGCTGGCCTGGAATGCGGACGGCTCCCTGCTCGCCTTCGGCACCGAAAACGGCGAAGCCGGGATCGTCAACCTCGCCTAGCCGGACTCACTCGCGCTGCCGCGCGTATTCCGGGCTTGGTGGCGATCCCCAGATGTCGGTCGGCATCGTTGGCCACACCTTCGGCACCTGCGGATGGTCGCGATGCCACGGCCGCGGCTCGAAATAGCCGAGCTTTTCATCAAGCATTTTGTCGAGTTCGGTGAACATCTCGATGATCTGGTCGTCGGGATTGCGGTGATAGGTGTAAATGTTGTGGCCGGGGCCGTGACGGCCAGGACCCCAGATAATCGGAATCTTCTTGCCGCCAAGGAAATCGCACGCCGTCTGCACCTGCGCCCAGTCCTTTAGCTCAAAAGCAACGTGGTGCATCTGAGTCCGCTTGCCTTTGACAAAGTTGATCGTGTGGTAATCCGCACCGCAGCGCATGAACACGAACCAGTCCTGGATCCAGTCGGACACACGAAAGCCGAGCACCCGGCTGTAGAAGTCGGCGAGCTGCTTCGGCTCCGGCACGACGAAAGCAAGATGTCCGAGCTTGATCGGGCCGATGCCTGCCACCGGCTTGGGCCGGCTGACCGGTGTTTGCGCCGCGAACATCTCGCACACGGTGCCTTTCGGATCTTCGAACGACAGCATCTGCGGAATGCCGGGGACGGCATCGTTGCGCGCCTGACAACTCAGGCCCTCTGCCTCGACGCCCTTACGGATATCGTCGAATTCAGTGTCGCGTGCGACCTGAAAGGCAAGCTTTGCGCAACGGGCCTGCGAACCGGATTCAAGAGTGACAACAAGATCACCATGCTTGGTCGCGAGATAGGCGCGGCCGTTGTGCCGCTCGGCTACGTTAAGGCCGTTGACCTCGGTGAAGTAGGCGATTTGGCGCTCGATGTCCGGCGTCTCCAAAGTAACGTGGCTGAATCGTCTGGCAGCGATCATGGTATCCTCCAAATGCTGATTTTGTCGGTCGTTAGGTCGCGGACGGTTTGCTGTTTTTGTGCGATGGCCATTACTCGATAACAGGAACTGTCGGTACTTTGTCCCAGGCCTGAACCGGATCGAAGCCCCAGATCCAGGCCATACCGTCGGGCGTTCTCTCTTTCGCGAGCCAGTCCTTCTGCACCTTACGGTCGACCGTATGTTTCATTCGCGCGTTGGCAAGCGAACGGCGCTGGACGCCGTGAACACGCGGTATGCGTATGCGCCTGAAATTTCGCAATGCCTCGACGGGATCATCACGCTCGGCATCGAGCCAGCGTGCCAGAATATAGGCGTCCTCGAACGATTGCCCCGCCCCTTGCCCTGCGTTGGGCAACATTGCATGCGCAGCATCGCCGATGAGCTGGATACGTCCTGTTCCCCAGTTATCGGTCAAGGGACGCGTGAACAGACCCCACTTCGAGCATTGCGTCACGAGACTCAATAAGGTCTCGAGCCTTGGCTCGGGGTTCGGAAAACTGGCGCGCATTTCATCCGGGTCGCCGGCAATCGACCAACCTTCCTCCACCCATTTGTCGGTATCTTGCTGCGTCACGACGTTGATGACCTCGCGACCGCGCAAATAGTAGCTCATTAGGTGACGCCCTTCGCCCAGCCATTGATTGTTGCCCGTAGGCTCGGTGATTTCCGGCGAAACATCGCTGCCCTTGAGCAAGGCGCGCCACACCATTTGACCGGTGTAGACCGGATGGTCCTCGCCATAGAGCGTGCGGCGGACAACCGAGTGAATGCCGTCTGCACCTATGACTATATCCGCTTGCCGTGACGTGCCATCGGCGAAGGTCAGCGTGACGCCGGATTGGCGTTCTTCAATTCCAGTCAAGCGATGACCGAGATGGATATGCGCCAAGTCGATACCGCTCGCGAGCGCGTTCAAGAGATCCGCACGATGGAAAAAACAATGAGGAGCTCCGTAACGGGCGGCTGCCGGCTCGCGGAACTCCAGCGGCTCGCCGGTGTGCATATTACGGGTCTGTATCCCTTGCGAGACATTGCCCACGGCGGCAGTTTTTTCGCCGACCCCAATCGCCCTGAGCGCTTTAATTGCCTGACTGCTGACGCTGATGCCGGCTCCGATTTCCCCAAGAGTTGGCGATTGCTCGAAAACCTCAACCTCGAAGCCGAATTTCTGAAGCGCGTTCGCGGCGGCGAGGCCGGCAAGCCCTCCGCCAACGATGGTGATGTTATGGACTTTCGTCATGCAATCGTTCTACTCGACCTTGATGCCGGCCGCCGCAATCACCTTGGCCCATTTTTTTGTCTGATCATCGACCAGACCGCGGAATTCGGACGCAGCCATCGGCATCGGACTGGCACCGAAGTCAGCCAGTCGAGCCTTTACCTTGGGATCAGCGAGAGCGGCATTAATTTCTTTGTCGAGCTTGTCGACGATTTCCGCTGGCGTATTTCTGGGAACGCCGAAACCATCCCAGAGACTCGCTTCGTAGCCCGGAATGACCTCAGCCATGGCAGGGACGTCCGGGAACATCTGCGAGCGCGTTGCGCTCGTTACGGCCAAGGCGCAGAGTGCCATCTCTGATGCCTCCGATTACAGATGCTACCGGACTGAACGCCACGTTCACCTTTCCGCTGATCAGATCGGTAAAGAAATTGCCGCTGTAGGGAACGTGGACAAGTTCAACGCCACTCATCGCCATAAAAACGCGCCGGCTAAATGCGTCACAGTTCCGGTACCATTCGATGCCATGTCGACCTTGCCGGGATTCGCCTTCGCGTAGGCGATGAACTCCGACACCGTCTTGGCTGGGAAAGCCGGATTGGTCACCATCACAAAGAAACTGCGGTCGAAGCCCGCGACCGTAACAATGTCACGAATAAAATTGAAGCTCAGATTGGCGTAAAGCTTCGCGTTGATCGCGTTCGGCACGGTCACCATGAGGAGCGTGTAGCCGTCTGGAGGCGACCGGACGACGACTTCGGTAGCGATGTTCGTGCTGGCGCCCGGCCGGTTCTCGACGACGACTTGCTGGCCGAGACGTTCCGACAGCGACTGAGCGACCACGCGGGCGACGATATCAGCGGCCGATCCCGGCGGAAAGCCAACGATCAAACGCACTGACCGCGACGGATAAGTCTCCGCCCGCGCAATCCGAGAAATGGCGAGCCCGGCGACAGCGTCGGCTGTCAGATTAAGGAAAGTTCGACGCTGAAATCTCCGCATGAGCGCTCTCTCGTTCCCTAGCCTCTAGGGCGGGCGGAGGCGGACTCTTCTACGATCTTGATCCGACTTACCCGTCGCGAGCGGAAATTCGACCGGCAGCGCTATTAAGGCAAGACCATTTTTTTGATATAGCTATCAGGGTTTCGTATAACCGTTCACAGCCATGCCGATGAACCTCCGCGTCAGACGTCGTCTGAAGCTGCGTGAACTCGATACGCTGCTCGCGGTCGCGCAATGCGGCAGCATGTTGAAGGCATCCCAGCAGCTCGCCATGTCTCAACCTGCTGTCTCGAAAGCGATTGCCGACCTGGAGCAAACCCTGGGAGTCCGTCTTTTTGATCGCTCCGCGAGAGGCGTCGAGCCAACGCTGTTTGGTGTTGCCCTGCTCAAATGGGCGACCGCGGTATTCGACGATGTGGCTCAGGGAGTGAACGAGATCGAGTTTCTTGCCAGCCCGGGCGCAGGCGAGGTGCGAGTGGCCGCCGGGCCGCAGATGATTGCCGGCATCCTACCCACCGTCTTCACTTCGCTTCGGCGCGACTATCCCCGGATCACTTTTAACGTAACAACGGCAGGGGACTCGGCGCATCAGTACCGCGAACTGCGCGAGCGCTCCGTCGATGTTGTTGTCGGCCGCATCCATGCCACGGACGATTTCACGAACGAAATTCAAACGGACGTTGTGTTTGACGATCCGTTATACGTGGTGGCGGGCGTGAACAATCCTCTGGTCAGGCGCAGAAAGGTCGCGTTGGAAGACATTGCCAAGCAAGCCTGGACTTTGCCCCCATACGGCCGAGTCACGGGCGCATTTATTGAAAAATTGTTTCAGTCGCAAGGCATCGAACCACCAGTGGCCGCTGTGACCTGCGGTTCGATCGAAATGCACACTGCCCTGCTCGGCGTCGGCTCCTTTTTAGCGATGTACCCGCGTTCAGTGCTGGAGTTCAGCCTGGCGCGATCTTCGTTCAAGGTCCTGCCGTTCGAATGTCCGATACAGCCGCCGCCGGTCGGAATTCTCACCTGGAAGGGCCGCACAAAGAGTCCGGCTTGTGAGCTTTTCATCCAGCGTTTTCGGGAGGTGGCCGCACCGCTTACTCACAAAGCCAAAAGACCGGCCAAGCGTCGGGGCCTTTAATAAGCAGTTCCAGCGCGGAACTGCGTCGTCCGACAGCCGTTATCTACCGAAAGCTCTGGTTTTTTGAAGGGAGGTTCGCATGCCGAACATCGCTAAAGCGTGCCTAGTGTCATTGGCGATTTCGCTTTTTGGAACTTCACTCGCATTGGCACAGGCGCCTGATCAGGCGCAAACGCCGCCGAGTCAAAAGGGATGTACGCCTCAGGAAAAGTCCAACGAAACCCTGCAGAAATCTGACCAGACAGCCGGCGTTATGTGTCCACCTGACGTAGATCCGGCGATGAAAGCTCCAACGCCAAAGACGGGTGATCCATCAGTCATCCCGCCGCCGAATTCGTCGCAAGCGAAGTAGCGACCGCACCGCTCAAACAAAACCCCGGGCCATAAGGCCCGGGGTTTGCTTTCGTGCGCCGCGCTCAGATCACATATTGGCGCAGCGGCGGATAACCGTTGAAGCCAACCGAAGAATAGGTCGCGGTGTAAGCCCCTGTCGCCTCGATCAGCACCCTGTCACCGATCGCAAGCGTAACCGGCAGCGGATACGGTGTCTTCTCGTACAGCACATCCACCGAGTCGCAGGTGGGGCCGGCGATGATGCTCGGAACCATTTCATCCCGATCGTGAGTAGTGCGGATCGGATACCGGATCGACTCGCCGATGGTTTCGGCGAGGCCATGGAACTTACCGATGTCGAGATAGACCCAGCGCACCTCATCTTCGGGTGAACGCTTGGCGATCAACACGACTTCGGCTTCGATAATGCCGGCATTGCCGACCAGGCCGCGGCCGGGCTCAATAATGGTATTCGGCAGATTATTGCCGAAGTGCTTGCGCAGCGCCTTGAAGATCGCCTTGCCATAGCTCTCGAGCTTGGGAGTCTTGCGCACGTAGCGCGCCGGAAAACCGCCGCCGAGATTGACCATCGACAACCCGATGCCGCGTTCGGCGCAAGTCTTGAACACCGCCGCGGTTGAAGCAAGTGCACGATCCCAAGCTTCGACGTTGTGCTGTTGCGAGCCGACGTGGAAGGAGATGCCATAGGGAACCAGGCCGGACTTATGCGCCAGCTCCAGGATATCCGCGGCATAGGCCGGCTCGCAGCCGAACTTGCGTGACAGCGGCCACTCGGCGCCCGAGCCGTCGCAGTGGATGCGGCAGATCACCCGGCTACCTGGGGCAGCGCGCGCAACCTTCTCGACCTCAGCCTCGCAATCGACGGCAAACATCGATACGCCGAGCTTGTAGGCGGCAGCGATCTCGCTCTCCTTCTTGATGGTGTTGCCGTAGGAGACCCGGCCAGCGGTGGCGCCGGCAGCCAGCACCTGATGGGTCTCGTTGATCGAGGCTACATCGAAACAACAGCCGAGCTCGACCAGGAGCTTTAGAATTTCGGGCGCCGGGTTCGCCTTGACGGCGTAGTAGACTCGGGTGTCAGGGAGTGCCTTGGCGAAGCCAAGATAATTCTCGCGGACGACATCAAGGTCGACAACGAGGCAGGGGCCGTTTTCAGTACGCTTCTTGAGGAATTCGCGGATGCGTGCGGTCATCTCAACCCAGCTCCTCTATCCGGCCGGTGGCGTAGCCACCGAGGTGAACCTCCTATGACGCTCGGATGTCCCGCGGATGCGAAACCCGTAACGTCACGCGATTGCTGCCTTGGTCCGGACGAGGGAAATCCCGTTCCGCACTGCTGGCAAAGATGGACAAGCCTCTTCGGTGTCCCCGGCATTGGCGCCGGCAGTCATCCAAAAAAGCCCTTCCGTCGTTGCTTTAAGCCGCGTCGCCAGTGGAGAGCTGGCATTGCCGGTTCGCCTCCGGCTGCCGGTCGCGGGTGCAAGGAAGTACTGCTCACTTCCTTAGGCGGCTGTCCGGCCTCTTGTCCGGATGCCCACCGACCGACACACGGCCACAGGCACGTGCGAAATTGGGCAAGAATCGAAATAATCCAATTGACCACATCGCGCAACACTTTTTGTTCTAACAGAACGTAAAGCGGTGCGAGAGCAGTGGAGAAGCGAACGCGAGAGCGAGTCAGTTAGCGGTGAAAGGCTCGACGCGGCGCGCAGCGCGGACGAACTGCACCATCACGGCGATGCCGCAGAGCACGAACACTCCGTCGAGGATGCGCGCGCCGAACGAGCCGATCGACAGCAGGCTGGCGATCGCCCAGCTGCCGGCGAAGGCCGCGCCAAAGACTTCGGCGCTGATGAGAATGGCCGCGCTGACCACGGTCAGCACGTTGAGCCACTTGATGCGCTTGCCGCGCGGCGGTGCAGATTGATCCATCGCTTGATCCTTGGCCGGCAGTTACGCCGAAACAGAGGGCCGATTCAAGGCAGCTGTCTAGGCCGCGTCGCGGGCCGCCTTTTCCGACAGCATCCCGGCCTCGACCAGGGCGGCACGGATACGGTCGATCTCGGCGCGGCTGATCTTGACCAGAGGCGGACGAACCACGGCTCGTGGCAGCCGTCCGAGCAGCACCAGCGCCTCCTTCATGCGGTTGTGCATGTCGGCCCAGGGCTCGGCGTAGAACACCTTCGCGAGCGGATAAATCCGGTCGTTGATACGGCGCGCCTCGGCCAGATCGTTGTTCTTGACCGCCTGAAACAGCGCCGATTGCAAATCGGCGATCACGCTGCCGGAGCCGGATAGAAGCCCGTTACAGCCGAGCACCAGCGAGCTGAACAACCAGGCGCTGTGGGTTGAGAGCACGTTGACCGGGCGCGGCAGGCTTTGCAGCGCGCGGATATGCATCTCGTGTTGCGGGACGTTGCCGCACCAATCCTTGATGGCGCGAATGGTCGGCACCTCCTCGCACATCTTGAGAAGAGTGTCGCGCGGATAGCCTTGGCCGGTAGCCAGTGGATATTGGAACACGATGATCGGCAGGCTCGAGGCGCCAGCGATGCGCTTGAAGTGCTCAACCGCCATGGCCGGTGACTGTTGCAGCGTGAAAGGCGCAGGCGGGAATACCAGCAGCGCCGAGGCACCACCCT
>Ga0302325_10009371_pt1 | contig 21382 bp, 18 predicted proteins | sample Palsa_T0_2_FD_201948 | JGI IMG/M metagenome (GOLD analysis project Ga0302325, IMG submission 201948) | Peat permafrost microbial communities from Stordalen Mire near Abisko, Sweden - Palsa_T0_2 | ecosystem: Environmental > Terrestrial > Soil > Palsa > Peat permafrost | place: Sweden: Abisko...
GGCCAAGGGCCTGCCCCACTCTATGAAGTATGGGCTGATCGCCGGCAATGGCCGCTTCCCCATGCTGGCGCTCGAAAACGCACACCGCCTGGGCCACGAAGTGGTGGTGTTCGCCATCCAGGAAGAAGCCTCGCCCGAACTGGCGTCCCGCGCCGCGAAGTGTCACTGGCTCTCGCTGGGTCAACTCAGCCGTCTGATCGATATCCTGAAAGAAGAAGGCATCCGCGAAGTGGTGATGGCTGGGCAAGTGAAGCATGCCAAGATCTTCTCCTCCATCCGGCCGGACTGGCGGCTCATCAAACTGCTGGCGTCGCTGCCATCCAAAAATACCGACGGTCTGATTGGCGGCGTGGCGCAGGTGCTCGCCGGCGAAGGCATCCAACTCCGCGATTCGACTGCGTTGCTGAAGCCCCTGCTCGCCGATCGCGGAGCCATGACGCGGCGCAAGCCAGATGCGCGCGAAGAAGCCGATATCGCCTACGGTCGCCGCGTAGCCGCTGCGCTGGCAGGCTTCGACGTGGGCCAGAGTGTAGCCGTTTGCGAGCGGGCTTGCGTGGCTCTGGAAGCCATGGAAGGCACCGATGCCATGTTGCGCCGCGCGGCCAGCCTAGTGAACGGCCGTCCCTTGACGCTGGTGAAAGTCTCCAGCCGCCGGGGACATTTACTCTTCGATGTGCCGGTAGCCGGGCTGGACACCATCGCTGTCATGCGCGAAACGGGCACCACCGCGATGGCCGTGGATGCGGGCCGCACACTGCTGCTCGATCGCGAGCAGATGCTGGCGCGCGCGGACGAAGCAGGCATAGCCATCCTAGGGCAGGATGCCGGCCAGGACCCCGATGCATAGAATCGCCGTGATCGGCGCCGGACAATTCGGACAGAACCATTGCCGCGTGGTCCGGCAATCCGCTCGCGCGGAGTTGATCGCCGTTGTCGATATCGACCCCGCCCGCGGCGATCTCGCCGACTTCCGCGAACTGGCCGGCCGGGTGGACGCCGCCATCGTAGCCACCCCCACATCGGTCCACGCGGAAATCGGTTGCTGGCTGCTGGAGCACGGCATCGACGTGCTGGTGGAGAAGCCCATCGCGCCCGATCTGGAGTCCGCCGGCCGGCTCGTCTCGGCCGCCGAACGACACGGGCGTATCCTGCAAGTGGGCCACCTGGAACGCTTCAATCCGGCGGTAGTCGCGCTGGAAAGCCGCATCACCCTCCCGCTGTTCTTCGAAATCCACCGGTTGAGCGTGTTCAGCCCGCGCAGCCTGGACGTAGACGTGATCCTCGACCTGATGATCCACGATATCGATATCGTGCTCAACCTGACGCGCGCCGAACCGGCGGAAGTCCGCGCGGCCGGCGTCTCCATCCTGTCCCCGAAAGTGGATATCGCCAACGTCCGCCTGCAATTCCCGAACGGTTGTGTAGCCAATCTCACTGCCAGCCGGGTCTCCACCGAACGGGTGCGCAAGCTGCGCCTTTTCCAGCCGCAACAGTATTGCTCGCTGGACTACGCGCGGCAGGAAGTGCTGATATTTTCAGTCGGGGAAAACCACCAGGTGTCTTTCGAGCCGGTTCCGGTGACGAAATCCGAGCCCTTGCAGTTACAGTTCGACGCCTTTCTGGACAGTGTGGAAAGCCGCACATCGCCAAAAACTTCGGGGCGCGCGGCGCGTCTAACTCTACGGATAGCTTTGTCTATTCTTGATAAGATTAAGGAACACTCGGAGATAGTCTCTCAGTCGTTGGCAAGCGGATGGAAGCTTTAGCGCAATCCTCTGTGGAAAAACCGGCGGAATTGAATCTGCTGACCACATGGGGGCAGGATAGGGAACGTGTCGGCCGGGCTGGACTCTTGTCAGTCGCGGCGCACGTGGCGGCTGTGGTGGCGTTGATCCTGATGCCTCGCAGCCTGGTATCGCCACCCCGCCGCATGGAGCCCACGATTACTCCATTAATTGAGCCGCCCACCGAACTGACTCAGAAGACACCCAACAAAGGCCCCATTTCCAAGGAAATTACCGTGGAGGCCCTGCAGCCGCGTCCCAAAATTCAGATTCCCCACTCGCCGCCGTCCACTACGCGGCCTGCCGCCAAGATCAATAGCCCGCCGCAACCCGCGCCTGTGCCCTTGCCGGAACCGCCCAAGATCGAAGCCGGCAATCGCGTGGCGCAGCCGCCCCGTGGATTGCCCCCAGGGCCTCCGGTGGTCCAACCCATGGCGCCGCAGATTCAGGAACAGGAGAAGCCCAAGCTGGCCTTCGAGAATCCCACCGCGCCGCCCCCTTCCGGCGGAGTGGGCCGGATTGCACGCCCTGACACGTCCGTGGCGGGCGCGATCCGGGACCTGACGGAAGGCGGCTCGCAGGGCGGGCTGTCCGTGGGCGACGATACCAGCGATCCGGGCCCTGGAGGGCTTGGCAGCGGCTTGAACCTGCCGCCTTCACCGGGACGCGCCGCCAGTGCGCTGGAACTGCTCAGCGATACCAAGGGCGTCGATTTCCGCCCCTACCTGATCCAGGTGCTGGCCAGCGTGCGCCGGAACTGGTTCGCGGTGTACCCGGAAAGCGCCCGCTATGGCCTGCGCGGGAAGGTGGAAGCCCAGTTCGTGATCGCCCGCGACGGCAGCATCCCCAAGCTGGTGCTGGTGCTGCATTCCGCTCCGGCTCTGGACCGCGCCGCGGTGGCGGGCATCGACGCGTCGCATCCGTTTCCGCCGTTCCCCGCGGAATTCACGGGCGATCGCATCGTGCTCAAGCTGACGTTCAGCTATAACATGCCGCGCCGGTAAGTCGTCCTTTGCTATTTGCTGGGACGGCAGCAGAGGGCGATGGCAGGTCCAAATCGAAGCGCGAACCGGCTGGGCATATGGATGTACGGCCCGTAGGGCAGCAGATACCTTACAATTCCGAAGGCATCCACAACTTGAAAATGCCGGCTAGCCCACGATATCCAAAACGCGCGGGAGCGCTTATGAATGTGCGTCGGATCCTTGTCTAGAAGGTGGACGACCGGCCCCAGAGGACCATCGTAAACCGGGACCACGAAGACGAACACGCCATCGCCCGCCAGCGCAGAGCGGACCTCGTTCGCGACCGCTTCCAGATCCGGCACATGCTCGATGACGTCGAAGGCCACAATCGCGTCGAACGGCCCGCGCAGCGGTACGGAAGCGGCGTCGGCGACCACGAAGGCCGCATCCGGTACAGAACCTTTGGCTTGCCGGACCGCATACTCGCTTCGATCCATGCCGAATTTCCGCCAGCCGGTTCCGATGTGCCGCAGAAAAGGTCCGAAGCCGCAGCCCATCTCGAGTATCCGGTGCGGCCCGGCCCGTTCCGGCAGGTGGGCATGCACAAGGCCTGCATAGAAACGCATCTTGCGGCGGGGATTTTGCCGGCGGTAATCGCGATAATTGCGCTCGAAATAGGCTCGATCGAAATCGCTCATGGCAGACCGAGCCGGCGCCTGAACAGAACCGAGAATGTGCCACGTACGGTCGCCGCCACGCGCATCTTGCTCTTGCCCTGTTTCAGGTCGTAGCGCAGGATCACGGGGACCTCGCCGATAATCATGTGGAGTTTGTGCAGTTTCAGCAAAATATCCACCATGCACTGGAATCCGTCGGCGTCCACCAGGCGGCTGCCATAGTGTTCCACGGCGATCTTGAGAGCGCCTCCCCGGTAGGCGCGATAGCCGCACGTAAAGTCCCGGATATTGGAGAGCGGAAATGCCAGGCGCAGCACCCAGCACGCCGCCAGGCTTAGAAAACGGCGCGTGAGCGGCACTCCATACACACGCGCGCCGGGCCGGAAGCGCGATGCGATCACTACGTCGTGCCCCTCGCGTATTTTGCGGGACATGTGCAGGATCAAACCGGGAGCGTGGGTCTCATCGGCATCCATGGTTATTATGATGTCGTTATCGTCCGCGTTCTTGAGCGCATGGACGAGACCGTCGCGCAAGGTCGCCCCCAGACCCTGGTTTTGTTCGTGGCAAACGATCTCGAGCGGCGCCTCGCCGCGGAATCGGCCGGCGGTTTCCACCGTGTCGTCCGTACTGCCGTCGTCCACCAGGATGATCCGGTAACGCAGTCCGGCTTCCTCCATGGTGCCCGCGATGCGGTCCAGCAGCCGCCCGATATTGCGCCCTTCATTGAACGCCGGCAGTACGATGTGGATGGTGGTGCGCTTGCGCCCTGTCACGGGAGTCACAGGTTTCGCGCCCGGGACGGTATCGGCGTCCAGCGCGCCGTTTTCGGCGCGGTACGCGAAAGAAGAAACGCGCGGCCGGCGAGGGCAGGCTCGATCGAATGCGTAGCCGCGAACTGGTTCGGATTGTCACCCAGCATTTGACCTGGAAGATAGAAGTCGCTGGCCGGCCGGCTATGCACCATGAGCAGCACATCCGCGGCCGAGGGGGCCACGATGGAAGTGGCGATTGGATCTGAGGAGTCGAGATCCCATCGGCGCAGCAGGGCTTCATATTGTGGCTGGTATCTGCCGAGGTCGATGAACTGCGCGGACGGCATGGTAATCCCCAAGTCGACCAGATGCGGTGCGTAGCGTTGCAGCGCCTGGATCTGGCCGATCCAGCAATAACGCACCCCGTGAATAGGCAAGAGCATCGAATAGAACTCGTCGTCGGGATCCACGACGATCAGTTCGTTGGTGCGGCCTTTATCCGCATACGCGCGCAGGTTCAGTTGCGGCTGGGGCGTGCCGATGCGATAGAACGCCAGATCCCAGGGCGCATCCGCGTAGACTTTGCCGATCCCCAAGCCAACCAAGCCGAGCAATAGCAGCAGCTCGAACCGCGGTGGAACAATCGAGTAGCCGGCCGCCACCAGGCACAACGGAGGGATCAGGAGAACGGCATACAGAAAGTTCCGGGCCTGGAAAGCGCACACGGCCAGCATCGTGACCGCTAGCCAGGTGCACAGAATGAGGGCCGGCGTACCGCGGCGGCGGATGGCCGCCAGGAGTCCGGGCAGGCCCAGAAGAAACAGGATCGCCAACACCGGATCGGTAGCGAACAATCGCCGGGCATAGAACCAGAAAGCGGTCTCGCTCGATGGCACGGGAGGATGCGCTCCGAAGCCGAATAACTGGGCGGTAATATACTCGGTCACGAACCATTGTCGATGGGCTATGAGTTGGTAAGTGTGCCAGGGCGCGGCCAACACACATACCACCGCCAGCGCGTACACGATTCTGCGCAACGGCGGGCGTTTGCCGGAACCGGCCAGAATCGCGAAAGCCGCCAGGGTCAGGATGGGGATGGCGCCGGCGACGCTCTTAGTCATGATGGCCGCGGCAGTGGCGCCGCCAAATCCGATTAGCGACGATCGGCGGGCAAGAACAGGGTCTCGCATCAGGAAGAAGAGCGCCAGCAAGATCGCCGAAGCCAATAAGACGTCCATGCAGGCCAGACGGCTCATGGTCTCCCAGACAGAGTTCGACAGCATCAGGACCGCGCCGATCAACCCGGTCCGCCACGAATTCAAGAAGTGGCACCAGGCAAGCACAATGGCGATAGCCGCCGCGCCCGCAATCACGTTGGGGAGCCTGAGAGACAGGCGGGACAAGCCCAGACACTTGACGGAAAGACCGGAGAACCAGTAGAACAGCGGTGGCTTATATAGGAAGAAGCGGCCCAGTACGCGCGGTGTGAGCCAGTCGCCTCCGAATACCATTTCGAGTGTGACACGGCTGTAAGTGGCCTCGTCCTGCGCGTGGATCTGGCTCACGCGGTCCTGGTAGGCGGCCGTCATGGGAATGCGATCGGTGCCCCACGCGAGCAACGCTGCCGAAGCGGCCGCGACCGCCAGGAATGCGGCAAGGGGCGCCCGGCTGGATGCGCCGAGCGGGGCAACGTTCATGCAATCCTCTGCCGCGGGGTCATTGGCGAAGAGTAATTATAGCTTGGTTGACCTGGGCGCCCGGACGCTTAGTCGACGATAGTGGGGCAGCGCCGTGCGCTGCGGCGGCCTCCCAGGCCGCCCTGCCGGAGGCGGACCGAGGGTCCGCCGCAGCCCACGGGGCTGCCCCACTTTCGCCGAAATACGTCGGCGAACTTCTAAAACGATGTACTTAGCGAAGTCAGTGGGTCATGGCGTAGACCACGTAGTTCACGCCGATGCGCAGAGCCAGCCCGGAGAATTTCTCGGGATAACAACAATCGTCGGCCCACTCCCAGGCGTCGCCAAGATCGGAGTTGTAGGAGATGGCCACCATGATGCGGCCCTTGTCGTCGTAAATGGCGCGCCAATGCGCGCCGATGCCGCCGTCCCCACCATTCTTGTAACCCTGCCGCAGATGCGCCTGGCCGGGCACCTGGAAGCGCTCGTCCAGATCGTAGACCGTGTGAAAAATAGCGTCCTTGTCGTCGATGTCCACAATGGGGCGGTCGGGAAAGACGCGCTTGATGCGTTGCTCGAACATCTCCCATTCGAACCTGCCGTGGAAATCGTCTGCCATGAAAAAACCGCCGCGCAGCAGGTATTCGCGCATCTCCTTGGCCTGAGTGTCGGTCAAGCCCCACTCGCCGACCTGCACGGCATAGAGCCACGGCCAATCGTAGGCGTCTCCTTCATCCAGGTTGACGGGCTGCTCCACGGAGCGCACGTGGATGCGGGTCAAACGGCGGAGCGCCTGGGAGAAGTGCCGGTCGGCGCGCGGATAATCCTGCGTCCAGAGCGACAGGCCTTCGTGCCAGTCGCCGTCGAAGCGGCCGGCATAGCCGTCGTTGGGGCCGGGCGGATACATCAGGCGCGCGAAGGCCCATTCGGTCTTTTGGTTCCAGTCCGAAGGGACTTCGAAATTCTCGTATTCCACACCGGGGAACTGGCGGAATGGGCGCTGCGCGCACAACGCGCCGAGGAAGGCAACGCCGAATCCCGCTCCGCATAACGCCTTCCGGATGCCCATAGGTGAGCCTTGTTTTGAGGATACCACCTGCGTCCGCCTGCGACGACAACCCAATGTAGGTCTGGTCTGCACAAACAGTGGGGCAGGCCCTCGGCCTGCGCGGGTCCCCTGGACCCGCTTTTGGCCGGAAATCGAGCCTTTGCGAAGAGAAGATGGCGGCCTGGGAGGCCGCCGCAGGCCGAGGGCCTGCCCCACTATTTCCGCAGAATCGCTTCCGTGGCGAAAGTAAGTAGCATTGGGCAATATTGCCCGCGGCCGTCTTTCAGGCGGCCGTCAGGGAGTGATCTCGAAAACTGTACCGCAACCCGCCAGGCCCTGACTCTCCGGGCATGGGCCGCCGCCACCACCGGAAGTGGTGCCGTAGAGCTTGTGACCGGGACCCCAGATCAGCCCCGCGCGGGAAACGCCGCCATCGGAGCCGCCCGCGAATCGGTACAGCGTAGTCCCAGTCCAGACGCCGCCGATTGCCGGTGGCGTGAGCTTGAAAACGAACCCGCAACCGTGCCAGCCCAGCCACGTGCATGACCCCTCACCGCCGCTGCTGGTAGTGCCGTACAGCGCGCCATCCGGGCCGGCCAGCGGGCTCCCCCAAGGCCCCTCGGCGTAACCATCTTCCTCGGGGAATACGTTGAGCGTTTCCGTCCACGCACCGCCGGGCGCGGAAGGCGGTGTGAGTTGGAACACCGCTCCGCCATTGCCCACCTCACCGCCATATCCGGTCGTCGCACCGTAAAGCACGCCGCCCGGTCCGAAGATGAGACCTGCGTAAACGTAACCACCATCAGTGGGCCCGCCGAAAGTGTGCAGTACCGTCCTGGTCCAGTCGCCGCTGGCGGATGGGGTGAGCTTATAGGCCGTGCCCTCGCCCAAGTGGCCATCGTTCACCGCCGTGCCATAAAGGCTTCCTTCCGCATCGAAAATGAGCGTGCCGGCCGGACCTCCAGCGAGGTAGGGGTCGAAGCGATAAAGTACCTTTTCAATCCAAGCGCCACCCGCAGTAGCGGGCGGCATGAGTTCAAAGATCGTGCCACAACCGCTGGGCGCCGAGTCGGAGCACGCGATGCCGCCGGCGTAAGTCGTCCCAAACAGATTTCCGCTGCCATCGAAAACCAGGCTCCCTTGGGGATTGGCGCCGTCGCTGTTGTGCCGGAGGCCCTGGAACGAATGTAGTATGGTCTGGGTCCAGGCGCCCCCCGGCGAAGTGGGCGGCGTCAACTCGAATACCGTGCCGTTCCCACTGGGCCCCCCGAATTCCGCCGTGCCATAGAGATTGCCCTGCTGGTCGAGAATCAATCCGGACCATGGATTGGCGCCGTCGCTCAATGCGCCGAACTGGTAGATCACATTCTCCACCCAGGCTCCGCCTGGCGCTGCCGGCGGTGTCAGTTCAAAGACTGTGCCGCAGCCTCCCGTAGGCGCTTCGGTGCAGGTTCCACCTCCGCCGCCTTGAGTGGTTCCGTAGAGATGGCCGGCCCGATCTGCGACCAGCGCAGCCAGCGGATAAGCACCGTCGCTGCCTCCCTGGAAGCTGTATACCACCGTCTCTTGAGCACCGGCCGGCAGTGCCGCAAGGGTAATAAAGGTTACGCCGAGAATGAGAGATGTCGACGCCATGAGGACCTCCTGGCGGAGAGTCTAGCACAGCGGGAGGCCTGTCACAGATCCTCCGCGAACAGCGGCAACTGTGCGGACCGCGGAGGAGCAGCCACCTTCTTCCGCCCATCGAAAACGGTGCGCCCGTCAAGCGACCGCGAGATGGAGTGCTCATGCGCCAGGATCGCTTCGAAATCCGCTTCAGGCGCGCAATGCCGTTCCACAGCGCGCACGAAGCGGTCGAGCCGCGCGAAGCCTTCCATTTTCTCGGTCCCGCCGATCTTCGCCGCATCCAGCGAGCGTCGCAGCACGGCGATAGATTCGTCATAGGTCTGCAACGGTACCGGGAACGGGTGACCATCCTTGCCGCCCAGGGCGAATGAGAAACGCGCCGGATCGGAAAAGCGGGTGGGCGCGCCATGCACTACTTCGGCGATGAGCGCCAGCGATTGCAGCGTGCGCGGGCCTAGGTTCTCCAGCAGCAGCAGCGACGCGAAATCGCGGAACTCCCGCTCATAGGCCACCGCCAGCACCGCTCCCAACCGTTTGAGATCCACGTTTTCCGCGCGCACGTCGTGATGCCGCGGCAGAATCAGGTGGCGCGCTTCGCGGAGCGTTGCGTCCGGGTGCTCGCGCGCGATGGCCAGCAGCGCGTCCTGCGCGGGGCGGGCGTGCCGGTCCACCAGGTTCATGATCTCGCCCTGGTGCTCGCCGACCACCGCGGTGTGCGGCGCACAGGTGAAATCGCGGACCGTGGCGGAATGCCAGTGATAGCGGCGCGCCATGCCGCTCGCTGCATTCATGCCCTGCTGCACCACGGCCCAATCGCCGGCGGCGCTGACGATGAATGTGTGCAGGTAGATCTGAAATCCGTCGGCGATGGCGTTGTTGTCCACGCGCGCGGTCAGGCGGCTGGTGCGCACCAGCGCTTCGCCGTCCAGGCCGCGGCTATCGGCGACCGCGCGCAATTCATCTGGCGTGTGGCGCGCATGCCGGCCGCGGCCGCCGCAGATGTAGATGCCCAACTCCGAGGCGCGCGGAGACAGGCCCCGCTTCAACGCGCCCAGCACCGATGTGGTGATGCCGGAGGAGTGCCAATCCATACCCATCACGCAACCGAGAGCCTGAAACCAGAACGGATCGCTCAGGCGGGTGAGCAGTTCCGGTGCGCCGTATTCGTGGAGGATGCTTTCCGCGATGGCGGTGCCCAGCCGGGTCATGCGCTCGGCCAGCCAGGCCGGAACGCGGCCGCCATGCAAGGGCAGATCGGCGATTCCGGAGCGCTTCATCTGAGTACATTCTAGCGAGCCGGTGGCGGCGACGTCACCGGCGGTCTAAATCTCACGTCGCGTCCCGCTCTCATCGCTCCGCCCGCCCTGCGAGTCAAACACAGATAGCGGCTCAGCCTATAATGGCCTTGATGAGCTCGACCCCCGATCCCAACCAGCGGCAGCTTCACGAACTCGATCGTCTGGGCTGGTATCACAGCATGGAACTGCCCGATGGGCGCGTCATCCCGGGCTTCCAAAGCCTCGATGTTCTGCGCAATCGCATCGCGCAATTCCCCCTGCCCGCCGATCTGCGCGGCAAACGCGCGCTCGATATCGGCGCATGGGACGGCTGGTTCAGCTTCGAATTGGAGCGCCGCGGAGCGCAGGTTGTGGCCGTCGATTCCACGTCCTTTGAGCGCTTTCGCGTGGCGCACGACTTGCTGGGTTCGCACGTCGAATACCGCATCGACGATGTCTGCCGCCTCTCCCCCGCCAAGATCGGCTATTTCGATGTGGTCATGTTCCTGGGCGTGCTCTATCACCTGAAGCATCCCCTGCTGGCGCTCGAAAAAGTCTGCGAGCTATCCACCGGCATGGTGTGCGTGGAATCGTTCGTCATCGACGACGGCACGGACGCTTCCGCCAAGCCCATGATGGAGTTCTACGAAACCACCGAGCTTTGCGGCCAGTTCGATAACTGGGTGGGGCCGAACGTGGCCTGCCTGCTGGCCATGTGCCGGTCGGCCGGGTTCGCCCGCGTGCAGCTTGAGAGCGTGCTCGACCATCGCGCGCACGTCACCTGCTTCCGCCACTGGCCTGAAGCCGATAGCCACCGCGAACCCGCGCCGTATCTGACCTCCGTCGAAAACGCCGCTACCCGCAACCGCGAATTCTCCAGCGTGAACGACGATTACGTGGCCCTCTGGTTCAAGAGCCCGTGCGCGGATCTTGCGGCCGCCGATGTTTATCCGCAGATCGGCCCCTACGGCTCGCATCCCGTCTTCCTGCAATCGACCGGCGGCGATGGCTGGCATGTGAACTGCAAATTGCCTCCCGGACTGGCACCCGGCTGGCACCCTGCCACCTTGCGCACCAAGGACAGTCCGTGGGCGAATCCCGTTCGCATCGGCGTGGATCTCACTGCTGGGCAGCGCCGCGAACGGCCCACGCCAGCCGCCGTGGACGCTATCCGCATCGCCATCGTAACGGACGGCAAGACCTGGGAGCGCAACCTCGTGCACACCGGCCTGGGCAGTTGCATCTCGCTGTGGGTTTCAGGGTTGCCGGAGGATGCCGCGCGCGATGGCATCGCCGTCTGGCTGGATGGCGACCAGCTTCCCGCCGTGTTCCTTTCCGAACCCGATCCGCAGGGTTTGCGGCAGATCAACGCCATGCTGCCATCCGGTGTGCAGCCCGGCGATTACTCGGTCTCGGCCGCCTTCGGCACTGCGGTTTCCGCGCCCGCGCCGGTGAGGCTGGTCTGAATGCCCGTCGACCGCGCCGCCGGCAATCCGACCTTTTCCGATCTGGTGCAGCAGCAGGTGGCGCTGCTCTCCACCAAGGGCTGGTATCACAGCATCGAACTGCCGGATGGCCAGGTGATCCAGGGCATGATCGGCATCGATGCGCTGAAAGGACGGCTGGCGGCCTTTCCCATCCCCGCCGATCTCACCGGCAAGCGGGTGCTCGACGTGGGCGCATGGACGGGCTGGTGCAGCTTTGAGATGGAGCGCCGCAGCGCGGAAGTGGTGGCGGTCGATTGCGTCGAGTTCGAAGAGTTCCGCGAAGCGCACCGCATGATCGGATCGCGGGTCGATTACCGCATCCTGGACGTGGATGAGCTGACCCCGGCCACGGTCGGCCTGTTCGACTACGTGCTGTTCTTCGGCGTGCTGTACCACCTGCGCAATCCGCTGCTGGGCCTGGAGAAGATCTGCGCGCTCACCAAGGACACGGCCTTTGTGGAGTCGTTCGTCATCGACGATGGCGCCGCGCCCTGCACCATGGAGTTCTACGAGACCAACGAGTTGGGCGGTCAAATCGACAATTGGTTCGGACCTAGCGTGCAGTGCGCGGCCGCGCTATGCCGTGCGGCCGGCTTCGCGCGCGTGAAGCTCGAATATGTTTCCGAGCGGCGTGCTGGATTCACTTGCCACCGCCTATGGGAGCCGCCGGCGCTCCATCCCATGGAACCCGCGCCGCTGCTCTATTCGGCGGTGAACAATCGCACCAACGACATTGAGTTTCATCCCAGCAAGGATGAATACATCTGCCTGTATTTCCGCAGCGCGGCGCCGGATCTGACGCGCGAACGCCTGCGCGTCGAGATCGATGGGTATGGCGCGCCGGTCCTGGTGCTGGTGCATCTGCGCGGAGAGGAATGGCAGGCGAATTTGCGCGTGCCGCCGGGCCTCGCCGCCGGTCCGCACGAGGTGCGTCTGCGCACGGCGGAGAGCCCGTTCGGCAATACGTTCCGCATTGAGATGCAGGTGCCTGGTGCCCCTGCACAGCCATCGGAGGGCCTTGCGCCACGGCCGGACTCCATTACCGCCGCGCCGCCCGTTATCTACGAAGTGCGCAACGGCATGACGGATTCCGATGTCTTTTACGGCCACCGCAATGAATATGTCTGCTGCCGTTTTCGTACGGTGGAATCCGCGCTGGACCGGGACAGCGTAGTTCTGGAGATCGATGAAGCCGGCCAGCCCGTGCTGTTCCTAACGGACCTCGGAAACGGATGCTGGCAAACGAACTCGCGCCTACCGGCGGGTATCGAGCCCGGTCCGCACCGCGTGCGCGTCAGAACGCTGCATAGCCCCTTCAGCGATCCACATGTGATCCGATTGGAATCTGAAAGTGGGGCAGGCCCTCGGCCTGCGGCGGCCTCGTAGGCCGCCAGAGCCGGCTGAAAGCCGGCTGCGGGCAGAATTGCCCGCCCCACGCTGCATGCGGCTTCCCAGTCACTTCACCGGCGCACGCACCGCGCGGCCCGGCGTGACCGCCTGCAACCTACCGTCGCGCACCACCGGCACGCCATTCACCAGCACGTAGCGCATACCGATGGAATAGCGGGCCGGATCTTCGTAGGTGGAAGCGTCCGCCACGGTGGCGGGATCGAAGATCGTGAGGTCGGCGTCGGCGCCTTCCTGGATGCGCCCCTTATTGCGCATCGCGGGCACGCGCTCCTGCAACCGCTGGGCGGGCATCAGGCTCATCTTGCGGATGGCTTCCATGAGCGTAAGCGCGCCCGTTTCGCGGACGTAATGTCCCAGCACGCGCGCGTACGTGCCGGAGCTGCGCGGGTGACCCTTGCCATTGCGCAGCCCGCCATCGCTGGCGATCATGGCGAACGGGCTCGCCAGGGCGGCCTCCAGCGCACTCGCCGGAATCATGTGCAGGATCACGCCGCCGCCGGTTTGCCGATATCGCGCGAACGACTGCGCCGTGAGGCGTTCGCCGGTTTCGGTCCACTGCAAGTCGTGGTAATCGATCCCCAACGTGTCTTGCCAGCCGGGATCGAATAGCGCGGATTCAATACCGGACATAGCTGCCGTGTACGGATAAAGCTCGGTGGTGACGTCCAGCTTGCGCGCGCGAGCTTCGCCGATCACTTGGAGCAGGCGCGGTGTGGAGCGCAGCCCGGTGCTGGTGATATGGGCGACGTGCACGGGCGCGCCGGTCACTGCGGACGCCGCGATCGCTTCTTCCAGCGCCGCGATGCTCTCGTCGCCGGCGCTGCGAATGTGGACAAAGCAGGCGGCCCCGAAGCGCGCGGCCGCACGAAACATCTCCAGCACTTCCCAACGCGAAGCTGCGGGCGTATACTGCATGCCCATGCCTACGCCCGCGGCGCCCCGCTGCAAGCCCTCCTCAATCTGGCGCCGGCATTCGGCGATCTCGGCGTCGGTGGCGGCCCGATGGGCGGCGTCGCCGGTCGGCAGGAAGTTGCCCGGATCGCGCATCACGCGCATGCGCACGGGGATGTGGCCAATCGAGGCGCCATAGTTTATCGGGGTTTGGCCTTTGCGCTTGTCGTACCAGGCGTCCACATCGGCGACGCCCACCTCCATTTCGAGAGCGGTGGTGACGCCGTCCATGGCTTTCGCCCGGTAGTTCTCGGCATCTTGCCCGTGCGAGTGCAGATCGATGAATCCGGGCGCGACCACCAACCCGGCCGCATCGATCAGGCTGCGGCCCTCCAGCGGCGACGCGGAGACCGCGCCAATCTTGCCGCCGGAAATGCCCACGTTGCGGACCGCGTCGAGCCCGCTTTCCGGGTCGATCGCGCGGCCGCCGCGAATCACCAAGTCGTATGGTTGAGCGCCGAGCGGCGTCAGCAGAAGGAACAGCCAGGCGGCGCGCATGGCGCGACTAATGTGCGACCAGCATGGGGCGGATGGCCACCGCCACCACCACCATGATGGCCGAAGCCGCCGGTATCAACAGCAGCGCCTTCTTCAGCCGCTTGGGATCGCCGCCGCCGATGGCGCCGATGATGCGCGAACTCACCGCCAGGCCACACCAGCCCAGCGTGATGACTACGCCCATTGCAGTGCCGGTCATGCGCGGGAAGGCATCGCCCACCATGGCCAGCGTGGTGGGGAAGACGGGAGCCATGGCCAGACCCGCCAGGAAAACCAACACACCGGCGACCGTGGCGCTGCTGGTTTTGAGCATCAGATAGGTCGTGATGGTCATCAGAATGGCCGCCACCAAAGTCACCAACGGCGTCGAACGCTGATCAAGGATCGGCGAGACGGCCACACGGCCGATCAACAGACCCAGCGCGAAACCCAGCGACAGAATATTCAGCGCCCGCGATTCGGGAATGCCCTGCGCGATCAGGTGTTGCGTCAGCCAGTTCCATACACCCACTTCGCAAGCCACGTACAGGAACAAAAAGAGCGCCAACAGGAAAAGGACGGGCTTGCCCAGAACGGGACCCACATCCGCGAAGTCGAAGCTGCGCGCGCCGCTGGGCGGCGGCATCGGGGTGAAGATATGGATCGCCAGGGTAATGCCTGTCAACACGGCAACCGTATAGCACAACCGCACGGAATTGCGCTTCAACAGATTGGCGGAGAGGAACGGCGTGGCCAGGGCACCCAAGCCGAAGAAGAGATTCAGCAGGGTGAGGGTAGTGGCGCGGCGCGTATTGCTGATGTCGCTTGCCAGGGCATTGGCGGCCGTAACGATGACACCGCCTCCGAGGCCCAGCAGAAACAGATACGCCATGATGCTGCGGAAGCCCTTGGATTGGGGCAGCGCGAACAGCGCCAGTGTGATCAGAGACAATCCCAGCACCAGACCGGTCTTCTTGCCCTCGTTGTCGATCAACGGGCCCACGCCGATGGACGCGATGATCAGCCCCATCGCCTGCGCGAATGCGATTTGGCCATTCTGGCTGGGCGTGAGTTTGAAACGTGCCGACAAGTCGGGCAGAATGGTGCCGAGCATGGCGGCGATCATCCCATAGACAAAGATGGCAAGCACGGCGGCGAGGATTAACATGGATCGGATGGTATCAGGATTTCGGACCGCTTGTGGGGCAGGCCCTCGGCCTGCGCGGGTCCCCCGGACCCGCTTGTCGCGTGGCGGCCTGGGAGGCCGCCGCAGGCCAAGGGCCTGCCCCACGCTTGCGAGGCTTCGTGCCGGTTGATACGATCTGGTGGGCAGATCGTGCGCAAGCTACCTCTCATCGAGTCTATCCGGATCATCGGGCGCGGATCGGCGAATTGGATCGCGCAACGCCCGCTGGTGGTCTCGTTCGAGGTCACCGACTCCTGCACCTGCTACTGCCGGCACTGCGACCACGGCGGCCCCAAAGACGACAGCGCCAATTTAAAGCCGCACGAATACCGGCGCTACATGGAAGCGTTACGGCCGTGCGTGGTGCAGGTTTCGGGGGGCGAGCCCATGATGCGCGACGATCTGGCGGAGATCGTGCGGCACATCAAGGGTGGCGGTCCGCTGCCCTATACCATCCTGGTATCGAACTGGTCGCTGATGACGGAGGAGCGCTACCTGGAACTGCGCGCGGCGGGCGTTCACCAGTTCTCGGTGAGCCTGGATTTTCCCGACGAACGGCACGACGACTTCCGCCTGCACCCCGGTCTTTACAACCATCTCAGCGAGATTGTCCCCCGGCTGGCGCGGTTGGGCCACGACGATATCGTGCTGAACAGTTGCATCACCAGCGCCAACGTGGGTGAGATCGGAGCCATCGCCGGCAAAGCGCGGGAATGGGGCGTTAACTTGTGTTACAGCGCTTACTCGCCCCGGCGCACCGGTTGCCGCGACTACTTCCTGAATACGCCGGAGCAGCTTGACGCGCTCAATGCAGGAATGGATATGGTGGAGGCGATGCGCGATAAAACCAACTGGATCGTAAACTCCCGGAGCACGCTGGAGGCGACCCGCCGGTACTTCGGGGAAGGCGGCGCGCCGGGCTGCAAAGCGGGCCTCCGCTTTCTGGTGGTAAGCAGCGACGGCATGCTGCAACCATGCTCCATGCAATTCCGGAAGTTCAGGTTGGAAGAGCGGGAGCGAATGGTGCAGGAGTTCACTTCGCAAAATAGCTGCGACGAGTGCTACGTGTCCATCCGCTCATATCTGGACAAAAGCTTTACACAACTCGCTGGGGAAAACGTGGCGGAGTTCTTCTCGTGGCGGGTTCGCGAAAAGCGTTAGCGGTGCGCCGGGGAGAGCGCGGGTTCGGCGGTCACGGGTATCGGAACTGGCTCGCCGATGCGCATCTCGGTCCAGTTGTAGCCGAACTCCTTACCGCAATCCAGACAAACGACATAGGTACCGTGACGCTGGCCGGGAGCCGGGGAGAAACCAGCTTTCCGCGCCGGCGTGATGGGGAACGTCGTCCTGCGGTGAGTACAACCCAATAAAACGTTGAATAATGTGTTTAACATAGTGGCGACCCCTTCAACTGCTTAGATTCTACAAACTCCCTCCTGGTTTCATTTACGCAGGTTAATGAAGTTTGGATGTAATTACCGGTCACAGACGCAAGCCTCTCACATAGTTAGTGAGATTTAGCGCGCGAATGTTTCACTGTTCCAAAACGGAGAGTTTGGCGGCGACGGATTCCGCGATCTGTTTGCCGTGGAAGCGTCCGTTCTCGATGAAGATTTCGTTGGTGTGCATGCCCGCCACAATCACGCCCGCCAGGTAGATACCGGGGCGTTCGCTCTCCAGGGTTTGCGGGTCGCTGCGGGGCCGCTGGGTCTCGGGATCGAGCGTAATCCCTATGGAATTCAAGAAGTTGAGATCGGGGCTGTATCCCGTGAGCGCAAACAGAAAATCGTTCTTCAGGACAACTTCGCCCTGAGGCGTTGCGACCACCAGGGAGTCTGGCAGGATTTCCACCACTTGTGAACTAAAATACGCTTGGATCTCGCCGCACTTGATGCGGTTTTCGATGTTAGGCTTGATCCAGTACTTCACCTTCTCGGATATCCCAGTACCACGATGAATCAGTGTGACCCTGGCGCCGGTCCAAAACAGCTCCAGTGCTGCAATTGCGGCAGAGTTCTTGGCTCCGATCACCGCCACGTCGTGGTTATAGTACGGGTGCGGCTCCTTGTAATAGTGAAGAACCTTACCAAGATCCTCGCCGGGGACGTGCAACAAGTTAGGGACATCATAGTACCCGGTGGCCAGTACCAGTTTGCGTGCGGTATAGATGCGATGGCAGCCGAGACGATCGGTAGCGGACACCTGAAACGCGCCGTCCCGCCCCGCAATGTTCTCCACGCGCTCGTAATCGTGGATGTTCAGCCGGAAATGATCCGCTACGCGGCGATAGTATTTCAAGGCCTCGTGCCGGTTGGGCTTTTCGTTCAGGCTGGTCATCGGAATGTTGCCGATCTCCAGCAACTCGGGCGTGGTGAAGAACACCATGTTGGTCGGGTAATGGTAGATGGAGTTCACCACGCAGCCCTTTTCGATCAGCAACGTGTTAACGCCGCGTTGCTGCAACTCGATACCGCAGGCCAAGCCGGTGGGCCCCGCGCCTACCACGATCGCTTCGAACTGCGTCACAGCTTGCTCTCGATTTCGGCGATGATGCGCTCGAGCGCGGCGGGCAGCGCCGCGGCGTCCTTGCCGCCGCCCTCCGCCATATCGGGACGGCCGCCGCCTTTGCCGCCCACGGCTTGCGCCAACATCGCGGCCAACTTGCCGGCGTGCACTTTGGATGTAAGATCCTTGGTCACCGCCGAAACAATCGACACGGTGGAGTCTTCGACGGATGCCAACACCACCACACCGCTCTTCCATTTGTTGCGCAAGGCATCCACCAATTCGCGCATTTGCTGGCGATCCATGCCGTCTGCCTGCGTGGCGAGCACCCGGGCGCCGTTTACGGTGCGCGCGCGGCCCTCCAGATCGCCCGCCGCGGAGTGCGCCAGCTTGCTCTTAAGTTCTCGCTTCTCGTGCTCCAGCGTTTTTTCGCGAGCCAGCATCTTTTCCACGTGCTCCACCAGTTCCGGTTCGGATGCCCGTAACAATTCCGACAACCGGTGTAAGGTTCCGGTAAGTTCCTGGTACTGGCGCACGGCAGCCTCGCCGGTAACGGCTTCGATACGCCGCACCCCAGCCGAGATGCTGCCTTCGTAAACGATTTTAAAGACGCCGATATCGCCCGTGCGCCGCACGTGCGTCCCACCGCACAACTCTTTGCTGAAATCGGGCACGGAAACCACCCGCACCTCATCGCCGTACTTTTCGCCGAACAAAGCCATGGCGCCGGTGGCCACGGCCTGTTCGAGCGGCAGCACCTTGGTCTCCACGCCGCTGTTGCGCAGGATCTGCTCGTTCACCAAACGCTCCACTTCCTCGATCTCCGCTTTGTCCATGGCGGCATAGTGCGTAAAATCGAAGCGCAGGCGCGGCGGCTCCACTACGCTGCCCGCCTGCTTCACGTGCGTGCCCAATACCTGGCGCAGCGCGGCGTGCAACAGGTGCGTGGCGGTGTGGTTGCGCATTGTGGAAAGGCGCAACGGGCAGGCCACTTCGGCGAGCAACTCGTCGCCCACCCGGATGGGCGCAGTGGATACAATGCGATGCACGGTGAGGCCGGGCACCGCCGGATAGGCCGTCTGCACGTCGGCGGCTTTTTCGCCGTTCAAAGCCAAAAGGACCCCACGGTCGCCCACCTGCCCGCCGGTTTCGGCGTAGAAAGGCGTACGGTCGAGCACCAGCTCGGCCTCCACCCCGGCGCCGATCTCGTCGCGCAGCTCGCGCTCCACCAGCAGACCCACCACGCGCGAAGTGGACGCCAGCTCTTCGTAACCCAGAAACTTGGTACGGCCCCGCTCCACCAGTTCCTGATAAGCCGGGGCGGTGGCGCCCTTCTCCGCTCCCTTCCAGCTTGCGCGGGCGCGATCGCGCTGGCGCTCCATCTCGCGGTCGAAGCCTTCGCGGTCGATCGTCAGGCCACGGTCGCGCGCCATGTCTTCCTGTTCGTCGAGCGCCAGGCCGAAGGTATCGTACAGCTTGAACGATAGAGAGCCTGGGATCGCATGGTCCGCCAGCGACTTCACTTCGTCGTTGAAAACCCGTTCCGCAACCAGGAAGGTCGTGGCGTAGCGATGCTCCTCATCTTTCACGATGCGGGCGACCCTCTGCACGCTCTCCATCAGTTCCGGATACGCGGGCTTCATTAACTCCGCCACGGTGCCGGTGAGTTTGTAGAGGAACGGCTCTTCCACCCCGATCAGGCGCACGTGGCGCATGGCCCGGCGCATGATCTTGCGCAGCACGTAGCCGCGTCCATCATTGGCCGGCAATACGCCGTCGTTTATCAGAAAAGTCGTGGAGCGGCAATGATCGGCTGCGATGCGCAACGCCGTGTCCACACGCGCGTCCGCGCCGTAGGAGACACCGAACATATCGGCCGCGCGGGCGATGATGGGAAAAATCAGGTCCGTATCGTAAACCGACAGCTTGCCTTGGAGCACAGCCGTGGTACGATCCAAGCCCATGCCGGTGTCGATGGATGGCCGCGGCAGCGGTGTGAGGACGCCGCTCGAATCGCGGTTGAACTGCATGAAGACCAGGTTCCAGATTTCGACGTAACGGTCGTCGGTGGTATGGGGAAAGACCTCGTGTTCGTGGCCCGGCGCGGACGCCCCGGGACCCATGTCGTAGAAAATCTCGGAACACGGGCCGCAGGGACCGGTGTCGCCCATCTGCCAGAAATTGTCCTTTTCGTCGAGGCGGAAGATGCGCTCTTTGGGCACGCCCGCGACCTTCTGCCAAAGCTGCTCGGCCTCGTCGTCCTCGCGGAAAACGGTGACGTATAGGCGGTCCTTGGGCAGGCCGAAGTCTTTAGTGACCAGTTCCCAGGCGAAATCGATGGCTTCCGCCTTGAAGTAATCGCCAAATGAAAAATTGCCCAGCATCTCGAAAAACGTGAGATGGCGCCGTGTGTAGCCCACGTTTTCCAGATCGTTGTGCTTGCCGCCCGCGCGCACGCATTTCTGCGAAGTGGTGGCGCGCGCGTAGTCGCGCTTTTCAAGACCCAGGAAAACGTCCTTGAACTGGTTCATGCCGGCGTTGGTGAACAGCAGGGTAGGATCGTTCGCCGGGACTAGCGGCGAACTGCGCACCACGCGGTGTCCGCGCGCGGCGAAGAAGTCGAGGAAGCGTTGCCGGATGTCGTGACCTGTCACTTTTTTATTGTAGCGATGAGGCAGGCGGGCGTGCGGGTGGTGGGTCGACGCCGGGGGCGTCGGCAACACGGCGCGCTAGCGACGTGGTCGGGCAAGGTCTCACGCTGCTGCGCGCGCACGATAACATCCGCTGCATGTTCACCACTCCCAAGCTGCTGGAAGCGCGGTGCGAGAAAGTATCGCTGAAGAAGATGGGCGTCCGCGGCGTATTTTGCGGCGGCACCGAGATGACCCCGCAGTTCCATCGTTTCGCGGTGGAAGAACTGCTCGACGGCGTGTACTTCGCGCCCACCTACGGCAATACGCTGATGGGGCTCCGGCGGGCTGCAGCTCGCCATACTGCCGTTGCTCGCACGGCTTGACGTTTATCGTTGAACGCTATACACTAAGAAAGTGATCCGTTCCTTCCGGGATGCGGAAGCCGAAAAGCTCTTTAACGACGAGCCTTCCAAACGGTTTCAGTCGGTCGAAAGAACGGCTCGCCGCAAGTTGTATCAGCTTCACCAGGCGCACACCTTAGGCGACCTTTCGGCGCTCCCTGGGAACCGGCTGGAAGCGCTCAAACGCGATCGGGTCGGGCAATACAGCATCCGGATCAACGATCAGTTCCGCATCTGCTTCGTCTGGGCGGACGGCGATGCACATAGAGTAGAGATCGTGGACTACCATTAAGGACGTAGGAACCTATGCCAACTTCACTATCACCCATTCACCCTGGCGAAACGCTTCGAGAGGATGTGCTTGACCCATTGAAAATGAGCGTTAACCAACTTGCCAAAGCGCTCGGTGTCGATAGCGCGCGCTTGAATGAGATCGTGCGGGGCCGGCGGGGAATCACCGCCGACACCGCGTTGCGCCTGGCCCGATATCTGGGAACCAGCGCGGAATTCTGGCTGGGCCTGCA
>Ga0302325_10009372_pt1 | contig 21382 bp, 23 predicted proteins | sample Palsa_T0_2_FD_201948 | JGI IMG/M metagenome (GOLD analysis project Ga0302325, IMG submission 201948) | Peat permafrost microbial communities from Stordalen Mire near Abisko, Sweden - Palsa_T0_2 | ecosystem: Environmental > Terrestrial > Soil > Palsa > Peat permafrost | place: Sweden: Abisko...
GCAAGTAACGACAGCGAACCAGCCTGCAAGGAAAATCATGAGCGAAGAACGACCCGAACCCTGCCGGCCGGTTTCGGCCGATGACCTGCCGTGGGAGCCGTGGTCGCATGGGGAGCGCTACGGCGGCCGCGTCCGCAAGATCGGCAACGCCGCCGGGGCGGTGAGGATCGGGGTACACATCGAGGAGCTGCCGCCCGGCAAGAAGTCGTGTCCGTCCCACTACCACTACCAGGAGGAAGAGCAGCTCTACGTGCTGGCGGGTCGCCCTACCCTGTTGCTGGGCGAGGAGAGTCTGGCGCTGAAGCCGGGCGATCATGCCTGTTTCCCGGCCGGCCAGGAGATCGGCCACTGCCTGGTCAACGAGACCGACGAGGTCTGCCGGTTCCTGATGATCGGCGAGCGCAATCGGGGCGACGTCGTCGTCTACCCGGACTCCGGCAAGATCCTGGTCGGCTCGGTCGACAAGGTCTTCGATCTTGGGGCCGTGAAGGACTATTGGGACGGCGAATAGCGCAAGCCCGCCAGCTTCGAATCTATCGCGGTCTCGCCGCTCGTGCGATCAGTGACAGGCCCGGCCGACCCCACTTCACCCATGATCGGAAGCAGGTAGTGGCTCTCATCGCCAAGCGGTTGCTAATCGTCCTGGTCGTTCTCTGCGCGCGCTTCGGCGCGGCCCACGCTCAGGATCAGAGCAAGCCGGCGATCTTCCCTCAACTTGGACATTCGAACGTTGTCCGGTCGCTCGCCTTCTCGCCGGACGGAAAAATGCTGGCTTCCGGGGGTTATGACAAAGCCATCAAACTCTGGGACCTGGCCAGCGGGCGCGAACTGCGCACCCTCAACGGCCACACCGACTATGTTCAGTCGGTCGCCTTCTCGCCGGACGGGAAAACGCTCGCCTCGGGGAGCTCCGACAAGACCATCAGGCTTTGGGACGTGGCCAGCGGGCGCGAACTGCGGACCCTCGCCGGGCATTCCGGCTTGGTGCACGGCGTCGTCTTCTCGCCGGACGGCAAGCTGCTGGCCTCGGGAAGCTACGACAACACCGTCAAGGTCTGGGACGTGGCCAGCGGCCGCGAACTTCGGACCCTCGCCGGGCATACCGACACCGTCAGCTCCGTCGCCTTTTCGCCGGACGGCAGGGTGCTGGCCTCGGGCGGCTGGGACAGGACCGTCAGGCTCTGGGATGTGGCCACCGGCCGCGAACTGCGCACCCTCTCCGGGTCCGCCGACAAGGTCCAGTCCGTCGCCTTCTCGCCGGACGGGAAGGTGCTCGCCTCCGGGAGCGCCGACGGCGTTATCGAGCTTTGGGACGTGGCCGGCGGGAGCGAACTTCGGACCCTGACCGGGCATGCCGGCTGGGTCGAATCCGTCGCCTTCTCCCCGGACGGCAAACTATTGGCCTCGGGGGCCGACGACCACGTCATCAAGCTCTGGGACGTGGCCAGCGGCCGCGACCTGCGCACCCTTGCCGGGCACAGCGACTGGGTCACCTCGGTCGCCTTCTCGCCGGACGGCAAGGCGCTGGCCTCGGCAAGCGGCGACTACCAGATCGCGCTCTGGGACGTAGCCAGCGGACGCCCGCAGCGCACCCTCAGCGGCCACGTGGGTTCGATCTCCTCGATCGCCTTCTCGCCGGACGGAAAAGTGCTCGCCTCGGGGAGTTTCGATTCCACGATCAAGCTCTGGGACGTGGCCGGCGGGAGCGGATTGCGGATCCTGAAAGGCCACGGGGCGCCGGTCAGCTCGATCGCCTTCTCGCCGGACGGCAAGGTCCTGGCCTCGGGCGCCTGGGACAAGACCATCAAGCTCTGGGACGTCGCCGGCGGCCGCGAGCTGCGCACCCTGACCGGGCACACCGAATGGGTCGAAGCTGTCGTTTTCTCGCCGGACGGCAAACTCTTGGCCTCGGGCGGCTTCGACGACACGATCAAGCTCTGGGATGTCGCCAGCGGGCGAGAGCTGCGAACGCTGAACGGGCATAGCAGAGAGGTGTTCTCCCTCGCCTTCTCGCCGGACGGCAAGGTTCTGGCCTCGGGAAGCCTGGATAACACCATCAAGCTCTGGGACGTCGCCAGCGGCAGCGAACTGCGGACCCTCTCCGGGCACACCAATCAGATCAACGCCCTCGCCTTCTCGCCGGACGGCAAGTCGCTGGCCTCGGCTTGCGGGGATGGAACCATCAAGCTCTGGGACGTGGCCAGCGGGCGCGAGGAGCGGACGCTGACCGGACATACCGGCCCGGTCAATTCGGTCGCCTTCTCGCCGGACGGCGGGGTGCTCGCTTCGGGGAGCTGGGACTACACGATCAAGCTCTGGGACGTCGCAAGCGGGCGCGAGCTGCGCGCCCTCAGCGGCGATACCGGCTGGGTCCAGGCGGTCGCCTTCTCACCGGACGGCAAACTATTGGCCTCGGGAAGCTGGGACGGCACGACAAGGGAGTGGGACGCCTCGTCCGGCAAGGAGCGTGTCGCGCTCATCGCCTTCGTCGACGACTCCTTCCTCGCCTTCACGCCCGAAGGCTATTTCGACTCCTCCTCGGCCAAGGCCGAGGAACATTTGAACGTTCGCATCGGCGACCGGGTATTCGGCATCTCGTCATTTCGCGAAAGCTTCTATCGGCCCGAACTGGTCAAGCTCAGCATCACCGGCGCCTCGCTCGGTCAGTTCGGAGACATCGGCGGCGAGAAGCTGCCGCCGGCGGTGGAGCTCATCGATCCGCCGCAATCGACCAGCGAGCCGAGCCTGAAGGTGACCGTCCGCCTCGCCGACGGCGGCGGCGGCATCGGCCCTGTCCGAGTGTTCCTGAACGGCTCGGCGATTATCCAGGACACCACCCCGGCGACGCCGGGGGCTCGGGCGATCACGCGCAGCTACGCCGTTCCGCTCCTCGATGGCCCCAATGCGCTGAGGGTAGTCGCCTTCAACGCCGACGGCAGCGTCCAGAGCAACGACGCGACCGCCGCCATCGTCGCCCATCTGCCGTCGGCCCGGCACGGAACCCTTTACGCCGTGGTGGTCGGCATCCAGGATTTCCCCAAGGCCCCGAGGAACAATCTCACCAATCCGGTCGCCGACGCCCAACTGTTCGCCGAGACGCTGAGGAAGGGTTCGCAACCGCTGTTCGAGAAGCTCGACATCAGACTGCTGACCACCGCAGCCGAGACCGACAAGGACCACGTGGTGGAGGCCCTGAAGGCGGTGCAGTCGGTGGCCGCGCCGGGCGATGAGTTCGTGTTCTTCGTGGCGAGCCACGGAATCGTGGCCGACGGCGTCTACTACCTCATCACCTCCAATGTCGGTTCGGCGCAGCCCGAGCGCCTGAAGATCGATGCGATCAGCCGACAGGAGCTGGACGACCTCTTGGGCAATATCAAAGCCACGAAGAAGCTCGCGGTGATCGATACATGCCACGCCGGCGCCATGGGCGACAGGTTGCTGGCGACCAAGGGCATGGACGGGCGGACGGCGGCGGCGCTGCTCGGCAACGGACTGAACCTGACCGTGCTCGCGGCCACCACCACCGACCAGGAAGCCATCGACAGCTACAAGGGCCACGGCCTCTTCACGTCGGTCGTGGCGGACGGCCTCGCCGGCCAGGCGGCGGACGCCGACAACGGGATCGTGGATAACTTTCTCCTGGCCCACTACGTCAGCAAGAACGTCGGACCGCTGGCTTCGAACCTCTATCAGCACGATCAGAGTCCGACCGTCATCGAGAACGGCCAGTCCTTCCCGATCACCAAGGCCAAGTAGCGCTATCGGCAGCGAAACGTCGGCTCAGCGCCCTCGCGCGGGTCCGGCGCGCTCGATCCGGCCGCGGCAGGCGCGGGCGCCGCAGCCGCAGTCGAAAGGCGCGCAGAGGGCGCTCTCGGCGGCGAGGTAGTCGAAGGCGAGGGTTTCGCCAGGCGAGATGTCGCGCCGCGCGATCAGGGCCATCAGCTCGAAACTCGGGCGGCAGTTGGGATCGCAGCTGTGGGCGACGCGCGCCAGCAGCGGATCGAAGACGTGCCGGCCCCTGGGGTCCTCGACCGTCAGGGCGTCGCGCTCGCCTCGCCAGGTGACGTGGGCGAAGGCGAAGACCGGCTCGCCGGCCTCGAAGGCGCGAACCGCGACCAGGGTCTCGTCCGCGCCCACGCGCCTGACGATCAGGCCGCCGGTGGCGCAGATGTGGCATGCCGGCGGCGGGGCCGCAGGGGCCCAGACCCAGCGCCGGAGCGCGATCTCGCCGGGGGATTGATAGGGACTTGTCGCAAGACGGAGCGCCATCGGGATGGAGACTCGAGCCGCACTCCTGGCCGGTGCGATCGGCCACGATCCTATGCGGCGAGACCGCGTAAGGCCTCAATGGATGAAACGGCGGCCGATCGTAATGAGCTCGTAAAGAGAGCCCTCCTTATCGCTCCCTTACTTTCCGGTCCTGTTATTCCCATCGATATCTTACGGGCGTCGGGGGCAAACTCTGGGTTGAAGATTGGCGGCGCGCGCCTGGTCATTTCGACTCAGCGACGATTTCCGACCGCCGAGGTTGACCATGACCTCCCCTGAACCTGGACATCCCAGGACTTCTCTCAGCGACACCCTCGCCGACCTGCTGCAAGGCGCCGGCGTCGACAAGACCAGCAAAATCCGCGTCACCGGCCCGGCCGGGCTGGCGGCGCTGCTGTGGTTCTGCCGTCACCGCTACGAGCAGGTGGGCTTCGTCAAGAGCGGACCCTCGCCATCGGACGACGGCGATCTCCTCATCGTGCCGCAGACCTGCGACATCGACGCCCTCGCCGCAATCCTGCAGCGCGGGCCTCACGCTCGCCAGGGCGGCGTCCTGATCGTGCAGACCCCCGAGCCGGACGAGACGGCGGCGGGTCCCGATCCCGTGCATAGCCTGCTCAGAAAAAGCGGCTACCGCGTGGAGCGCTGCCTGCACGGCCATCACCGCGAGCTGCACGTCGCCCGCCGCCGGGCCGGCCCGCCGAGGCGGATGGCGGCCTGAGATCATCGCGGCCGATCTGGCGGCGGCCTATCGGGGGCCGGTAGGGTGCGGGCCTGCGGTAGCGGACAGGAACGAAAGCCCAAACGCCTCGCGAAGGCGTCGACGAGGGCCTAAAGCATGGCCCGACTCCGGGACCCTCGAGTCCCGCGGGGAGCGGCGACGATGTTCGCGATGACGCTGAAGCAGACCCATGGGAGGCTGGAACCCATCCGGCGGCCCGATCCGCAGCCGGGCCCCGGCGAGGTCCGGTTGCGGGTGCGCGCCTGCGGCGTCTGCCGGACCGATCTCCACGTGATCGATGGCGAGCTGCCCGAAGGACCGATGCCGATCATCCCCGGACACGAGATCATCGGGATCGTCGACGCGGCGGGCGAGGGCGTTCCTCGCGACCGGATCGGCCAGCGGCTGGGCGTGCCGTGGCTCGGCTGGACCTGCGGGGTTTGCCGCTACTGCCTCGAGGGGCGGGAAAATCTCTGCGACCGGCCGAAGTTCACCGGCTGGACCCGCGACGGCGGCTACGCCGACACGGTGGTCGCAGATCTGCGCTACGCCTTTCCGATTCCGGGCGGGTATTCCGACGCCGAGGCCGCGCCGCTGCTCTGCGCCGGCCTGATCGGCTTTCGGGCCTGGCGGTTGCGCCCGCGGCGAGGCCGGTCCAGGCGCTCGGCCTCTACGGGTTCGGCGCCGCCGCGCACCTCTTGGCCCAGCTGGCCATCGCCAAGGGCCAGGGCGTCTACGCCTTCACCCGCACCGGCGACGAGGCCGCGCAGGCTTTTGCCCGGGACCTCGGCTGCGTGTGGGCGGGAGGCTCCAACGAGGCGCCGCCCGAGCAACTCGACGCCGCCATCATCTTCGCTCCGGTGGGCGCGCTCGTGCCGCTGGCGCTGAAGGCGGTCCGCAAGGGCGGGACCGTGGTCAGCGGCGGCATCCACATGAGCGATATCCCCAGCTTTGCTTACGACCTGCTGTGGGAGGAGCGCCGGGTGCTGTCGGTCGCCAATCTGACGCGACAGGACGGCCTCGATTATCTGCCGCTGGCGGCGCGAGCGGGCGTGCGGCCCACGGTCAGGATCTACCCTCTCGCCGACGCGAACGTCGCCATCCAGGATCTGCGCGATGGCGCCTTTGTCGGGGCCGCGGTGCTATCCCCGGCGGGAGAAGAAGCCCGATTATCGGAGGGACCATGAGCAAGACCATCGTTGTCGTCGGATTTGGACCGGGAATTTCTACCGCGGTCGCGGAGAGGTTCGGCGCGGAGGGGTTTGGCGTCGCGGTGGTGGCGCGAAACGCGCAGCGCCTGGCCGGCGGCCTCGCGGCGCTAAAGGCCAAGGGGATCGCCGCCGCCGCCTTCCCGGCCGACGCCGGCGACCCCGTCGCCATCCGCGCGGCCCTGCAGAAGGCGCGGGCCGAGCTTGGGCCCATCACTGTCGTCCACTGGAACGCCTATGGCGGGCAGGAGGCGGGAGATCTCCTGACCGCCGCCCCGGCGGCCTTGCGGCGCGTCTTCGACGTCGCCGTCGTCGGGCTCCTCGCGGCGGTCCAGGAAGCGCTCCCCGATCTGAAGCAAACCGAGGAAGGCGCGGTGCTGGTGACCAACGGCGCGTTCGGCGAAAACTCGCCGCAGATGGACGCCTTCGCCATCAGCCTGAAGGCCGTGGGCGTCGGGCTCGCCAACGCCGCCAAGCACAAGCTCGTCGGCCTGCTCGCCGAGCGGCTGAAGAGCGAGGACGTCTATGTCGGCGAGGTCATGGTCGCCGGCATGGTGAGAGGCACGTCGTCCGACACCGGCCAGGGCGGGATCGAGGCAGGGGCGATCGCGAACCGCTTCTGGGACCTCTACCAGGCCCGCGGCGAGGTCCGCGCCCGCGTGAGCTGAGCGCGACGCCTTTCAGCCCGGCTCGCGTGGCGCCTGTGCCGGCGGGGGCGGTGGGCCCTTGACTTCGACATTGTGGTAGGAGGCGACCCACCACTCACCGCGCTCCTTGACGAACACCTGCACGAGCTTGCTGTGGATCGCCCTGTCCGGGCTTTGGGCGCCGGGAGAAAGAGACGCCAGGCCAGTGACGGCGGCGGCGGTGTCCACGACGGCCACGTCCGACCGTATGAACCGCAGGTGGTCGATGGTCTGACGGAGCCGAGTCCCCCTGTAGATGGTCGCGAATATCCGGTCGTGCTGGGTCTCGAAGTCGTCGTGGCCGACGAAGACCGCGCCACGAATGTTGGTAAAGACACAATCTGGAAGCACCCATTTCGAGAAAGCGACCGCGTCGCCGCGGGTCCAGGCGTCGTCCTCCGACGCGATCCGTTCTTCGATCGCCCGGGCGTCGGCCCGTTCCAATGACGAGTTCGACATCAGGAGGGCGTCCTTCCCTCGGCGAGGGCGATCCCGTCCAGGAACAGTTTGCGATGTTCCGGGCGCCCCCATCGCGCCCTTGTCTCTATCGGCGCCGCGGAAACTTCCTGGTGACGCGAGAGGGCGTGCCGTCCCTCGACTATCTGCCCCAGGTGGCCGCAGGTGGCGGCCAGGAAGGCAGGCGCCAGCGGAGATCGCGTTTGCTCGATGATGTCCTTCAACAATGCGAAGGCGTCGGCGAAACGCGCCTGCTGAAACCGGGCGATGCCGGTAAACATGGACCTGCCAATATACATTCGTGACAGTGGGTCCAGGCGCATCGCCATCTCGAAATGCTGGACCGCGAGCTCCGGCTCTCCGAGCGCTACCTCGAGGATCCCACTGAAGTACCAGACTCGGGAAGAGCCAGGGTTCAAGATCATGGCCCGGTCGATCAAGGTGACTGGGGCGTCCAGGTCCTGTTCCAGCTGCATCATCGCGTTCGCGACCAGCGCGAGCATTTCGGCGTCCTCGCTACCGACCGCAATTGCGCGCCGCGCCAATTCGAGGCCCAGGCGACGATGGCGCTCGGGGTCCTTGGACCACCCCGAACCAAAGGCGTAGGCATGGCAAAGCGCCGCCTGGGCCATCGCCGGACCAAAGTCGGGATCGAGGGCCACCGCGCGATCCAGCATGTCGAGCGCCTTGAAGACCTCGGCTGCTTTCCAGGCGTGGCACAAGGGCAGGGCGCGAAGATAGAGATCGTAGCTATCCATGTTCTCGGTCGGGCGCTTCGAGGCCCGCCGAATCTCGGCCTGCTGAACCTTCGGTTCGATGACAGCGGCGACGCTGATGGCCACCTTGTCCTGCAGGTCGAACACATCGTCGAGCGTGTCGTCGAAGCGATGGGTCCAGATCTGGGCGCCGTCGGCGGCGTCGACCAACTGCACCGCGATACGGACGCGGTTCGCCGCCTTGCGGACGCTGCCCTCCAGGACATAGCGGACGCCAAGCTGTCGGCCGGCCTCCTGTGCGCCGATGGGCCTGCCCTTGAACGTGAGGGCGGAGGTGCTGGCGATTACGAAGATCGACTTGAAGCGAGACAGCGCGTCGGTGATCTCCACCACCATGCCGTCGGCGAAGTACTCCTGTTCGGGGTCTCCCGAGAGGTTGGCGAAGGGCAGGACCGCGATCGAGGGCTTGGTCGGCAACTGTAGCTGGGCCTCCAGGCCCGGCGGCGGGCGCCCTGGTCCGCCGGTCAAGTCGGCGACGCTGGCCAGGACCTTGCGCCAGCCAGGCGCCTCGTAATCGCCGGTCCAGCCCGCGAGGTCGGCGCACTGGATGCGGTCGAAGGGGAGGGGCAACTTCGCGCCATCGATGGCGAGCTGGACAAGCTTGTGACTCGCGCGGGCCTGATCCGCCTCCGACTGCACCCATTCCGACTTCACCGCTTCGGCCGACCAGACCACCACCACCGCCTTGGACGAGCTGAGCTGTTCCTCGATCACCTGGGTGTAGGAGCGGTGGGCGGGAAGTTCGTCGTCGAGCCACACGCCATAGCCGAGCCTGCGCAGCGCCTCGGCGACCTGATGGGCCTCTTTCGCCGTCGAACGGGCATAGGAGATGAAGACGTCGGCCATGCTGGTGCGATCCCGCCCTCGGTCGCTGCCAGAACCCTATCGACGCTGCCGAGCGGCGAGCAAGCGAAACGTCAGCAAAGGCCCGGGAACGCCCCGCAATCCACCGGTCAGCCGCATGAGGGTGTCGAACCGTCGTCGCCTCCGCCGGAGCGCTTGACCTCCGCGACACTTTACCGTAGAGAAATGCATTACTATACGGTAAAGTATGGAGAGCGCCCATGCCCGATGTCGTCCGCTCGATCGAGATCAAGGCCCCGCCCGGCGTCGTCTGGCGGTGGCTGGCCAGCCAGGAGGCGCTGCGACAGTGGATCAGCCCCAGCCTCGAGATCGACCTCGCCGTCGGCGGCGCCTACCGCTTCCAGGGTCCCGATGGCGAGACCTGGATCAGCGGCAAGGTGCTGGAGCTGGCGCCGGAGGAGAGGCTGGCGCTTTCCTGGCTGGAGGAAGGCGCGGGCTGGACCCACCCGGCCCGCCTCGTGATCACCCTGGCGTCAACCCCGGCCGGATCCCAGGTCACCCTGATCCACGACGGCTTCGCCGGGATCGGCAAGCCCGGCTGGCCCGATATCGCACGCAACTACGAGCGCGGCGCCGACCGTCACAAAATCCTGGAGCGGCTGGCCGAACTGGTGGTGGCCGGCGGTGGCGCCTAGCTCCGCCGACGACCTCTTCCGGGTGCTGGCCGATCCCACGCGCCGGCGAATCCTCGACCTGCTGGCCGAACGCGGGACGCTGACCTGCGGCCAGCTCGCCGCCGAGTTCCCGGACCTGGTGGCGTCGGGCATCTCCAAGCACCTGATGGGCTTGCGCGCCGCAGGCCTGGTGACCGCGAGGCGCAAGGGCCGCCATCGGTTCTACCGGCTCAGGGCCCAGGCCCTCGCCGACGAGCTGGCGCCGTGGCTGGCCAAGTACGAGCCCTATTGGTCGGCCGCGCTCGAGAGGCTGCGCAGCCTCGCCGAAAGCGAGCAGGAACCGCCCGGCCCGGCATCGCCGGAGACCTAGGAATGCGCGGCTGAGATTGCCCGCGGCGGATTGACATCAGGGCGGGGCTCCGCCTCCTCTGAAGACGGCGCTATCGCCAACGACATTCCTGGCGTCAGAGGCGCTCCGGATTCGCACGGCGGCGCGCGGAGGAACCCAAGTTGGCCAAGGCCGTCGCGAACCCCGGTCCCGACTACCAGCTCAAGCTCGCCAGCTATGAGCGGCTTATCGCCACCATCCCGGACGTCGAACGCCGGGGCGCCGCCAATCCCTACACGTCCCTGAACGGCCATATGTTCTCCTACCTGCACCCGGCCGGGGCGGTGGCGCTGAGGCTGCCGCCCGGTCTGCGCGAAGCTTTTCTCAGGAAGTACAGGACCACGCTCTTCCAGGCCTACGGCGTCGTCCAGAAGGAGTATGTGACGGTGCCGAACGACCTGCTGGCCGACACCGAGCAACTTCGCGGCTACTTTCGCGCCAGCTACGATTACGTCCGGAGCATGAAGCCCAAACCCGCGGCCAAGAAACGGGACTAGGTCGGCGCCTGGGCCGCATTCTCGGCCTCGAGCCCGGCGAAGCGATCACCGGGCGAGCACGGGCGAGATTACCGGTTCGGCCTCTCCTCGTGCTATAGGCTGGCCGCATGACCCCCACCGATGGAAATCCGACCGCAAATCGCATGGCGGCCGACGCCGCATCCGCCGAGCGTGAGAGGCCCGAGCGGGAGGCCGCGCCCGGCGAAGCCGCATCGCCTGGACCTGCGCCGGCGCCGTTTGTCCCCGGCATGGTGTCGGTGGCCAGACCCGATCGCAGTGGGCGAGGCTCCGCGACGCCCAACTCCCTCACCGTCGACGGGCTGAACGCCCTCGTCAGCGCCAGGCGGGCCGCCCTAGCCCGATCTTAGGCGGCGCGCCTGCTTGCCTACCGACGGCATTTTGGGGCCTATTGCGGCGACGGCCCCGGCTCGGACGACGCCGTCCTGCTTCCATTCCCTCCGCCAGCGAAAGTCTTAAGAACCATGCCCGTTTCGATGTACGACGCATCCATCCCGGTCCTGACCCGGGGACTGCGCAATCTGTCGGCGATCCTCGACAAGGCCGTGGCCTCGGCCGAGGCGCGCAAGATCGATCCAGCGGTGCTGATCGGGGCACGGCTGGCTCCCGACATGTTCCCGCTGGCTCGCCAGATCCAGATCGCGTCCGACACCTCCAAGGGCGCCGCCGCGCGCCTGGCCGGGACCGAGGCGCCCAGCTGGCCCGACACCGAGACCACCTTCCCCGAGCTGCAGGCCCGGATCAAGAAGACGGTCGACTACCTGGAGACCTTCAAGGCGAGCCAGATCGACGGGGCCGAGAATCGGACCGTCACGCTCAAGATGCCGGATGGCGCGCTCGACTTCACCGGTCAGAGCTTCCTGTTCAGCTTCGCCCTGCCCAACTTCTTCTTCCACGTGACGACCGCCTTCGACATTTTGCGCCACAACGGGGTCGAGATCGGCAAGCGCGACTATCTGGGCGGCGTCTGACGTTTCCTCGAGAGCTTGGTCCGCCCAGCAGACGAAGGACACCCATGCCCCAGCATGAGCCAGCCGCCTCGATGCCGCCGCCGCCGGAGACGCTGAGCGTCGAGGCGCGGGCGCAGCTCTCCGCCCTCGCGGCCGCCGCTGGCGAAGCAGCGATGCCCGAACTGCCGCAGGCGCGGCTCTTCGCCGACCAGATGCAGGCGTTGATCGGCGCCGAGCAGCAGAAGGCATACGCGGTGAACGTCACCGACGACGTGATCGCCGGCGTGCCGGTCCGGCGCATCGCGCGGGCGTCGGGCGAGGTCGACCGGCGCCGGGTGCTGATGAACCTGCACGGCGGCGGCTTCGCGGTGGATGCCGGCTCGCTTACCGAAAACATCCCGATCGCCGCCCTGACCGGAATCGAGGTCGTCGCGGTCCGCTACCGGTTCGCGCCCGAGCACCCCTTTCCGGCCGCGGTCGACGATGCGCTCGCCGTCTACCGGTCCCTGCTTGCTGACCATCACCCGCGCGACATAGGGGTCTACGGCACCTCCGCCGGCGCGGTCATCGGACCGCAGCTGATGATGCGGCTGAGAGCCGAATCCCTGCCCCCGCCGGGCGTTCTTGGGGTGTTCTCGGGAGAGCCGGACCTCGCCGGAACCGCCGACACGCTGCAGATCTTCGCCAGGTCGGTCGAGAACCAGGTCCTGGTGGAGGCCAAGGCGAACTATGTCGGCGAGGCGGACCCGCTCGACCCGCTGGTCTCGCCGATCCGCGGCGACCTGACGGGATTTCCGCCGACGCTGTGCCTCTCGAGCACCCGCGACATCCTGCTGAGCGGAACGGCCAACCTCAGCCGCGCTCTTTCCGATGCCGGCGTCGATGCGGAACTGGTCGTCTACGACGCCCTGCCCCACGCGTTCTGGAGTTTCATCCTGGCGCCGGAGAGCGATGACGCCTTCGCGCGGATGGCGTCGTTCCTCGCCAGACACCTCGGCGGCCGTTAGCGCCCCGTCAGGCCTCGGGCCGAGCCTCGGCGGGGGCGTTTTCGCGAAACGTGGCGAGCTGGGCTTCCAGGGCCCGCTTCCACGCCGGCCGCTCCTGGCAGCGCCGCAGATAGGCGTCGAGGACCGGGTATTCGGCCAGGATCTGCGAGGAAGAAAGCTCGCGCAGCACCGTGCTCATGATGATGTCGCCGGCGCTGAACGAGCCGTCGAGATAGTCCTTGCCCTCTAGCCAGGCCGAGAGTGCGTCGAGCCGGGGCCGCAGCGCCGCCTCGGCGATCGGCCGATAGCCGTCCACCCAGGTTTCGCCGGGAGCGAAGTCCTCCAGGCTGACAAAGTTCTGGACGAAAGGCTCGACCGAGTTCAGGGCCGCGAACACCCAGGCGCTGACGCGGGCGAACCCGGCCTCGTCCGGCGGGGCCAGGATCGGCGACGACCGGGCGATGTGCAGCACGATGGCGCCGGATTCGAAGATCGCCACCTCGCCGTCGCGCCAGGCCGGGACCTGACCGAACGGCTGCCAGGCGCGGTATTCTGCAGAGTCCGTGATCCCATTGACGAGGGTCGTTTCATACGGCCGGCCGATCTCCTCGTGGGCCCATCGGACGCGGTGGTCGCGGACGAAACCCTCGGCGAAGGGCGGCACGGAGCCAAAGACGGAAACGCAGGCGGTCATGGGTCTCTCCCCGGAGGTTGTCACCGAAGGACGTGCGAATGCCGACCAACTAGACGAGACCCGAGCGGCCTGAAAGGATTCGTCTCCGCTGAAGAAAAGGAGGAGCGCATGCCCAAGGTCGACATCGCCACCGTGACCGCGCGCAAGGGCTCGGGCTATCCGCCGCCATTCGACGCGCCCTGCGCGGCGCGGACGCGGCGGCGTCTGGGCGAGGCGGCCGGCCTTCGTGATTTCGGCGTCAACCTGATGACCTTGCCGCCAGACGGCTGGTCCAGCCAGCGCCACTGGCACAGCCACGAGGACGAGTTCGTCCATGTGCTGGAAGGCGAACTGACGCTGATCGAGGACGGCGGCGAGACGGTGCTGCGCGCCGGCGACAGCGCGGCGTTTCCGAAAGGCTCCGGCAACGGCCATCACATGATCAACCGCTCCTCGACGACGGCCGTCTATCTGGAGGTGGGCTCGCGCAACCCGGACGATCTTACCACCTGCTCCGACATCGACATGATGAGCGCCAACGCCGACGGCGCCTTCACGCACAAGGACGGCGCGCCCTATCCGAAGGCATAGCGGAGCTCGGCGATCGGTGTCTTGAGCGGCGGACCGCGAATGGCTAGGCTCGCGATCTTTGTTCTCCGGCCCCGAGACCGAACGCCGTGACGATCCTCGCCGTGATGGTCCTGGGCTTCCTGGCCGCCGCAAACGCTCCGGGCGCGCAGCCTGCGCCGTCGCCAGGCTGGGAGTTCGCAAGATGGGGCATGACTCCGGGCCAGGTCGGCGCCGCCTCCCACGGCGCGGTGCCGGCGGGCGAGCATTCCAGCTATGATACGTTGGCCCGCCAGTATTCCATGGACAAGTTCAAGTTCAACGTCGGTTTCGACTACAAGCCAAGACCTGCCGACCCCGGCAATATCGACCGCAAGAATCTCGTTCTCGACGCCGTGCTGCTGAATCTAGACTTCAATTCCGGGACATGCGCCGATCTGGCGGCCTATCTCCATAAGATCTATGGCGAACCCGACCGGACATTCACCGCCGGCCCCACCGGCTTCCTCTGGAACCGGAAGGATATCGGTGACGACGTCGAATACTACACCTGGGACGAACACAGGGGCTGTACGGTGATGTACATGCCGCTGGGCGGGTATGATAGCTAGAGGCGCCCCATCGCAAAATATCGGCTGAATGAGTTTAGACATGACGGCAGTCAGAGGGGCTGGCTCGACCTGGAGTTCGCCGATGACGACGCGGCGATCAAAGGCGCCGATGAACGTCACAGCGGCTACGCCATGGAGCTTCGGGCCGGCGACCGGATGGTGAAGGCCTTCCCGGCGGACCGGTCGCGGCGGCGCTACCGGTACTGGGCGCCGCCCAGCAGTTGAACGCTGGTCTCGCGCGAGGGGCCGCGCGGCGGTCAGGAGTCGGATTCACCGTCCGGGCTGGCGACCACCACTACATAACCATCGGGATCGCGGAGCCAGATCTCCCGGTGTCGGGGCGCCGCGTTGAAGTGCGGTTCTTCGATGATCTCGGCCGCCAAGCCGCGAGCGCGCTCCACGGCCAGGTCGAAATCGTCGACCTGGAACCACAGCAGGACCCCGTGTCCTACCGGCGCCGCGTCTGCATTGACGAGATTGGGGTGGTCCTCCTCGTCCCAGGCGTGCAGCTGAAGAAGCAGCCGGCCAAAGCGCGAGATCCGGTCGTACACGTCGCGGTGGCGGTGTTCAGGGATCCCCTCCGCTGCAAGCAGTTCGACGTACCAACGGCTGCTCGTCCTGACGTCGCGCACCGCTATCAGGGGTTGGGCTTCGGCCATCAGTTGAGGCGGCGCTTCCTTTGCAGGGCGAGCCGGTCGGCCGACCGGATCTCGACGTCGAAGACTTCGCTTTCGCGCTGAATCGTCAGGGGGACGACGACGCCGGGAGGGCCGAGCGCCCACAGGCTCTTGTAGAAGTCGGCCAGATCGGTCACGGCCTCGCCGGCGATCTTGCGGACGATGTCGCCGCGGCGCAGCTCGGCGCGGGCCGCCGGGCCGCCGGGCGTCGCGTCCGTGATCACGATGCGCGAAGAGACCTCCTGCGCCAGCACGCCCAGCCATGGCCGCGGCGGTCGTGTCGGCCTGCCGCGAGCGAGGTCGTCGAGGATCGGCGGCAGGAGCTCGATCGGAACGAACATGTTCAGCGGGCTGACCTCGTCGCCCTCGCCGCGGTGCTCCATTCTAAGCGAGCCGACGCCGAGCAGCTCGCCGGCCGCTCCGATCAGCGCCGCGCCGCTCCAGTGCGGATGGGCCGGTTCGACGAAGAGCGCCTGGTCGAGGCAGTATTCCCAGTAGCCGGCGAAGGGCTCGCGGGCGAGAATCCGACCGGAAAGCGCGTGGGCGCGGCCACCGCCGCCGGCGGCGATCACCGCCGCCCCCCGCCGGGCCTTGCGTGAATCCCCGATCGGCAGCGCCGGCAGGCCTAGCGGTTCGAGCGCGTGGACCAGGCCGAAACCGGTCGCCTGGTCGATGCCGAGCACGTGGGCGGCGATGCGCGCGCCGTCGTTGGTGGTGACGATCACCTCGTCGGCCTCGGTGATCAGATAGCCGATCGTCAGCATCAGCCCCTCGGCGCCGATCACGATCGCATTGCCGATGCGCTCGGTTCCGAGCGACTTGGCGGTGAACGCCTCGTCGCTGACCTTCGCCTCCAGCGCGACGACCGACGACAGACAATGATCCAGGTCGAAGTCGAACGACCGCGGCGTCGGCCGAAGACCCTTCTCGACCTCGAATCCTGAAAACGGCGAAGACACGAAGGACACCTCCCAAAACCCGTCAGATGGGATCGGGGCGGTCCCGTATCCAGTCTCCCGGGCGAAAGCCGTTGCTGACGGCCGCGCGCGGCGATCCCATCGCCCCGTGATAGGGTAGTCTTCCCGCCGGACGAGGAGACTTCGCCATGACGATCAGGTCAGGAACCTACAGCAGCGGCTACGCCGTAGCGTCCGGCGTCTCGGCCCTCACCTTTACGAGCGCCGCCTATGTCGGCGGCGACGGGCTCTCCTCCACGCATCAATACGTCACCCTCGCCAATGCGGGTCAGATCCGCGCGAGCGCAGACCAGCAGCCCGTTTCCTACCGCATGGGCGACGGATACGCGGGAATCTCCTTTCGTGTCGGGGGCGATATCTCCAACTCGGGGGCGATCATCGGCGCCCGCGGCGGCGCCGGATCCTACGGCGCGGATGCCGGCGGCGGCGGCGCGGGTGTCTATTTGACCGGGGTGTCAGGCCGACTCACCAACACGGGCCACATCACCGGCGGCGAGGCCGGCGCCAGCCTCTCCTATGTCGTCAACGTCGCGGGCGGCGTGGGAGTGCAGATCGACGTCCGGAGCGGTTCGATCGATAACAGCGGCACGATCACTGGCGGCGCCGGCGGCGGAACCGGCGGCGGCGCTGGCGTCGGTTTTCGAGACTGGTACGTTGCGCTCAGCAACACCGGCGTGATCACCGGCGGCTTCGGCGGCGGGGCGGGAGTCGACGTCTACAGGCTGGATACGATCACCAATGGTGGATCGATCGTGGGTGGTGTTGGAAGCGGTGGCGACCCCGGCGGCACGGGAGTCTCCGGCCTTCTCGCCTCCACCCTCACTAACCGCGGCGCGATCACCGGCGGCGCCGGAGGCGCGGGCGGCGACCACGCCGGCGCTATCGACGCCGGCGAAGGCGGGGGCGGAATCCATGTCCAGAGCTACGAGCTTGGGGCCGGCGTCCTCGTCAACGACGGCACAATCACCGGCGGCGTTGGCGGCGGCGGCCACAACGACAATGCCTATTTCTACGGAACCGTGGCGGGTGGATCGGGCGGCTACGGAGTCTCCCTGGAAGGGGGTCAGGTCACCAACAACGCCACGATCGCCGGCGGCGCGGGCGGAGTGGGCGCAACCAACGGTCTTTCGGGCAGTGGGGTCTTGCTGGGTGGCGGGACGATCACCAATGGCGGCGCCGCCAATCATACGGCGCTAATTACCGGCAATATCGGCATCCAGGGGGGAACGCAGTTTGGAGACACGGTAATCAACTACGGCGTCATCGAGGGGACGGGCGGCCTCGCGGTTCAATTCAGTTATGCGGGCGGCGTGTTTGTCGCGGAGACGGGTTCGAAGGCGGTGGGCGCGGTGCAGGGGGGAGGCGGGACCCTGGCGCTGCCGGGAGGAACCGGGACGATCACCGGCCTCGGCGTCGCCGCCAGTCTCAGCGGCTCGGTCGACATGGCCTTCAGCGGCTTTGGATCCTACGTCATCGACGCCGGCGCTTCCTGGACCCTGGCCGGCGCTCACGCCCTCACCGACCAGACGATCACCAACTTCGGGACGCTCCTGGGGACCCTCGTCCTCGGATCGAAGATTCCGCTGATCGTCGAACCGGGGGCCCATTTTGGAACCGTCAAAGGCGACGGCGGAGCGCTGGAGCTGGCCGACGCGACCGCGACGATCACCGGCTTGGGCGGCGCCGGAACCCTCAGCGGCGCCGAGGCCATGATCTTCAGCGGCTTTGGATCCTACGTGATCGAAGCCGGAAGCGCCCTGACCCTGGCCGGGACCAACACCCTGCGCGCCAACCAGACCCTGACCAACTTCGGCACTATCGCGGGGAGCCTCGCGCTCAAATCTGCGAGCGCCAGGCTGATCGCCGAGACCGGCTCCCATTCCGGAACCGTCGCGGGCGGCGGCGGAACGCTGGAGCTGACACTCGGGACCGGGGCGATCAGCGGCCTTGGCGCGACCGCGACCCTGAGCGGCGGGGATACCATGACCTTCAGCAGCTTCGGATCCTATGTGTTCGACCGCGGTGGGGACTGGGCCCTGGCCGGGACCGACGTTCTCGGCGCCTCCCAGACCCTGACCAACAGCGGCATCCTGACGGTGAGCGGCGAGCTGGTCGACAAGGGGTCGCTCGACAATATGGCTGACGGCACGATCGCGCTCGACAACGGCGAGGTGGCGGAGATCGAGGGCGTCATCACCAACGCCGGCGTGATCGCCATCGATGCTTCCGCCTCGCTCACCGATCTTCGCGTGCTCGCCGCCGGCGCGACCCTCACCGGCGGCGGGACGATCGGCCTCGGCGGCGCCAAGAGCGTGATCCTCGGCGTCAGCCCGGCCGCGACGCTCACCAACGCCAACGACACCATCGCCGGCGAAGGCTACCTGGGCAACGCCGAACTCACGCTCGTCAACAACGCGTCCGGCGTGATCGACGCCAACGGCGCCGGTGACCTCATCGTTCGCACCAGCGGCGAGACGCTCGTCAACCAGGGCCTGATCGAGGCGAGCGGCCCGGGGCTGCTCGTGCTCGCCGACACCACGGTCGACAACGTCGGCGGGACCATTGCGGCCACCGACGCCAGGGTCGACATCGACAACTCCACCATCATCGGCGGGATTCTCGACGGTTCCGGCGTCGACGAACTGGCGGTCAACACCACAGGCGCCGTCCTCGACGGGAGTTCGGGGCAGGAGGTCGAGCTGAACGGCAGCGTGGCCCTGCTGGACGGCGCCTCCCTCGCCTTGGAGGGGGCGATCACCAACACCGGCACGATCGCCCTTCTCGGCAAGACGCACCTGACAGAGCTTCTGATCGGCGCCGGCGGGGCGACACTCCTGGGCGGCGGCCTGGTGAGCATGACCAGCAGCGCGGTCAACGAGATCGGCGCCGGCGCCGCCACCACTCTCACCAACGTCGACAACTTTATCGCCGGGGCCGGAACGATCGGCGATGCCGACCTCACCTTGGTCAACGAGGCGTCGGGGGTGATCAACTCCAGCGGCGCCATCGCCCTTGTCATCGACACCGGCGCCAACACCATCGTCAACGCCGGCCAGATCGACGGCCAGACCGGCGGCGGCATGGTGATCGAGAGCGCCCTGGACAACACCGGCCTGATCGACGCATACCATGGCGACCTGACGGTGCAGGGCGCGGTCAACGGCGATGGGACAGCCGACGTCAGCGGTGGGACGCTCGCGTTTGGCGCCGGCTTCTCGGAGGATGTCCGGTTCACCGACACGGCGCTCGGGGGCTCGCTCGTGCTGGCCGATTCCGAAGCCTACGACGGGACGATCACCGGCTTTTCGCTGACCGGCGGCACGTCGCTGGACCTGGAGGATATCCCGTTCGTCAGCGGCGCGACGACGGCGACCTACAGCGGCGACGCCAGCTCGGGCCTCCTCACCGTCAAGAGCGGCGCCCAGGTCGCCAGGATCAGGTTCGACGGCGACTACATCGGGTCGGTTTTCAAGGTCTCCTCCGACGGCCACGGCGGGACGACGATCGTCGATCCGGCGAAAACCGCCAGCCCCTCGGTCCACGCGTTCATCGCCGCGGCGGCGGCGATGCCGGCGCCCGCCGGTGCTCCCGACGCTCCGGTTCACGAGCCGTGGGTTGGGATCGCTCCGATGCTGGCTCGGCCGGTGGCGACAACCTCGCTGGTCTGAGGGCGCGCCGGCGTCAGAGGTCAGGACCCGTAGAAGAACCGCTCTTCGGTGATCTTGCCGTCCTTGATCGTATAAAGGGCTGTCTCGTCCATCTTGATGCGATTGCCGGTTGCGCGCTGGGTGATGTCCATGACGAAGCGGACGATGAACTGGTCGCCGTTGACGTAGGGGCCTTCGACGACGACGCCATGGATGTCGTGGGCGCCTGCCCACCACTCGCCCTTGCCGCGGGCCGCCGCCTTGCCGCGGGAGACCGGGTCCACTCCTTCCGGACCGCCGGCCTCGACCGAGACCACGTCGTCGGCCCAGTACTTCTCCCCGCTCTGCGCGAACTGGCCCGCCCTGCAGAGAGCGACGAGATCGTTGGCGATGTCGGTCGTGGTCATCGAGGTGTCTCCCAATCTGTTTCCGCGTCCACTCTAAACCGACGCTATGCCGGTTATGCGACAGTCTCAGGCGCCGCTGCCGTAGGGGCGGGTCAGGACCTCGAGGAGGTGGCCGTCCGGATCGGGGAAATAGACCCCGCGGCCGCCGTCGTTGTGGTTGATCTCGCCGGCGCGCCGCCGTGTCGGGTCGGCCCAATGATCGAGGTCGCGCTCATTGATCCTGGCCAGCACGGCGTCGAAGTCGGGCTCGTCGATCAGGAAGGCGTAGTGCTGGGGCGCGATCTCGCCCTCGCGCCGCGCGAAATCCAGGGAAACGCCGTTGTCGAGCTCGACCACGTGGAAATGCGAGAAGCGGCCAGGGGCGGGCCTACCCAGCATTTCGGCGAGGAACTCGGAGGAAGCCTGCTGGTCCTTACACCAGACGATGGTGTGGTTGAGTTGAGCGGCCATGTTCTTAAAGCCTCGGTCTTGGGATGGTGCGGTTTCACCGGCAAAGGTGGGGAATGGATCGGCCAATTCTATCCGAGCTCTGGGGCGTTGTCAGGCGTTTGGCCGAGGTCTTCGGCGTCCTGGCGCCGGCGGTCGCGCCAGCCAATAAATTCCTCTGGTTCGAGAACTCGGCCCACATGATCTACGCCGAGGAGCCGGGGCGGGTGCTCGTTCACCTGGTGGAGGACGCCCTGCCCTTCGCGGCCGCCCAGGGCGACGTCGCTCCGCCCGGCCCCGATCGGTGAGCGGGAGCACCGGCCGAGCGTGCGGCGCGGCGGCGCTTGTTTACCACTTGCCGCCCGTCGTCGGATGGCGTCAGGATGATAGCGGCAACGGTCGCCCGACGGTGTCCATGACGACCATTTTGAATTCGGCAATCTGGGGCCCGCGTCCATGACCACCAAGACCCTCAGCGGCGACTACCCGTCCGGCTACACGCTCTCGACCAGCTTCTCGGCGGTCAATCTCACCAGCGGCGCCTACGTCCAGGGGACGGGGTTGGTCCTGAACGCCGTGACGACGGTGACCAACGCCGGGTCGATCCGCTCGACCCTCAGCTACGGCCATGCGGCGATCGACCTGACCGATGGCGGCGTGGTCACCAACAGCGGCGCGGTGCGCGGCGAACTCGGCTCGCGGGGGACCAACTCTACGCGCGGGACGTCCGGCGGCGCGGCGACCGCGGCCCTGCTGGCCGGAGCGAGCGCCACCGTCACCAATACCAGCAGCCTCTACGGCGGCTACGGCGGCGAGGCTGGGAACTCCACCTCGTTCCTCCTCGGCGCCTCGGGGGGCGCAGGGGGCGCGGCGGTCGACCTCGGCGCCGGGGGCATGGTCACCAACACCAGCGGGACCATCCGCGGCGGCCACGGCGGCCTTGGCGGAGAGGCCAGCGTCGGGA
>Ga0302325_10009373_pt1 | contig 21381 bp, 20 predicted proteins | sample Palsa_T0_2_FD_201948 | JGI IMG/M metagenome (GOLD analysis project Ga0302325, IMG submission 201948) | Peat permafrost microbial communities from Stordalen Mire near Abisko, Sweden - Palsa_T0_2 | ecosystem: Environmental > Terrestrial > Soil > Palsa > Peat permafrost | place: Sweden: Abisko...
AGAACGGCTTTTCTTTTCCGTAGCTGACCACGCGAATGCGATCGGCCGCGATTCCAGCGGTCACAAGAGCATTCTTCGCGGCATTGGCGCGATTCTGGCCCAGCGCCAGGTTGTACTCGTCGGATCCGCGCTCATCGCAGTAGCCGCCGATCACAATCTTGAGGTTTGCGTGGCTCGCAAGATACGAGGCATCATGCGACAGCGTCGACTGCGCATCGCTGCGAACATCGTAGGTGTCATAGTCGAAGAAAATATCCTGGACGTTCGCTCTGAATTCTTCTTCGGCCGACATCGTATTGGAAGGCGCCGACACAGCCGGCGGCGCACTCACTGTCACCTGAGCCGTCGCATCCGTTGTGCCCCCATCGCCGCGTGCCACCAGGTGATAGGTGGTCGATGCGCTTGGCGTCACGGTCTTCACGCCTGTGGTCGGCACATCGCCGATTCCGTCAATCGTGGCGCTCGTCGCGTCGGTCGTACGCCAGCTCAACGTCACCTGATCGCCGGCCGAAATCTGGGAAGGCGTTGCGGTAATCTGCGCTGTCGGCGCGGGCGTGGCCGGTGGCGCGGTCGCGGCCGGCGGCGGTGGCTGTTTCTTCTTGCAACCAGCAACAGCAACCAGGGCGACGAGCAGGACTACTGGAAAGAAAATTCGAAAACGTCGATTCAATTCTTAGCTCCTTCCGCGATTTCCAGACGACGTAATCATTTTATCCCTCTGTTCAAACGGCGCGCGTTTTGCGCAGTTGCACAGAGTACGTGCGGATTGCATTGTCTGGGAATGCGTTGTGGTTTTTGTCGAGGCCGCATCCAATTCGCGCAGTGAATGCGGGTTCGGCTTTCAAGGTTGTGGTTCCTCCCGTGCCGGCTGGCGCAGGAGTTCCTGCTTCGCTAAACATGATAGTGCAGTTAGGGGTAGTAACCTCGGTGACCGCGTTCACTTCCAACTCCAGTTCGGCATGAAGTTGTTTCCCGAATGCGTCAACTGGTGCTGATCTGTTCCGTCGGCGAGCATCGACCAGATCTCTGTGCGGCCCCCCTGTTTGCGCTCGAACACAATATGACGCGTATCCGGAGCCCACGAAGGAAAGTCATTCGTGCCGGCCTCGTGCGTCAACTGCTGCCAGCGCTTGGTCGCAATGTCCATGATGTAGATGTCCTGGCCGCCAGGCGCGCCCGGTCCATACTTGCGATTCCAGCTGAATGTCAGGAACTGGCCAGTTGATGACCAGGATGGCGAAACCGCATAACCGCCGTCGGTCATGCGCTGGATGTTGGCGCCATCCTGGTCCATCGTGTAAACCTGCGGCAAACCGGTGCGCCCGCTGACCCAGGCAAGCTGCGCATTGGTGCGCGGATTCCACGCTGGCGAAACGTCGGGTCCCTTGAAATACGTGATCCGTTTCGGGGCGGATCCGCTCGCGTCCGCAACCCATATCTCCGGATCGCCCGACCGCGAAGACGAAAAGGCAATCTTCGCCCCATCCCCAGACCACGCCGGAGATTGATTCGCTCCGCCCGCCGTGCCGGCAGGGAAACTCACCAGCCTCCCAAGCTCCAACGAATACATCCTCACCGACCAGCCCTCACGGCCCAGCGTTGCAAACGCGACGCGCGAGTTGTCAGGCGATACGCGCGGCGAAAGCGAGATGCTTCCAAGATGCGTCACCGCATGCTGGTTCGCGCCGTCGTAATCCATCACCCAGACTTCCTTCGATCCCGTGCGCGCGCTGATGAAGAAGATCTTCGTCTCGGCAATGCCATTGATTCCGCCGCCAAGCCGGGCGATGATCTCATCGGCAAATCGATGCGCGATCGTGCGCGCCATGTCCAGGCTGGCTGCCTCGTTATATTGCTTGCCCAGCACTTGAGGATTCGCGGTATTGCTCGTATCGTCGAGCCAGCCGTAAACTTCCAGCCTTCCGTTCGTAGCCGAGAGCGCACCGAACGCGACCATCGCCGCACTGGCTGGTGGCGCCGACCACTGCGAGAGATTCATCTCCTGCGGCGAGCCCGGGGTGACGGGAGGCACAAAGCTTTTCGAAACCACGTCGAAGATACCGGCGCCGCTCAGGTCGTTGTAGAGTGTCGAATCAAACTCGGCCTTCAGCGAGGGAGTCTGCGGATCCGCGCCCACCGGCTTGAAATCCGCCGCCGCAATGCGAATCTTTGCATTCCCTAAATTGGAACCGATGCGCACCCAATCCTGGGCCACCAATGCGGTGCAATTCAAGGTTGCGAGAAGGAAAAGTGCGGGAAAGAAAAACCGGGAACCAGACTTCATGCAGTGCGCGATCCTTCCTCGGTTGAGTCTTGCGGGTAGTACGCGGTGCATTGGGCAGCGGATTTTCGCCGCGTAACGGCCAAAAGACAAGCAGGATCAGGCCCAACGCTTGGACTTTATTCTAATTGGATGCCGGGGAAACTGTTCTAGTACTCGCAGTAGTAGGAAACTAGTAAGGTACTTTGGTTGTAACCTGCCGGAAGCGGCCCAAACGTGTCCACGCGTTGCGCGGCGCGCATGCAGGAGCTGTCGAGCGTCGAGCTCCCGCTCGTTCGATCCAGGCGCACATTGCTGACCGATCCATCCCGCGAAATCGTGAAATCGATAAAAGCGCGCGCTCCCCGCGGCGTGTTCTGATCCACCAGCGCCTTGTACCAGTTGGTCGACATCTTGCGGCTGATCCCGTCCACGTACCATCCGAACCGGCTGCCGAAATCGCCATTACTCACCGAGGTAGGTCCGGTCGTAAGGCTCTGCTGCGTAGCGCGCGGGATGTTCGATCCAGCCTGCTCGCCGTAATTCGCACGATTGGTCGGCTGCGGTGGCTGCTTCACCGTTGTCTTCGGCGCAGTTTCGTGTTCAGGCTTTTTCTGCTTGCCCGAGATCGGAATCGCCGTTTCGTCCGCGGCCTGCTTTGCTTTCGGTTCCGGAGGCGCCGGAGCCTGGCTCGGCGTCTCGGTCGAAAGCACGTTCTGGTTCACCGGCTGGTTCGACGGCAAGGGCAGGGAACTGCTCACCAAATTCACCTGGATCGCTCCGCCCATCCCCGGACTGCCCCACATGTTGTGATGGAAAAATCCGCCGAGAACGCCGTAAAACACTACCGCAGCAATCAGCGCCAGATGCAGAACCAGAGATCCGGCAGCCGGCGCCATCACGGGCTCCGGCGTCAGCTCTTGTTCAAGATGCTCGGACCTTTCCAGCAGAACGCTCATCGCCAACTCAATTCAATCAAACCAACAATCCTTGTCATCCTGAGCGAAGTCGAAGGACCCGCGTTTCACGATGACAGCGAAGTAACGAACTCTGGGTGCCCCAGGTCTCGCTTTTGAGACCTGGGAAAGCTCGAACCCAACAGCCCGTTCACTGACCCGCGCGCCCCTTGGTATCCAGCGGCTGCGTCACGATGGAAATGTTCGTAATACCCGCCTGCTTCACCGCGTCCATCAACGATGCGAATGCGCCAAACGGCACCCGTTCATCCGCGCGCAGGTAAATAATCTTCTTCGCAGGGTCGGTCCCGGGCTGCTGCAGCAGGCGCGGCAGATCGTGAATATTCACCGCCTTGTCGCCAAGAAAAACCTGCTGGTCGCGATCAATCGTCAGCACCGTCCGCTGCTCGGTGATTTCCTTGACCGTCTTCGTCTTAGGCACTGCGACTTCGATGCCCGATTGCAGCACCGGCGCGGTAATCATAAAGATCACCAGCAGCACCAGCACCACGTCCACCAGCGGTGTGATGTTGATTTCTGCCAGGGATGTGCGCGTCTGGCCGGCGCTAGTAGTGAATGCCACTCTGAACCTTTCTGCGATTCTCTAGTCTGCGAATCTCTAGCCCGATGCGGGGTTGAGCCGCCTCTATTTGAAGAAGCCCCGTTCGAGTTCTTGAGTCTCTACGGCGGCACCGCGCTGCGGTCCACCCACCGCGCGTTCGGGAATCTCGTCGAAAGAGTTCAGCAGTTCGCGGCAGAAATCGTCCGTTGCCGAAGCCAGAACACGTAGCCGCGCCGTGAACTGGTTGTAGGCCACCACCGCGGGCACGGCGACAAACAACCCTGCCGCCGTTGTAATCAACGCTTCGCTGATGCCCGGCGCTACGGCGCGCAGAGTTGCCGACCCGGCCGTACCGAGACCGTGAAACGCATCGACGACACCCATCACAGTCCCGAACAAGCCGACAAACGGGCTGGTCGCAGCAATTGTTGCCAGCCACGTCATGCGCCGTTCGAGGCTTGTGACCGACTCACTGGCGGCGGTCTGCGCCGAGCGCTCCAGCGCCGTGATATTGCGCGGCGGTCCCGATCCGCCCGTCTGCCGCTTGTAGGTCTCGTACACTTCTTCGAAGACCTGTGCCAGGGGACTTGCTTTGAAGTTCTCGGCAAGAGCGGAAATTTCGTTCAGGCGGGAAGCTTTCCGAAATGCTCGAATAAACTTCCGGCTTTCCCGCGTCGCCCTGCCAAAAGTTCCAAGCTTACCTAGAATGACGGTCCAGGAATAGAGGCTGGCAAGCGCGAGCACGGCAAGCACAAACAGCGCAATGGGACCGATGTTGTTCATCATGTCCATCAAAGCGCCGGTGCCCTGCGCCACCGGCGTGCTCGGGGGAGCTGCCGCGCTGTCAGTCTGCAATAAGACGGCGAGTGCAAAGGTCAAAATCGCAATTCACCTCAGTATTCACGGTATCAGACGAGGTAATACCTTCCAAGTAATCGATGTGGTCCCGCGTACGTCGTTTGCCCATCCTTGGCGCGTCTTCCTTTTGGAGCCAACTGTCTGAGGCCGCCAGACCGCCGCGTCATGCTATGCTGCGCTCGGGTCGAAGAGATTCAGTCACTTCATCATCGGCCAGTTTTCAAAAAGGGTCGCAAGGAATGCTCGTCGAGTTGCGCGCCGAGAACTACGCGGTCATCGATCATGCCATCGCCACGTTTGGCTCCGGGCTCAACCTGCTCACCGGCGAAACCGGCGCAGGCAAGTCTATCCTTGTGGATGCCTTGGCGCTCCTCATGGGGGGCAAAGCGTCGGCCGAAGTTGTTCGCCATGGCGCCGATAAGGCAGTTGTCGCCTGCGTCTTCGAGTCCACACCCACCGCCGAAACCGTTCTCGAAGACAACGGCATCGACTCCGAAGGCACGGAGATCATTCTGCGCCGCGAGATTCTCTCAACTGGCAAAGGCCGAGTCTTCGTCAACAATCAGCCCGCCACTGTTGCTGTATTGCGCCAGCTTGCGCCCGAATTGGCTCTGGTTCATGCGCAGACTGAAACGCTCTCCAGCTTCGATCAGAACCAGCAGCGCATTCTGCTCGATCGCTTCGGCGGAATCTCGATCGATGATGTGACTGTTGCGCATTCCCAGTGGCGCACGGCGCAGACCAAGCTCGAAGATTTGCTTCAGGGTGAGAAGGACCGGCTGCGCATGGTCGATCTGTGGGCCTACCAGCGCAAGGAAATCGAGTCAGCCCAACTCAAATCCGGTGAAGATGAAGACCTCGAAACACAAAAGCGCGTGCTGGCCAACGCAGAAAAACTTTACGCTGCAGCGATGGGCGCGTACGACCAGCTCTACGAGGGCAGTGCTTCGGCGGAAGGTTCCTTGCGGGCCGCATTGCGTTATGTCGACGAACTGGCTCGTTACGACACGCGATTTGTCGACTTCGCGCAGCAGCTCGCCTCTGCCCGGGCAGTCCTGGGAGACGCCAGTGCCAGCCTCCGCGACTACGCGGAAAAAATCAACGCGAGCCCGGAACGGCTGTCCGAAATCGAAGATCGCCTCGCCTTGCTAGATACGCTGAAACGAAAATATGGACCAACCGTCGCCGATGTCATCGCCTTCGGGGAAGACGTTTCCCGCAAACTCGCCGAGGTCGAAGACCGCGACGAAATTCTGAAAGCTTTGCGTGCGGCCGTCACTCAATCCGCAGCGGCGTACAAGAAAGCTGCCGCCACCGTTTTCACCGAGCGTAAAACCGCCGCAACTAAATTAGCCAGGCTCGCCGAAGCACAAATTAATGCGCTCGCCATGAAGGTCCGCTTCCAGATCGATATCGCTTCTTCCGAGCAGGAAGCCCATTGGACCGCGCACGGCTGGGACGAAGTCAAATACCTCATCTCCACCAATCCCGGCGAGCCGCTCAAGCCGCTTCACGAAATCGCATCTGGCGGCGAAATGAGCCGCGTGATGTTGGCGCTTAAGGTGGCAGTGGAAGAAAGTTCATCCAAAAACAGGAAAAATAACCCCACGCCGCGCACGCTGGTCTTCGACGAGATCGACATCGGCATCGGCGGTCGCGCCGCGGAGGCGGTCGGCCAGAAACTGAAGGCACTTGCTCGCGGCCAGCAGGTTCTTTGCGTCACACACCTGCCACAAATCGCGGCTTTTGCCGGTCAACACCTCGTCGTCGAAAAGCGCGAAGACCACGGCCGTACAAAAACCCAAATACGCGTTCTCGATGATCGCGCCCGCACTCACGAAGTGGCCCGGATGCTTTCAGGCGCCAAAGTCACCGGCACAAGCTTGCAGCACGCCGCCCAGATGATCGCCGCGAGCCGATGACTCTCAACCTTCATCCCCGCTCGCGCACAGCTCTCAGCTACGCGTCAGCTCCGTTGCGCGGGCTCGGCAAAAGGCCGGAGACGGTCTCCAAAATGAAAGTCGGATGAAGCGGTTTAGCGAGAATCTCAAAGGAGTTGCCGTGCGCGTTGGCATCATTCAGGAGTTCACTGGTACCAGGGTGACCTGAAATCAGCAGGATTTGGCACGTCGGATAGTTTCCCTTTAAAACTCCGGCCAACTCGATTCCGTTCATTTGTGGCAGCATCACATCGATAATGGCAAGATCTGGCTGCCAATCGGAAAGAACCTCGATGGCCTCCTCCGCCGAATACACGGCGCGTGCTTCGTATCCCCGGTTCGCAAAAATCAGGTGGAGCGAGTCCGCGACCGCAGTCTCGTCATCCACAATCAGAATCTTGCGAGGTGCAGGATTCGTTGACATAAATGATTGCTCCCAGGATCCACCGCTCCAACAAGATGAGAAACATTCGGAATGAACTTCAAGGGCGCGGTCCGCAGTATTCCGCTTCCCCCTGCACTGCGCGTCAGCGGCTTGCTTGTTAAAAGTTGAGTACGATGACGTCGGGAACTTCCCCGTCAGCTACTTCGATGCGTGATCGCTCCCCACGCGATGTACGCGACAATACAAGCCGGAGCCCCTGTTACGATATCCGCACTGGGCGCTAAGTTATTCATTTCATTGGCGAAATTGCACGGATGAAATCGAATCTGTTTTGTATATGGGGTGCGAGTGACGGCACACAAAGAATCTTCGAGCGAGTGGACTGAACGGATACGCCGACTCCTCAGCGACTTGAAGCTAAGTCAGGCCGGTCTCGCCGAACGCCTGGGCATTTCACCCCCTACGGTTTCCCGCTGGCTGCAAGGCCGCCATGAACCAACTGCAGAGAGCTACGTCGCCCTGGGAAATCTCGCCACCCCTCCCGATGGAATCTATTTTTGGGAGCGGGCGGGCCTCGAACCGGCTGGACTCATGGAAGCCGGCTTTCTCAAAGACCTCACTTCGGCGCAGGTGAATCTGCGCGACTTCAAACTAATCGCCGGCCGCAAAGTGTCCAAGCTCTTGGGCGGCAAAGCGAGTGCAGTTGCGATTCCCTTGCTGAATGCGACAGCCTACGGGGATCGCATCCCCCCGCACGAAAATGTGAGCCTTTCGCAGGTCGAAGTGCAGGACATCCTGCTCGCGCCTCTCAGCTGGTGCCCCCACCCTGAAAACATGATCGGCATGCACCTCGCAGGCGACTCCATGCTTCCCGCCATCACCCCAGGTTCCATCCTCTTCGTCGACACCGCCGCCAAGGACCGCGATTACTTGAATCAGCGACTCGCCGTCGTTTCTCACCGGGACCTGGGATTCAAGGTTGCCCGCTTTCAGCGCATCTCCGGCTCCGATTTCTTGGTCTCCGCGAATTACAAGTACGCGCCCGTGGACGTGAGCAACGCATCAAAATGGAAGATCTTCGGCGAGGTGCTGTGGTGGGTGTCCAGAGATGCGGATGCGCACCATAATGGATTGTAGATAGCTTGAATCATCGTAAATACTACCGCCCCAAGAACAGGATCACTTTGGCTCGCTCAGTGGCAACCGCCCAATGATGAACTGGGATACTTGTTCAGCAGCTGGAGGGTCTACATTCGCCAGCGTGACAACCGTATAGCTGGAGTCCAGGCAGATTTCAAGATCGCCATTGACTCCGCGAGAGCTGCCGTTATGGCCGAAACACTGATTCCCATTGATGGTTTGGACTCCGAAACCATATGCGTCAAAACCAAATGGGTTCGCCACCCTGCCTGTCGTCATAAGCCTCGTGTGTTGCGCATCGAGAAGTTTGTTCAACCGCAGAGCGTCCGCAAATCGTAGAAGATCTCCGACAGTTGAGAAGCCACCACCCGCTGGCGATCCACTGTTGGTGGGCGCGTCTGTAATCGGATTCCAGTGCGTCGCTCCCATCTTTGTGTATTCGACGCTAAGATTCGGGATCGCCTCATTTTCCATTCCAAGACTTGTTGAGGTCATTCGTGCCGGCTCGAAGACGTGCTGGTGCACGTAATCGGAGTAACTCTGGCCGCTTACCTTTTCAATAACGGCGCCGAGCAAAATGAAACCATAGTTGCTGTATTCCCAACGACTACCCGGCTCAAACCTGAGCCCTCGACTGCCAAAGAGGTTAATGTAGTCCTGCGGGGTGTGCAACTCCAGGCGATGTTGATCAAACTCTGGTCCCCAGATATCGCCAGTGCCGCCTGTGTTGGTCAACAACTCGCCAATCGTCACTTTGGCTGCGAGTTCCTTGTTCGGGTAGTCTCGCAAATATTTTCCCAGCGGGTCGCCAAGCGCCACTCTTCCCGCCTGCACCTGCTGCATTAGTGCTAAGGCGGTGAACATCTTGTTTATGGATGCAAGGGAGAAGCGCGTCTGCAGCGTGTTCGGGATGTTATGTTCCCGGTCGGCCAGCCCGTAGGCTTGCGCAAAGATTGGCTTACCTTGCTTCGCGACCAGCACGGCGCCTGCAAACCTATCCGACGCCGTTTCATCTTCGAGACGCTTGCGCAACGCAGCTACCAGTTGCTGATCGCCCATGTGGGGTAAGGCAAACTCGACCGGTCGCTCGATAAGCTTTACGTCCAGCTTTAAGATGCGATGTGGTTCTTCGGGTTCGACCTCCAGGACAGCTCGTGTGAAACCATCGCCCGCCCGCTCCTGTAGGAGCGCCGTCACTTCGGTGGGAGTTTCACTCTCGATTTTTCTAAGATCGTACCCGCCAGTGCGATCGCGGAAAGCTGCGTCTTGGAACGCTCCGCCTGGTTGAATCGCGAAATTCGTTTTCAGAAACGTGAGGTAAACCTGCCAATCCGTCCCGTCATACGCCGCTAGCCATCCGGCGAGTTGCCGACCAGCCGGGGTTTGCTTGGTCTGTCCCTGAGCGATGGAGATCACAGACACGGAGAGTACGATACAGAACGCTCGCAAAGGACCTGTCAAGTTCATACAACAAAACCTCCTTTACTGTTGTTTCGCAATGGCCGCTGTCGCAAGCGTTCCGCCCAGCCCCATCGTCTCGATGGCCGACGAGGGCACGACTACCATTGATCCTTTTTCTCGCATGGCTTCGAACAGCATGTTCATGCCGCGCAGATGGAGCGCGACGGGATTGTCGGCATACATCTGCGATGCCTTCGCAAATTGGGCGGAGACCTGCACCTCCGCATCGCCGAGAATGATGCGCGCCTGGCGCTCTCGTTCTGCCTGCGCCTGTTGCGACATTGCATTCTCCAATGCCTGTGGAATCCGCACGTCGCGAATCTCCACCGACTGCACCGTGATGCCCCAAGGCGTCGTCTTCTCATCGAGAATCTTCTGCAGTTCGTGCCCCATCGTCTCGCGTTCCGTAATCATCTGCGCCAGCTCATGCCGCCCAATCGACTCCCGCAGTGCCGTCTGCGAACTCAACGCAATCGCCTCGTTGAAGTCTTCGACCTCAAGAATCGCCTTCTCCGCATTCCAGACCAGCCAGAACACAATCGCATCCACATTCACCGGTACGGTATCGCGCGTCAGTGTCGATTCGGCGCTCACCGTCGTCACGCGTACGCGCTGATCCACATAGCGGCTCAACGTGTCCACTATAGGCACAATGAGAAATACGCCCGGTCCGCGCAATCCGCGATAACGCCCGAAACGCAGCACCGCGACCCGTTCCCACTGATCGACGACCTTGATCCCGAGTAAGAAATAAACGCCGAGAACTGCGCCTGCAAAAATATACGCCGGAGATTTCGTTGCCGCGGATGCGCCGGCTCCCGCGAGCACGCAGAGGAAAAACACCAGCAGCCCCACCCCACTCGCCTTTCCCGCCGCAACGGGATTGGACCGCAAAAGATTTGCCTGATACACAGCTACCTCCTCGGACCGCGCTGGCTGAACTCACGCAGCGCATCGATCAGTTCGTTGACGGTTATCCCGGCAGAGCCGGCTCGGGACACGAATTCATTCACCAGCTGTCCCAACTGGCGCTCGCGCACTTCCTTCGAGGGTTCTTTTTGCTGCTCGGCGACAAAAGTTCCCGTGCCTTGCTGTGTATCGAGCATGCCGCGAATTTCCATCTCCCGATATGCCCGCGAAACCGTGTTGGGATTGATGGTCAACTCGACGGCCACATGACGCACGGTCGGCAACTGATCCCCCGGAGACAGGGAGCCGCTCGCTACTGCGCCCTGTACCTGATCGATCAGTTGCCGGTACACAGGCACCCCGCTGTGCGCATCAAGATGGAAGGCGAAACGAGTAGGTTCGATTTGGGTGTTCCTAATCATCAAAGAAATAGTATACTAATTGACTAGTACAATGCAAGTGAAAAATATTCATATTCCGAAAAATCTGCTTTCGGGCCTCTCGCTTCGTATGCCGTCTCGCTCGAGTAACTACCTGTCGACCCATGTTGATCGCACACAAACCGCAACCGCCTGAAATTGGCCACCCACAGGTATACTGTTGTAGTGACGACCTCTGTCCTCGATTCCACTTCCAACGGTAGCCAAACGGCGGCATCGCCCACTGTCAAGAGAGTCTTGCTGCTGAAACCGCGCGGTTTCTGCGCCGGCGTGGTGCGCGCGATCGACATTGTGAAGATCGCGCTCGAAACTTTTGGTGCACCCATCTATGTCCGCCGTGAGATCGTGCACAACCGCTATGTCGTGAACGAACTGGCCGAAAAGGGCGCCATTTTTGTTCAGGAGATCGACGATGTTCCCAACGGCCAGCGCGTTATTTACTCGGCCCACGGTGTGTCCCCGGCCGTTCGCGACCGTAGCAAGGGACGTGGTCTCAAAGTCATTGATGCCACCTGCCCCCTGGTCACGAAGGTCCACATAGAGGCGGTTAAGTTCGCCAAGCAAGGTTACTCGCTTGTCCTCATCGGCCACCGCGATCATGACGAAATTGAAGGCACCCTCGGCGAAGCGCCCGAAGTAACCCAGGTGGTTTCGAACGTCGCTGAAGTCGAGGCCCTCCAGGTCCCCGATCCCAACCGCGTGGCCTATTTGACGCAAACTACACTGAGCCTCTCCGAGGCACGCGACATCATCCACGCGCTCAAGCTCAAGTTCCCCAATATCGTCGGGCCCCACACGCAGGACATCTGCTATGCCACCGAAAATCGCCAGGTGGCCGTCCGCAACGTGGCCCACGACGCGGGTCTGGTGCTGGTCGTTGGTTCAACGAATAGTTCCAACTCCAATCGGCTTGTCGAGGTTTCGCGCAATCTCGGCACCGTGGGTTATCTCATCGATAATTCCCAGGCGATCAACCCCGAGTGGCTTGAGGGAGTGTCGACAGTGGCAGTAACCGCTGGTGCATCGGCGCCGGAAATCCTGGTCGAGGACGTTGTGAATTATCTGCGTCAAAACGGATTTTCCAGCGTCGAAGAAGTGGAAGTCATGCCGGAAAATGTCCGCTTCGGGCTGCCTCCGGAGATCATCCAGGCGATTGGAAATCCAGGAGGCGGAGAGCCGGTTCCCGTTCGGTAGTTTTTCTTCCTCTGCTTTGGTAATTCCTGTTCTCGCGCCCGCATGGCATCGGAATTTCAGCGGGTTTTGAATTTGATGGGTTCAAGGGTCGTTACAGCAAAACCAAACGCCGCCTGTTTCTCCTAACTATGGATACTTTTTGGGAAAACAGGCAGCAACATTCCGTGAGCAGCTCAACGTTCATGGCGGTTGAACCTGAGGCATTTGAATTCGCATGAGTCTCTCGCAATTGAAATCGGTTCCGGCGGCTCCTCGATTTGGCCGCATCGATGCAGATCTGGCGGAAGTCGAAACCGCGATCCTTCAGTCACGCGATTACCTGCTTTCACAGCAGCATCCCGACGGCTACTGGTGTGGCGAGCTCGAAGCTGATGCCATGCTCGAAGCCGATTACATCTTTCTCCACACGCTTCTCGAATCGGGCGATTCCGGCCGCCTCAAGCGCGCGCTCACTGAATTGCTCCGCTACCAGAACGACGATGGCAGCTGGAGCGTTTATCCCGGCGGTCCGGGCAATCTCTCCCTCTCAGTCAAGTGCTACTTCGCCGCAAAGCTGATGGGGATTGGCCCCGACGATTCGCGCCTCGCCAAATGCCGCACGTGGGTGCTTTCGCACGGCGGCGTCATCGCGTGCAACACCTTCACCAAAATGTATCTCTGCGCGTTGGGACAATACGATTACGATGCTGTGCCCGCCATCCCGCCGGAGATCGTTCTCTTTCCCAACTGGTTCTACTTCAATATCTACGAAATCTCCGCGTGGTCGCGCTCCATTATCGTTCCGCTCGCGATCATCTACGCGAAAAAACCGTTCAAAAAGATTCCGTCAGAGCAGGGAATCGACGAACTCTTCGTTGGCGGCCGTGCCAACTCAATTCTCCGTCTCCGGATGGATCGCAAGCGGCCCATCTCCTGGCGCAACGTGTTTCTGCTCATCGATCGCGTCTTTCATCTTGCGGAAGCAGTCCACATTCGCCCGCTGCGTACGCTGGCCCTTAAGCGCGCGGAGAAGTGGATGCTCGAGCGGCTCGAGATGACCGACGGCCTCGGAGCAATTTATCCGGCCATGCTGAACGCCATCATCGCCCTGCGTTGTCTCGGCTACTCCGAGGACGACCCGCAGGTCATCCGCGCCCGCGATGAATTCGAAAAGCTTGGCGTCGAGCAGCCCGCAACACCGGAGATGCCCGAACCGACATTCCGCATGACGCCATGCGCGTCGCCCGTCTGGGATACGGCACAGGCGGTCTATGCACTCGGCGAAGCAGGCGTACCGCGCAACGATGCGCGGATGATCAAAGCTGCCGACTGGCTGCTCTCGAAGGAAGTTCGCCACATCGGCGACTGGGCCGTGAAAGTCCCAAACACCGAGCCGGGCGGTTGGTACTTCGAATTCAACAACGAGTTTTATCCCGACACCGACGACACCGCGCAGGTTCTGCTCGCGCTGAACAAAGTCGACAATCCGCGCGAACGCTATCAGATATCCGTCGCAGAGCGCGCAATTCGCTGGGAGTTTGCCATGCAGTGCCGCAACGGCGGCTGGGGCAGCTTCGACAGAAACAATACAAAGATGATTTTCCAGTTCATCCCCTTCGCGGATCACAATGCCATGCTCGATCCGCCGACAGTGGACATTACCGGGCGCATGCTGGAGATGCTCGCGACCTACGGCTACACGCGCGGCGACAAACGTATCGAGAAGGCTATCGAGTTTATTCTCCGCGAGCAGGAACCGGATGGAAGCTGGTTCGGCCGCTGGGGCGTCAACTATATCTATGGAACATTTCTCGTGCTGCGTGGCCTTGAAGCCATCGGCTTCGATCAGCACGAGCCGCAGGTGCAGCAAGGCGCGGAGTGGATTCGCATGGTGCAGAATCCCGACGGTGGATGGGGCGAAACATGCGGCAGCTACGACGACCCAGACACGCGTGGCGTCGGTCCGAGCACGCCCTCGCAAACGGCCTGGGCTCTCCTTGGATTGCTTGCTGCAGGCGATGACCGCTCCGACTCCATTGCCAAGGGAATCCGCTGGCTGCTGGCCCGTCAGCGCAACGATGGCAGTTGGGATGAGTCGATCGGCGAGGGCCCGACGCGCCAGGGTCTCATCACCGGTACCGGTTTTCCCAAAGTCTTTTATCTGGCCTACACAATGTATCGCCAGTACTTCCCGCTGTTGGCTCTAACAAGTTACAAGCGGGCCATGGAACGCGCCGCGTAGATTGGGCGCTGGAGGATTTTTTCGAATATGGCTATTCCGATTTCCCAGGTCTGGACGGTTGCCAGTTACGTTTGGAAGCAGAAGCTCAAGGGCGTCAAGCGCTATCCAACGGTGCTCATGCTTGAGCCTCTCTTCCGCTGCAACCTGGCGTGCGCCGGCTGCGGGAAGGTGCAATATCCGCCCCACGTGCTCAAGCGCATGCTCACTCCTGAAGAGTGCTTCGCCGCTGTCGAAGAGTGTGGCGTGCCCATGGTGGCAATCCCCGGCGGCGAACCGCTGCTGCATCCGCAGATTGTCGACATCGTGAATGGCCTGGTGGCGCGTAAGAAGTATGTGTACATGTGCACCAACGCACTCGAATTGAAGAAGCGCCTTCACGAATTTACGCCCTCGAAGTATCTGACATTCTCCGTTCATCTCGATGGTCAACGCGAACACCACGACTACGCCGTATGTCGCGAAGGCGGTTATGACATCGCGATCGAAGGCATTAAAGAGGCCGTCAGGCGCGGCTTCCGCGTGACACCGAATTCGACCTTCTTCGATGGCACCGATCCCAACAGCGTGCGCGCCCACTTTGACGAGATGATGGCCATCGGCGTTGAAGGCATCGTGCTGTCGCCGGGTTATAGCTACGACAAGGCGCCCGACCAGACGCACTTCATGGGCCGCGCCCGCGTACGCAAGCTATTCCGCGCCATCCTTTCGAACCGCAAGAAGTCTTGGAAGTTCAATATGTCGCCGCTGTTCCTCGAGTTCCTGATGGGCGACCGTAACTATGACTGCACACCCTGGGGTTCGCCGGCCTTCAACATCTTCGGCTGGCAGAAGCCTTGCTATCTGCTCCAGGACGGCTACGCCGAGACCTTCAAGGAACTAATGGAAACCACCAAGTGGGAGGAGTACGGCGTGGGCAGCGGCAATCCCAAATGCGCCAACTGCATGGTGAGTTGCGGCTACGAGCCGACCGCGATTCTCGACGGCTTCTTATCTCTCAGCGGTTTCTGGGGCATGGTCAAGGGAAACTTCAGCACGTACAAGAGCAAACACGCGATGAAGCAACTCAACGAGTGGGGCACGCATGCGCCCGCCTCACTCGTCCAGATCGCCAACTCCGCCGAGATCCTCGAGGAGACCAACGCATGAGCGCCGAGGTGCTGAAATACACGCGCGAGCAGGTTGAGACGCTGGAAATTGCTCCCGGTACCGTGCATGAAAATCTCGAAGGCTGGGTTCCCACCCTCGCCAACGAAGACGACCTCCGCGTGGCTCTTGAAAAAGCCTTCGACTATCGCGGCGATGTGACTCTCACCCTCAAGTCCGGCGAGAAGTTTGAAGCCTACATCTTCAATCGTCAAACGGGCACGACACTCGCCGATTCTTACTTCCAGTACTTCACGCCGAGCGCACCCGAGAAGCGCAAAGTGAGCTACGCTGACATCGCGCGCCTCGAATTCAGCGGCAAAGACCGCGCCGCGGGCAAGCACTGGGAAGATTGGGTCAAAGCCTACAACGAGAAGAAATCCGCTGGCGAAAAGAACATTGCTCTTCACCCCGACGCGTTAGAGTAGTGCTTCAGCGAATGAAGAAATACCTCACCGGAATAGCGATTCTGGCAATTGGCGCGGCCCTTTTGGCCTACGGGCTGCACGGGTTTCCGCTCTGGTTGCAGTGGGTCGGTTATCTGGTGGGCGCCACTTACATAATCGGAGGCTCTCTCTTCCTCTCCATTGGCTATGTACGGGGCAACCATATCAGTAGGCCACAGTTGGCACTTTTTCCGCGAAGCTGGCAACGATGGATAATGGACGAAGAGCCGGGAAGAGATAAGAAGTAGTTTCCTGTTCTTTCCACCGCTCGATGTTCACTGCCTCTATGAAAGTCTTTCTCACCGGCGCAACCGGATTCGTAGGCCACCACGTAGCGAATGCCCTCGCCGCTGAAGGCGCCGATCTTCGAATGCTGGTCCGCAAAACTAGCAACCTCCAAAATCTCGAAGGCATCCCCGGGGACACCGTCGTCGGCGATCTCGCCCACCCCGAGTCCTTCGCCCCCGCACTCGCCGGCTGCGATGCCGTAATGCACGTGGCCGCCGATTACCGCCTCTGGATTCGCGATCCCGACGCCATGTACCTCGCCAATGTCGACGGTACCCGCGACCTGCTCCGCCTCGCCCGTGAGGCCAAAGTCCCGCGCGTCGTCTACACCTCCAGCGTCGCCACCATGCACTTCCGCACCGATGGCATCGTCATCAATGAAGACACGCCCGTAACGCTCTCCGACATGGTCGGACACTACAAGCGCTCCAAGTTCCTCGCCGAGCAGCAGGCTATTGCTGCCGCGCAAGACGGCCAGAAAGTCATCATTCTCAACCCGACCACACCCATCGGCCCCAACGACGCTAAGCCCACGCCCACCGGCCGCATCTTCGTCGACTTTCTCAACCGCAAGTTCCCGGCCTACGTCGACACCGGCCTCAACCTCGTTGACGTTGCCGAGGTCGCCCGCACGCACGTCATCGCCCTCACCAAAGGCAAGCCGGGCCGCCGCTACATCCTCGGCGGAGAAAACCTGACCCTCAAGCAGATCCTCGACAAGATGTCCGCGATCACCGGCATCCCTTCGCCGACCACGAAAATTCCCTTCGCCGTGGCCGCTACCTACGCCTTCTTTGAGGAGTGGATCACTGGCCGCATCCGCGGCAAAGAACCGCGTGCCACCCTTGAAGAGGTACGCATGGGCCGCAAGAAAATGTTCGCCTCTTCGGCCCGCGCCCAGCAGGAACTCGCCTTCCGCATCGTCCCCGTCTACCCCGCTATGCGCGCCGCCATCGAATGGTTCCGCGCCAACGGCTACGCGCCGCAAGGCTCTGCATGACCCGCACCGCGATCATTGCGGCCATGTCCGGCGAGCTCAAACCCCTCGTCCGCGGCTGGAAGCACCAATCCAGCAATGGCATCCAAACCTGGTCCCACCGCGACGACAACCTCTACGTTGCCGCCTGTGCCGGAGCAGGCCAGTCCGCCGCCACACGCGCCTTCGCCGCCGTCGAAGAAGACGCCCCCATCGACCTCGTCTTCTCCATCGGCTGGGCCGGAGCCCTCACACCCGACCTCGCCCCCGGCACTGCCCACAATGTTGCCGGCGTTATCGACGTCCAGACGGGAGAGCGCTTCCGCTGCGATGCCGGGGCGGGCGATCTTTGGCTCGCTACGAGCCCGAAAGTTGCCGACGCATCCGAAAAACGCCGACTAGCCTCCACATACTCCGCCGCCCTGGTCGACATGGAGGCTGCCGCCATAGCCCGCCTCGCCCAAATGCGCGGCATCCCTTTCTACGCAATCAAGGCCGTAAGCGACTCGCTCGACGCCAAGTTGCCCGATTTCAATCGTTTCCTGTCTCCGCAAGGACAGTTTCAAGCCTTTCGTTTCGGCATTTATGCAGCAATACGACCTTGGTACTGGCCCTCCTTGGCGCGGATGGGCGAAAATAGTAGAAAGGCTTCCCAAAGTATCACCGAGTCCCTCTCAAATTTCTTGAATGAATGAGGTCAAATCAGTCCGACGCATGGCAACTCAAACCTCAAATCCTGCGCGCCAACTGGAACACAAGCTCCCCACCACCATGCGGGCCGTGGTTTACCACGGAGTGAACGACATGCGGGTCGAAACAGTGCCCGTGCCCCGCATAGGCGCGGGCGAGCTTCTGGTGAAAGTTGCAACTTGCGGCATCTGCGGCACCGATCTCAAGAAGATCCACTTTGGCTCCCATTCCGCCCCTCGCATCTTCGGTCACGAGATGGCGGGCACCATCGTCGCCGTTGGGCCGGGCGTTTCCAGTTTCAAGATTGGCGAACGTGCCATGACCTTTCACCACGTTCCCTGCGGCGAGTGCTACTACTGCCGGAAAGGCACGCCCGCACAATGCCCGCTTTATAAGAAGACTGGCGTCACAGCGGGCTTCGAGCCGTCGGGTGGCGGTTTTGCCGAATATATCCGCGTGATGGACTTCGTGGTTTCGAATGGCGGCGTCGTGCGCATCCCCGACGGAGTTCCCTTCGAGCAGGCGGCCTTCGTTGAACCCGTCAACACCGTCCTTAAGGGCGTCAAGCTTCTCAACCTCGCTCCTGACGATACGGTCCTCGTCATCGGTCAGGGGCCGATCGGACTGATGCACGCCGTCCTCTCGAGTCGCATCGCCGGCAAGGTCCTCACCTCGGATCTCTATCCCGAGCGTCATGCTATTGCAGCGAACTACGGTTTAAAGCATCCAATCCATGCAGGTACTGAAAACGTAGTCGAGCGTGTCTTCGCGGAGACCGATGACCGTGGCGCGGACGCTGTGATTCTCGCCGTAGGGGGTACTGCATTGATTCGTACCGCGATGGATGCAGCCCGTCCCGGTGGTAAAGTTATGCTGTTCGCACAAACGCAACACGGCGAGGCCACCATCGACCCTGCTGCTGTTTGCGTCGACGAGAAGACGCTTCTCGGCTCCTATTCATCATCCTTCGGCATTCTCGATGAAGTAACCGATCTGGTTTTCGGTGGCTATCGTAACGGATTTGATCTCACTCGGCTCATTTCACACCGCTACTCGATCGACGAAGCGGTGGCGGCGATTGAGGTGGCTTCGCACCCCAAGGCGGATTCGATGAAAATTATGATCGAGCCTCGCTTGGGTGCGGGAGCGGAGTAGGAGGCTCCTGATGGCAACAACCATGAGGGCCGCGGTTCTCCATGGACGCGAAGACATGCGCATCGAAAGTGTGCCCGTCCCCGAGGCGGCTCCGGGGGAGTTGATTGTCAGGGTCGGCGCGGCCCTCACCTGCGGAACGGACTTGAAAGTCTTTCGCCGCGGATACCACGCGCGCATGATCGTGCCTCCAGCACTGTTTGGCCATGAGCTTGCCGGAACCGTCGTTCAGGCCGGTGCGGACGTCATCGATTTCAGTCCAGGCGATCGCGTCGTCGCGCTCAACTCCGCACCTTGTGGCGCATGCTACTTTTGCGAGCGCGGACAGGAAAATCTTTGCGACGACCTACTTTTCAACAACGGCGCCTATGCCGAGTTCATTTGTATCCCAGCGCGCATCGTCGCAAAAAACACCCTTCACGTACCTGATCACGTGCCCCTCGAACATGCGGCCCTGACTGAGCCCCTTGCATGTGCGGTCCACGGTTTTGAAGATTCGCATCCTCGTCCCGGTGACCTGGTCGCGGTCATCGGCGGAGGCCCGTTGGGGCTTATGATGCTTCACGTCGCAGCGCTAGCCGGATGCGAAACTATCGCGATCGTGAAGCACGATGGCCAGGTTGAAGCAGCAAAGCAGTTGGGAGCGGCACACGTGGTGCAGGCCAGCTCAATCCGCAAAGCCATCCGCGAAACCCGCGCCTTCACGCCCAAGGATCGCGGTGTCGACATCGCCATTGAAGCCGTCGGCGTTCCCGACGCATGGGAAGAAGCAGTTGAAATGGTGCGCAAAGGCGGCACGGTCAACTTTTTCGGCGGTTGCGCCGTGGGAACGCGTGTGAATCTCGACACCAATCGCATCCACTATAGTGATATAACCCTTCGCGCCACGTTTCACCACACGCCGGCCATCTGCCGCAAGGCGCTCGATCTCATTGCAGGCGGCCGATTCCAGGCGGGCGCCTTCATCACGGGCCGTGCCCATCTTTACGAACTAAATCGCGTCTTTGAGAAGTTGATGAAGCGGAGCAGCGAAATCAAAACCGCGATCGTGCCTTGAGGTCCTTCGCATGACCACTGCCATTCTGCACCCGGACAACGATGCATTGCTGCGTCGCGGCTGGGCCGCGCTGCCGGCCTCCTATCGTATGCCCGACGTTGCGCCCACGCTCGAGGAGGCTCGCGCATGGTGCAAGCAATTGGCCGAATCGCACTACGAGAACTTCCACGTCGCCACTTGGTTTCTGCCCAAAGCGCTGCGTCCACATTTCTACGCCATCTACGCCTACTGCCGCATCTCCGACGATCTCGGTGATGAAATCGGCGACACATCCGCGGCTCTGGCCCTACTTGATTTGTGGGGCAGGGAACTGGACGGCTGCTATGAAGGTCACGCGCGCCATCCCGTCTTTGTCGCTCTCGCTGAAACCATTCGTTCCTGTTCCATTCCCAAGCGGCCGTTTGCTGATTTGCTCACCGCATTCCGCCAGGACCAGGTCATCACGCGTTATGGCAGCATGCAGGAAGTCCTCGAGTACTGCCGCTATTCCGCGAACCCCGTAGGCCGCCTCGTGTTGTACGCGTGCGGCTATTGCGACGAGGAACGCTTCCGTCTTTCTGACGCGACCTGCTCGGCGTTGCAGCTGGCAAATTTCTGGCAGGATGTGCGCGTTGATTTTGCCAAGGACCGCGTCTATCTGCCCCAGGACGACATGCGGCGCTTCGGTGTCAGCGACGAAACCATAGCTGCCGGCGTCGCCACCACGGGCTTTCGCGCTCTGCTCGATTATGAAGTCGATTTTGCGCGCCGCCTTTTTGAAGAAGGCCTGCCACTGATCGGCATGGTCGGCAAAGAACTAGCTGTCGATCTCGACCTCTTCAGCCGCGGCGGCCTCGCGATTCTAGGCGCCATCGAGCGGCAGGACTATGATGTGCTCAGCGCGCGCCCAGCCATCGCGAAACGAACCAAAATGGCCCTTGCGCTTCGTGCCGTCAGCGGCAAGTTTTTGCCCTTCCTGCGTCTGGGTCCGCGTTGAATAGGGAAAGCGACTTGACGCAATCACGGGAATTGGACGCAGCTTACTCGATTTGCAGGGCCATCGCCAAACGCGAGGCAAAGAATTTCTATTACGCCTTCCTCGCGTTGCCCGCGCCGCGCAAAAATGCCATCTGTGCGATCTATGCGTTCATGCGCAAAGCAGACGACCTCGCCGACGACGAAAGCCTTCCACACATTGAACGCCGTCGCCGCCTTGAATCATGGCTCTCGGCTTGGCACGACGCGAACACAACCGGCGCCACTGCAGACCCTGTTTTTATTGCCGTGCGCGATGCCACGCAGCGCTTCAACATCACGCTCGCTT
>Ga0302325_10009374_pt1 | contig 21381 bp, 22 predicted proteins | sample Palsa_T0_2_FD_201948 | JGI IMG/M metagenome (GOLD analysis project Ga0302325, IMG submission 201948) | Peat permafrost microbial communities from Stordalen Mire near Abisko, Sweden - Palsa_T0_2 | ecosystem: Environmental > Terrestrial > Soil > Palsa > Peat permafrost | place: Sweden: Abisko...
GGGACCACTCCCTGTGGTCGCGGTCAGTTAAGCGAGATTCGTCTCGGTGCTTCTGCCCCTGCTAAAATTGTTCTTGACATGCGCAACGTGGCACGTTACGGCACGGGATGATACGGACATTCCGCCACAAGGGCCTGAAACGGCTCTTTGAGCACGAGGACCCAAGCGGCGTAAACCCGGAGCACGTTGGCAAGCTGCGGAATATTCTGGCGACGCTTCAAGCTGCCCCAACCGTTGCCCACATGGACATGCCGGGGTTTCGGTTGCATCCGCTCAAAGGCCAGAGGAAAGGGTTCTGGGCTGTAACTGTCCGGGCCAACTGGCGGGTGATTTTCCGCTTTGACGAGGGCGCTGATGAAGTGGATTATGTCGATTATCACTGAAAGGAACCAGCCGATGACCATGAAAAACCCACCGCACCCTGGCCTTGTCGTGTTGCAGGAATGCATTGAGCCTTCGGGCTTAAGCATTACGGACGCCGCCGCCGCGCTGGGAGTGACGCGCAACACGCTATCGGAGCTGGTAAACAGGAAGCGCGGCATATCCCCGGAAATGGCCGTCAGACTGTCCAAGGTTTTCGGCGGCACCGAGCAAGGCTGGCTGGTGCAGCAGGCCCAGTACGAGCTCGCGCAAGTCCGCCGCGACCACATAAAGCTAAAACGGCTGCAACTCGTTTAGCATTTCCTCGCGCGCACCGTCCGCTGTGTCGTGGGGCCGCGTGGCCCGCACGGGCGTTACAAGAATCGTCGAGCGAAGACTAATCGGACTCCGGCCGAACATACCGCTCGATTTCATTGGCAAGTTCCTCGGCTTCGCCGACGCTCGATCCCGTCCTAATCGAGAATTCAGATTCGAGCTCCGCCACGGCCAAATGTACTGCCTTAGCAAGGGCCGCCAACTCCCGACTGTCTAGCCTAATTGCTTCTTGCGGATCGGACGATACAGCTTGGTGGATCGCGGAAAGCAACGACAAAATCCGTTCAGGAGACGCGCCTAGGTACTCTCGGTGTTGAGAGGAGATCTTGAAGCCGTTCGCGACCTCATTCAAACAATTGTTGAGGAGTATCAGCTCCTCCGGGCTAAAGTCGGCGAAGAATTCCGACTGTCTCCCCGCCGCTCGTATGGTCACTTTCCTCCCTACTTGCTAGAACTCGTCCCTGCCCTCCAAATTCGCTTCCACATCCTTTCTTTCTCTCCAAGCCGTGCGCATTTGCTTCTTGCTAAGTAACGGCAACTGATCCTCGGCATGCGGAGAGCCGGGCTGCGAGGAATTGCCGTAGCTGAGCAGAACCCGAGCGCGCGGCGGGGAAGTGAACTCCACCAGGGCGACGAACGTATCGCCAAACATCGCCGAGCGAATCGCGCGCGAAGCCGGGGTATACTGCAGGACACGGAAAGCGCCGAGCGAGCCAGCGGCGCCGTTGCCTGGAAGGTCTGTCGCCCCGCGATGGAGTCGCATGAACTCGCCCCAGGGCGCATCGAGGGAGCCATATACGCTGCGCGTTTCAACCGCAGCTTGCTCAAGCATACGGACGGCTGCGGCCGGATCGGCCAGGCCGCGCGGCGTAGTCAGCGGCTCGCGGTAATCCTGCGGCACGGCGAAGTTGGCTTGCGCATTGGCGAGGAATTTATCGCCAAAGATCTGGAAAAGCAACGCCCCGCGCGAATCATTGTCGGCTTGGCGATCCCAGGCTTGAAGAACGGCGGCAGCAGCTTTGGCATCGCTCGAGGCGGATTGCTTCGCGGCGGCGATCAGATCATCAAGAATGCGATCGGCGAGCCCGAGCCGGGTGGAAAGCTTCAGGCGCGTCAGATCGTCGAACGAAATCTTCGGATTTTCAGTGAGCATGCGTATCGAGCGCATGGTGCGGAACGAGTAGTTGCGGCCCGAGGTATAGAGAGGGAATTTCGCCGGGTCGAGAATCAGCGGGTACGTGGCCGTCCAGGGTGGATCGTTCGTGTTCTGGACCCATCCGTTGGGCGGATCGACAACCTTAGGCAGTTCGTCGTAGGTATGCACGCTGGTCCAAAGAGTTTCGGAGGTATCGCCCGGAACGATGCCGGCCCAATACGCCAGATCGCCGGACTTGCGCCGCGGGAGCGTGCCGTTGAACATATACATCACGTGGCCGTCGCGGTCGCCATAGGTGATGTTGAACGTGGGCACCTCAAGCCGTCGTAACTGCTCCTGGTATTCGGCGAGCGTGTGAGCGGTCTGCATCTTCCAATACTGTTCGAGGAGGAAGGGCCGGTCCAGGCCGGCGGTGCGCAATGCCAGCGTCAATCCGTCTTTGTCCCAGACAACGGGACCTTGAATGGAGCGCCGAATCAGCAGCTTTTCTTCTTTCAACGACCCATCCGGCTGGCGGATTTTGATGATCTTGGAAGAGGTCTCGAACTGACGCACCTGGCCGTCAAAGACGTAGCCGCCATCGCGCAGAGTGAGCCGGTACAGGTCGCTGCCGTCGATATTGTTGACGGTCTGCGTGAAGCCCAAATAATCGGTGAAGACAAAGCGCAGAACCGGGAAGCCGATCTGGCTGGCGCCGTAGAGATTGAGGCCGGGAGCAACCAGATGGGCCTCGTAGTAGGTGTACCAATCCATCCACGGCAAGTGTGGGTTCATCAGCATCAGGGTGTGGCCGCCGGCGGTATGGGCGGGAGCGATGGCCCAGGCATTCGAGCCAGGGCCTTCAAGAGCTGGATTCTTGCCTGTGGCCGCGGTCACCACGCGCGACCTCGAGGAGATGTAGGTGAAGTGTACGATGCGGTGGACGTGAATGAGCGGGTCCGCGCCGGTGATGGGGAGGACGACGCGACGCTGCGGATCAATGGCCTCCGGATGCCGCGCGGCGTACTCGTTCATACCCGCGGCAAACGCGTCGAGATAGCGGCGGAACTCGGGAGTCTGGCGCCGATACCAGTCGAGGCCGCGCTCCGGGACGTCGTTGGTGAGTACCCAGCGGTCATTCTCTAGATTTTTCTCGCCCCAGTACTCGGCCGCGCGCCCGCGCGATTCGCCATAGAGCTTCAGGATGAGATTGGCATGGCTCTGCATCTGCGCGTAGCCGTAGCCAAAGAAGAGTCCCTCTGGATCTTTGGCGTAGACATGGGCCACTCCATAGCGATCCCAGAGAATCTCGACGCCGCGAGGGCCGGCAGTGAGGAAAGAGCAGAATGCGATGAGACAAAGAACGAATCGGCGCACGGCGAACAGGCTCCTCAAAACGCCTCGCAGGACAAGACAGCGTGGCGGAAGTGTCAGAAAGAAGAAGCCGATAGTCTAACCTATCGCCGGACAAGTAGTCAGTTATCAGCCACACCCGTTTGGCTGATCGCTGAAAGCTGATCGCTGACAGCTTCCTGGCTGGCCGCTGATCGCTGACAACTTTGCCTAGCGCATTGCCCCAGCTTCCTTCTTGACTGCCGCGGCACTGGTAAAACAGTTCTGGGAGACCCGGCTCTTCACCTGAGCACACTGCTCGAAGAAATGCTGCGCCTCGACCTCCATTTGCTTGTTCGCGGTCTCATGGCCGATTCTGTAGTTGCAGAGGCCCAGGTAATATAAGGCCGGGCCGTACATTGCGTCAGTGCCCTTCACCAGCGGCAGGGCGAGGCGAAGATCGGCATTGCAAGGAAAGTACTGGTTCTTTTCGCCCTCAATCACGCCCGAATACCAATATCCACGGCTCAACCCGATGCCTTTGAGACGTTCCCAATCGGCCCCGGAGAGGTCTTCCGGTTTGCTTTTGCCCGCAGCGGCGACCATTTTCTTGGCATTGCCCAGGGCTTTGTCCTTCTGGCCCTTCGCATAGGAATCTTCAGTGAGCACCAGCAGGGCGCTGATGTCATTTGGGAAGTTGGCAACAGCTCGTTCGGCAACCTCGGGACCCTTGGCCGATTGACCGGTCTCCGTGAGCGCGCCAAGCAGCACGGAATAGCCCAATTCCATATAACGGGATTTCGGGTTTTCCTCTTCCAGAGCGGTCAGCAAGTCAAGCTTGGTCTCAGCGGGAGACTTTAAGGCGGCGGCATAAATCGCATACTCGGCTTCCACCTGGATGGACTTGCTCCACTCGACGCGTTTAGTGAACTCCTCCTTTTCAACCGGGTTGTCGGGCACCGTGGAAGCGGCATACTTTTTCACCGCGGCGCACAAATCGAGCGCGGTCTTCTTGATTTGCGCGGTGTCATCGCCCTTGGCGGCGGCTTGCATGGCGGCATAGGCATCGTCCAGTTCATCCGCAAAGGCGGCGGTTCCCACCGCGAGCAGCATGGCGATCATGGCCGCTTGGCTAGCCCGTAGAACATTCAGTTTCATGGCACTCTCCTCTTGGGACCGATGCTTGTCGAGACGAGCGGCGCGATCCGCCGCGCACCACGCCTTCAAGGGGCACGGACGTCAGCCTCGGTGATCCCTCATCTTTGTTCGGCTCGTCAGATTCTATAGCAATCGGACTCTGCGCGTAAAGCCACCACGCCCGGCCCCGCCCCGCCACCCGGAAGGGCTCAGCCTGAAGGAGCATAATCTAGTGAGGGGCGTGATGTGCTGCGCCGGTTCCTCGCAACGAATCTTATCAGTAGCGAGGTGACGGAAGAAAGGCTTTCAGCGATCAGCTGTCAGCCACACAAAAACTGTCAGCGGTCAGGCGGAAAGCTGACAGCTGGAAGCTAAAACATAACATTGAAAGAAACGACTGTCTTGACCTGTGACTCATTCCGATGGAGCCAGTCCAAAACCCCGAGCCGGGACGCGACCGTGAGGGAGCGTTTCCCCGCCAAAAAAGAGTCACACCCCGTTCCATCCGGCCCCTGCCGGAGGCCCCGCTGACTACTTCCTCATCAGTGCCCCGAATGCGGGTGTATGCGGTGCTGGTATTTTTTATTGCGCTCAAGGCAGCGGGCAATTTGTCGCTGGCCTGGGGTATGAAGCATCTGGCGCACCCGGCAACCACCAATCCAGTGGATTATGTTCTGGCGATGCTCAGCCCATTTGTCGCCCTGGGCGTCGTGTTGTTAATCGTCTCGCTGCTCGCCCGCATGGCCCTGCTCAGCTACGCGGACCTGACGTTTATCCTTCCCGTGACCGCCGTTGGTTACGTGATTGCCGCATTCCTCGGCAAGTTCTTCCTGCACGAACACGTGTCCGCGGCGCGGTGGGCCGGCACGGTGCTGATTTTTGGCGGCGCGGCGCTAGTGAGCGCGACGCCCCACGCAACTACACCTGTTGCCGGTTCAGGCGAAGAGGCATGACGGCATGAAGTGGCTTCTGGTCGGGCTGATGGTGGCAGCAACGGTAGCGAGCGACTTGCTGCAGAGCCACCAGATGAAACGCGCCGGAGTGCAATCGGTCGGGGCCAGGGGATTGTGGAGCATCCTGCGGCTGATTGCCAGAAGGCGGTTCCTGATTCTGGCCGTGGGGTGCATGGCGATCTCGTTCTTTTCGTTTATGGCGCTGGTCGAGAGGGAGCCATTGAGCTTTGCGGTTCCGGCGTCTGCCTCCAGTTTTGTGGTCGAGACGGTGCTGGCGCGATTCGTGCTCGGCGAGCAAATCAGCGTGCGGCGCGCGGCCGGCAGCGTGTTGGTGCTGATCGGCGTGGTGTTGGTGGGCGAGTAAGCTCTGGCCTTGTGGCGCGGGCTGTCAAGCCTGCAGGGCCGAGATTCGTCTCGGCCTTTCTTGCCCCCGCCCGGCGCGTCTAATCTCTGACCCCTGACCCCTGACCCCTGATCCCTGACCCCTGACTCTTGCCTCTGACCCCTGACCCCCGCGCTACTCCCCGGCGCGCGACGGCGCAACCGGAACGAGCGCGCCATTGCGGATGTAGTAGTCGGCGCCACGCCAGCGGATGCTGCGGCGCAGAAAACTGGCGACCCAGATGACGAATGCGACGGCATCCCAAACCGGAATCCAGTAGAGTTCCCGCCAAAGTCCGCGCTGCCGGAGGCCGCGGATACCGATCATCCAGGTGAGGAAAACGCGCAGCAATAAATACGTGCCGAAATAGGCAGCCGCGACCGCCATCGAAGGATGGAGTGCGAAAGCGGCGAGCGACCACGGCAGACCCTGGGTAAAGAGCAAACCAAAGTGGCCCGCCGGGCGCATGTTGCGCATCACCACCAGCCAGCGCGTGCGTTTGTGCACGAGGTCCGTGAGGGAATTGAAATCCGCGACGGTTTCGACGCAGTAAGGGATCAGTTCGACGCGTCCGCCGCCCTCGGCAATCAAGCGGCCCACCAGTAGATCGTCTGCTGGGCGGTTTTCAAGCGCGGCATAGCCGCCAAAGCCCGCCAGATGAGTGCGCGTGGTGACGATGGTTTTCCCCAGCGCGAACTTCACGCCATCCAACTGCCAGGCGGTCAGGATACCGGCATAAAAATCCGACATCATCCCGATGGTGTGCAGCCGTTCGACGAACGTGCCGGCCTCCGTGGGGACGTAGAAGCAGGTGACGGCGCCCACTCGTCGGTCGCTCAGCGGGGACACGACGGAACGCAGATAATCCGGCTTCACGCGGACATCGCTGTCGCTGATTACCACCACCTCGTGGCTGGCCTCATTCACCAGACGGACCAACTTCGCCACCTTGTCGTTGGCGGCTATGCGGCCGGCGCCGTAGAGGACGCGGATAGCGCGCTCGGGAAAATCGCGGCGCAAGCGATCGATCACGGAATGCACGGCATCATCGGAGGGATCGACACACAGAAGCAGCTCGTAGTCGGGATAGTCCTGCCGGCAGAAACTGGCGAGGTTATCGTAAGCATCCAGGTCGAGGCCGCGAATGGGCTTGAGGTTGCTCACTGGAGGCGTGAAGCTCCGGTTGATCGGCGGCCGCGGCTGACGGAAATACCGCCAGGCGCTGAAAATGGCGATTAGGTAATAGATGAATGGCGTCGCCGCCAATATCAGCCCCAAAACCAGCCAAGGATTAATCATTATCAACGAGCCTATTCTAATCGTAATCAACTGGGTGCATACAACTGTTCGTAACTGGCTCGCACGACTAGCTGAATGCGGGGCATCCGCGACATAAAGGGCGGGATTGTTTACTGCTCAGCCCTTACTCAAAACGGAAGCGCCGGTCTACTCATGGGATGCCGGCGGGGGTTGGCCACCGCCAGCGAGCGAGGAAGCAAGCGGCTGATTTGTCAGCAAAAGCTTGCCGCCGCTCCCCTCGACGACAAGCAGGCGATCGCTGCCTACCAGCGCTTCGAGTCGCGGTAACGCCTGCTGGGTAAGCACCAGATAGCAGCGCTCGGGCGACTGCCAAAGGCTCTTCCATTGTTGGTCGTCGATGAACACATCCGGCGCGCCGGGCGCATAGGAGCCGTAGACGAGATTGTGAAAGCGTCCGTTGAGGAGCAGGGCAGTGCGGTTGGTGTAGAAGAAGACCGAAGAGAATGTGTAGTAGTGGTGATCGATGATCAGCTTCCCGGGCGGAGCAGCCAGCAGGGCATTCGCCAGGGGCCGCGAGGACATGTATGGGTCAAACACGACAAGCGCAAGGCGTGCCGCTTGAAAGAAGAGAACGCCCATGAGCGCGGTGGAAAAGAAGGCGATCCTGCCCCGAGTCCACAAAGCGCCCACAGCCCCAATCAGCAAGGCGCCGGCGGCGAAAAGCAGAGGCAAGCGGAGATAGGCGAACGACTCGAGCGTCAGGTCGGCCATGTGGCCTAGAGAGAGCGTGTACAAAGACGGGTGGTGCGCCAAAGCTTGCGAGATATCCCCGGGAGCCGGCAGTTTCCTCACCAGAAACCATATCGAGCCGGCGGCAGCGGCCGCCACAAACAGGATCACGGAAAGGGCCCGTGACCCCCAGCGAATCCAGGATCCACCCTGCGCCATCGCCCCGCCAATCAGCAGAGCCAGCGCGGGATAGATGGGCATCGAGTAATACTCCTGCGTGGTGGAAAAGGTAAAGAACACGAGCACGAAGCCGATCCAGCAGAGTGCCAGAAGGCGTGTGCGGCCTGCGCGTCCGTCGGGCCGGAAATTCAAGCGCGCCGCGGCGGGCAGGTAAACGCTCCACGGGAACAGCCACACCAGATTGAGAGACCAGAATACGAGGCGCGGAACCGTATTGTAGTCGCGCGGATAGCGGAGATTCAGGAAACGCAGAAGTTGTTCGTTGATGAAGAAAAACCAGAGGAAGCCGTGGTATTCCCCCGGCGCGCTGCGCATCGTGAAATCGAAATAGGGAGGATTGTGAAGCGTGGCCAGGACGTGCCAGGGCGCGGCAATGACGAGCACAATCGCTAGGCCGCTAAACGGGCGAAGCCGGCGCCAGATATCGAGATCGAAAATCTGGCGAGTGATGGCGAGATAGACGATCACCGCGCCGATAGGGAAAACAATGCCGATCAGGCTCTTCAGCAGCAGGCTGACGCCAAGAGACGCAGCCCCCAGAAACGCCCACAGACGCGGGCGCGGTTCCTCGTCATCGATGACCCGCAGAAAAGCCCAGAGCGCCAGAGCAATGCAAGCGGTGAGCATGCAGTCCGGAATCAGGATTCGAGTGAAGAGAAACAAGCCTACGCAGGTCGAGATGCACAGGCCCGCATACAAACCGGCTTGGCGGCCAAATGCCCAGACGCCGAAAGCCGCGGTGACCAGCGCCAGAGCAATGGCCGAGAGCACGCCCGGAATCCTTGCCACCCAATCGGCCTCTCCCAGAATCCGGTACGCAATCGCGATCAGCCAATACAGCAGAGGCGGCTTTTCCAGGTAGGGAATCCCGTCCAGACGCGCGGTCACCCAATCGCCGGAGGCCAGCATGTTCCGGGCAATCTGTGCCTGAACCGCGTCGACGTCGTCCATCAGCGACGGCGGGGACACCATGCAGCCAACGTAAACGGCGCAGGCGGCTACGAGGACGATCAGGTAGATGCGCAGAAGGTTTCGGCCGCTTGCCGGGCGCGTGTGGGAACCGGCGCCGACTGCACTTTCCATTTTTTCATCCATAGGAACAGAGTCATCAAGCCCCAGAGGTGGTAGCCGAGATTCACGCGCCGGTTGAGGTGGGACTGAACAAAATGATGGATAGCCGGGAAATTGAAAAGATCCGCGTAATCGGCGGAGGCGCCGGCCAGAACGTCGAGGAGCATGGGCCGCAATGGGCCGCGGATCCATTCGTGGGCCGGAATATCAAAGCCGATCTTGGGCCCCCGAATCGCGGCGGGGGGCAACTTGTCACGCATGAGCTCGCGCAGAATCACCTTCTGGCGGGAGCCGCGAATCAACTGGTCAGGCGGAAGGGAAGCGGCGAATTCGACGATGCGGTGATCGAGAAAAGGCGGCCGGACCTCGACGGAGAACGCCATGCTGATGCGGTCGACTTTATTGAGGATGTCGTCGGGGAGATAATACTGGCGGTCAAACCCCAGGAAAGCGGCCAGGTCATCCGGGCGCGAGGCAAGTCCGGCCAGGACGGATTGCAAGGCCGGAGGCAGCTTCCTATTCACCAAAGACTGCTTCTGGGCGTCGGAGAATGTCCCGTTCCAATAAACGTGAGCCCGCGCGGGCGGGAACCGGCACCCCTCGAGGAAACGGCTGAGTTTGTAGTCAAAACCGATCTTTTCGTCCGAAACCGGCAGCCGCCGGGCCGCTGCTGACAGCACTCCCAGAACCGGGCCGGGGATCAGGCGCGCGTACCTGGCAAGCAACGAAGCGCGCTGAGTGAGGTATCCACCGAACAACTCATCGGCGCCCTCGCCGCTGAGGGCGACCGTGGCGTTGGCCTTGGTCATCTTCGAGAGGAACCAGACCGGCAAAGCGCCGGCATCGGCAGTGGGCTCGTCCGAATAGTAGCTGAACTCCTCGACCGCGGATTGGATATTCAGGTCGAGGTTCAGATCGAGCTCGTGATGATCCGTGCCATACTGCCGAGCCACCTCGCGAAACCGCGCGCTCTCATCGAAGCTTCTGCCGGAGAACGAAACGGAAAACGTCTTGAGCCGTGCGGAAGCGGACTCGGCGGCGTAATGCAGGATCGTCGAAGAATCAATGCCGCCGCTGAGCCACACGCCTAGCGGAACGTCGGAAATGAGATGTTCGCGCACCGACTGCCTCAGAAGCGAATCCAGCTGCTGCTCGGCATCGCGGGGATTTATGCGGCGCACGGGGCCCGAGGGCATAGTCCAATAAGCGTCAGAGCGGACGTTTCCGTTGTTCCACTCGAGCCAATGGCCGGGGCCCAGTTTCTCAATGCCGGCGATCAGCGTCCAGGGCTGAGGCACATAGTTCAGCGCAAGGTAGCAATCCAGGCCTTCCAGGCTCAAGTTCCGCTCAATTTCGGGATGCACGAAGATGGCCTTCAGCTCCGATCCAAAATACAGATCCTGGCCGCGGCGCGCGAGATAGAGAGGCTTGATTCCCAGGCGATCGCGGGCCAGCACCAGGCGCTGGCGCGATTCGCTCCACAGGGCGATCGCGAACATTCCGCGGAGTCGCGAGAAACAACCCAGGTCCCATTCGCGAAATGCCTCCAGAACTGCTTCCGTGTCGGTGCCGGAGCGGAAGTGGTGGCCCCGCGATTCCAGTTGTTCACGCAGCTCGGTGTAGTTATAAACCTCGCCGTTGAAAGCGATGACGGTATCGCCATCCTCGGAAATCATAGGCTGATCGCCGCGGGCGAGGTCGATTATTCTGAGCCGCGCCGCACCGATGGAGATACGAAAAGATTCAAAAACCGCCCGCCGGTCGGGTCCTCGATGCGCGAGCGTTGCGGTGGCCTGCTCAATACGGCCGGGCCGCGGAGCGCCGTTACTGCGAGTAAAGCCGGTAATCCCGCACAAGCTAGTTCACCCCGCCCGCGGCGGCGCCAGGAGGCCGCATGACGCGCGCCGGCGTCTTCGTTCCGAGCCGCGACCAAAATTCGCGAAGCGCGAGGGAGCGGTCCCCTCTTGTTTGGCGCCGCGCCGCGGCCTTTGCGCTTCGCTTCAACGTCTTCCATCCGTGGAAACGGCGGCCGAAACCGCCAGACTATCCCGGCGCCGGGCGTTGCGAGGATTGCGCCACTGCACCTGGGGCATAAACAGCGAGGCGTCGACCCGATCCTGGTAACGCAGGGCGATGTTCATCAGCGAGTCGAGCAAAGAATCCGACAAGTAGTGCGGACGCAAGCCTAGGTCAATCAGTTTCGAATGCTTGGCGTTGTAGTAGTGCTGCTCCGATTCCACGCGCGGCCCGGGAATGTGCTCGACGTTGGCGCTGATGCCGAGCGTCTTAGCGGCAGCCTTCACCATCTGCGCCAGCTCGAGAACCGAAAATTGCTCCGTGAATTGATTGAAGACGCGAAACTCGCCGGGTGCCGCGGGATTCAAACAGGCGATTTCCACACAGCGAACGGTATCGCGAATGTCCAGGAATCCGCGCGTTTGGCCGCCGCGCCCGTAGACCGTGAGCGGGTGGCCGGCCGCCGCCTCGACGCAGAAGCGATTCAGCACCGTGCCGAACACCTCGTCATAATCCAGGCGGTTGATCAGGCCTTCGTCGAGCGCCGTCTCATCGGTGACCGTGCCGTACACCACGCCCTGGTTGAGATCGGTAGCGCGAAGCCCCCAGATCTTGCAGGCGAAAGTAATGTTGTGGCTGTCATGCACCTTGGATAAGTGGTAAAACGAACCGGGCTGCTTCGGGAATGGCAGAACGTCACTCCGGCCGTTGTGCTCAATCTTGATGTAGCCTTCCTCGATATCGATGTTGGGCGTGCCATACTCACCCATCGTGCCGAGCTTCACCAGGTGGCAATCCGACTTCAGCTCGCGAATGGCAAACAGAAGGTTCAAGGTCCCCACCACGTTGTTGACCTGGGTAAACACCGCGTGCTTGCGGTCGATCATCGAGTAGGGTGCGGAGCGTTGTTCGGCGAAGTGTACGACGGCATCGGGCTAGATGGATGCCAGAGCGGAAAAGAGAAAGTCGTAATCGGTTATATCGCCCGCAAACAGCTCGATGCTGTGTCCGGTCAGCTCCTGCCAGATACGAAGCCGGTCTGCTAGAGGGCGAATGGGGGTAAGAGTTTGAACGCCCAGTTCGTGGTCCCAGAGGCGGCGGACAAAGTTATCTACAATAGCTACGGTGTGGCCTTTCTGCGATAAATAGAGGGCGGTCGCCCAGCCGCAGTAGCCATCCCCACCTAAGACACAAATCTTCATTGAGTTGACCCGTTCTGTCCCTTTTCCAGACTAGCGTATCTTCCCCCCCGAGTGCCGCATTTCCGTTAAGCGGTTACAATCTTCAAATGGGCCTCACCGCCACCACCAGATTTCAAAGCAGCCGGATCGTTGAGTTTAAGGAGTCGGTCATTCGCGAGATGACCCGGCTTGCCATTCAACACGGCGCCGTTAACCTCGCCCAGGGCTTTCCGGACTTTCCCGCGCCCGCCGAGATTAAGGAGGCCGCGCGCCAGGCGATCTCCGACGATTGGAACCAGTACTCGATTACCTGGGGCCTCAAGCCGTTCCGCGACGCGATTGTTGAATACCATCGCCACTTTCACGGCATCACTCTCGATCCTGAGCGCGAGCTGACGGTTTGCTGCGGCGCCACCGAAGGCATGCTTGCCGTCATGCTCTCGCTTCTCAACCAAGGCGACGAGGTGGTCGTCTTTGAGCCTTTTTACGAGAACTACTGGCCCGATTCCAAGCTGTGCGGCGCCGACTGCAAGTACGTCACCCTCCATCCGCCGGATTGGAAGTTCGATCCCGAGGCCTTACGGCGCACGTTTTCGCCGCGCACCCGCGCCGTCATCCTCAATTCCCCGAACAACCCCACGGGCAAAGTGTTCACTCGCGCTGAGCTCCAGCAGATTGTCGACCTGGCCGAAGAATTCGACGCCTTTATCATCACCGACGAGATCTACGAGCACATCATCTTCGACGGCGAAACCCATGTGCCGCCCATGACTCTTCCCGGCGGCCGCAACCGCAGCGTGCTCATCAACGCCCTCAGCAAGAGCTACTCGGTTACCGGATGGCGGATTGGCTGGGTAGCGGCTGCCCCCGAATTGAGCGCGTCGATCCGGAAGCTGCACGATTTCGCTACCGTCAATGCGCCCACCCCCCTTCAGCAGGCAGGCATCACCGCTCTTCACATGCCGGATTCTTACTACGCCGAGCTTGCCGCCATGTACCAAGGCAAGCGCGACCAGATGGTCGGAATTCTGGAAGGCGTGGGCCTCCGTTGCTCCGTTCCCAAGGGCGCGTATTACATCATGGCCGATATTTCCGGCTTTGATTTTCCGGACGACACCGCCTTCTGTATGCACCTGGTGAAGGAAATCGGCGTCTCCGCGGTGCCCGGCTCGAGCTTCTTCTCTCGCCCGGAGGACGGCAAGCACCTGGTCCGCTTCTGCTTCTGCAAGAAACAGGAAACGCTCGATGCCGCCGGGGAAAGGCTTGCTCGCTTGAAGCGCGGCTAGTGGCACAGCCTTGACAGGGTGCTGCAAAAGGCTGCGACATCGGAAAAACGCAGGCGAAACCGCCTGCGCCACCACGATAAATCAATGGCTTGCAGAGATGGTGGGGCAGGCATTCAGCCTGCCGAAGTCTTTTTCGGCAGCCTCTTCAGGCTGTGTTCTAACAACTTGCTGCCGGCAAATCGGCTATTTTTTATCCAACATGCTCCCCGCTTTCCTGCTCCCCGAATCCGTTGTTCACGCCAATGGTCAGAGTCCGGTGTTTGACCTGGGCGCGAATCCGCCCTCCCGTCTCCTGGTCACTCTCGGGATCACCCAGGTCGTCGAACAGGAAAGCCTCGATCTGTCGCTGCTGGCTTCAGCCGACGGCGAAACCTGGATCCCTTCGCCGGTCCTCGAGTTTCCCCAGAAGTTCTACGCCGGGGCCTCCGCCCTCTTGCTCGACCTAGCTCGCCACCCGGGTTTTCGGTACCTGCGTGCCCGTTGGACCGTGAACCGCTGGGGCCGTGGCGACCAGACGCCGCTCTTCGGCTTGTACGTTTTCCTGGAAAGCCCCGCTGCCTCGGGGCATTCTGGAGAATAGCTGCGTCCAGGCGTAACAAATCGACTCAGATCGTCGCCCTCCAAGAATAAATCCTGTGGAATTCGTAGTATTAGATCCAAGCATAATTCCCTGTTAGGCGAATTTTAAGTGACATGCTTCTCTTTAGATTGTGTGCGCTAAAGAAGTTTCGCCATGGCTTCGTGGCTTGATTAACGCCCGTAATTGGAATTAAAGAAGTTTTTGATATGTATCCGCCGATACACACAAACGTAGCATCGGCGTGCTATATATGTATTCTCTATCGTCAATCAGCAGTATCAACCATACCATGACTGTTCCTCTGGTGTTCACTCCCGAGTCGTGCCCTTGGTGCCGTTCCAAGATCTTGCGGCGTTCTTCAAAACGCAACGTGCTGGAGCAGATGATCGGGATGCTCGTAGTTCCGTGGCGCTGCGTAACTTGCGATTCTCGGTTCTTCGCTTTTCGGAAAAGGCCCGGCTCGGGCCGCGGTGCCGCGGGCGGCCACTGAGCCTTCCTGGATCGCGTCCAGCCGGTACACGGACCCGATTCTGCTGTATGCTGTTGGAGCTATGAAGCTGCGCCCCGCCTGTGCGCTCCTGCTGAGCGCCTTCCTGCTGGTTCAGTCCCGATCCTTCGCCCAGCAAGCCGATACCGCCCTGGCCGCGCAGCCTGCCCGCCAGTCGCCGGCGTGGCTGACCTCGGGCGTGATCTACGAAATCTTCCCGCGCTCGTTCTCTCCGGATGGGACCCTCAATGGCGTCACCAGGCGCTTGGACGACCTGAAGAATCTCGGCGTCAATATTCTCTGGCTGATGCCCATCCATCCGGACGGTCAAGTCAAGAAAAAAGGAAGTCTCGGTAGCCCGTATGCGGTCCGCGACTACTATGCCATCGATCCCGCATACGGCACAAAGGACGACTTGCGGCGCCTCGTCCAAGAAGCCCATGCGCGCCAGATGAAGGTCATCCTCGACATCGTCGCAAACCACACCGCGTGGGACAGCGTCCTGATGGCTCATCCGGATTTCTACAAACATGATCCGGCCGGCCACATCATTTCTCCGTACGATTGGTCAGATGTTGCCGCGCTCGACTACTCCAACCCGGCCCTCCGCCGCTACATGACCGGCATGCTCGTCTATTGGATCAAAGAGTTCGATCTCGACGGCTTTCGCTGCGACGTCGCTTTTGAAGTGCCTACTGATTTCTGGGAAAATGTCCGGCGAGAGCTGGAGCTCGTCAAGCCCGGCATCATGATGCTGGCCGAAGCATCGAAACCCGAGCTGCTTCGCAGTGCTTTCGATATTGACTACTCATGGCCGCTCCTCTCCGCGTTGAATGATGTGATCATGCGCGGCGCGCCGGCAAGCACCTTGCGCACTATCCTCAACCAGCAACAGGCGCTGTTCCCGAAAGGCGCATTGCACATGCGCATGTCCGACGACCACGACGAAGAACGCGCCATTGCGCGCTATGGATTGCCCGGCGCGCTGGCTGCCTCCGCGCTCATGTTCACCCTCGATGGCGTTCCGATGCTCTACAACGGTATGGAGGCAGGCGACGACACCGAATCCGGAGATCCCGCGCTGTTTGAGCCCTTAAAGGTGTTGTGGCAAATGGCGCAGCGCCGCCCGCAATTCCCCAAGTTCTACGCCACCATGATTCCGCTGCGCAGGCAGCATCCCGCGCTGCAAAACGGCCAGCTCCTATGGGTCCACAACTCCAATGAACAGCACGTTGTCACCTACATCCGCCGTTCTCCAAGTGAGGAATTCCTCGTCGCCGGGAATCTTTCCAACACGCCCTTTCGCGGCACGGTCGAAGTGGAGGGGCGAGCTTGGAAAGAGATCCCAATTCCGTCCTCACTACTGCGAGAGGCGGGCATTCCCGCTCTGACGCTCGACGCCTTCGAGTTCCGCATCTTTGAAGCACGCAGGCCGTGAGGCCTTATGCGGCACGTCTTCTTCCAGCAAAGCCTTCAAGGTTGCGCCTGTAATTGATGCTCGGCGCGATAGTTGAGAATGGCCTCAATGGCGTCTACCCCAGCGTCCGGGTAGCAATCCAGAGTTTCCGCAATGGCCGCGTCCGGCGATAATCCCTCATCGCGGAAAGCGTCATAGTTTCCGGTAATGGCGTCCACCGGCAAACGGGTGTTTTTGAGCAGCGGCGCGCCGCTAACTTTGCCGGGAATGACTTCAACCAAGGGGCAATCGGACCAATCAACAGTCGCCATGTTCTTACCCTCCTTCCATCGTAGCTCTTTCCGCGGTTCGACGGCGCCGTCACGGGCTGCAAAACCCGGCGCTCCGGAAGCACTGGGGCCGACAATATCGCTGTGAATTTAAGGGCGGAAGAAACGCCTTGTGAAAACACGGCTATACGCGAGCTTCCGCAGCCTGGCGAATGCGCTGGACACGGATTCCCTTCTCAAGCTTGCGAGTCTGCGCAATGTCGTAAGACGACTGCATCCGCATGAGGGTATCCATTTTCACACCGAAGGCCTTTTCAATGCGTAGCGCCATTTCGCCGGACAGATTGGCTCTACTATTTAGCAAACTGGACAGAGCCGGCCGGGACACCTGAAGCGCCTTAGCGGCGTCCGTGACGGACAAGCCTGCGGGCTCAATGATCTCGGTTCGAATGAAGTCGCCGGGGTGGGGCGGGTTCTTCATGGGCATAGTAGTCTTGCTCCTGCAGTCAGTGGTAATCTTCCAAATTCAGGTCGCGGATTTCGCGTTCTTCCGGGTCAACACGAAACGTCAAACGGCGGTTGCGGGTAACGCGTAGGCTCCATACGCCCTTGCGGTCGCCAGTCAGAGTGTGGACGTTCCACGCTGTGAGCGCCCGCAATTCCTCTGGGTCGTTCAGGTTGTCGAGAAAGGCAAACATTTTGCGTAGCTTATCCACCGTATCGGGTGGAACGCCTTTCGTGCTGTCTTCGGCGTAGAACCGTTTGAGGCCCTTATGGATGAAATTCCGTATTTTCACCGCAGGCTGTAACCTGTAGCTTAACACTTGTCATGCTAGGAGTTCCAGGGGCAAACACACTGGTCCCTCTTGCCGCCCTGCGTGGCTTAATGGTCTACACAAACCGCACACCCGCCGCCGCCCCGGTTCTTCGGATGTACTCCTGTCCTTCGGTGTATTCTTCCGGCGTCTTGAGGTGCTCGAGCATCAACGGCGCTTCCACCGGAGCGGCGGCCAATTCCCGCAGGTACGTCTTGTAGTCAATCTGGCCGCGGCCAGGAACCACTTCGGCGAAGTGAACGTTATACTCATCCATCCACTTCAGATCTTTTGCGTGGCAGGAGAGAAGCCATTTGCCCAGCGTATGGAACAACTCCGTGATAACTTCCGAATTGCGATAAAAACGCGCCGGGCTGTTAATGGCGTTGCACACATCCATGTGCACTCCGAAACCCTTGCGATCGACGGCCTGGATCAATTCCAAGTAGCTATCCGGGCCGTAAGGCAAACTCCACGGCATCATTTCAATCGAAAACTTCGTGTTGCGCGGCTTCACTTCGTCGATGATCTTGCGGCAATTTTCCACCGTCGCGTCGAAGAATTCCTTCGATAGGTTCCTCGGGTCTGGGCCGTACCAAATCTCCGGGTTGAATGAGCCGGCGATATCGACGCAGCAGCGCGCACCCACTGCCTCGGCCAGACGCATCCGCTCCACCACGTAGCTCAGATTTTCGGAGCGCTTCTTAGGGTCGGGATCCAGGATGTTGCGCCACGCGCCCACTTCGGCGATGACCACATTCTCGGCCGCGAACGCAGCTTTGATCGCGCGGATGCGATCGCTATCATTGGCTGCCGCGGGGGGACAGTAAGCCGCGCTATACCCGAGCCGGCTGTGTTCGCGGGCTAACTCCGCCGGATCATCGGACTTCAGGAAAATCGGCCCGCCGAGGCGTATTGGCCGCAAACGCGGAACCTGCGCGCCGCGGAGAGACAACGGAACGGCAGAAGCGGCCGCGAGGAATGTTCTTCGGGTTGCGATCATCTTGCCGGATCTCCCTTCTCCTCAAGCCTTCGGCATCGCCATATCCCATGCTGCGACGCCACCCTTCTGCAGCGCGATGTTCGCCATGTGGGCCGCCGATGCAGCGGCGATACCAGCTTCCACCGGAGAGTTCGGCGTTTGGCGAGTGCGAATGCAATCCAGCCAATTCGCCAGGTGCAGAAACTCTCCATCCGGCTGATCGTAGAAATCGGCGCCCTTCGCGCCGCTCCCCAGAACCCACTGCATCTCCGGTTCCGTGGGGAGCTGCGGATTGCGATTGCGGGCATCGCGTTTCCGCTCCGGAATTACCTCCAGGCGTCCGCGATCCAAATACAGAGTCGCCTCGCTACCCATGAATTCGAGCATGGCCCCATTGCGCGCATTCATGAAGGTCGATTCGAAGTAGACTTGCGCGTTTGGATATTTCAGGAGCGTCTGCGCGGTATCCGGGGTCTCCCATCTTTCCTCTGTAAACTTATTGCCGATTGACACCGCTTGATCGGGATGGCCGGCATCCGAATACCATTGCGCCACATCCACGTAGTGGACCATCAAGTCGGCGAAGACACCCCCTCCGAAATCCCAAAACCAGCGCCATTCGCGGAAGCGGTACGGATCAAAAGGCTGCGGTCTTGCGTTTCCCAGCCATGCCTTCCAGTCGACCGTGGAAGGGTCGACCTTGTACTCGCCTGATCCCCGCGCGGAGTTGCGGTTCCAGGTCAGGTGCACTTTGCGGATAGTGCCGAGCTGCCCCGATTTCACCAGCTCATAGCCTTTCTGGAACTGCGGCATGCTGCGCTGTTGTTGCCCCACCTGCACGATGCGATTCGAGTGGTTCCGTGCTTCGAGCGCCACCGGCCCTTCCTCCAGCCGGTGCGTCAGCGGTTTTTCGACATACACGTCCTTACCTGCCGCACAAGCGGCAACCAGCATCGGCACGTGTTGATGATTGGGCGTGCCGATCAGAACCGCATCGATATCCTTCCGATCCAACAGCGCGCGATAATCCTTTGTGGCGAACGCTTGAGGGTCAGCCAGTTGCTTACCCGCGGCCAGATTCTCATCCCAGACGTCGCACACGGCGGTAATGCGCGCGCCAGGAATCTTAGCGAGCGATCGCATTAGCCCTTGAGCCCGGCCGCCCGTTCCGATGCAGCCGACGCTAATGCTTTCGTTGGCGGCGTACCCCCGCGAGGTGGCCAGGTAGCCGCCAAGGGCGGCGTATCCGAGGCCAGTGAGAACCTGTCTTCGACTGGATGACATCACAAGAACTCCTTCTCGGAAACTTCTTCGCACCTGGCCCGATTGCGCCAGCGCGGAGCCTGTTACGCCGTTCGTTGCATCGTCCCCGGATCCCACCGGCAGATCTTCTGCTCGTAGTAGCTCTCGTTGGCAAGCAGCGCCGGACCCGCCGCCCGCAGTCCGAATACCGGATCCTCGACTACCTCCGTGCGATTGCGCACCGACGCAAAGAAATTCTTGAAATGGTGGAAGTGGTCGCTATAGCCCGGCGGCGCCAGGAACTCTTCCGTAGGAGCCGCGCGCATGGCCTGGACGGAGGGCTCGACGAGCGGATACTTTTTTCGATACTCGCGCAAATATTCTTCTTGCATCTTGGCCGCGAAGGTCGAGATCGCATACCCCGGCTCCGCCGGACGTTCGTGGCGGATCACGCGGACCCGATCGTCCGCGATATGAAGAACGCCTTTCTCCCCCACAAAACGGAAGCCTGACGTTTCCGCGGCGCCCTGTTCGAAGTTGACCCGCAAGGTCAGGTTGAATGCCGGATGATTGCGTGTTTCCGGGTAGTCGGCGATCGCCAGCATCAGGTCGGGGATCTCCCGCCCGTCATTCCAGAAACGAGTGCCGCCGGAAGCCACCTGCCGCACCGGACCCTCCGAGCCGAGCACGAAATTCACGCCGGAGAACAGATGCACAAACAGATCGCCGGGAATGCCCGTGCCATAGTCGCGGAAATTGTGCCACCAGAAGAAGCGCTGCGCGTCGAACGGGCGCTTCGTCGTATTGGCGATATAGCGGTCCCAATCGATGGCCGCAGGCGACGCGTCAAGCGGAATCGATGGCCGGAACACCAGCTCGTCATTATCCACGGGCCGCTCCCACCAGGCCTCGATCAAGTTGAGCTTGCCGATGGCGCCGTCGCGGATCAGCTCTTTGGCTTTCTGATAAATGATCGAGCTGACGCGCTGGCTGCCCACCTGCATGATGCGGCCGGTCTGCTTTTGCGCGGCGATCACCTGATGCCCCTCGGCGATCGAATGAACCATCGGCTTTTCGCAATACACGTCTTTGCCCGCCTGCATCGCGTCGATCGAAGCTTGCGCGTGCCAGTGATCGGGCGTCGCCACAATCACGGCGTCCACGCCGGGACGCGCCAGAACCTCGTGATAATCGGCGGACGTGTAGACGCCATTGCCGAACACTTCGCGGGCGTGCTCGCGCCGGCCGGAATACAGATCGGCGACCGCGATAACGGTCACGCCGGGTACTCGGCAAGCGACGGCCGCGTCGGAACCACCACGATTTCCGAAGCCGATGACGGCAATCTGGATGCGGTCGTTCGCGGACCTGGACTGCGATTCAGAGGCTGCGGCCAGCAGGGGTGCAACGGCGGCAGTGGAAAGGAAATGGCGTCGGTTCATGATGAAATTTCCGCCCGGGCCTGGAGGTCAGGCCGGGCTGAGGACGAGTATATCGCTGGCGGCGGGAAGGTTGACGGAAGGCTCCGGCGCGGCCGCGGGTTAATTTGAAGCGGGCCATTAGCCCTGGGGATCTTTACCGGTTCCGGTACTGTAAGGTGAATCTTATGGAACGGCTTGGATCGTCGAAGAATCAGGCGACGCCAATAGCCCGGACGTTGAACGCGGCCGCTTTGTGGGTATTGTCGATCGTTGTGGGCATGGTCGCCGGTCTAGGCGCCGTCGTATTCCGAGCCCTCATCGGTCTTCTTCACAATCTGCTGTTTCTCGGAAAATTTTCCCCCACCTACGACGCAAACGTTCATACGCCCCCCAGTCCATGGGGCCCATTTGTGGTCTTCGTGCCTGTCGTCGGTGCGCTGGGCGTCGCATTCCTGGTGAAAAACTTCGCCCCTGAAGCCAAAGGTCATGGTGTCCCGGAGGTCATGGACGCCGTCTACCACCGTCGCGGAATCATTCGACCGGTGGTGTCCGTGATTAAAGCCCTGGCTTCGGCCCTCTCGATCGGCAGTGGCGCATCGATCGGCCGTGAAGGGCCCATCATACAGATCGGCTCTTCTTTCGGCTCGACTCTCGGCCAATGGCTGCGCTTGCCGGTATGGCAGCGGATCACCCTGATCGCCGCGGGGGCGGGAGGCGGAATCGGCGCGACCTTCAATACCCCGGTCGGCG
>Ga0302325_10009378_pt1 | contig 21377 bp, 25 predicted proteins | sample Palsa_T0_2_FD_201948 | JGI IMG/M metagenome (GOLD analysis project Ga0302325, IMG submission 201948) | Peat permafrost microbial communities from Stordalen Mire near Abisko, Sweden - Palsa_T0_2 | ecosystem: Environmental > Terrestrial > Soil > Palsa > Peat permafrost | place: Sweden: Abisko...
CGACTCGGTCGTCTTTGACGTCGAGGCAAGGAATGATGCGGACTTTGAACATCTTTGCTACGCGTTGCTCCGTCCGAGCTGCCGGCGACGCCAAATCCACCGCCCGATCCACGCCGCGAACCAGATCGCCAGGGCAACACCGCCTACCGGAAGTGTGAGCAGGCCGAGCCAGCCGAGCACCATCATGGTGACGAGCGTTTCGCCGAGATCGACGCCCATGAACGGGCAGGGCGTGGCGCCGCCTTCGTTTACCGAGCAGCCCAATGCTGACGAGATAGCGTAGGTGAGCGACACGGAGATCACCGGCAGTACGGCGATCACCAGAATCGTCACGCATACCATCGAAAACCAGAAAAAGAGCCCACGTTGCGCGCTCATGGCGCGGGCACTCCCTGGCTTGCGCTCCTGAGCAGCGCAAGCGCCGCTTCCGCATCAAGCCGGCCGTCATAGAGCGCCCGGCCGGCGATGGCGCCGGCAAGTTTTTTCGCGCGGGGTGCGAGCAAGGCGCGTACGTCTTCGAGCGACGCTAATCCGCCCGAAGCGATGACCGGAATCGATACAGCGTCAGCGAGCGCGATTGTCGCATCGATATTGAGACCCTTGAGCATGCCGTCGCGGGTCACGTCGGTATAGACGACGGCAGCGACGCCGGCGTCCTCAAATCGTTGCGCGATGTCTAATGCGGAGAGCTCCGACGTTTCCGACCAGCCTTGCACCGCGACCTTGCCGTCGCGGGCATCGAGCCCGACAGCAACGCGGCCGGGAAATGCCCGCGCGGCTTCCTTGACCAGCGCCGGATTGCGCACGGCGGCGGTGCCGATGATGACCCGCGTGACTCCCCTGCCGAGCCAACCTTCGATCGTCGCACGATCGCGAATGCCTCCACCGAGCTGCACCGGCATTTTCACCATGTCGAGAATACCTTCGACCGCCGCCGCGTTGATCGGTCTACCCGCGAAGGCGCCGTCGAGATCGACAATGTGGAGATAGTCAAAGCCCTGCCGCTCGAACGCTTTTGCCTGCGCCGCTGGATCGCGATTGAACACGGTAGCGCGCGCCATATCGCCCTGTTGCAGGCGCACCGCTTCACCGTTTTTCAAATCGATGGCCGGAAAAAGAATCACCGATTACGCTCCACGCCGATCACTGTCGCCAGCGCTTGCGATGTGAAATACCTCACGTCTCGGCATGTCACGGCTTCCACTTCAGGAAATTCGCGATCAGCGCCAGACCGAGCTTTTGACTCTTCTCCGGGTGGAATTGCGTGCCGACGATGTTGTCGCGCGCTACCACCGCGGTAACCGGGCCACCGTAGTCGGCATCCGCCACCAGATCGGCGCGGTTCGAGGGCTTGAGCTGATAGGAGTGCACGAAATAAGCGTGACGCCCCTGCGGGCCGAATGTTAGTCCGTCAAGCAAAGGGTGCGGACGCGCGACATTGAGCGTGTTCCAGCCCATGTGCGGAATTTTCAGGCTCGGATCGCCCGGCGTGATGCGGTCGACTTCGCCGCCGATCCAGCCCAGTCCTTCCTTCACTTCGTATTCGAGGCCGCGCTCGGCCAGAAGCTGCATGCCGACACAAATGCCGAAAAACGGCCGGCCCCTGCGGCGCACCGCTTCTTCAAGCGCCTCGACCATGCCACCCACGGCATCGAGCCCGCGCTTGCAATCGGCGAAAGCGCCAACGCCCGGCAGTACCACGCGATCCGCTTGCACCACGACCGATGGATCCTGTGTCACCACGATGGGCTGATTGATACCGGCCTCGCGCGCCGCGCGCTCGAACGCTTTCGCGGCTGAGTGCAAATTGCCGGAGCCGTAGTCGACAATCGCGACAGTCACCGAGTTGCTCCCGGTTCAGGGAACAGCCCAACGACACCCGACGTGACCAGCCGGTTTGAATTGAGCGCATGCGGCGCGACGACGGACTGCACCGGGGCTTGAGTGCCTTGTTGCAGCCAAGCATCGAAGAAACGGCGTTCGGCTGCCTCGCGATCTTCACCGCTTATGACGCCGACATCTCTCCAGCCACGGCGGCGTAGCGTGAAACGGCGCAATGTCGCGGCTTCGAGCCCGACCCAGAGTGAAATCAGCAGGCCAATCGCGGCAAGCACGGCGTCGGATGCGCCCGCCACCGCGACCAGGCCTTCGAGCACAAGTGAGACCACCACATAGAACACGAAGACCAGCCACATCCGGTGGCACAGCATCCACAGTGGCCCGAACAGAAAGGCCCAAAACGAGAAACCTTCGCGCACAAAGACATAGCGCTCCGGTTCGGGCGCAGCGGCGCCCGTCCGCAATGGCGGCTCGTGCACGGTGTAGATCGACATTTTTGTCTCGCCGATATCGTTACGTAAGACCTCGTCCCTCAAATAAGGAGAGGCCGATCATCCGCCGAGACTGCCTTTAGTCGACGGCACCTCGTTGGCGGCACGCGCGTCAATCGAAACGGCAGCACGCAGCGTCCGCGCCAAACCCTTAAAGCAGGATTCGGCAATGTGATGGTCGTTGCTGCCATAAAGCGTCGTGACGTGCAGCGTCACCCCGGAATTCATGGCGAAGGCCTGAAACCATTCCTGCACCAGCGCGGTGTCGAACTCGCCGATCTTGGCGCGTACGAACGGCACCTGAAAAACCAGGAACGGCCGGCCCGAAATATCCATTACCACGCGGCTGAGCGTCTCATCCATCGGCAGATGGACGTCAGCGTAGCGTGTGATCCCTTTCATGTCGCCCAGCGCCTGCTTCATCGCGTGGCCGAGCGCGATGCCGACGTCCTCGGTGGTGTGATGCTGGTCGATGTGGAGATCGCCCTTGGCCTTGATCGTCAGATCGATCCGCGAGTGCCGCGCCAGCAGGTCGAGCATATGGTCGAGGAAACCGATCCCGGTCGCGATCGAGGACGCGCCGGTACCGTCCAGATCGACCGTGACCTCGACGTCGGTTTCCTTGGTAGTCCGCTTCACGGTGGCCTTACGCATTGTGCGCCTTTCGCATGGCACGCGGCGTGAATTTGCGCGCCTTTTATCAGGGGTTGCCGGCCCCGCCAATGTCCGCCGTTCCTGTCAATGGCATTGGCTTGATTGCATTGCCTTAGGCCAACTCCTAAATCATGGCAGCAACAAAGGCTTTCTCGCTCATGCAGCCCTCCGAAACCAGCCAATCCGGCCTATGGCACGGCACCACGATCCTGACCGTCCGCAAGGACGGCATCGTGGCAGTCGGCGGCGACGGCCAAGTCTCTATTGGCCAGACTATCGTCAAGGCCAACGCCAAGAAGGTTCGCAAGCTCGGCAAGGGCGACGTTATCGGCGGCTTTGCCGGCGCGACGGCTGACGCGTTCACCTTGTTTGAGCGGCTTGAATCCAAGCTCGAGCAATATCCCGGCCAGCTCACCCGCGCCGCGGTCGAGCTCGCCAAGGACTGGCGCACCGATCGCTACCTACGCCGGCTCGAAGCGATGATGATCGTCGCCGACAAGGAAGTGTCCCTGGTGCTCACCGGCACCGGGGATGTGCTCGAACCGGAAGCCGGCATCGTCGGCATCGGCTCCGGCGGCAACTATGCATTGGCAGCGGCGCGCGCACTCGCCGAGGGGCCGCTCGACGCTGAAACCATCGTGCGCAAGTCGCTCGATATCGCCGCCGATATCTGCGTCTATACCAACCGCAACGTGACCATCGAGACATTGAAGGGCGCCTGACGACATGGCGTCGTCCTATCAGTTCCGGCCGATGTCAGCGCAAGACCTGTCCATGGTGCATCAATGGCTGGAAGCACCGCACTTTCGGCAATGGTGGGGCGAGCCAGAAACTCAATTTGCGCTGGTGAGCGAGGACCTCGATCATCCGGCAATGGATCAGTTCATCGTCGTCGCCGACAATCGCCCGTTCGCTTATTTGCAATGTTACGATCCGACGGCATGGCCGAAAAATGGTTTTGGCGCGCTGCCGGCCGGCACGCGCGGCATTGATCAATTCATTGGCGAAGCACACATGATCGGCAGAGGTCATGGCTCGGCGATGATCCGGAGCTTTGTCGATGCACTCCTTGGATCAGGCACACCCCGGGTCGTTACCGACCCCGATCCCGCCAATGCGCGCGCCGTGAAAGCTTATGAGAAGGCCGGATTTCAGAAATCCCGCCTGGTGGATACGCCCGACGGACGCGCTCTTTTGATGGTACGCGATTTATGACCGACTTCTCCCCTCGCGAAATTGTTTCCGAACTCGACCGCTTCATCGTCGGCCAGAACGACGCCAAGCGCGCGGTTGCGATTGCGCTGCGTAACCGCTGGCGCCGGCTGCAACTCGACGAGCGGCTGCGCGAGGAAGTACTGCCGAAGAACATCCTGATGATCGGACCGACCGGCGTCGGCAAGACCGAGATTGCGCGGCGGCTCGCCAAGCTCGCCGGCGCGCCGTTTCTCAAAGTAGAAGCCACCAAATTCACCGAGGTTGGCTATGTCGGCCGCGATGTCGAGCAGATCGTGCGCGACCTGGTCGAGATCGCGATCGGGCAGACCCGCGAGAAGAAACGCAAGGACGTGCAGACTCGCGCACAGAAAGCGGCCGAGGATCGCGTGCTCGATGCGCTGGTCGGCGCCAATGCCAGCGCATCGACCAAAGATACATTCCGCAAGAAGCTGCGCAGTGGCGAACTCGACGACAAGGAAATCGAGATCGAGGTACAGGCAGCCGGCAGCGGCATGCCGATGATCGACATTCCCGGCATGCCCGGCGCCCAGCTGGGCGCGATCTCTATCGGAGACATCTTTGGCAAGCTCGGCGGCGGCCGCACCAAGACGCGCCGCGTTACCGTGCATGAGTCCTACGAGATCCTGATCAACGAAGAGTCCGACAAGCTGCTCGACACCGAGCAACTGACCCAGGAAGCGATCAAGGCGGTCGAAAACAACGGCATCGTTTTCCTCGACGAGATCGACAAGATCTGCGCCCGCGAAGGCCGCATGAGCGGCGATGTTTCGCGCGAAGGCGTGCAGCGCGACCTGCTGCCGCTGATCGAAGGCACCACGGTGCCGACCAAGCATGGGCCGGTGAAAACCGACCATATCCTGTTCATCGCGTCCGGTGCGTTCCACATCTCGAAACCTTCGGACCTGTTGCCGGAGTTGCAGGGCCGCCTGCCGATACGCGTCGAGCTGAAACCGCTGACGCGCGACGACATGCGGCGTATCCTCACCGAGCCGGAGGCCTCGCTGATCAAACAGTACATCGCGCTGATGGCGACCGAGGGCGTTACGCTCGCATTCGGCGAGGATGCGATTGATGCCGTCGCCGACGTTGCGGTGGCCGTGAATTCGAGTGTTGAGAATATTGGCGCGCGGCGATTGCAGACGGTGATGGAGCGTGTGCTCGACGATGTCTCGTTTGCAGCGCCCGATCGCTCCGGCGACACGGTGGCGATCGATGCGGCCTACGTGCACAAGCATGTGGGCGATCTTGCCAAGAATACCGACCTGAGCCGTTTCATCCTGTAGCACGAACGCGCGTAACGGCAGGTCAGCGTGACGCAGATCGCCGCGTGGCGTGGCCCCGGCCAACCGGCTAATCTATCGCAATACAGTCGGGATAAATGTTGTGTTTACACGCCGCAGCTTGATTGCTTTTTCCGCCGCTTCCGCCGTTGCACCAAAACTTGCGATCGATACCGCACGCGCCGCGACCTGGCCTGACCGGCCCGCGCACATGATCGTACCACTGGCGGCCGGAGGACCAACTGATTCCGTCGCGCGCGTGCTCGGCGAGCAATTGTCACAGCTTTGGGGGCATCAGTGCGTTATCGAGAACAAGCCGGGCGGCGGCACCAATCTCGCCAACGCCTATGTCGCGCATGCCGATCCCGACGGTTACACGATACTTTACGGCACGTCGTCGCTTGCGGTGAACAGCTCGCTCTATCGCACGCTCGACTATGACCCGTTCACCGATCTCGCACCGATATCGATGGTGGCTAAATTTCCGTTTTTCATGTTCGTGCCGAATTCCTCGCCGGCCATGACGGTCGCGGAGTTCATCACCTACGCGAAGGAACATGCGGGCAAGTTGATCATGGGCTCGCCCGGCACCGGGAGTGCTCCGCACCTCGCCGCCGAACTGTTCATGCAGATGGCCGGGTTGCAAATGACCCACGTGCCGTATCGCGGCGCGGCGCCGGCGTTCATCGATCTCATCCCTGGCCGGATTGATTGCTATTTCGGCAGCGGCGAGCTCTTAACCTATTCACGCTCGAGCCAGGCGCATTGCCTCGCCACCACCAGCAAACAGCGTTCCTCGGCCGCACCCGAAATCCCTACTGTGAACGAGTCGGGACTGCCGAATTATTTCGTCGATTCCTGGCAGGGCGTATTCCTGCCCGGCAAGACGCCGCAGGACATCATGCAGAAATTCAATGGTGATGTGGTCAAGGTACTGGCGAAGCCCGCCGTCATCGATCTGCTCGCGCAGACCGCTTATACAGCGACGAGCTCGACGCCCGATGAGCTGCGCACATTCTTGAAAGAAGATTCCGCGAAGTGGAACGCTGTGATCAAGCAAGCTGGAATCAAGGTCGAATAGAGCATCGCAGTTTTCTAGTGGAGCATGATCTTTTCGGAAAACCGGAAGTCCACTTTTCCGGATCATGCTCTAGTTCTTCACCTGCTCGCTTTTGATCTCGCGGATCATCGCCATCCATTTTTCGACTTCGGCAATAACACGTCCGTCGTTGGGGCCGCGCTGCGGAGTCTTCGGTTTAGACTGTGTGGTGAGGGCTTCGGACATGGTCGGCTACTCCAAACTGCTGTCGGCGATGTCAGGCTTACTTTGACGATTTTCGCAGACGAGTTTGACCAATTCTTGCAGACCGTCCGGCAAACTGATGGTTAAGGTTAATGCTAAATTCACGGCTATAGCTCAGCATGGTCGGCGCAACCGCACATAAAGCGCGCCTTCACCGCCGTGCCCGACATGCGCGGCGTCGAACCCGACCACAAGCAGGCGAAATTCCGGCAGCGCCAGCCACATTGGGACTTGCCGCCGTAACACCCCGCGTTCGTGATCCTGACTGTGGTCGCGGCTACCCAAGCCCTTACCGGTGACAACCAGCACGGTGCGAACACCGTCCGCATGCGCGCGGCGCAGAAACCCCAACAGCGCAGTGTGCGCCTGCGCTTGCGTCATGCCGTGCAAATCGAGACGCGCTTCGATCGGTTCGCGTCCACGCGCAACACGCTGCTTCAGCCGGCGGTCGAGTGGTGCAAGCGGCGGTGATTTCGGCGAAGCCGCGACATGCGGTGGGGGACGAACGGCCTTTGCGCGCAGCTTTGGCGGCGGTGACTTCGGTAACGGGTCCGACAGCGGCTCAACCGCTTCCGTTATCTTGCGCAGCGGTTTGACCGAACGCGCGACGTTCTTCCAGAGCGACCGTTCTTCGTCGCTCAATTGACGGCACCGGGTCATCGCCAAACGATCACGGCGTTCGCCGCGCGGACCGCTTCGGCGCAGGTGTAGCCGCAGACGTAGCGGGCTTTGCGTTCGGGACGGCCGCCGATTTGTCGTCAGGCGCATCGGTCGGGTCGTCCATTGTGGTTGTGCTGACACTGAAATCGCTCGGCCGTTCAGGCGGCAGAGGCGTATCGCGGCCGATCTCGACTGGGTCGAGCTCACGCGGAATGAGCATCATGAAGTCGCCGGGATTCTTGATACGCCCGGCGATCCGCGCGGCCTCATTGCCGGCGCCGAAATAAATATCGGCGCGCGCCGGGCCGACAATTGCCGAACCAGTGTCTTGCGCAAACATCAGCCGATGAAATTGAGTGCCGGTCTTGTCGTTGGCGATCGGCAGGTTGGCATCGATGAAGAACGGCGTACCGTAAACGTGCAAGGCGTGATCAACCGCAATTGAGCGGCCCGGCACCAGCGGCGCACCCTCGGCGCCAATCGCCTCATCCTCAGTCGCAAGATCGGTGATGCGGAAGAACACGTAGGATTTGTTGGCTCGCCGCACGTCCTTGGCCAGATCAGGATTAGCTTCCATCCAGTCATGGATGCTTTGCATCGATACCGCGTCCTTGGACAGGTAGCCCCGATCGATCAGAACACGCCCGACCGGCGTATAGGGCCAGCCGTTATGAGAGTCGTAATTGAGGCGCAGGATGGTGCCGTCCTCGAGCCTGATCCGCGCCGAGCCCTGGATTTGCGCGAACAGCACATCGACCGGGCTGTGCAAGTAGCAGATTTCCAGGTGCCAGCCGTCGAGCGCGCCGTCTTCAATCTGGCCGCGATCGTAATACGCCACGATCTTGCGGCGGCCGACGCGGCGGCCCACCTTAACGCCCTTGCTCGGGAAAGCGTCGCCGAGCTTTCGCCGCCCCGCCACCACAAGATTGGGCGGCCGCCGATAGAGCGGTACGGTGAATTCGCCGGTCGGCACCCGCGAGCCCTCGATGATCGGCTCATAGTAGCCGGTCAGAAAACCGTCAACATCGCCAATGCGATTGATGTGAAGCGGCCGGAAATTGTCCTCGAAGAACTTCTTCGCGCCGTCGTCGTCGAGCGGGATTGCGGCAAAGGCACGGGCACAGACGTTCTTGAGCGCATCGTTGATTACCGGCGAAACCGGCTGGCGCTGCCGGCTATTCGTTGTCAGCGTTTTGCAGCTGGCGAGAAATGTCGAAAAGGCGGCGGCATGATCATCGCCGGCCCAGCCATCGAGATCGGCCCATTCAACCGGCAGATATTGTGTATCGGGAAATTTGATCGGGCTGGCTTCGGCAAAACGCACCACGCCGATCGCCGCGGCAAATCCGATGACCAGGACGCCAACACACAACGCCCTGGAACACACGGCCATCGGCGTCAATGTCCGGCTTCGGTAGCTACCACTTTCCAGTTTGGATCGCGCGAGGAAAGGTCGCGCGCAAAGGTCCACACGTCGGTGACATCGGTGACCTTATCGGCGCTGCCATCGACAACAGTGCCGCTGCGGTCGCGCGTCGACGACACCAGCTTGGATACGAAGCGCACCGTGATCTGCGTTGTACGATTGCGCAGTTCCGCCGCGGTGATCGTCGAGGCATCGATCGAAACGAACCGCGTCTCGGCGGTTTCACCGCGTCCCTCGCGTTCGGTAATGGCGGCGTCAAATCCGTCAAAGACTTCCTTCGACAGCAGAGTCTTGAGTTGGCCCCGATCGCCTTCGGCAAAACTCGTTACGATCATTTCGTAGGCGGCGCGCGCGCCGGTGATGAAGTGCTTGGCGTCGAAGCTGCTATCCGCCGCGGCGATCGCATCAAGCCCCGCGGCAGCCGCCGAACCGGCTTCTGCAACATCCTTCCACCGTTCTCCGGAAGGAACCGGCGATTCAGCAGCGCCGGCAGGCGCCGGACGAGCCGGCGCAGCTGGTGGACTGGTCGGTAGCGTCACAACCTTGTTGTCACCCGCCGGGCTACGCACGGCGTCGCGCGCGGCATAGGGATCGTACGGCGGCCGCTCCCGGCCGGTCCGCTGGCCCAGCACCGAACGAAGGCGCAGGAATATGAAGACCGCGAGCGCCAAAAAGATAATGGTATAAATGTCAAACACGTCTGGCATCTTTCGGCGTCACGAACGTCGGTCCGTTCAATAGGCTGTGCGAGATGTGACCGCGGAAGGTCACTTCGCTCCGATACCTATGTAGGCATGCCCAAGGAACCGACTAGAGGCCGCCAACACGGCAACAGCGTGACCGCAATAAACCTTAGACGATTGCCCCCGCCCCGCCAACAACGCAAACGCGCACGTTCTGGACCTTGCCGGATCGGCATCGGCGCGTATTTGGGCACCTAAGGCGAAATCGGCCCGTTAAGGGGGGCCGCACGCGGCATTGTTCGTCCGCATACCGTATGTTAGCCAGTCGCGCGGCGCGAAGGTGCAAGGCCGGAGATCACGATGTCGACGACAAATGGCGGCCCCCAGCCGCAAATGGCGATGCCGCAGGTCGGCGTTCTCGTTCAGTACATGAAAGATTTCTCGTTCGAGAACCCGCACGCACCCCGCTCGCTGGCGCCGAGCAGTGCGCAGCCGAACATCAACATTCAAGTCAATGTTGAAGCAGCGCCGACCTCTGAAACCGACTTCGAGGTCACCCTGCGGCTTGAGGGCAAAGCCGAGGCGCAAAGCCTGGTGCTCTACAGCTTCGAGCTGGTGTTTGGCGGCGTGTTCCGCATTATGAATGTGCCGGCCGACAGCTTGCAGCCGTTCGTCATGATCGAATGTCCGCGGCTGTTGTTCCCCTTCGCCCGCGAGATTATCGCAACCGCGGTCCGCAACGGCGGCTTTCAGCCCTTGCTGCTCAACCCGATCGATTTCGTGGAGCTTTACCGGCAGCGGATGGCAGCGATGCAAGGCGAGACGCCGCAGGCGATCAATCCAAACTGAGATAATCGCGCCAGATTGCAGCTTCACCGAGCGTGGCGACGAAGCTGCGGTGCGCGCCCCGTTCTTCCTCGCTCAACCTCGGCGCCAGCGGCATAGTGCGCTCGCGCGTTACCACGATGGCGCCGGCAGTAACCGCAGGTGTTGCCATTTGCGACAAGACCAGCGAAGCCTGCCGGGCGCCGATCAATTCGACATAGACTTCCGCCAGAAGCTCGGCATCGAGCAGCGCGCCGTGCTTGGTGCGCCGCGAATTGTCGATTGAATAACGCACACAGAGATCATCGAGCCGATTCGACCCGCCGGGATGCTTGCGGCGCGCCAGCAGCAGGGTGTCGATTATCCGCTCGCGGCTGACGCCGGCGAGGCCGGCGCGCTCCAGCTCGGCGTTGAGGAAGCCGAGATCGAACATGGCATTGTGCGCGACGAGTTGCGCGTCGCCGAGAAACGCCACCAGCTCCTCGGCCTTCTCGGCGAACAGCGGTTTGTCTTTCAGAAAGTCGATCGACAAACCGTGAACTTTGAACGCCCCCTCCGGCATGTCCCGTTCCGGATTGAAATAGAAATGGAAGGTCTTGCCGCTCGGGAAGCGATTAACGAGCTCGATGCAGCCGATCTCGACCAGTCGATCGCCCTGAAGCGGATCAAGCCCGGTGGTTTCAGTATCGAAGATGATCTCGCGCATTGAGCTCTGCCGGCCGACGAATCACTGCTGTTTTTGCATCTTAGCAATAGCGTCAAGGATGTCGCGCACCTGAGCGCGGGCGTGATCAAAGCCCTGCGATGTATCCACGATAAAATCGGCCCGTCTGCGCTTTTCCGCATCGGGAACCTGTTTCGCCACCAGCGCAGTGAACTTTTCTTCGGTCATGCCGGGCCGCTGCATGGCGCGGGCTTGCTGCATCTCGGCCGGGGCCGAGACAACGACGATGGCGTCGCAGCGCGATTCCCCGCCAATTTCGAACAGCAACGGAATATCGATCAGCACGATCGGGGTATCGCTGATCCCTGCGTCTGAGAGAAACCTACTCCGTGCCGCGCCCACCAGCGGATGTACGATTCCTTCGAGCCGCTTGAGCGCCGTTTTATCATTGATAACCATAGCGGTGAGCTTTTGCCTATCGACTTTGCCACCGGCGGTAGAGCCGGGAAACGCCGCTTCGATCAGCGGCGCAGCCTCGCCGGCATAGAGCTCGTGCACCACAGCGTCGGAATCGTGCACCGGTACACCAGCCTCGGCAAACATCTTTGCTGTCGCCGACTTGCCCATGCCGAGCGAACCGGTAAGGCAAAGCACGAAAGGACGCGGTGCGCTCATTGGACGAGACATCCGCGGCGGCGCAGAAAATCCAGCGCCGTAATCAGCGGCAAACCGAGGACGGTGAAATAGTCACCGTCGATCCGCTCGAAAAGCTGGATACCGAGGCCTTCGAGTTGATAGGCACCGACGCTTGCCGTCGCGGCGTCGCCGACGCCTTCCAGGTAGTCATCAAGAAAGCGATCCGAGAATGAACGCATGGTAAGCCGCGCCACGCCGACGTGCTCGAACAACACCTCGTCATTGCGGGCAAAAGCGATGGCCGAATAAAGCTCGTGGGTCTGGCCGGATAATTCGGCGAGCTGCGCACGCCCCGCCGCCCGGTCAGCCGGTTTGGAAAATCGCTCGCCATTCAACGACAGGACTTGATCGGCGCCGAGAACGAGCCGGCCAGGCATCGTCCGCGCAATGACAGCCGCTTTCTCTCGCGCCAGCAAGGCTGCAACAGCGACCAGCGTCTGCAGCGGCGCCTTGGCCTCAATGCCTCGCTCATCGATATCGGCTGGACGAATCTCGATCGGCACGCCTGCGGTCTCGAGAAGCGTGCGCCTGATCGCGCTTCTCGACGCCAATACCAAAGGCGCGGCGGCAAGCCACAGCATTGTTCACGAAACCCGATGACGCCGGCGCTCACCGAGCAGCGCCAGCACGGCGGCGGCAGTTTCCTCAATCGAGCGCCGGGTCACATCGATCAGTGGCCAATTGTGTTTGGCGCACAGGCGTCGCGATGCAGCGATTTCCTCGGTCACGGCCTGGCGGTCGATATATTGATCGTCGTCGCGCTCCACTTTGAGCCCAAGCAACCGGTTCTGACGGATCTGCACGATCCGCTCCGGCGTTGCGAACAGCCCGACGACAAGGGGATGCTGCAATCGCTCGACACTCGACGTCAGCGGCACACCGGGAACGAGCGGCACGTTGGCGGTCTTTACACCGCGATTGGCAAGATAAATCGAGGTCGGCGTTTTCGAGGTCCGCGATACACCGACCAGAACGACATCGGCCTCTTCAAGATCGTCGTGCAGCTGGCCGTCGTCATGCATCATCGTGTAATTGAGCGCATCGATCCGGCGGAAGTATTCGGCATTCAAAGTGTGCTGTGCACCGACTTTGTGTGTTGTTTCAGCGCCGAGATAGGCCTGAAACAGGTGCAGCACAGGCCCGAGGATCGACAGACAGGGCAGCCCCAGTTCGCGGCATTTACCTTCCAGCCGTGCCACCAGGTTTTCTTCCAACAGTGTGTAGAGCACGATTCCGGGGGCTTCTTCGATTTCGGCCAGGACCCGATCGAGCTGCTTCTGGGTGCGCACCAGCGGATGAACGTGTTCCACAGGCGATACCTTGGCGTATTGCGCGGCCGCGGCGCGGGCGACCGTTATCAGCGTCTCGCCGGTCGCATCCGAGATCAAATGCAAATGGAAATAGCTGGGGATTTGAGCCATGACAGTGATGAATAGCCTGTCGATAAGTAGGGAGAAGGCCACGGCTTGCGATGGGGTGCAAGCGCAGCACGGGACAAGATCCGACTCCATCCACATGCCTGCCCCTGTGATACCACCAGCAGGGATTCAAAGCGGGCAATGGTGAAATGTGGACGGCATATTTCGGTCGCTTCGATTCATCCTTGTATAAAGGGCAAAATGCTCACGATATTCGGTTGGCACAATGCTGGGGAATGCTGCGAGTATGTGGGTAGCATGTGGATGATATGTGGGGAGCAATGTATGAGTCTAATCAACGCTCTAACTACTACAACAGATTCTCTTTAAGTTAGTTTGAGTTAAGATCGGAGCATGACCGATAGTCCTGTGATAAAACCCCTGCTCCGCGCATTGGCCGGTGAGCGCAATGCTTCACCGCCAATCTGGCTGATGCGGCAAGCCGGGCGCTATCTTCCCGAATACCGTGCTATTCGCGAGAAAGCTGGAAGCTTCCTTGATCTTTGTTTCAATCCAAAACTTGCTGCGGAGGTAACGCTGCAGCCGATCCGCCGTTTTGGTTTCGATGCGGCGATCCTGTTTTCAGATATTTTGGTGATACCGCATGCGCTTGGTCAGCGTGTCACCTTTGAGGAAGGCGAAGGTCCGAGGCTCGAAGCCCTAGGCGAGCCAGTCGCGCTTGCTCGGCTCCGCGCCGAGTTGGACCAGAGCGTATTGGCCCCGGTTTATGAGACCATTGCCCGGGTTAAACAGGACCTGCCGAAAGACGTCGCTTTGCTTGGCTTTTGTGGCGCGCCGTGGACGGTTGCGACCTACATGATCGCGGGTTGCGGCACTCCCGATCAAGCGCCGGCACGTCTGTTCGCCTACAACCATCCGCAGGATTTTGCCCGGCTGATCGACAAGCTGATCGATGCGTCAGCCGGTTACCTCGTTAGACAGTTCGAAGCGGGCGTTGATGCCGTGCAAATCTTTGACACTTGGGCTGGTGTACTTCCAGCCGGCGAGTTCCAAAAGTGGTGTGTCACGCCGGTCGTGAAGATCATTGCGGCGGTGCGGCGAAGAATTCCCGGCGCGAAAATCATCGGATTTCCCCGCGGTGCAGCTACTGAACTCGAGAATTATCTTGATGCAGTTCCCGTCGATGCAATCGGCCTCGACTGGATGGTCGAGCTCAATTTTGCTCGCAAGTATGTCCAGCCGAAGCGTACGGTACAGGGCAATCTCGATCCGCTGGTCTTGCTTGCCGGCGGTGCTGCGCTCGATTCTGCAGTCGATGCTATCCTCGAAGCCTTCGGGAACGAGCCGTTCATTTTTAATCTTGGCCACGGCATTTTGCCGAGCACGCCAGTCGCCCACGTTGAACGTCTGGTTGCTCGCGTGCATGGAGCCAGGGCGAACCAGTGATGTACGGGTGGATCAAAGCGTTCCACATCATATCGGTAATCGCCTGGATGGCCGGAATGCTCTATTTGCCTCGCCTCTTCGTCTATCATTGCGCGGCGGAAAAGGGCTCTGTGCAGTCGGAGACGTTCAAGGTGATGGAGCGCCGATTGCTGCGCGGCATCATCAATCCGGCAATGATCGCGACCTACGTTTTTGGCGTGTGGCTGGCGTGGCTGATCGCTGATTCTCGATATCCCGGCTACTTACCGGGCTGGCTCTGGGCCAAAATCGTACTGGTTCTGATGCTTTCCGGTGTCCACGGCATGCTGACGCGGTGGAGTAAAGATTTTGCCGCCGATAACAACCGGTATTCGCAGAAATTCTATAGGATAATCAATGAAGCACCGACGGTGTTGATGATCGCAATTGTAATTCTCGCGACCGTTAAACCGTTTTAAATCTACGCGGCTAGGATGGGAAAATCGGTTGCGTTTCACTAAGCTCGGGCTTGGTGAGGCTGCTTTCCCGGTTCGTCGATGCCGAAGCTTTTGATTTCCTACCGCCGCTCGGATACCGACGCGATGGCCGGCAGGATTCGCGACAACCTCGCCGCTTACTACGGCAACGGTTCGGTTTTCATCGACGTCGATAATATTCCGATCGGAACCAATTTTCGCGAACATATCCGCAAGGCCTTTGGCAATCACGACATGCTCATTGCCGTGGTCGGGCAAAAATGGACAGGCCCGCGAAAAGGTGGCCGAACCCGGATTCAGGAAGAGACCGATCCCGTGCGGGTCGAAATCGAGATGGCGCTGCAGAAGAGCATGCCGCTGATACCGGTATTGGTGAATGGCGCACGCATGCCCAAGCCGGAGGAATTGCCGCAATCGCTCAAGGATTTTTCTTTCCGGAATGCCGCCGAGATCGATTCCGGACGCGACTTTCGTCAACACATGGATCGCGTGATCCGCTCCATCGATCAAACACTGGGTTTGAAGGCGCGCAAACTTGGCGGGGGAAAGTCTTCGAGCTCTGCATCGACGGCTGTGTGGGTATTTGGCGCGGTGGTGTTGGTCGTCGCAGTTGGTGCGGGTCTGTTGGCGTCGGGCGTGCTCGGCAAGTTGCCCCATGAAGTAGCGGGTGCTCCGGCAACGAATTCCGGCGACACCGTTGGTTGAATTTTCTTCCGTGGCTGTCGGCAAAGAGCCGATCGCCGCGCGCCCCTATCTGAGCAAGTACGGGCTGTCGATCGACAGCATGGTGCCCGATGGTTCAGAGATTGTGTTGGTCAATAACCGCGGCCTCTATGAGGGCGGCGGTGTTATGCCGAGCACCAGCCAGATTTTCCTGACGCAGATCAATACCAACAATGTTCCGGCGTCCTATACGGTGACCTTTGCCAAACCGGTGGTGCGCATGAGCTTCACACGTCCGGCGCTGTATGCCGCAACCAGCAGCGGCGTTACCCATCCTGCATGGAAAGCAACGGCGCTTGGCGCCAACGGCGAGGAATTGGCGTCTCAGAGCGAAACGCTGCTTCGCAAGATGAAGGATCCGGGCGATGACACAGTGCCGGCCCGGACCTATTCGCTGGAGTCGGTCACCTTTCAGGGGATCGCATCGGTTCGCTTTGATTCGGACCCGCGGTTGAACGGTAAGCCGTTTGCTGGGTCAGTACTTTGCTAATCGAACGCTTGTCGTTTGGCGGCCCCAAGTAATTTCTTGTGGCGCGGTTCGGAATGCGATGTGAATTTCCAGGATATTTTCCGAGAATAGTCTAATATAATCAAATTCTTAAAGAAAGTAATGCATCGCGGGACCCTTTTGAAGACCTCTGAAACCGTTCTGAGGTTCACGCGTTCTCAGTGCAAAATCCGTCGCGGCTCTTGCTAGAACCGAACTCTTTTCATATCTTGGCGTCATCCCACCCAACGTAGGCGGATGCATCCGCGTTTCTGGCTCCAGTGAACTGGCGCCGATAGATGCATCAGGGCTCGGGCCTGATTTCCCTTAAAGCCTGAAGACCCAAGCCTAAAGACCTACGACTTCTTCCGCCAGCGACGCCCTCCCCCTCATCGCCGCTGGCCCAATTTTCATAGGACAATTCCGTATGCGGGAAATGAAACTCCAGGAACTAAAGGCCAAGACTCCGGCGGAGCTTGTGTCTTTTGCCGAAGAGCTCGAGGTCGAAAACGCTTCGACCATGCGCAAGCAAGAGCTGATGTTCGGCATCCTCAAACAACTCTCGGCGCGCGAAACCGATATTGTCGGCGAAGGCGTTGTCGAGGTTCTGCCGGACGGGTTCGGTTTTTTACGATCGCCGGAAGCGAATTATCTGCCTGGCCCTGACGATATCTACGTTTCGCCGTCGCAAATTCGTCGTTTCGGTTTGCGTACCGGAGACACGATCGACGGTCACATCCGAAGCCCCAAGGAAGGCGAACGCTACTTCGCGCTGCTGAAGGTCAACTCGCTTAACTTCGAAGACCCCGAGAAAGCGCGCCACAAAGTCAACTTCGACAACCTGACGCCGCTCTATCCCGACGAGTGGCTGAAGATGGAATACGAGGATCCGGTCAAGAAGGATCTCTCGGCTCGCGTCATCGATATCGTCGCACCGGTCGGTAAAGGGCAGCGCGCCTTGATCGTGTCGCCGCCACGCACCGGTAAAACGGTTCTTCTCCAGAACATCGCTCACTCGATCACGCACAATCATCCGGAATGTTATCTGATCGTGCTGCTGATCGACGAGCGGCCGGAAGAAGTCACCGACATGCAGCGCTCGGTGAAAGGCGAGGTCGTATCCTCGACCTTCGACGAGCCGGCGGTGCGTCACGTCCAGGTGGCCGAGATGGTGATCGAAAAGGCGAAGCGCCTGGTCGAACACGGCCGTGACGTGGTGATCCTGCTCGATTCGATCACGCGCCTTGGCCGCGCTTACAACACCGTGGTTCCCTCCTCCGGCAAGGTGCTCACCGGCGGCGTGGACGCCAATGCACTACAGCGGCCGAAGCGCTTCTTCGGCGCCGCGCGTAATATCGAGGAAGGTGGGTCGCTCACGATTATCGCGACCGCGCTGATCGATACCGGCAGCCGCATGGACGAAGTGATCTTCGAAGAGTTCAAGGGCACCGGTAACTCGGAACTGATCCTCGACCGCAAGGTGGCCGACAAGCGTACCTTCCCGGCGATGGACATCACCCGGTCCGGCACCCGTAAGGAAGAGCTCCTGGTGCCGCCGGATCAGCTCAAGAAAATGTATGTGCTGCGCCGCATCCTCAACCCGATGGGAACCATGGATGCGATGGACTTCCTGCTCGACAAGCTGCGCAATACCAAGAACAACGGCGAGTTCTTCGATTCGATGAATACGTAAGCTGGCAGCCTACGCTCAGCGGTCATCCGTGCCGCTGGGTAAGCCTTGTGGCGAGCACCGGCGTGGCAGGTTTGATGCGCCTGAAGTAGCGCGCCACATCGGGGTCGACAAAGCACATGCCGCCTTTGCCGACCGCAGTCGTACAATCTGAAGCGGTGGTGTATCCACATTCGATCACGGCATTCGGCTGCGTGGTGTAACCGCACCATTCGTCCGCTTGCGCACCGGTTGCCGAAAGGGTGAGGGCAGCCGCTGCAATAACGATCCCAAAACGCATCAGTGGGTCTCCTCGCATCGCCCCGACAGCGTTCATAAAGCACGAACGTGCCCGGAAGAAGCCCGGCGTCAGTTTTGTCGCACCGCGGCGATGGCGTTGACGAGGCCTGCAGGATCACCGACTGGCAACGAGCACGTTTCACCAATGCATACGAATGCCGCCGGCTCCTTGGCTGCGGCTGCCTTGGCACGCGCCGGGTGCTGTGGCGGCAATCCATCCGGCGATTGGACATGAAGGACGATGCGGTCGACGGCGGGCATTTTGCGGGCAGCGGCGAGTAATTCGTCGGCGCGGGTCCCCTGCCCCGTCACCACGATCTCGGCCGCGCGCAAGCGAAGATCGAGAGCGTTCAGCAGCGCCATATGCATATAGAGGTTTTCCACTGCCTCCGGCGCGATGGAGCCGATCAATCGATCGGCTTTTTCACGCCACTGATCGTCGCCGGCGAGAGCGGCGAGCCTAATAAGATTTTGCGCGGCGATTCCATTGTGGTTCGGCGTCGCGTCGTCTGCCGTCGAAGCCGGACGTACGACAAGCCCTTCGGCATCGGCGGCGGTGAGATAATACGTTCCAGTCTTGGCGTCGATGTAATCGCGGTCGAGCGCGCGTTGCCAAACCAGCGCCTGGTCAAGATAGGCCGGCTGCCCGGTGGCTTCGTAAAGCGAAAGCGCGGCGCGGATCATCGCGGTGAAGTCGGAAGCGAGGCCCGGAAACTTGAGCTGGTTCGCGCGCCAGGAGTGGCCGAGGTGGTCGCCTGTGGTCATGGCGCGGGTGACAAAATCGAAAGCGCGCGCCGCGATATTCAACCACGACGCTTCGCCAAATATCAGACCGGCATTGGCAAGCGCGGCGATCATCATGCCGTTCCAGTCAGCCAGCACTTTGTCGTCGAGGCCGGGACGTACGCGTGTCGCACGTGCGTTTAAAAGTTTTTGGCGCAGTCCTGTGAGCCGTGTTTCGTCGACGTCGCTCCGGTCATGGTGCTTGAGCCGGTTAAGAATGTTGTGGCCTTCGAAATTGCCGGCAGGCGTGACGTCGTAGTGCTTCGCAAAGAGCTCGCCATCCTCGATGCCAAGCTGCTGGATAATCTCGTCGTAGGACCAGACGTAAAACTTGCCCTCCTGGCCTTCGGAGTCGGCATCAAGCGATGCGGAGAACGCGCCTTCGGCGGTCACCATTTCGCGCTTGAGCCATTCGACAGTTTCGAAAGCGCGCGCGCGATACAGCGTTTTGCCAGTGTGTTGATAAGCGATCGCCAGCAGCTCCAGAAGCTGCGCATTGTCGTACAGCATCTTTTCAAAGTGCGGCACCAGCCAGCGCTCGTCGACCGAGTAACGGGAGAAGCCGCCGCCGAGATGATCGTAGATGCCGCCTTCGCAGATATGATGCAGCGTGATGTCGACGGCGGCGAAGTAGCGCGCCTCGCCGGTGCGAAGGCCTGCCCGCCACAAGAGCTCGAACAGCGCGGCCTGCGGAAATTTGGGTGCGCCGCGGGTGCCACCGTTTACCGGATCGATGATACCGCCCAACTGGCGAGCAGCGTTGTCGAGCTCGGCCTTGCCGAGCGTGACGATACCGGGCGGCCGCGCCTTACCGGCGAGACGTTCCATCAACGCAACGCGGTTTTGCTCGATTTTTTGGGGCTCTTCACGGAACAGCCGTGAAATTTCGTGCAGCACGTCGACGAAGGCCGGCTTGCCGTAACGTGAGCCTTTGGGAAAATAAGTCCCGCCCCAAATTGGCTCGCCGTTAGGCGTGAGAAACATCGTTAGCGGCCAGCCACCGTGTTCGCCGAGGTGATGCAATGCCGCCATGTAAATCTGGTCGATGTCGGGCCGTTCCTCACGGTCGACTTTGATGTTGACGAACAGATTGTTCATTACCGCGGCGGTTGCGTTATCCTCGAAGCTTTCGTGGGCCATGACATGGCACCAGTGGCAGGCGGCATAGCCGACCGAGAGCAGGATCGGTTTGTTGCTGCGCTTGGCTTCGGCAAGCGCTTCCGGCCCCCAGGCCCACCATGCGACCGGATTATCCTTGTGCTGAAGAAGATACGGACTGGTCTCGTGGGCGAGACGGTTTTCGGTGGAAGCTTGTGACGTTGACATGGGTGTACGGTAGCAAGTAGCCGGCGAGGCGCGAAGCACGGAAAGGGCAGGGACGTCTAACTAATCGTGATGGCTGATCGTTCCACGATTTTCGCTTTGTCATCTGGGCGCCCGCCGGCGGCGATTGCGGTAGTGCGCATTTCAGGTCCGCGGGCCGGCGTGGCATTGGACAGACTGGCCGGTCGGATACCGGAGCCTCGGAAAGCTTCGCTGGCGCGTGTGCGCGACCCTGCCAGCGGGGAGGTGATCGATGAGGCGTTAGTGTTGTGGTTCCCGGCGCCGCATAGCGAAACCGGTGAGGACGTTGCCGAAATTCAGCTACACGGCGGTCCTGCGGTCGTTGCGGCAATATTGGACGCGTTGGGTGGTTTGGAGGGTTGTCGGCTGGCGGAAGCGGGCGAATTCACCCGGCGGGGATTTGAGAATGGCAAATTCGATCTGACCGAAGTGGAGGGCCTCGCCGATCTGATTGCGGCCGAAACGCCTGCGCAACGGCGGCTCGCCTACCGGCAGCTCAAGGGTCTGATCGGCAACCGGGCTGAGGAGTGGCGAAGGCGGCTGATCGAGGCCTTGGCCTTGGTTGAGGCGCGGATCGATTTTTCTGATGAAGCGGATGTGCCGGAGGAACTGGTCAAGCCAGCGCTTCATGCTGCGCAGCAATTGCGCAGCGAGATTGCGGCGTCGCTGGCTGATGGAGGCCGGGGCGAGCGGCTGCGGGATGGATTGGTCATGGCCATCGCCGGGCCGCCCAATGCCGGCAAATCAACACTGCTGAACCGGTTGGCGCGGCGCGAAGCAGCCATTGTGTCGCCTTATGCCGGCACGACGCGGGATGTGATCGAGGTGCATCTCGATCTCGGCGGCTATCCTGTGACCTTGCTCGACACCGCCGGCATTCGCGAGAGCGACGAGCTGGTCGAGCAGGAAGGTATTCGCCGTGCCTCAGAACGCGCCGCTGCGGCGGATTTGGTGCTCTGGGTCGTGGATGTGTCGGCCAATGGCGGAGCCGTCGTTGAACGCCCTGCATACCTCGCTGGAAGCTGCGTCTGGCT
>Ga0302325_10009381_pt1 | contig 21373 bp, 15 predicted proteins | sample Palsa_T0_2_FD_201948 | JGI IMG/M metagenome (GOLD analysis project Ga0302325, IMG submission 201948) | Peat permafrost microbial communities from Stordalen Mire near Abisko, Sweden - Palsa_T0_2 | ecosystem: Environmental > Terrestrial > Soil > Palsa > Peat permafrost | place: Sweden: Abisko...
CAAGGACCCGACCCATTACGGCTACATCTCCGAGCATCATGCCTACGGCATGTCGGAACCCGCGTTGCGCGACTATGTCGAGGATCTCGCCGCCACCATGCTCGCCTCCACCCTCGGCATCGAGTTCAATCCCGATGCCGCCTGGGACGAGCGCAAGCGCGTCTACGAACTGAGCGATCTCATCGTCGACAGCCTTTCGATCACGGCCGCCGCCGAGGGCGCACCCAGCGGCGATTGGACCTGCGCGGTCGCGGCCGCGGTGTTCCGTTTCGCGATGCCGCCCGTTACGCCGCCATGACGGCACCTGCGACCTACGCCGTCGCGCCGACCTTCCTCGGCGTCGAACGAAGGGATCGCGACGCCGCGGTCTGCGTCGCCGGCATTCCGTTCGATCTCGGCACCTCCAACCGCAGCGGCACCAGGTTCGGCCCGGCGGCGATCCGGCAGGCGAGCCGGATGCTGGTGGACGGCGCGCATCCCGTCCACTGGGTCGATCCGGCGGCTCTGCCGCTCGCCGACATCGGTGACTTCGCGATCGCCCTGGGGGACATCCCGGCCAGCCTGGCGCGGATCGAGGAAGCCGCGCTCGGGCTCGAGCATCTGGTGGCGCTGGGCGGCGACCACAGCATCACCCTGCCCCTGTTGCGCGCCCTGGGCCGGCGCCACGGACCGGTAGCGCTCATTCACTTCGATGCCCATGTCGACACCTGGCCCGACACGTTCGGCCAGCGCTACGGTCACGGCTCGGTGTTCTACAACGCCATCGAGGAAGGCCTGCTCGAGCCGCGCCGGATGATCCAGATCGGCATCCGCTCGCCCATGGAGCGCAAGATTCACGACTGGACGGTCGAACGCGGCGTCACCATCGTCACCGCCGCGGAGGTCCACGAGTCGAGCCCCGCCGCGGTCGCCGCGCGCATCCGCGACACCGCGGGCGACGCGCGGGTCTATCTCAGCTTCGACATCGACGTGCTCGACCCCGCCTTCGCGCCGGGCACGGGAACGCCGGAGATCGGCGGACTGGCGAGCTGGCAGGCGCAGGCGATCCTGCGCCGCCTCGGCGGACTGGCCTTCGTCGGCTGCGACGTGGTCGAGGTGGCGCCGGCCTATGACGCGGCCGAGATCACCGCGCTCGCCGGCGCGACCATGGCGTGGGAATACCTCTGCCTGCTCGGCCGCTGCAGCGCTCCTGCGTAGTGCCGCGTAGCGTCCGCAATCGAAGCAAGTTCTTCCGCGCCGATCATGAACCTCGGCGTCTCCCTCTGACCCGTTGTGGAAGTCGAGTGGTCCGAGGACGTCACAACCGTCGCTTCCGCCGATCACCCAACTCTTGCGAGTCGCGCCATCTTGATTTCTCGCGTTCGCGACCGGCAATGCTGCCCACTCGCCGTTTCCCCCGGCCGTGACCAACGCGACCCCCAGGTCGACTTCTAGTCCGGCGAGGTGAGCTTGTTCACACCTGAATTGGTGTACAAGCCAAAATGTAGGTTGGCATCACCCAGGGGGCCACCGGTGCCGCACTCGGTCGCAGCTGCGAGATCATAGGCCATGAAATAATAACTATCGAAAATTTGATTTTGGTGCATACTCCATGTGGTAAAATAATCCATCTCGTTCGCAATGGTAGCCGCCGAGTTTTGGCCGGGATTAAAGCAACTCGGCCATCCCTCCTCTGTCACAATAACATTTTTGTTCAACTGGGTTTGTAACTCCATAGCCGTGTTTTGTGTCTTACTCGCTACGCTTACACCATCTATCTGTTCCGGAGAATCGCCCCAATATGGAAAAATATTAGCACCAATTACCTGGATAGTAGATAGTACGCCCTCGGGATCGTCTTGGTTTAAGCTAGGATTGTAAGGAGTCGCTCTTTTTGGATCGCAGCCGGGCGCTGCGCCGCCACACCAATCACCTTGGCGTTGCGCCGTCGTAACTGGTACAGAGACCTGAGCCATAATTTTTTTGATGTCAGCCACAATTCGCCGCTGCATGTTTCGATTTGGCACGCCTTTATAATCGAACATGTCTTCGTTCCCAACAACAATCCCTATTACTGCATTGCCGTAAGTGGGGTTATTTGCTGCTGCGATAGCAGCCTTAACTTGGGCTTCGGTCCACGTGGGCTCCAAAGGAAACTCATATACGCCCAATAATACTTTTAATCCGACGGCATTTGCGAATTGTGCAATTGACGGCACGCATCGACCCGTCAGTATGTGGCAATATGCCGAATAGTATGTTTTAATAACATTAAAGTTTAGCACATTCTTGATCTGAGATAAATCTGCAGTGATGGCATTCGTCATCTCCTGCAAACCCATGTTCGCATCGGGATTATTTTGCCCTTTTACGTAAAGCGCACTGTGAGCAGGATCATAGTTGACGCCGTTCCCAGCCGCATATGAATAATTGGATAAACCAATCAATGCAGCGGCAAATGCAGGCGCAAATAGACATTTCATGAAGCAAAGCTCCCGTCCATCGGTTCATCAGGGTTCTGGAAGTGCGCGCGACACGAGTTGGCTCGCCTGTCGCCCCTTTTCATGGGGAGGGCCAGCGCATCACGCCGAGACGTGGTGGGACAGGAATACAATTCGTGTCTCGTCGCGAATCGTCCCGTGGCGCCTCCCAGAAAAACACTACACCGATTGCCGAGTTGCCCGGAAGGGCGCGATGCGAGTTTCCACTTGGTTATTTTGCTGCAGGAAGGTCCGTTGTTGGCCCATCTCGGCCGCGCCGGGCGCTGCCTGTATCAATCGTCGGCGCGGCGGCCGGCGGTTGATCGGCGCGGCCGGACGGCACAGGATCGCGTCGATTTGGTCGTTTCGACGGGAATGAAGATGGTGATGCCGGTTCTCACGCCCCACGGCGTGCTGGCGCTGCGCGGAGATGAGGAGGCGCCGGCCCCGGAACCGGCGCACCGCGCCCGGCTGGAGCAGGCGTTTCTGCGCGGCTCCGGCCACGGATTGCTGGCACTGGGTGCCGACGAGGTCGGGACGGCGCTGCCGGCGGAGTGGTCCTATTGGCGCGATTTCGGTGCCCGTTACGTGACCGCGCTGTGCGCGCTGCCCGAACTCGGCGAGGGCGCCGCCAAGCCGGCGGTTCCGGCCCCCGGCGAAAGCGAGCTGGCGGCGACGGCGGCGGCCGTCCCGCCCATGACCGGGGCGGAGTATCTCACCGCGGCGACGCTCGCCGGCCTCTGGCGCGCCATGGACGAGGCCTTCGACGCAGAGCTCGCCGATGCCGGGCTTTCCGTCCAGGAGTTCCTCAAATCGCGCCATCCGGCCTGGAACCTGGTCGGGCGGGTCCATTTCAATCTCGCGGAAAACCGCAAGGACGAGGAGGCGCCCTTCGCCTTTCTCGCCACCTACACGACCCGCCTTTCGGCGTCGGCGAAGGCCCAGCACATGCCGCTCGGCCGGGCGCTGCAGGAATATGCGGGCGCCAACAACCGCGAGCGCCTGTTGTCGCTGCTGACGCCCGTCCAGCGCGCCGCCGAGCGCTGCGGATGGCTCAAGGCCATGGTGGATGCGGGCGAGATCTTCCATCCGCTGCGCTGGGCGCCGCAGCAAGCCTTGCAGTTTCTCAGGGACGCGCCGGCGCTCGAAAGCGCCGGCGTGATCGTTCGCATGCCGGCGAGCTGGCGCATGAACCGGCCCGCGCGCCCCCAGGTCAAGGCGACGGTGGGCGGCAAGCCGCCCTCTCGTCTCGGCGTCGAGGGGCTCCTCGACTTCGCGATGGAGGTGACTCTCGACGGCGAAAGGCTGTCCGCGGCCGAGATCAAGCAATTGCTTGCCCACTCCGAGGGCTTGGCGATGATCCGCGGCAGGTGGGTCGAGGTCGATCACGCCCGGCTGAGCCGGACGCTGGAGCAGTTCGAGACGATCGAGCGGCGCGCCTCGGCCGGCGGCTTGTCGTTCGGCGAGGCGATGCGGATGTTGGCGGGAGCCGGCATCACCGGGAACGAGGCGGCCGCATCGGCCGATGTCGCCTGGAGCGAGACGGTGGCGGGTCCGTGGCTCGCGGAGACCCTCGCGGCCCTGCGCGGTCCCGATGGACGTCTCGGCGTCGGTCCGGGCCGGTTGCTGCACGGCACGCTGCGGCCGTATCAGCTCGCCGGCATGCAATGGCTCTACCTCCTGGCTCGGCTCGGACTCGGCGCCTGTCTTGCCGATGACATGGGGCTCGGCAAGACCATCCAGGTCTTGTCGCTGCTGCTGGTGCTCGGGAACGAGGCGAAGGATAAACCCAGCCTGCTGGTCGCGCCGGCTTCGTTGCTCGCCAACTGGGCCGCCGAGCTTGCGCGGTTCGCGCCCAGCCTCAAGGCGGTGGTGGCGCATCCTTCGGCGATGTCCGCCGAAGCCCTGCAGAAGGATGGCGCGCGTGTGCTGGCGGGCGCCGACCTCGCCATCACCAGCTACGGCTACCTCGCGCGCGCGCCATGGCTTTGCGCGACGCGGTGGCGGGTGGTGGTGCTCGACGAGGCGCAGGCGATCAAAAATCCCGGCGCCAAGCAGACCCGGACCGTCAAGCAGCTCGAGGCCGACACCCGCATCGCCCTCACCGGCACGCCGATCGAGAACCGGCTCGGCGACCTGTGGTCGATCTTCGACTTCATCAATCCGGGATTGCTGGGTTCGTCAAAACAGTTCTCTTCGTTCGTCAAAGGCCTCGCCGCGCGGCCGCACAATCCCTACGGCCCGCTCCGCGACCTGGTGCGACCCTATATCCTGCGGCGGCTGAAGACCGACAAGAGCATCATCTCGGACCTGCCCGACAAGACGGAGGTGAAGGCATTCTGCCTGTTGAGCCGCAAGCAGGCGGCGCTCTACCAGCAGGCGGTGCGGGATCTGTCCGGCAAGATCGAGGAACTGGAAGGCATCGAGCGCAGGGGCGTCGTGCTCGCCTTCCTGATGCGGTTCAAACAGATCTGCAACCATCCCAGCCAGTGGCTGGGCGACGGCGGCTGGGCCGAGGAGGACAGCGGCAAGCTCGCGAGGTTGCGCGAGATCGCGGAAGAGATCGCCGCCCGACAGGAGAAGGCTCTGGTATTCACCCAGTTCCGGGAAACGACGGCGCCGCTCGCCGCGTTCCTCGGCACCGTATTCGGCCGTCCCGGCCTCGTCCTCCATGGCGAGACCGAGGTCAGGAAGCGCAAGGATCTGGTGCGGCAATTCCAGGAGGACGAGACCGTGCCGTTCTTCGTGCTGTCCCTGAAGGCCGGCGGCGCCGGGCTGAACCTGACCGCGGCCTCCCACGTCATTCATTTCGACCGCTGGTGGAACCCGGCGGTGGAGAACCAGGCGACCGACCGGGCGTTCCGCATCGGACAGACCAAGAACGTGCTGGTGCACAAATTCGTGTGCCGCGGCACCGTGGAGGACAAGATCGACCAGATGATCGAGGCAAAGCAGAAGCTCGCCGGCGATTTTCTTGGGGGCGGGGCGGAAATGTTGTTGACCGAGATGAACGACGCAGAGCTACTCAAGCTCGTGGCTCTCGATCTCAACGCAGCGATCAAGGAGGGGTGATGAGCTACTTCTCGTGGCGTCCCTACGTGTCGGTGGCCGAGCGGCAGCGGCAAGCGCAGATGGAACTGACCAAGCTTGCCAAGCGCGGGGTCGGCGCCGCCCCGGTGAAGATCGAAGGCCGCACCATTGCCCAGAGCTTCTGGGGCAAGTCGTGGTGCGAGAATCTCGAGCGCTACAGCGACTTCGCAAGCCGGTTGCCGCGCGGCCGCAGCTATGTCCGCAACGGCTCGGTCGTCGATCTCAAGATCGAGAAGGGCGAGATCACGGCGATGGTCGCGGGTTCGGAACTCTACCGGATCAGGATCGAGGTCGCGCCGGTGAAAGCGTCGCGATGGAAGGCGATCTGCCGGGATTGCGCGGGGAGCATCGATTCGCTGGTCGAGCTGCTGCAGGGCCGCCTCGCCAAGGGCGTGATGGAGCGGGTGTGCAGCAAGGGCGACGGCCTGTTTCCGGCCCCGGAAGAAATCAAGCTGTCATGCAGCTGTCCGGATTGGGCGGACATGTGCAAGCACGTGGCCGCCGCGCTCTATGGCGTCGGCGCACGGCTCGACCAGAAACCTGCGCTTCTTTTCGTATTGCGCGACGTCGACGAGAAGGAGCTCTTGGCGGGCACCGGCGGCGATCTCTCGATCGCCCGGGCGCCGCCGGGCGCCAAAGTGCTCGACGATGGCGACGTGGCCGCCCTGTTTGGGCTGGAGATGGCGCAAGCCGACGGCGAGCAGCCGGTCTCGATCGCCCGGGTAAGCTCGAAACCGGGCCGGCCGCCGGGGATCGAAAGCCCCGCTCGCGCCAAGAAGAAGACCGCCGATAAGAGGACGGCCAAAACGGCCAAGATGAAGGCCAAAGCCGAGACGACGGCCAACACGACGGCCAAGGCGAAGGCCAAGGTGAAGGTGGCAAAGAGAGGCGCCGCGCTTCGAAAGGCCCATGCCGTCCGTGAAGCCCGCGTGGTGGGCCGCGCTCCTTGAACCGGGGCAGCCTCGTCTTGCGATGTCCGCGCTGTCGCGTTTGCAATGGCGGGTCCGGCGGACCGAGGCCTGTCGCGCAGTGCACCGATGGCCCGAGGCCGGGGCCGGTCCCTTCCCCTTACACGGCGGAGTAGTCTAGGATTCCGAAGGCCTGTCGCAGTATCTGCCGGAGGGCCCCCTGCAGGGCAGCGCCGGCAAAGGTCCGCATGCTGTAGCAATCATCGAGGGCGACATCATGGAGATTCCGCGTCGCCGTCTGCTGCATCCGGCCGCGGCCGCTCTCTGCGTCATTGCTGGCGTCCTGATCCTGCCGGCCGGCCACGGTGCTTGGTCTCAGACGCCGAAAGCCATCAAGATCGTGGTTCCGGTCCCGCCGGGCGGCGGCATGGACTTCCTCGCCCGCCTGCTCGCGGACCAGATCAGCCGAACCCAGGGCGTGACGATCTTGATCGAGAGCCGCCCCGGGGCCGGCGCGATGATCGCGACCGAAGCGGTGTCGCGGGCTGCGCCCGATGGTGCGACCCTGCTCATCCAAAGTCCTTCGTTCGTCATCGACCCGTATGTGCGAAAGCTGAGCTACGATCCGCTCACCAGCTTCGAGCCGGTTTGCGATCTCGTCGCGGCGCCCAACGTCATCGTGGTCAACGCCGCGTCACCCTACCGCACGCTCGCCGACCTGGTGGATGCGGCACGCGCCAAGCCCGGCGAGCTGACGATTGCGAGCATCGGCCCCGCCAGCCAACAGCACATGGCGATCGAGACCCTCAAGCGCATGGCCGGCATCGATCTGACCTATGTCCCCTATTCCGGTTCCGCTCCCACCGTCACCGCGGTGTTGGGAGGCCATGTGACGGCGCTGATGGCCTCCTACGCGAACCTCGCAGAGCAGGTGGAGACCGGCAAACTGCGCGCGCTCGCCACCGCCTCGCGCGCGCGGATCGAGCAGTTGCCGGACGTGCCGACGGTCGCCCAGTCCGGCTATGAGGACTTCGAGGTGGACAGCTGGTTCGGAGTGCTCGCGCCGGCGAAGACGCCGAAGGAAACGGTCGCCCAATTCGCCAGCTGGTTCACCGCCGCGATGCAGGTCCCCGAGGTCAGGGCGAAGCTCGTCGGCCAGGGACTCTATCCGGCCGCGGTGTGCGGGGCGGATTTTGGGGCGCTGCTGCGCAAGCAATCCGACGAATACGGCCGCCTCGTTCGCGAGACCAACGTCAAGGCGCAGTGATCTGCCCCTACGTCTCCACCGGCTGCACGTCCGCCCGGGGCACCTGCGTCTCCATCGTCATGAACTGCGCCCTCGCGAGCGCCGCGAAGCGGCCGCCGACGCGGACCAGCTCGTCGAAGGTGCCGGTCTCGACGATGCGGCCGTGCTCGAACACCAGGATGCGGGTGGCGTTGCGCACGGTCGAGAGCCGGTGGGCGATCACGAAGGTGGTGCGGTTCTTCATCACCTCATCGAGCGCCGCCTGCACCTTGCGTTCGGTTTCGGCGTCCAGGGCGCTGGTGGCTTCGTCGAGAATGAGGATGGGCGGGTCCTTGAGGATGGCGCGGGCGATCGAGAGGCGCTGGCGCTCGCCGCCCGACAGCGCGCGGCCGCGCTCGCCCACCGGCGTGCTGAAGGTGTCGGGGGCGCGCTCGATGAAATCGAGCGCCTGGGCGCGGGCGGCGGCATCGCGCATCTCCGCCTCGGTGGCGTCGGACTTGCCGACCCGCAGGTTCTCGGCGACCGAGCGGTTGAGCAGCAGCGATTCCTGGTAGACCACGCCGATATTGCGGCGAAGCGCGGCGAGCTTGACGGCGCGGATGTTCGTTCCGTCGATCAGGATGTCGCCGGTCTGCGGGTCGAAGGCGCGATGCAGCAGCGCCAGCGCGGTCGACTTGCCGGCCCCGGTGCCGCCGACCAGCGCGATGGTTTCCCCGGGAAGCGCGGTGAAAGTAAGATCGAGCACCGCCGGGCGCTTGCCGTCGTAGGAAAACGACACGTTCTTGAATTCGACCAGGCCGTGCATGTGGCCGGGATCGATGGCATCCGGCGCCTCGCGCACGATCGACTCGGTGTCGAGCACGTTGAAGAATTCCCGCAGCCGCGGCGCGTCCATGAACACCTTGTTGATGAAGCGGACGAATTTTTCCAACTGGCCGATCAGCAGGCCGGCGAAATTCATGAACATCACGATGTCGCCGATGGTGGCGCGGCCATCGAAATGCAGTGTCACGCCGACCACGAAGATGCCCAGCAGGGTCAGCGTGGTGGAAGCCCGGGTCAGCACCGCGACCACCGCCCACCACGACAGCACCGGGATCTGCGCCGCCAGCAGGTCGTCGGCGATGGTGCGCAGCCCCGTGACTTCGGCCTCGATGCGGGCGAAGCCCTGCACCAAAGCGACGTTGCCGAGCGTGTCGGAGGCGCGCTCGGCGAGGTCGGAATAGTGCCGCTCGACGGTGCGCTGCAGCACTTCGGTCCTGTTGATGACGAGGGTGGTCAGGGCCCCGAACACGGCGGCGATGGCAAGCATTATCAGCCCGAGCGGCCAATTCAGGTAGATCGCAAATGGCAGCAGCACGATCAGGGAAGCGGCCGCCGCGAACGAGTCGCGGAAGAAGTCGAGCCACAGGCTCCACAGCGCGTCGGTCCCCGTCAGCATCACCTTCATCAGGCGGCCGGAATGCGATTCGCCGTGAAACACCAGCGGCAATTGCAGCACGTGGTCGAAGAAATCGGTCAGCACCGCCTGCCGGCGGCGATGGGCGAGACGATCCGCGTAGAGCGCCACGGTCACCCCCACCACGATGGTGAACAGCCCGAAGCCGACCCAGGCCGCGATCAGCCTGACCAGGTCCGGCCACGCCGCGGTGGTGCCCTTGGCCTGGGCGCCGGCGAGGGCATCGATGATCCGCCCGAACAGCACCGGCTCGGCGAACATGGCGCCGGCGAGCGCGAAATTGGCCACGGCCAGATAGATGCCGAGCTTCTTTTCCGGGCCGAGCAGGGCGAGCACCCGGGCGTAGAGGTGCAGAAGGCTCATGTGCATCGGTGGTCGGCTCGGGTTTGCGCGAAGCCGGGGCGTCGCGCCCGGCGGTGTTCGAGTAGCGCCATTCGCCCCACGACTTCAATAGGCGTTGCCGGCGCGGACGAACGGCATCCCGAATCGGGCCGGCGCCGTCAACGGCGCGCCCTCACGATGTGCTCGCGCAACTCATGGACCACGGCCTGGAATGCGGCGGTGAACGTCACCTCGAGGTCGCGGGGCCGCGGGAACTCGACCTTGCGCTCGGCGATGATGCGGCCGGGGCGCGCCGACATCACGAATACGCGGTCGGCCAGGAAGACCGCCTCGCGCAGGTCGTGGGTCACCAGGATCACGGTGATCTTGCGGACCGCGTGGAGGTCGCGGATCACCGCCCACAATTCCTCGCGGGTGAAGGCGTCGAGCGCGGCGAACGGTTCGTCCAGCACCAACAGCTGCGGCTCGTGGATCAGCGCGCGGCACAGCGAGGCGCGCTGCTGCATGCCGCCGGACAGTTCCCACGGAAATTTCGCGCCCTGGCCGGCGAGGCCGACCGAGTCGAGCAGGGCTTCGGCACGGCCCACATATTCCGCCTTCTTGCGCCTCAGCGCGCTGCGGTGCGGCTCGACGATCTCGAGCGGCAGCAGCAGGTTTTGCAGCGTGCTGCGCCACGGCAGCAGGGTCGGCGCCTGGAACGCCATGCCGGCGATCTTTACGGGCTGGTGGACCGGCTTGCCGGCGACCACGCCCGCATAGGGGAACTGTAGCCCGGTGGCGAGCTTCATGAGGGTCGACTTGCCGCAGCCGGACGGGCCGACCACAGCCGCGAACTCGCCTTCATCGACGCTGAGCGACAGGCCCTCGACCGCGGGCGTGCCACCCGGCTCGCCATAGGAATGGCTGACGCCTTCAAGCGCTACGAAAGCGGCCACCATGCGGCTCCCGTCGTTTCCTCGATCCGCATTGCGGTCACCGGCCCGGCCCTGCCCGAGCCGGAAGGCAGCAAAGAACATGCCGGAACTGTGTGCAAGTTTTGCAGGCGGTTTGGCGGATGACGCTGGAAGTTGCAGGATTGCGGGACGGTTCGTTGCGCAAGACCGGTGAGATCGGAGCGCAATTCGATACAATCCAACCCACAGCGCACCGACGATTCGGGGCCGATCGGCTCTCATAGGCCTGTCCCAACGTCATGACGGAGATGAACCCGATGGAAGGTCGCGTCCCGCCGTTCCGTGCAACCTATGCGCCTCCGGATGAAGAGTTCGCCGCGCGGTTTCTCGGCTCCGTTCCGGCGCGGCCGGACGCGGAGGCCCGCATCGATGCGCGCGCGGGCGCGCTGGTCGCGGCGATCCGCGCGCGGGCCGGCGGCGTCGGCGGCATCGAGGATTTCCTGCACGAGTACTCGCTCTCGACCAAGGAGGGGCTTGCCCTGATGGTGTTGGCCGAATCCCTGTTGCGGGTGCCCGACAGCGCCACCGCGGACCGCCTCATCGAGGACAAGCTGTCGGCGGGGGATTTCGCCGGGCACGAGGTGCGCTCGCCCGCCCTGCTGGTGTCGGCTTCGGCCTGGGCGCTCGGCATTTCGGCGCGCGTGGTCGCCTCCCACGAGACCCCGGAAGGCATTCTCCACGGCCTGGTCAGCCGGCTCGGACGCCCGGCGGTGCGCACCGCCACCCGGCAGGCGATGCGGCTCATGGGATCGCATTTCGTGCTCGGCCAAACCATCGGCGAGGCGTTGGCGCGAGGCGGGGCGCACCCGCAATTCCGCTACTCCTTCGACATGCTCGGCGAGGGCGCGCGCACCGCCGCGGACGCCGCGCGCTATTTCGACGCCTATGCCGAGGCGATCGCCGCGATCGGCGCCGCGGCGGGGGCGGCGCGCCTGCCGCAGCGTCCCGGCATTTCGGTGAAGCTGTCGGCGCTGCATCCGCGCTACGAGGCGGTTTCGCGCGTGCGGGTGGTGGCGGAGTTGACGCCGCGCGTGATCGAGCTGGCGCGCGCCGCCAAGGCCCATGACCTCAACCTCACCATCGATGCCGAAGAGGCCGACCGGCTCGAATTGTCGCTCGACATCATCGGCCGCACCCTCTCCGATCCCGGCCTCGCCGGATGGGACGGCTTCGGCCTCGCGGTGCAAGCCTACCAGAAGCGCGCGCCCGCCGTGATCGACTGGGTGGCCGGCGCTGCGCAGGCGCTGGGGCGCCGGGTCATGGTGCGCCTCGTCAAGGGCGCCTACTGGGACACTGAGGTCAAGCGTGCCCAGGAGCGCGGACTTGCCGACTATCCCGTGTTCTCGCGCAAGGCGATGACCGACCTCTCCTACATGGCCTGCGCGCACAAGCTGCTGGCGGCCCGGCCGCTTCTCTATCCGCAGATCGCCACCCACAACGCGCTCACCGTCGCGAGCGTCGTCGAAGCGGCCGGCGGCGTCGAGGGCTACGAGTTCCAACGGCTCTACGGCATGGGCGACGCGCTCTATGAGGCCCTGCTGCGCGATACCCCTGGCGCAGCGTGCCGCGTCTACGCGCCGGTCGGCGGTCATCGCGACCTGCTTGCCTATCTGGTGCGGCGGCTCCTGGAGAACGGCGCGAACTCCTCCTTCGTCTATGCGGCCGCCGATCCCAAGGTGCCGGTGTCGGCCATTCTCGAACGCCCTGCGGCGGCGATCGGGACGCCGGCCCGCGCCCGCCATCCCAGGATTCCGCGACCGCCGGATCTCTACGAGCCGGGCCGCCGCAATTCGTCTGGGGTCGAATTCGGCGACGCCGCGAGCCTCGAAGCACTCCTCGCCGAAGTGCGCGCCGGCCTGCCGCCGGATCGCCATGCCATGCCACTGGTCGATGGCGTCGCCATTCCGGGCCGTGTGAGATCGGTGCGCTCGCCGATCGACAGCGCCACCATAGGCCTGGTCACCGAAGGCGACGAAGCGATCGTGGTTTCGGCGATGGCGGCGGCGGTCGACGGCTTTGCGGCCTGGGACGCCACCCCGGTCGAAACCCGGGCCGCGACGCTCGCCCGCGCCGCCGATGCGATCGAGGAAAGCCGCGGCCGTCTCATTGCGCTGCTGCAAGCCGAAGGCGGCAAGACCTTGGACGACGCGCTCGCCGAGGTGCGGGAGGCCGCCGACTATTGCCGCTACTATGCCCGGGAGGCGCGGCGCCGGCTGGCGCCGGAGCTGATGCCGGGGCCGACCGGGGAAACCGACACGCTGCGCTATCGCGGCCGTGGCGTCTTCGTCTGCATCAGCCCGTGGAATTTTCCGCTCGCGATCTTCACCGGCCAGGTGATGGCGGCGCTCGCCGCCGGCAATGCGGTGGTGGCGAAGCCCGCGGAGCAGACCCCGTTGATTGCCGCCGAGGCGGTGCGCCTGTTCCACCGCGCCGGCATCCCTGAGACCGCGCTGCATCTCGTCCCCGGCGACGGCGACGTCGGCGGCCTCCTGGTCGCCCATCCGGACGTGGCCGGCGTCGCCTTCACCGGTTCGACCGAAGTGGCGCGGATCATCAACCGTACGCTCGCCGCAAAGGACACGCCGATCGTCCCGCTGATCGCGGAGACCGGCGGCATCAATGCCATGATCGTCGATGCCACCGCGCTGCCGGAGCAGGTGACCGACGACGTGATCGCCTCGGCGTTCCGCTCCGCCGGCCAGCGCTGCTCGGCGCTGCGCCTCTTGTGCCTGCAGGAGGAGATCGCCGACGGCGTCATCGAGATGGTGGCCGGCGCGGCGCAGCAACTCAGTGTCGGCGATCCCCGCGCCATCGCCACCCATATCGGGCCGGTGATCGATGCCGAGGCCAAGGACAAGCTCTACAAATGGGTGGCCGGCATGGCGGCGCAGGGCCGGCTTTTGTTCCGCTCGGACCGCGGCGACGCCGCGCCAGCTTCGGGCACGTACGTCGCGCCGGCGATCGTCGAGCTCGACCGCGCCCGAGACCTCAAGCAGGAGGTGTTCGGCCCGGTGCTCCATGTGGTGCGCTACCGCGCCGAGGTGCTCGATCGTCTCCTCGACGACATCGCGGCGAGCGGCTATGGCCTCACCCTCGGCGTCCAATCGCGCATCGATGCGACGGTCCGTCAGGTGGCCGCGAGACTCACCGCCGGCAACGTCTACGTAAACCGCAACATGATCGGAGCGGTGGTCGGCACCCAGCCGTTCGGCGGCTCCGGCCTGTCTGGCACCGGGCCCAAGGCCGGCGGCCCGAATTACCTGCGCCGCTTCGCGCTGGAGCAGGTCGTGAGCGTGAACACCGCCGCGGTCGGCGGCAATGCCAGCCTGCTGGCGGAAAGTTCGTGAGGCGGGCGGTTTTGTGCGAGCGGCGCGGTTGCATGATACCGAAAGTGGGCCGGATGTGCGATCGACGCCAACGCAACGACGCGTTCGACTCCGACGATGCGTTCCTGGTACGCGCTTGACGATGCCTTGCCGATCGTGGCGATGCCGCTAATCTGATCGAATGACTGATTCGGTCGAGCGACTCTATGACGCGGTGCTCGCGGCCAGGGATTCCGATCCGGTGGTTTCGCGCACCGCGCGGCTGTTTCGCGCCGGCCGTTCCAAGATTGCCAAGAAGCTCGCCGAGGAGGCGATCGAGGTCGTTATCGACGCCGTGAACGGCGATCGCAATGCCGTGGTGCGCGAAAGCGCCGACCTCCTCTACAATCTCGTGGTGGTGTGGGCGGCCTCCGGCGTCCGCCCCAGCGAAGTCTGGAAAGAGATGGAGCGGCGCGAGGACCTGTTCGGCATCGCCGAAAAGCTCCTGAAGCGCAACTTCATGCCCAAGGGGCGGGCAAAGGCGCAAGCCGCGTCGGCGCGCCGGGTGCGTCCCCGGCAATGAACCAGAACCGCACCAATTCTCCTTGATGGACAACCGGGGGCGCGGCCTATATGCAGGCGCGCCATGCTGAGAAGCGCGTATGACTGGTGCATCGCCGCCGCCCACAAGCCCTACGCGCTTTGGCTGATGGGGCTGGTGTCGTTTCTGGAAAGCTCGGTGTTTCCGATTCCGCCGGACGCCATGCTGATCCCGATGTCGCTGGCGCGGCCGGAGAAGGCGTGGACCTACGCCGCTCTCTGCACCGTCACGTCGGTCTGCGGCGGCGTGCTCGGCTATTTCATCGGCGCCTATCTCTACGACAGCGTCGGCCACTGGCTCATCTCCCTTTACGGCTATGGCGACAAGGTCGAGGCGTTTCGTGAAGCCTATGCACGGTGGGGAACCTGGATCATCCTGCTCAAGGGCGTGACCCCGATCCCCTACAAGATCGTCACCATCACCTCCGGATTTGCCGGCTACAGCCTCGGGCTGTTCGTCCTGTTCTCGATCATCTCGCGAGGCACGCGGTTCTTCCTCACGGCATTCCTGCTCAACCGCTACGGTCCGCAGGCCCGTGAAATCATCGAAAAGCGCCTGGGATTCTGGTTCGCCATCAGCGTCGCCGTGCTGCTCGTCGGGATCATCGCCGCGGTCTACCTGTTCTGATCCGGGCCCGCGTGCCGCAATTTCTGCTTAAAGGGGGTGTTTGGGAGGGTAAGGACGTCAGTGCTGGAGCAGGTGATGGCTAAAGCAGTGAAACCGCAGAATTTGTCGCGCCGACGCCGCGGGCAGCGCAATTGGATGGGCGCGGCGCTCGGCGCCGCCGCGATCCTCCTCGTGGCCGGGATCGCAGCCGCGCAGACCCGCTCCGAGCCGCCCAATCCGGCGAGCGATCCGCCCGCCGCCGCGCCGGCTCCGGCGCCGCCGCCCGCAGCGGAAAGTCCGGGCTTCGTCGGCACTGTCGGCAACTGGATGCAGCAGGGCGTGACCTCCATGAGCACCGGGTTCAACGCGATGGTCGGCGCCGCCAAAGGCGCCGCGGATGCGGCTTCGACGGTCGCCAAAGGGGCCGCCGACGTCGCCGTGGACGGCGTCACCAAGTTGCCGGTGGCGGGCATCGCCAGCGGCCGCGAGCAGTGCACTCTCGCCAGCAATGGCGCTCCCGACTGCCGGGTGGCCGCCGAGGCATTGTGCCGCGCCCGCGGCTTCGGCACTGGGACGAGCGTCGATTTCGAAACCTCGGAGAAGTGCCCGCCGCCCTATCGGGCCTCCGGCCGCGACACGCCCTATCGGCTCTCGAGCCAGGATAGGCCCGAGGGCGTCTGCACCATGGAACACTTCGTGACCCGCGCGCTGTGCAAATAGCCGCGCCGCAGTCACGCATTCGGTGCGGGTGAATCGGCGGCGCCCGCATCAGCCGCCACACGCCGTTTGACCTCGACGGCGTAGACGGGCCCGGCCGGCCCGGGCTGCCGTGACACCATGATCTCGTCGTCGGCCTCGACGCGGCCGAGATCGACTTCGCGGTCGGGCAAGAGCGCGATCATGCGCATCCCGATACGCACGAACACGAACTGTCCCTTCGCGGCGCCGTCGTCCGCCCATTTCTTGATCCGGGCGTAGAACGGCGGCCGGGTCCAGGCGTTGGGAAAGCTGGGATCGACGGCCACCTGCAGGTTGGCGCGGTTCTGCTGGAGGTAGACCACGAACTTCGCCTTTTCCGGCTTCCACTCCGGGCCGAAGCTCTCGTCCTGCATCCACGAGCAATAGAAGGCACGGCAGGAGCCCGGCCGGTCGGCGTAGATGTCACAGCCCTTGCCTGAAACCGCGTGCCGGCACCATACCCCCGGGGGCTTGGCGAATTCCTCGATCGCCGGCACTTTGCAGCACATCATGCAGGTGCCGCAGGTGCGGCCGGCGACGAGGCGGGGCGCCTGGTCCATTGGCATCGCGCGGGGCTCTGCGCTCACTGTCCGTGTTCCGGCGCCACGCGCTCAAAGGGCCCGCAGCCTCGGCACGCCGGATGCCGGCACGCGCGGTCTCGCCGGAACTGACCCCGCCTCGCGAGCATGTGCTCAGCCGCGCGCCCGCGACCGGATCATGAAGCTGTCATAGGAGTACTCGGCGATCTGCCACCACAGATACTCCTCGTTCTTGAATGCCATGAGGTTGTCATAGATTTTCTTGAAATCCGGATTGGTGGCCGCGGTTTCCGCGTTCACCTCGTTGGAGGTCTTCAGGAACACCTCCATCAAAGGCTGGCTGAATGCCCGCAGCTGGGTTCCGCCCGCGACCAGCTTGCGCAGCGCCGCGGGATTGCGGGCATCGTAGCGCGCCAGCACATCGGAATTGGCATAGGCGGCGGCGGTGGTGAGGATCGCCTTGTAATTATTCGGCAGCGCCTCCCACTGTCCGAGGTTGATCAGGAAGTGCTGCGCGGTCGCGCCCTCCCACCAGCCCGGATAATAGTAGAATTTATCCACCTTCTGGATGCCGAGCTTCTCGTCGTCATAGGGGCCGACCCATTCGGCGGCGTCGATCGCGCCTTTCTCCAGCGCGGGATAGATGTCGCCAGCCGCGATCTGCTGCGGCACCGCGCCGAGCTTCTGCATGGTCCGGCCGGCCCAGCCGCCGATCCGGAATTTTAGGCCCTTGAGATCGTCGAGCGTGTTGATCTCCTTGCGGAACCAACCGCCCATCTGGGTGCCGGAATTGCCGCCCGGCATGGCGTAGAGATTGAACTTCTTGACGAAGTCGTTGACCAACTGGTTGCCGCCGCCGTCATAGAACCAGGCGTTCTGCTGGCGCGCATTGGGGCCGAATGGAACCGAGCACATCAGCGCGAAGGTTGGGTCCTTGCCGATGAAATAATAGGCCGCCGTGTGGCACATCTCCACCGTGCCGTTCTGCACGGCATCGAGGTTCTGCAGGCCCGGCACGATTTCGCCGGCCGCGAAATTCTGGATTTGGAAACGGTTGTCGGTCGCCTCGGCGACGAACTTCGCCAAGGTCTCGCCCGAAGAATAGAGGGTATCGAGCGATTTCGGGAAGCTCGAAGCCAGCCGCCATTTGAGTTCCGGCGACGACTGCGCGATAGCCGGCTTCGCGATGACGGCAGCGCCGGTGCCGGCACCGATGGCAGCAAGGAATTGGCGGCGTTTCATCACGGCGTCTCCCGGTTTTGCGAAAGAAGTTTATGCTGCGACTATAATCGGGTCCGCGTGCCGCCGCACGCGCAAAGATTGATGGGAACGCAACCCCGGGCCGCTGAGATGGGCACTGCGAGGCGACGCACTCCCGTGCTATTCTGGGCCGACCCAAACGCGAGTTTCAGCCCGTGAAAAACCGAGCCTGTCTGACGAGCATCGGCGCAGCTATCGTCATCAGCGCGGCACTCTGCGCGCCGGTGCCGTCGCGAGCGCAGGACACGTCCCAGCTTCTCGAAGGAAAAGCCGCGTTCACGGATTGGCGGGCCGACCGTCCCGGTCTGCGCCGGCACATCCGGCCGGCCGATCTGCCGCCAGCCAACCTCGCGGGGTCCAGCGCCAACGGGGTGCGGGTCGCGACGCGTACCGGTACCGAAAAGCCGCTGGTGCCGCCGGGATTCCAGGCGGGCCTGTTCGCGGCGGGGCTCGATCACCCGCGCCAGATGCGGGTCGCTCCCAACGGCGACGTGTTCGTCGCCGAAAGCGGTTCCGGCCGCATCCGCGTGCTGCGGCCATTGCAGGACGGCGAGCCGCGCAAGGAGGTGTACGCATCGGGATTGAACGAGCCGTTCGGCATTTCCTTCTACCCGCCGGGCTCAGACCCGCAATGGGTTTACATCGCCAACACCAATTCGGTGGTGCGTTTTGCCTATGTGAGCGGCGACCTCAAGGCGCGCGCCCAGGCCGAAACCGTGGTCGCGCGGCTTCCCAGCGGCTCGAACCACTGGACGCGCGACGTGGTGTTCTCCGCCGACGGATCGAAAATGTTCGTCTCGGTCGGGTCCGCCACCAACGTCGCCGAGGGGCTCGAAAAGCTCGATCCGTCCGCGCTCGCAAAATGGAACGCGCAGCACCCGCCCGGCGCCGCCTGGGGCATCGAGACCGACCGCGCCGACGTCCTGGAGTTTTCCCCCGACGGCAAGAACGGCCGCATCTTCGCGACGGGTATCCGCAATTGCGTCGGCCTCGGCGTCGGCCCCAACGGCGATCTCTGGTGCTCGACCAATGAGCGCGACGGCCTGGGCGACGATGTCCCCAGCGACTACGTCACCCGCGTCCGGGAAGGCACGTATTACGGCTGGCCCTGGTACTATATCGGCGCCAACGAAGATCCGCGCCACCGCGGCGAACGGCCCGATCTCAAGGACAAGATCACCGTTCCCGACGTCCTGCTGCAGGCCCATTCGGCTTCGCTCGGCATCACGTTCTACACCGGGCAGATGTTCCCGCCGGAATACCGCGGCAACGTCTTCGCCGCCGAGCACGGCTCATGGAACCGCAGCAAGCGGACCGGATACAAGGTGATCCGCGTGATCATGAAGGACGGTGTGCCCACCGGCGAATACGAGGATTTCGCCACCGGCTTCGTCGTCAGCGATTCCACCGTGTGGGGGCGTCCGGTGGGCGTCGCCGTCGCCAAGGACGGCGCCCTCCTGGTGTCCGAGGACGCCAACGGCACGATCTGGCGCATCGCCGCGACCACTCCGGGTCAAAACTAGCATCGCCGGCAACTCATTGGCGCGTCGGGTTTACCCCAAAAAGCTGCCGCCGCGGCTCCGGGCGCAGAAATTCGTGGTGCTCGGAGCTGACGATCGCATTCGCCGCCACCAGCGCCGGCAAGAGCGAACGATCAATCGCCGATCACTCGGGCAGCCCCGCTTTTCGCAAACCAATTTCAATCTTTGCCAAGTCTTGCGCTCGTTTAAGTCTCGTCAGATCCTTGAGATCGGAAACGCGCAGCAAGGGATCGACTTCGCGTAAGCGGGCCATGGCGCTCTGCGCGTCCGGCGTCCTGCCGGCAAGCGCATGGCTTGCGGCAGCCACACGCAGCCCGAGATGCAAATCCGGCCTGTCTCGCAACACCTGATCTGCCAACGAGGATGCCTTGTCATAATGGCCAATCAAGAAATGTGCGAAGGACATCGCCGCGCGGACGCTAGGCATCAGGGGATCAATGGGGCTCAGGCGCATGACACGAGAAAAATGCTCCATCGCAATCTCCGGCTCGCCAAGAAACATCTTAAGCCAAGCGATGGCGAACCAAGCAAATGCAAGGTTCGGATTGAGTATGAGCGCTCGATTAATGATGAGCTCGGCGGCTTCAAGATCACCCGTCACATAGCTGAGCGCATGCCCGCCCCTGGAAAGCGCGACCGCGTCATCCCAGCCTAAGTCCGCTGCCTTTCGGGCTAGCCGTGAAGTCTCGAAAACTTCTCGCGAGCGGTCAGCCATCCAGCGGTTGTGCTTGCGCTGAACGTAGCACCACGCCGCCATGCCGTAGGCCGATGCGAAATCCGGGTCGATCTCAATCGCTTTATGAAACGATTGCAGCGCCTCGCTGATGGCGGCCTTTCTGGTCAACACATGAGCGCTCGCCATGCCGTGCAGAAAATAGTCGTAGGCGTCCAAGCTCTCGGTCGGCTTTCGCTTCGAACGCATGATCTCGACTTGCTCCACTTTGGGAGAGATCGCCCGCACCACACTGGCCGCAACCTGATCCTGCAGATCAAAAATGTCGTCGAGAGTGCCGTCGAAGCGATCGGCCCAGAGGTGCGCTCCGGTTGATGCATCGATCAGTTGTCCAGTGATCCGTAATCGGTTCGCGGACTTGCGCACGCTCCCTTCGAGGACGTAGCGCACCCCAAGTTCGCGACCCACTTGCTTCACGTCTACGGCCCGGCCCTTGTACGTAAAGCTCGAGTTACGCGCGATCACAAACAACCAGCTGAGGCGCGATAACGCGGTGGTGATTTCCTCCACCATGCCGTCCGCGAAGTAGTCTTGCTCCTGATCGCCGCTCATATTCGTGAAGGGAAGGACTGCAATCGACGGTCGGTCGGGAAAAGTTAGCGGTGGCTGTTCTGCTGCCGCGATCACGGCGATGGTCGCGTCAGCGTTTAGGACTTCGTGGATAATGCCCACGAAGCGGACGCCTTTGCGCAAAACGGTGCGGATGAGCCGTTGTTCCCCTCCATTATCACCTATTGCGGTTCGCGCGGCATTGATACGGCTCGCCAATGTGGCCTCCGAAACGATACGTCCATTCCAAACGGCCGCCAGCAAGTCGTCCCTGCTCACCACGCGGTCGCGGTTTCGCATGAGGAATTCCAGGAGATCGAAGACCTGAGGCTCGACGGAGCGGAGTTGGCCGTCGCGCCGCAGCTCGCGCCTGTCTGTATCGAGAGAACAATTATCAAATGAAAACAGCAGTTTACTACCCCTCTCTCTTCCTTCTGCGCGTGTGGAAGGTCTTCGACACCGTCGCCCGAGATGATAGCAAAAATCAAGCCGAACTGAATGCAAATCCACGTCCCCTCAAAGTAGTCTCAAAGCGCCGGCCCCTGCACTCTGGCATTCTCGTGGTCACGGCCCCGGCGCCTATTGCCACGGATCGCGCCGACGGGCTTTTGGAGGAGAACCGTCATGAAGCTTCCACGTCGTCAATTCTTGCAACTGGCAGCGAGCGCCGTCGTGCTCCCGGCCGTGCCGCGAATCGCCAGAGCGCAGACGTATCCTACGCGGCCGGTGCGCATCGTCGTCGGCTATCCTGCTGGGGGCGTTTCCGACATTTATGCGCGCCTCATAGGGCAATGGCTTTCAGAACGGATGGGACAGTCGTTCGTCATCGAGAACCGGCCAGGGGCCGCCGGCACAATTGGCGTGGAATCGGTCGTGCGCGCGCCGCCAGACGGATATACCCTTCTTCTCACCAGTGCGAATGACGCCTATAATCAGTACATATATTCTGATGTTAAGTTCAACTATATCCGGGACATTGCACCGGTTGCCAACATTGCCCTCTCTGCCGGCATAATGGCGGTGAACCCCTCCTTCCCGGCGAAC
>Ga0302325_10009386_pt1 | contig 21366 bp, 18 predicted proteins | sample Palsa_T0_2_FD_201948 | JGI IMG/M metagenome (GOLD analysis project Ga0302325, IMG submission 201948) | Peat permafrost microbial communities from Stordalen Mire near Abisko, Sweden - Palsa_T0_2 | ecosystem: Environmental > Terrestrial > Soil > Palsa > Peat permafrost | place: Sweden: Abisko...
GGACGGGTTCCGCAACTACCTCGGGAAGGGCAACCACCGGCTGCCGGCCGAGTACCTCCTGCTGGACAAGGCGAACCTGCTCACCCTGAGCGCACCGGAGATGACGGTGCTCGTCGGCGGCCTCCGCGTCCTGGGCGCGAACTACCAGCAGTCGCCACTCGGCGTCTTCACCGCCACCCCCGGGTCGCTGACCAACGACTTCTTCGTCAACCTGCTCGACATGGGTACGACGTGGCAGCCGACGTCGCAGGACGCGAACGCGTTCGAGGGCCGCGACGCGGCCACCGGCGAGGTCAAGTGGACCGGCAGCCGCGCCGACCTCGTCTTCGGGTCGAACTCCGAGCTGCGCGCGCTCGCGGAGGTCTACGCGAGCGACGACGCCAAGGAGAAGTTCGTGACGGACTTCGTCGCGGCGTGGGACAAGGTGATGAACCTCGACCGGTTCGACCTCGCCTGAGGATGACGTCCGGGCCGGCCCGCGGCGGGCCGGCCCGGACGCTTCTTCCCGCCCGGCGCCGCGGACAGGTCGGTGCTTAGCGGCTGGCTTGACCACTCCATACGGTGTCGGTGATCCCGGCCGCGTGGTTGGCGTACCGGGCGGCGACGAACAGCATGTCGGCCAGCCGGTTGAGATATGCAGGGACAGCGGAGACGGTGCCCTCGGCCCGGCTCAGCGCGGCAACTCGCCGTTCCGTGCGCCGGCATACTCCCCTGGCTACATGCAGCGCGGCGGCGCCGGCGCTGCCGCCAGGAAGGATAAAGTTGCGCAGCTCCGGCAGGGTCTGCTCCAGCGAGTCGATGGCAGTCTCCAGCTCGGTCACGTCCCCTTCGGCGAGCTGGGGAAGTGCACTGCCTGCGCCCGTGCGATCGGGTGCCATCAATTCGCTGCCGACGATGAACAACCGGCCCTGCACGGTCGCCAGGATGCTGCTGAGCGTTTCCGGAACCCCGGCAGCCAGGACTGAGCCGATGGCCGCGTTGCACTCATCGACGGCGCCGATTGCTTCCATCCGGACATGGTCCTTGCTCAGCCGGCGGCCTCCCCAGATGCTCGTCTGCCCGGAGTCTCCCTTGCGCGTGTATATCTTCATGAACAGGCTGTTCCTTCCGGGCAGGCAAGTACCGGGCGGCGGTCAGGACCTGCGGACGGCAAGCACCACCGCTCGTTCGGCGCAGGAGATCTTAAGTTCTTCATTTTCCGAACGAACGGTGCTGCGTCATCTGGGCCAGGTGAAAGCAGGACAGCGGGAGGCCGCGCAGCGGTAAGCGGGAACAAAACGCATCAGCGGGCTGGCCGCCGGCCAGCGAGGAGGGCGGGCATGCGACTGGAGCTGCACTGGCGCAGCGAAGACGGGATCCGGCTGCCGATGGCGCTGTGGCGTCCAGGCCCGGGCCACCTGATGATCTCTAGCGGCATCGTCGGCGGCGGCCTCGGGCCACGCGAATGGGTGCTCAACGCCCAGGTCGCCGGCGGCTATGACCGCATCGACCCCGTCGTGCACCTCGCGGACCTGGCCGCCGGCCTCGGCCTTTCCGGTCCCGGGATCGGGCTGCTGACCGCCGCCCAGGTCACCGCGGTCGTCCAGCGCGACGACGAGGGAGCGCAGGTCGCGGCCACGGTCGGCCTGCGCGTGCCGACCTGGGCCGCCGCGCCGCCCGGGTCGGCCGATCCTGAGCTGGCGCCGGTCAGGCGGCCGGGGACGATCAACATCGTCGTCTCGGTCCCGGTTCCGCTCAGCGACGCGGCGTTCGTCAACGCCGTGGTCACCGCGACCGAGGCCAAGACCCAGGCCGTCCTCGACGCGGGATTCGCCTGCACCGGGACCGCGTCGGACGCCATCTGCGTCGCCGCTCCGGCCGGCGGGCCGGGCGAGGATTTCGCCGGTCCGCGGTCGCGGTGGGGAGCCAGGATCGCCCGCGCCGTGCACGCCGCCGTCTACGCTGGCGCCCTCGACTACGCCGGCCGGGGCGCCGCCGGCGGGTCGGCTGGCCGTCAGCACGGATGATCCTGTGGCCGCGGATCGGTCCGCGGCGGGACCGCGCGGATGGGGTTGACGACGGTGTTCCCGGCGGCATCGGTCCGCACCGTGACCCGCGCCGCGTAGACCTGAGCGATCCGGTCCTCGGTGAGCACGGCGGTCGCGACGCCGGACGCCTCGACCCGCCCGGCGTTCAGCAGCACGAGCTCGTGCGCGTACTGGCCCGCGGCGGTCAGGTCGTGCAGCGTGGTGACCACGGTCAGGCCGGTGCTGCGGCGCAGGGTGTCGATAAGGTCGAGGACGTTCTGCTGGTGGCCGATGTCCAGCGCCGAGGTGGGCTCGTCGAGCAGCAGGATTTTCGGTTCCTGGGCCAGGGCGCGGGCGAGCACGACGCGCTGGCGCTCGCCGCCGGAAAGGGTGGCCAGGCGCCGTTCGGAGAAACGCGTGACGTCGAGCAGGCCGGCCGCCCTGGCGGCCGCCTCGCGATCGGCGCGGCCGGGCCCGGCCAGGTAGCTCAGGTGCGGGGTGCGGCCGAGCAGCACGTAATCGGTCACCTTCATGTCCGGCGGCAGCGTGGGGGCCTGCGGCAGGTAGGCGATCAGCCGCGCTCGCTCGCGGGGTCGCAGGGTCCGCAGCGATCCGGCGTCGGCCGCCGGGCCGTCAACCGTGACGGTACCGCGGTAGGGAATGAGCCCGGCGATGGCGCGCAGCAGGGTGGTCTTGCCCGAGCCGTTCGGTCCGAGCAGGGCCAGCCAGCCTCCAGAGCCGACCGTGCAGGACACCTCGCGCAAGATGGGCGTGCGGTCCAGGTCCACCCCCAGGTCGTGCACCGCGATCGCGTTCATGTGCGCACCGCCCGGGTGGTGTGCAGGATCCAGATGAACACCGGCGAACCGATCACCGCGGTGACCACGCCTATCGGCAGCTCGGCCGGGGCAAGCACGGTGCGGGCCAGCGTGTCGGCCAGGACCAGAAAGCCCGCGCCGGTCAGCAGCGACAGCGGGAGAACCAGCCGGTAGGGGGGGCCGGCCAGGCGGCGGACCACATGCGGCACGATGATCCCGACGAAGCCGATCAAGCCGCTGACGGCCACGGCGCTGGCCGCGGCCAGCGCGCACGCGGCCACCACGATCAGCCGGACCCGCCCCGGGTGCATGCCGAGCGCGCGGGCCTCTTCGTCGCCCACGCTGAGCACGTCCAGGTGGCGGCCGTGCAGCAGCACGACCGCGATGCTGACCGCCGAGTACGGCAGGATCTCCAGGCACTGCCGCCAGGTCGCCCCGGACAGGGAACCTAGCAGCCACGAGTAGACCGCCTGCAGGTCCTGGGCCGAGCGCTGCAGGACGAAGGTCTGCAGCGCGGTGAGGAACATCCCGACCGCGACGCCGGCCAGCAGCAGCGTCGCGGTGCCCCGGCCGCCCGCGGCGCCGGTCAGGTAGGCGACCGCGACCCCGCCGACGGACCCGGCGAAGGCCGCGACCGGCACCGCCGCCGGGCCCGCGCCGCCCAGGTAAACGATCGCGAGCGTCGCGCCAAGCCCCGCGCCCGCGGATGCGCCGAGCATCCCGGAGTCCACCAGCGGGTTGCGGAACACCCCCTGGTACCCCGCTCCGGCAATCGAAAGCAGCCCGCCGACCAGCGCGCACAAGACGATGCGCGGCAGCCGGATCTCGAACAGCACGGCCCGGTCCAGCGGGCTCAGGCCGCCCGGGAGGCGGATGAACGGGAGCCGGTCGAGCAGCGCGCTTACGGTCGCGAGCGGGTTGAGGTCCGCGGCCCCGACCAGGGCGCTGACGAGCATCGCGGCGACCAGGAAAGCCGCCGCGATGCCGTAGGGACGCGCCGCGCGAAGCCACCTGAAGTTCACCGCGCTGCCACCTCCTCTTCACCCGGGCTCGTGTTCACCCGGGCGGACTCACGAGCCGGGTGCCTTCTCGACAGCCTGCGCGATCTGCGCGACTAGCTGCGGCAGGCGTGGTCCCCAGCGGGAGGCGATGTCGTCGTTCAGCGCGATGATCTCCTTGTCCTGCACCGCCGGGATCGCGGACCAGCCCGGCCGGGCGGCGACGATCGCCGCCGACTGGCCACCGTCGGCTGGCTCGTTGTCCGCCAGGAAGATGATCGCAGGCCTGGCGGTGAGGATGTACTCCTCGGACAGTTCCGGATAGCCGCCATCGGAGGCCTTGTTGGCGGCGTCGGCGATGTCCTTCAGGCCGAACAGGCCTACGATCTGCCCGATGAACGTCGAGGAGGTGACCGAGTAGTACGGGTTGTCGCTCAGCTCCCAGTAGTAGGTCAGGTCCTTGCGGGAGGCACCGGCCTGCCTGACGTCCGCGGCGATCTCGCTTTTCATCGTGGCGACGGTCCGGACGGCCTGCGCGGCGTGGCCGGTGGCCTGGCCGACCTGCACGATCTCGTCATAGGCGTCGATCAGGGTGGCGGCGGCCGGCTCGATCAGCACCGGTACGCCCAGCTTGCCAAGCCCGGAGACGAGCCCGTTCGAGTCCTGTGCGGCGATGACCAGGGCGGGGTTGTACTTGGCGATCGCCTCCAGGTTCGGGGTCAGCCCGCTCAGCTTGGTGACCGGGGCGTTCGCCGGGTAGTCCGAGTCGTCGTCGACGGCCACGACCTGCGGCCCGGCGCCGACCGCGTAGAGGTCTTCGGTCGCCGTGGGCGACAGCGAGACTATCCGGCCGGGCTTGGCCTTTATTCTGACCGGGCCGTTCGCCGCCGTCAGCGTGACCGGGAATGACGCTGCCGCGCTGCCGGCCGCCTGGCTGCTAGAAGTTGAGCTGCTGGCAGTTGAGGTGCCGGCAGTTGAGGTGCTGGCAGCTGAGCTGCAGCCCGCGACCAGCGCCGCCGCCGTGACCGCGGCGGGTATCCAGCCGATTCTTTTCATGATGTGCCACTTCCTCCCGGGATCGGGAAGGAAGGCGAGACCGCCGGCCGCCAGCGCGTGCGCTGGCCTGCCGAGACGGATCACCCTTCCCACGAGGGTTGATATCGTCGGGCGCGGCAGGAGTCGGCCTGGCTTGGGTCCGGTGTACGAACCGTCACAGTTGCGGGACAGCGCCGGAATGGCCTGCTGTCGCAGGCGTCACCGGCTTCGCTACCTGAAGCGCCGCCGGCACCCGCTGCGCTAGCGCAGCGGAGGGTCCGGCGGCTGCCACGTTACCACGCAAAGAGGCGTTGCCCGAGCGCGGCCAGTGAGCGCTCAGGGACAGATCACGGCCTGGATACAGGCGGTCAGCTCGGCGCGGGCGGTCGTCAGCGAGGGGCCGTACCAGGTCAGGCTCCGGCCGGAGACGAGCGCCACCGCGATGCCGGGGAAGGCCTCAGGCCCGTCGCTGGCGGTGAAGGGGTAGGGCTCGTCGGGCAGTACCGCCAGCTCGGCTCCGGCGGCCGCCAGGTGAGTCAGCTCGTGCCTGGGGTAACGATCCGGGGAGTCGGCGAATACGTGCGCGAGGCCCAGCCGGGTGAGAATGTCTCCGGTGAAGGTACGGGCCCCGACGACCATCCAGGGGTCGCGCCAGATCGGGACGACTGTTCGCAGCGCCGGGAGTGCGGGCGGCCTGGACCACTCGCGGGCCGCCGAGCGTATCCATTCGGGTTCGGGGACGGCCAGGACGTCGGTGAACAGGCGGCGCAGCGAGCGCAAGGCCGCGTCGACCGTCTCGATCTCGGTGACCCACACCGGGATCCCGGCCGTCCGCAGCTGCTCGACGTCGTGCCGGCGGTTCTCCTCGCGGTTGGCGATGACCATGTCCGGGCGCAGCGCGGTGATCGCGGCACGGTCGGGGTTCTTGGTGCCGCGGACCCGTGGGACGTCGAGGCCGGCCGGGTGGGTGCACCAGTCGGTGGCGCCTGCCAGCCGGCCGGGGACGGTGACGGCGAGGGCCTCGGTCAGGGACGGGACCAGCGAGACGATGCGCCGCGGGGGACTGGTCAGGCGCAGCGGATGCCCGAGGTCATCGCGCAACGTCGGCATGGCGCCCCCTTCGGTTGGATGTCAGGCGAAGTCGCCCGCCTCGCGGCGGAGGTCGCGGATCACCGAGAACAGCATCCTGAGCCGCAGCGGCGACAGCCCAGGTGAGGTGAACAAGGCCGTGTTGATGTGGTTGGTGGCCTGCGCAGCCCGGGCGGAGTGTGCTTACACGTTGCGCCGGTACTGGCCCCCGGCCTCGAAGAAAGCGTTGCTGATCTGCCCGAGCGAGCAGTGCCGGACGGCGTCCATCAGGGCGGCGAAGACATTGCCTCCGCTGACGGCGGCGTCCTCCAGCCGGGCGATCGCCTCCGGCGCGGTTTGCGCGTGCCGGGCCTGGAAGTCGGCGAGCCGGTCGAGCTGGGACTGCTTTTCCGCCTCGGTGGCGCGGGCGAGTTCCACCGGTCCGGCCGGGGTGTCGTCGCGGTGCGGGGGCAGGAAGGTGTTGACACCGACGATGGGCAGGCTGCCGTCGTGCTTGCGCTGCTCGTAAAGCATCGACTCGTCCTGGATCCGCCCGCGCTGGTAGCCGGTCTCCATCGCGCCGAGCACGCCGCCGCGCTCGGCCAGGCGGTCGAACTCGGCCAGCACGGCCTCCTCGACCAGGTCGGTGAGCTGCTCGATGACGTACGAGCCTTGCAGCGGGTTCTCGTTGCCGGCCAGGCCCCATTCCTTGTCGATGATCATCTGGATGGCGAGCGCCCGGCGGACCGAATGCTCGCTGGGGGTGGTGACGGCCTCGTCGAAGGCGTTGGTGTGCAGGCTGTTGCAGTTGTCGTAGACGGCGCACAGGGCCTGCAGCGTGGTGCGGATGTCGTTGAAGTCCATTTCCTGGGCGTGCAGCGAGCGGCCGGAGGTCTGCACGTGGTACTTCAGCTTCTGGGCCCGCTCTCCCGCGCCGTATCGTTCCTTCATCGCCACCGCCCAGATCCGCCGCGCGACCCGGCCGATGACGGAGTACTCCGCGTCTAGGCCGTTGGAGAAGAAGAACGACAGGTTCGGGGCGAAGTCGTCGATGTCCATGCCGCGGGCGAGGTACGCCTCGACGTAGGTGAAGCCGTTGGCGAGCGTGAACGCCAGCTGGCTGATCGGGTTGGCCCCGGCCTCGGCGATGTGGTAGCCAGAGATCGATACCGAGTAGAAGTTCCGCACCTGGTGGTCGATGAAGTACTGCTGGATGTCGCCCATGCACCGCAGCGCGAAATCGGTGGAGAAGATGCAGGTGTTCTGGCCCTGGTCTTCCTTGAGGATGTCGGCCTGCACCGTGCCGCGGACATTGCTCAGGACCCAGGCGCGGATCTGGAGCGTTTCCGCCTCGTCGGGGTCGCGGCCGCGGGAGTCGCGGAAGGCGTCGAGCCGCTGGTCGATGGCGGTGTTCAGGAACATCGCCAGGATGGCCGGGGCCGGTCCGTTGATCGTCATCGACACCGAGGTCGCCGGGGCGCACAGGTCGAATCCGGAGTACAGGACCTTCATGTCCTCGACCGTGGCGATCGACACCCCGGACGTGCCCACCTTGCCGTAGATGTCCGGACGCGGGTCGGGATCGCGGCCGTAGAGCGTCACCGAGTCGAACGCCGTCGACAGCCGGGTCGCGTCATTGCCGCGGGACAGCAGCTGGAAGCGCCGGTTGGTGCGGAACGCGTCACCCTCGCCGGCGAACATCCGGGCCGGCGCCTCACCTTCTCGCTTGAACGGGAACACCCCAGCGGTGAACGGGAAGAAGCCGGGCAGGTTCTCCGAGCGCAGGAACCGCACCAGCTCCGCGTCGTCCTGGGTGGGCGGCAGCGCCACCCGGGGCACCTTGGATCCGGACAGCGTGGTCCTGGTCAGCGGGGTGCGGAGCTCCTGGCCGCGCACGGTGTAGACGAACTCGTCGCCGGCGTAGTCCGCGACCCGGGCCGGCCACTGCTCGAGTGAGTCGCGGACCCCGGGCCGCAGCTCGTTTTCTGCGGCGGCGAGCAGCTTGCCCACTTGCGCAGCTGCGGGGTCCTCGCCCAGCAGATCAGCGGCCGTGCTCAGGTGCTGGCGGCGGCGGGCGATGCCGGCCTGGGCCCGGGTCAGCTGGTGGTAGCCGCGCACGACCTCGGCGATCTCCGCGAGGTAACGGCTGCGGGCGGAGGGCACCACGCTGTGCAGCGCGGTCGAGGCCTTGACGTCGGCCCGGGGGAGCACGCCCGAGTCGGCGGGCAGTCCCTTCTCGGCCAGCAGCGTCTTCAGGTGCTGGTAGAGCGCGCTGACTCCGTCGTCGTTGAACCGCGCGGCGCTGGTGCCGAACACGGGCATGTCATCCCAGGGGACTCCGAATGCCTCGCGGTTGCGGACCAGCTGGCGGGCGACATCGCGGCGGGCGTCTTCCGCGCCGCGGCGTTCGAACTTGTTCACGGCCACCACGTCGGCGAAGTCGAGCATGTCGATCTTCTCCAGCTGGGAGGCGGCACCGAACTCCGGCGTCATGACGTACAGCGAGACGTCGCTGAACGGGACGATCGCCGCGTCGCCCTGCCCGATGCCCGGCGTCTCGACGATGACCAGGTCGAACCCCGCCGCCTGCACCGCCATCAGGATGTCGCCGAACCGCTCAGGCAGCTGCGCGCCGGCCGACCGGGTGGCCATCGACCGGAAGAACGTCCGGTCCCCGCTGTCCAGGGCGTTCATCCGGATCCGGTCGCCCAGCAGGGCGCCGCCGCCGCGGCGGCGGGTCGGGTCGATCGCCAGCACCGCGATGCGCAGCTTGTCCTCGAAGTCCAGGCGGAAGCGCCGCAGCAGCTCGTCGGTCAGTGACGACTTACCGGACCCGCCGGTCCCGGTGATGCCAAGCACGGGCACCGGCCGGGCCGGCCGCGCATCCCGGACACCCTGGGCCAGGCTGGGCGACCGTCCGGCCTCGAGCACGGTGATCGCGCGCGCCAGCGGGGCAGAACTGCCGCTGAGCACGGCGTCCAGGCTCGGCTCCTCCGCGCACAGGTCAACGTCGCACGCCGCGATCAGCTTGTTGATCATGCCCGGCAAGCCCAGCCGCTGCCCGTCCTCCGGCGCGAAGATCGTTACTCCGCGCTCGGCCAGCAGGGCGATCTCCTCGGGCACGATGACGCCGCCGCCGCCCCCGTACACCTTGATGTGACCCGCTCCCAGCTCAGCCAGCCGCTGCCCGAGATAGCTGAAGTACTCGACGTGCCCGCCCTGGTAGGACGACAGGGCGATGCCCTGGACGTCTTCCTCGATCGCGGTGCGGGCCACCGTCTCGACGCTGCGGTCGTGCCCGAGGTGGATCACCTCCGCGCCCTGGCTCTGCAGCACCCGCCGCATGATGTTGATCGCCGCATCGTGGCCGTCGAACAAGCTAGCGGCGGTGACGAACCGCACCGGGTTGACCGGTGCGTGTAGCGCCTGGGAGTCACTGGGCACTGTTCTCTAGCTCCGCTCTGGCCACTCTGGCCGCAGGGGAGGGGCCGCGAGTGTTCCGCCGCCCGAAAATAGTAGGACGTCCTACTATCTTAACGTCAATCTAGTAGGACGTCCAACTAAATTTGGTTGGACGTCCATGTTAAATTGCCTAGTGATGCGGGCGCGGGCGTGGCTGAGCTGGTCAACCGGCAAGGAGAGCACGCTGGCGTGGCCCGGGGTCCGCTCCGCCGGCCCGGCGGGTCCCGGCCCTGGCGGCCATGCCTCCCGCTGACAAGTCCCGGCCTGCCCAGGCGACCCCAGCGACGCCGAGACGCCGGCCAGCCGGTATGACTGAGATGTCGAATCGGAGAAGGTGAAGTCCCCAGATGCCTGATGCCCCAGACCTGACCGCCGGCGAGCTCGTGCTCGCCGCGGATTTCCCGGCGGTGACCCGGCGAGACTGGCAGCGTCTCGTCGCGCGTGTGCTGCACAGCCCGGACGGTGCTGCCGCCCCGGAGCGAGAGCTCGCGACGCTAACCCTGGACGGCATCGAGATTGCCCCGCTGTACACCGCGGACGACGGGACCGGTGAGGCCGGCTATCCCGGGCAGGCCCCGTTCGTGCGCGGTCGTACGGCCGGCGGTCACCGGATGGGCTGGGACATCCGGGGCCGGTACGACCACCCGGATCCCGCCGTCACCCGAGAGCAGATCATGACGGACCTCGAGGGCGGGGTCAGCTCGCTGTGGCTTGAGGTAGGCGAAGGGAGCATCCCGGTCGAGGCGATCCCGGACGTGCTCGCCGACGTCTACCTCGACTCGGCGACCGTCGTCCTGGACGCAGGAGAACACGCGGGCGCCGCCGCCCAGGTTCTCCTGGACACCGCCGGGCGCCGCGGCGTGCCGGAAGGCCGGCTGCAGGCCGTCCTGGGCATCGATCCGACCGGCCTGCTGGCGCGGACCGGTGCGGACACCGGGATGGGCGAGGCCAGTGCGCTGGCCTCGCGCTGCGCGGCCGACTGGCCCGGAGTCCGGGCGATCGTGGTCGACGCGCTGCCGTTCCACGACGCCGGGGGGACCGACGCCGAAGAACTCGGCTGCGCCCTCGCCGCCGGGGTGGAGTACCTGCGGGCGCTGGCCGAGGCTGGCCTGCCGATGGCCGGCGCGTTCGGGCAGCTCGAGTTCCGGTACGCGGCGACCGCCGACCAGTTCGCCACCATCGCGAAGCTGCGCGCCGCCCGCCGGACCTGGTCGCGCGTCGCCGGGCAGTGCGGGGTGCCTGGCGAGGCGGGAGGCCAGCGTCAGCACGCGGTCAGCTCGTGGCCGATGACCACCCGTCGTGACCCGTGGAACAACATCCTCCGCGGCACCCTAGCCTGCTTCGCGGCTGGTGCCGGCGGCGCCGACGCCATCACCGTGCGGCCCTTCGACGCCGCGCTCGGGCGGCCGGATGCGCTGGCCCTGCGGGTCGCCCGCAACACCCACGCCGTGCTGGCGGAGGAGTCCCACGTCGCCCGGGTCATCGACCCGGCGGGAGGCTCCTGGTACGTCGAGAACCTCACCGAGGCGCTGGCGCAACGCGCCTGGGCGTGGTTCCAGGAGATCGAACGATCAGGCGGCCTGTCCGCCGCGCTCCGCAGCGGGATGATCGCCGACCGGATCGCGGCCAGCCGGGACGCCCGCCGCGCGTCGCTGGCCCATCGCCGTGAGGCGGTGACCGGGGTCAGCGAGTTCCCGATGACCGGTGAGACGCTGCTGGAACGGCCGGCTGACGACGGGCGTCCGCAGGCCCCCGGCGGTCTGCCGCGGATCCGGTGGGCGCAGTGGCACGAGGAACTCCGCGACCGCGCCGACGCGTACACGCAGGTTTCGGGTGCGCCACCGACAGTGGTGCTGGTGCCGGCCGGGACGCCGTCCGCGGCCGCGGTACGCGCCGCCGCGGTCACGGCCCTCCTAGCACCCGCCGGGATCGCCGCGGTGACCGCCGGTCCCGGGCGTCCGGGCACGCTTCCCGGCGAGCACGTGCCGCCGGTCGCGGTCGTCTGCTGCGCCGACGACGCCGGCTCCGATGACGTGACCGCGGTCGTCGCGAGGCTGCGGGCCGCGGGCGTATCCCGGGTGATGCTGGCGGCACCGCCCGATACCGGACCGGTGGCGGCGGCTGATGACGTGATCGCCGACGGCATGGATGTCCTCGCGCTCCAGCGCCGCACCCTCGACGCACTGGACGTGCCGGCATGACCCCGCCGCCCGGCGTGCCTGACTTCGCCGATATCCCGCTCGGCGACGCCCCCCTAGCCGCGGCGGACGCTGAACGCTGGTGGCAGGCCGGGACCGAGCAGGCCGGGACCGAGCAGGCCGGGACCGAGCAGGCCGGGACCGAGCAGGCCGGGACCGAGCAGGCCGGCGGCGCCGCCGGGCTGCTGTGGAGCACGCCTGAGGGGATTGACGTCAAGCCGCTCTACACCGCCGCGGACCTCGACGGCCTGGACTTCACCGGCACCTATCCCGGCCTGGCGCCGTTCCTGCGCGGCCCGTATCCGACCATGTACGTGAACCAGCCCTGGACCATCCGGCAGTACGCCGGGTTCTCTACCGCCGAGGAGTCGAACGCGTTTTACCGGCGCAACCTCGCCGCCGGGCAGAAGGGCCTGTCTGTCGCCTTCGATCTGCCGACCCACCGCGGGTACGACAGCGACCACCCGCGGGTGGCCGGCGATGTCGGCATGGCGGGCGTCGCGATCGACTCGATCTATGACATGCGGCAGCTTTTCGACGGGATCCCGCTGGACCGGATGAGCGTGTCGATGACGATGAACGGCGCGGTGCTGCCCGTGCTGGCGCTCTACGTCGTCGCCGCCGAGGAACAGGGCGTGCCGAGCGAGAAGCTGGCCGGCACGATCCAGAACGACATCCTCAAGGAGTTCATGGTCCGCAACACCTACATCTACCCGCCGGGCCCCTCGATGCGGATCATCTCCGACATCTTCGGGTTCACCTCCCGGCGGATGCCGAAGTTCAACTCGATCTCGATCTCCGGGTACCACATCCAGGAGGCCGGCGCGACAGCTGACCTCGAGCTCGCTTACACCCTGGCCGACGGCGTCGAGTACCTCCGGGCAGGTCTCGGCTCCGGGCTCGACATCGACTCCTTCGCGCCGCGGCTGTCGTTCTTCTGGGCGATCGGGATGAACTTCTTCATGGAGGTCGCGAAGCTGCGGGCCGGCCGGCTGCTGTGGGCGAAACTCGTCAGCGACTTCGGTCCGAAGAGCGCCAAATCGCTGTCGCTGCGCGCCCACTGCCAGACCTCGGGCTGGTCGCTGACCGCGCAGGACGTGTTCAACAACGTCACCAGGACCTGCATCGAGGCGATGGCCGCGACGCAGGGGCACACTCAGTCGCTGCACACCAACGCCCTCGATGAGGCGCTCGCGCTGCCCACCGACTTCTCGGCCCGGATCGCACGCAACACCCAGCTGCTGCTGCAACAGGAGTCAGGCACCTGCCGGGTCATCGACCCGTGGGGCGGCAGCGCGTATGTCGAGCGGCTCACCTACGAGCTGGCCCGCCGCGCCTGGGCGCACATAGCGGAGGTCGAAGCCGCCGGCGGCATGGCCCGCGCGATCGAGGCGGGCATCCCCAAGATGCGCGTCGAAGAGGCCGCGGCGCGGACCCAGGCCCGGATCGACTCCGGGCGGCAACCGGTCATCGGCGTCAACAAGTACCGCGTCGCCGGCGCGGATGACATCGACGTCCTCAAGATCGACAACCGGGCCGTCCGGGCCCAGCAGCTGGACAAGCTCAGGCGGCTTCGCGCCGAACGTGACGAGCCTGCCTGCCAGGCCGCTCTTGACCAGCTGACGAAGGCAGCCGCCAGCCCGCCGAGCGAGGACAGCAACCTGCTGGCGCTCGCCATCGACGCGGCCAGGAAGATGGCGACCGTGGGCGAGATATCGGACGCGATGGAGAAGGTTTTCGGCCGCTACACCGGGCACATCCGTACGATCAGCGGTGTGTACCGCCAAGAGGCCGGCGACACCGCGAGCATCCAGCGGGTCCGCACCGCGGCCGACGACTTCGCCCGGGCGCAGGGGCGCCGGCCTCGCATCCTGGTCGCGAAGATGGGCCAGGACGGCCACGACCGCGGTCAGAAGGTCATCGCCAGCGCCTTCTCCGACCTGGGTTTCGACGTGGACGTCGGCGCCTTGTTCCAGACCCCCGAGGAGGTCGCGCGGCAGGCCGTCGAGGCCGACGTCCACATCGTCGGCGTCTCCTCGCTCGCCGCCGGTCACCTGACGCTGGTACCGGCGCTGAAGCACGCACTCACCGAGGCTGGCCGCGAAGACGTCATGATCGTCGTCGGCGGCGTGATCCCGCCGCAGGACTACGACGAACTGCGCGCGGCCGGCGCGGCCGCGATATTCGGTCCGGGCACCGTCATTCCCGAGGCCGCGTATGACCTCATCGAGGCCCTCGCGGCCCGCAGTGATCAGGTCCCATGAGCGATCCCGCGAGCGGCACCGAGGATGCCGGACGATACGCGGACGCGGTACTCGCCGGTTCCCGTCCGGCCATCGCCCGGGCGATCACACTGGTGGAGTCCAGCCGGCCCGACCACCGTGCGCTGGCCCAGCACATCTTGACCCGGCTGCTGCCGCACGCCAGCCAGGCCCGCCGGATCGGCATCACCGGCGTCCCCGGGGTCGGCAAGTCCAGTTTCATCGACCGGCTCGGCAGCCAGCTCCTGGACCAGGGCCACCGCGTCGCCGTCCTCGCGGTCGACCCGTCGTCGAGCCGGAGCGGCGGCAGCATCCTCGGCGACAAGACGCGCATGACCCGCCTCTCGACCGACCCGAACTCCTTCGTCCGGCCGTCACCGACCTCAGGTACCCTCGGCGGCGTCGCGCGCGCCACCCGCGAGTCGCTGGTCATCATGGCCGCGGCCGGCTACGACGTCCTGCTGGTCGAGACCGTCGGGGTGGGCCAGTCCGAGGCGGCCGTCGCGGAGATGACCGACACGTTCCTGCTGCTCGCCCTGGCCCGCACCGGCGATCAGCTGCAAGGCATCAAGAAAGGTGTCCTTGAGCTCGCCGATGTCGTGGCCGTCAACAAGGCCGACGGGCCGCACGAGCAGGAGGCCGGTCGCGCCGCCCGGGAGCTCTCGGGCGCGCTGCGGCTCATCGGCCAGCCCGCGGACGGCTGGGTGACGCCCGTCGTCACCTGCAGCGCGCTCACCGGCGCCGGGCTGCCCGAGATATGGGCCCTGCTTGAGCGGCACGAACACGTCCTGCGCGAGAGCGGCGAACTCGACCGCCGCCGCCGCGACCAGCAGGTCAGCTGGATGTGGGCGCTGGTGCGTGACCAGCTGATCGACCGGCTCCGCGACGATCCTCAGCTGCGCGCCATCGCGCCGCAGCTGGAGTCAGAAGTCCGCTCCGGCGCACTCAGCGCCGGGCTCGCCGCCGAACGGCTCGTCTCGGCGTTCCTGCCCGCCCCGGGGTAGTCCGGCCGGTCCGGGCTGGTCAGGGGCGGGCTGGTCAGCTGGGATGCCGCGGCCACGGTCACGGCCGCCTGGCCGCCCATACGGTCCTGGCGGTGCGGACGGCGAGGTCGCGGCGCTGCAGGACGCCGTCCGGTCCGTCGCTGTCGATGAGGGTGTCGAGCACGGCCAGGTCATCGGCGCTCATCCGGCCGTCGAGGGCGGACCGGATACGTCGCAGGGAAGCCTGGGCGTACCGGCCGGAGGCGGTGGGAAGCGGCGCGGACAGGTCGATGACGAAAGGCCGCTCGGCCTCGATGGTGAAGCCGGCCCGGGACAGGCGCGGGCCCCAGTCGGAGCCGCGATGCGGCAGCTCGACGGCCTGCCGTTCGTCGAGAACGGCATGGCAGCGCGCTTCGAGTCCGGGGCGGCCGAGGCCGAGGTCGTCGGGTAGGAAGCGCGGGAAGGAAGCCATCTCGGCCACCACAAGCAGCCCGCCGGGGCGGAGCGTGGCGAAGACCCCGGCGAGGACCCGATCGGGATCTGCCATGTGGTGCAGCGACGAAGACGCCCAGACCAGGTCGACCGCGTCGATGGCGGGCCACGCCGTGTCCAGGTCCGCCTGGACGGTGCGGATCCGGTCGGCCACGCCGAGAACGCGGGCCTTGCTGCTGAGGCGATGCAGCATTTCCGCGGATAGGTCCAGGGCGATCACGTCGGCCTGGTCGAAACGCTCGAGCAGGGCGAAGGCGCCGGTACCGGTTCCGCTGCCCAGGTCGAGGATCCGGCGGGGCGGCGGATCGGCGGCCAGCCGGCGGATCCAGGCGGTCACTTCGGACAGGTAGGAGTGCAGGACCTCGGCGTCGAGGTCCAGGAGCTCGGCCATGGCCACGTCGGTGTCGGCGGCGGAGTGGTGCTGGTCGTGCTGGTGGTGATGGCTTTCCATACGGTCAGCCTACGAGCGAATGTCCATCCCTGCCGTGACGCCGGCCGGCTCCGGCCGGCTGTTCGGCTATTTCGAATTCGATGTCTTATTTGGCCCTGGTGATCGGGGCGATCTTCGCGGGCATTATGGCCTCCTTTTGGGCGTATAGTCGATATCCGCGAGCGGAATCAGCCGGATGCGCTCAAGGGACTTCGTTACCGAGTTGAGATTGGCCTGAGGTAAACCTTTCGGCGGCTAATGCGTCGGTGCGCCGACGCACGGCCTCGCATGATTAAACTATCGGCGCATGTTGTCAAAAGATTGCCCAAACTGGACATACGGAGTGGATCTTGACAACATGCTGCCTTCGGGCACAAGTGGCGTGTCGGCTGGTGGCAGGCTTGGCGTACTCGCCAGCCGCGGGGGCGCGGCAGTGGGGAATCCCACCCGCCGCGTTCGGTGCGTCTCGTTGCCCCGCGGGTGGTTCTGCTGCTATTCTCTAGGCTTTCCCTAAGCCTACTCGGAGGTACGGATTTACATGCTGCGCCGAATTTCGACCGTTATTGCCGCTGCGGCGATGCTGATCCTTGGTGCGCTACCGGTTTCTGCGGCCACCCTGTCAGCCCGGTCATCAAGCACCCACACGCTCTCCTTCCCGGGCCTGCGTGGCGTCGACGCATGGGGCAGTTACACCAAATCCGGCGCAAAGGTCCGGGTTAGCGTGTGTGCCGGCGTTGCCGCTCACGGCATTTTCGCGGTCGGTGCGGTCGCGCTGTCTTCAAATGCCAACAACAGCAAGTCGAACAAATTCGGCGCGGTGGCCATCGGATACCACCAGGCCTCCTGCGTGACCGAGAACGTGCGTTACACCAACCATCTCCGCATCTACACGTTCATCGGTGGCAACAACGGGAGGATCGCGGCGCAGAGCAAGACCAAGTCGATCTACTAACCCCGGGGGCGGGCGCGACTGGGCCGGCCGCAGGCGTGCCAGACTCCTGGCATGACCATCCGGCTGGGCAGCACGGTGATTAACTGCGCGGACATGGAGCTCATGACCAGCTTCTGGTCCCGGGCTCTCGGCCTCGCTCCCTCGTCGGCGGCGGTCGGCGACGACTTCCGCGTGCTGCGCGGTGAACACGTCAACCTCTCGCTTCAGCGGGCGGACACGGCCGTTTCCGCGCGAGACCAGATGCACCTCGACCTCTACACCGACGACCAGGCGGCCGAGGTCCGGCGGCTAGCCGGCCTCGGCGCCGGGGTCGTCCGGCACAACCACGACCCGGACGACGACTACGTGGTCATGACCGATCCCGAGGGCAACGAGTTCTGCGTCTGCGTCAAAGCGGACGTCTAAGGGCTGCGCCGATCCGGCCGGGCCCAATCCGGCCGGGCGGAGGATCGGGCTTCAGACCGTGATGATCAGGCGGCCTGCGACGTGACCGGCCTGGCTCACCGCCTGTGCCCGACCGGCGTCTTCGAGCCGGAAGGCCTGGTCGACCGGTAGGTGAAAGGCGCCCTCGCGGAACAGCCGGGCCGCCTCGGCGAGGGCGCCGGCCATATCCGAGGTCTCGGTGGAGACCTGCGCGCCGTGCTCGGGCGCGCTGAAGTCGGCGATCGACAGCACCTTGGCCGGATCGCCGGTCAGCTCGATCAGCTGCGGGATGACGCCGGACCCGGCGATGTCAAGCGCCGCGTCCACCGGCCCGATCGCGCGGACCCGGCCGACCAGGCCGTCGCCGTAGGTGGTGGGAACGGCGCCGAGCGAGCGGACGTAGTCCTGATTCGAGGCGCCCGCGGTGCCGATGACGTCGATGCCCCGCTCCCGCGCCACCTGGATGACGGCCGAGCCGACGCCGCCGGACGCGCCGCTGACCAGGAGGGTCTGACCCGGTTTGATGCCGACCTGGTTGATGATCCGGATCGCCGTCTCGATCGGCGCCGGGAAACCGGCCGCCTCCTCGAAGGACAGCCCGGAGGGCAGCACCGCCCAGCTCGAGAGCACGGCGTGCTCCGCGTACGTCTGGGCGCCTGAGCCGAACACGGGATCGCCGACCGCGACGCCGGTCACGCCCGCGCCGGTCTCGTCGATCACCCCGGCCGCGTCTATCCCGGTTCCGGCGGGCAAGGACAGCGGGATGATCTCCCGCATGAACCCGGCGCGGATCTTCCAGTCGATGCCGTTCACGCCCGCCGCCCGGACGGCGATCCGGACCTGGCCCGGTCCGGCGTGCGGCTCGGCGACCTCGACGAGCCTGAGCACCTCGGGCCCGCCATATTCGGCAAACTGCGCTGCTTTCATCTGAGTTGCGGCGTGGAGACCCTGGCCTTCAGGCCGGGGAGGAAACGCCGCTCCTCCCTTCGGCGTGTCGTGCGGCATCTTTACGTAGATAAACGCTAATGTGTTCGATATGACAAAGGTCGTGAAGCAGGCATGCAAATACCGCTTCTACCCGACCCCGGAGCAGGCCGCCGAACTGTCCCGGACCTTCGGCTGCGTCCGCAAGGTATGGAACCTCGCCCTCCAAGCCCGCACCACGGCGTGGCACCAGCGGCACGAACACGTCTCCTACCTCCAGTCCTCCGCCATGCTGACCCAGTGGAAACACTCCGACGACCTCGGCTACCTCAACCAGGTATCCAGCGTCCCGCTCCAGCAGGCCCTGCGGCACCTGCAGTCCGCATACGCCCGATTCTGGCAGAAGCAGGCCCGCTACCCCCGGTACAAGTCGCGGAAGAAATCCCGGTCGGCGGCGGAGTACACCCGGTCGGCATTCCGGTATTGCGACGGCCATCTGCACCTCGCCAAGATGACCGCGCCGCTGGCCGTCGTATGGTCCCGGCCCCTGCCGGACGGCGCGGAACCGTCCACGGTGACCGTCAGCCGCGACCCCGCCGGACGCTGGTTCGTGTCCCTGCTGTGCGAATGCGCAGTCGAGCCTCACCCGGCCAGCGCTGCGGTCGTCGGCGTCGACGCGGGCATCACGTCCCTGGCCACCCCGTCGACCGGGGAGAAGATCGCCAACCCCCGGCACGAGCGCCGCGACCGGGCACGGCTCGCGCGGGCCCAGCGGCGGCTGGCCCGCACCCAGAAAGGCTCCGCGAACCGGGACAAGGCCCGGCTCAAGGTCGCCCGGGTCCACGCCCGGATCACCGACCGCCGCAAAGACTTCCTGCACAAGCTCACGACCCGGCTCGTCCGCGACAACCAAGCGGTCGTGATCGAGGACCTGAGCGTCCGGAACATGATCCGCAACCACCACCTCGCCCGCGCGATCTCGGACGCGGCCTGGCGGGAAATGCGGGCCATGCTGGAGTACAAATGCCAGTGGTACGGACGCGACCTGATCGTGATCGGCCGCTGGTACCCCTCGTCCAAGACCTGCTCGGCGTGCGGGCGCCTGGCATCGAGCCTTCCGCTCGGCGTCCGCGAGTGGGAATGCGCGGACTGCGGTACCCGGCATGACCGGGACATCAACGCCGCGGTCAACATCAAAGCCGCCGGGCTGGCGGTGCATGCCTGCGGAGCCGGCAGAAGACCCGAGCGGGAGCCATCCCGGGCGGGCGGCCGGCCGTGAAACAGGAACCCCGGCGGGTGACCGCCGGAATCCCCGTCCTTCAGGCCGGGGAGAAGTCAATTCGCTCAACCTACCGGCCCGCCACGGTAGTCTCGGCAGGCGGGTGAGCGGATAAGAGGGGCAGGCAACGACATGACGGCGCAGACCCCGGAAGTATCGATCCGGGACAACGTGGAATCGTTTTGCTACGACGCGCTGATCGACGGCGAGGTGATCGGCACGGTCGTGTACGAATTCTCGGGACCCAGGATCGTGTTCCTGCACACGATCGTCGATCCGGAATTCCGCGGCCGGGGGATCGGCACCACGCTGGTCACGGCGGCGCTGGACGACGTCCGGGCCAGGGGCCTGAAGCTGAGCAACTACTGCAACTTCGTTTCCGGGTTCATCGGCGCCCATCCGCAGTACGCAGACCTGCTCGACCCCGAGCACCCCGGCCTCCCGCACGGCCTGTGACCCGGCCGAGCCAAAGCGGTCAGTGCGGGATACCTGAGATCAGGTCGCCCGCGCGGGCCAGCACCGAGGTGCGCGGGGACCGGCGGGCTGATTCCAGCCGGTCCGCCGTGCGATAGAGGGCGTACAGGCCGTGCACGCCGGCCCAGCGGGCAGGCTCGGGCTCCCAGCGAGGCGAGTGGTGACCCACCCAGGGCAGCGTGGTGAGCGGGCTGGCGATGCCGCGCACCAGGTCGGCCAGCGTACGGCCGGCCAGGTTGGCGGCGGCCACCCCGTGGCCGGAGTAGCCGCCCGCCCAGCCCAGGCCGGTCCGCGGATCCAGGGTGACCGTGGCGCACCAGTCCCTCGGCACCCCGAGCACCCCGCACCAGGCGTGCTCGATCCCGGCCTGCGCCGCCGCGGGGAACATCCGGCGCAGGATCCGGCCGAGCTGAGCCACCGTCGACGGCGCGGTGGCGCCGGCGGCGGCGCGTTGCGAACCGCAACGGGGGGGCGGGCCGCGCCCGCCGAGCGCGATCCTTCCGTCCGGGGTGCGCTGGGCGTAGATGTACGCGTGGGCCTCGTCGCTGAGCGTCTCGAAGCCGTCCCAGCCGATCGATTTCCACGCTTCGTCGCTGAGCGGGCCGGTGGCGATCATCGAGCTGTTCATCGGCAGCAGCGTCCGGCGCTGCCCCGGCATAGCCGCGGTGAACCCCTCGGTGCAGCGCAGCACGTAAGGCGCGCGCACCTGGCCGGCCGCCGTGTCCGCCCGCCCGGCCGAGATCGACGTCACCGGGGTCGCCTCGTACAGCAGCACACCCGCGCGGGTCACCACCTCGGCCAGCCCGGCGGCCAGGTCGGCCGGCTGCACCCGGGCGCAGTGCGGGGAGTACAGCGCCCCGACCGCGCCGGTGACCCGGAGCCGTCCGTCGAGCTCGGTCTTTTCCAGATACCGAACGATCCCTGGTCCGTCCCCCCAGTCACGTTCAGCCTCAAGGCGCTGGCGCAGCCGGGCGTCCTGCGCCGCCGAGGTGGCCACGGTGAGCGTGCCGCCCTTCACCAGCCCGGCGTCGATGCCCTCGGCCGCGCAGACGCCGGCCACCTCGTCGACCGTCTCGCGGAGCCGTTGCTCGAGCTCGCGGACGCCCTCCCGCCCTCGCGGGTGCCTGGCGTAGCGGGCGCGCGAACCGGGCAGGGTCGCGGTCACCCAGCCGCCGTTCCGGCCGGAGGCCCCGAATCCGGCGAAGTTCGCCTCGAGCACGATGACCCGCAGCCCGGGATCGGCCCGCTTGAGGTAGTAGGCGGTCCACAGGCCGGTATAGCCGCCGCCCACGACGCACACGTCGGCCTCGGTGCCGCCCGGCAGCGGCGGCCGCGGCGGCGGCCTCCGAGGCCGGCTGGCGCGCGCCTGCCACCAGTACGAGACCTCCCCGTTGCGCACGCAGAGACCTCCCCGGACAGGCGCAGCACTGCTCGTTCCGAATATAAATGTGTCCGGCCGGGCTGGTCGCCTCTGTCGGCGTCGGCGACCACCGGCGGGTAGCGTCAGAGTATGCGACTTGGGGTACTTGACGTGGGTTCTAACACGGTGCACCTGCTCGTGGT